>Ga0302265_1000008_pt1 | contig 125546 bp, 233 predicted proteins | sample III_Bog_E1_1_FD_194556 | JGI IMG/M metagenome (GOLD analysis project Ga0302265, IMG submission 194556) | Peat permafrost microbial communities from Stordalen Mire near Abisko, Sweden - III_Bog_E1_1 | ecosystem: Environmental > Terrestrial > Soil > Wetlands > Peat | place: Sweden: Abisko...
ATCTTAACCAAACGGTTGGAAGAATTAAAAACCGATCCAACCAAGACCTCGTAAAAAAGGAGCGAATCAGTAAGATTTTAACCAAATAAAAACTTATAAGTAAGTTTGAGTAAGATTTTATAATCGGAACTAATTAAAAATACAGAAAAATTCAATTTATGAAATATATAAAAACTTTTGAAGAAGGAATATCATCAGGAAATGCATCAGGAAAAGCTGGAGTTGGATCAATTCCATTCGGAAGAGGTTATATGCAATCTGGCGGTAATAATGGAGCATCTGGTATTGTTTTTACAGCAGTTGGTGAACCATCTTTTACTACATATAAAAGTATGAAGCATTCAAAAAAAGATTTAAAGGAAAAAAGAAGAAAACTTAAAATGTTTAAAAAATTCAAAGATAAAGATATAGTAACAGAAACAATAATACCAATTGACCAAATATCATGGAATTATGGAATTATAAATAATGATGAAAATATTGGAAAATATATAATTATGAAAAAATTTGAAACTTATGCATTTAAATCAACTAATGGACACCGAAATGAATTAGATGAATTTATTCAAAATAATATAGCAAAAATAATATTATCAAGAAAATCAGGAGTTGGAATTACTTATATGATAAAATATAAAAATATTCCGGAAAAATTAAAAGATTATTTTATTAATTGTGATTTTTTAAATGATGAAGAAAAAAATTATATGTTAGTCATAAAAAGACATAATACTATTGAATTTATAGGAACAAAAGAAGAATGCGAAATTAAAATATCAGCAAAAAAATACAATTTATAATATGAAAAAATTTGAAGAATTTATAAAAGAAGATGCATTTTCAACTATGGGCAATACAGAAGGAATGGGTGCTGTCGTAGCTGCTCAACCTGGAAGTATTCCTGGAACTCAAGGAACAACTGGCTCTGGTGATATTGGGCAACCTCTTGCAACATATTCTAAGCCAGTAGTAAATATGAAAAGACATAAGAAAAATAAAAAGAAATTAAGAAAAGTAGAATCTTTTGATATGTTTATGATGGAAGAAAATGATATAGATAATTTCACTGCAAGATATTATGATAACTATGACGATGAAGAAGAACCAAGTTATGAAGTAAATCTTCAAGATATTGATGAAAATAATATTAAAAAAATTCAAATGTATGAAAAAGATAATAAATAAACTTTAATAAATTAAAGAATTAAAATTAATATGGATAGCATAAGATCGAAATATCAGAAATATGGAGTTAAAAATTTTTACGAATGGAATTTTGATCAATACAATAATCCTCATGAACCTATAATACAAAAATCTATAAAATTTGTAAATGATAATTGGAAAGTAAATTTTAATAAATCTTTAGATTTGGCTGCTGGTAACGGAGAAGTTACAAAAACACTAATCAATCTTGGTTATAATAATATTGATGCATGTGATGCATATTCATGTGAATATTATGAAAAAGAGAATAATAGAAAATGTCAAAAAATATCATTTGATGATATTATAAAAGGAGCATTAGATAACAAAAAATATGATATTATAATTTGTAGTTTTGCCCTACATTTATTAGAAGATTCAAAATTACCAATATTTTTATATAAATTAACACAAATCAGTAATCAATTATTAATATTATCTCCTCACAAAAGACCAGAAATAAAAGAAGAATGGGGTTGGAAACTTCAAAATGAAATAGTTATAGAAAAAGTTAGAACTAGGCTTTTTAATAATATTTTTTCTAAACAATTTTAATAATAATTTATATAACATTATAAAATAAAATTATACGATAATGGACTATAACAAGGATTATTATAAAGAATTAGGATTAAATAAAGATTCATCAGAAGAAGAAATAAAAAAGAAATATAGAAAACTAGCTATAAAATATCATCCAGATAAAAATCAAGGAAATAAAGAAAGCGAAGAAAAATTTAAATCTATATCGGAAGCTTATGAAATTTTATCTGACATTACCAAAAAACAAGAATTTGATACACGTAGTCCAAATGGAAAGTCGTATTCACCATTTGGAGGATTTGAATCTAGTTTTTTTGGAGGAGGTTCAGATATTTTTAATCAATTTTTTGGAGGTAATAGTCCATTCGGTAATTTTTACAAAAGAGAAGAATTTTCTGAAAATTTAGATATAAACATTAATGTCAACATAGATTTTAAACAAATATATCAAAATGATAAAATAGCAATAAAATATAACAAATTTATTAATTGTGATGATTGTAATGGTACAGGATTCGATAAATCTGGACAATCATATGATTGTGATGTTTGTGATGGAACAGGATTAAATAACGGAAGAACTTGTGAATATTGTCAAGGTACTGGTAAAATTCACAGTGAAAAATGTAAAAAATGTAATGGTGAAAAAGTAATTTTAAAAGAAACTGAAGTTATTTTACAAAATATATCCGAAATAAGAGGAAATTCTAGAAATGTTCAATATGGCTATGGTAGTCAATCAAAATATTACAGAGAAAAAGTAGGAAGTTTAATATTAAATATTAATAGCATAAATAATAGCAAATGTAGTATAATAAATAATTATGATTTAATTTTGACATTAGATATACATTATCAAGATGCAATAGATGGTAATAAAATAGATTATATACATGTTGATGATTCAAAATTAGAAATACAACTACCAAATAAAACTAAAAATGATGATATAATTAAAATAAAAGATAAGGGTTTATTAAAGAATGATGGAAAAAGAGCAGATTTATATTTAAAAATAAATATAATAATTGACTATACTAAATTAAATATATAATTAAAAATAAATTAAATAAGATGAAAAGAGAAGATTTTGATGTAGCAGCAGGATTAGTATATAGAATCGATAAAATTGAAAAAACAATTTTTGGATTACAACAGTTAACCAAATGTGATAAATATAAAATAATAGGTTATCAATCACAAAGAATGATTAATATAGATGAAGTTGAACTAAATAAAGGAGATATATCAACTGAGGTTTTCACTCAAGATATACTTGAATATTTTATAAATACATTAAACTTAGAATTAAATGAATTGAGGGAAAATTTTGATAAATTATTCAATAAAAATGATGTTGAAGATATAAATATATAATTAAAAAATAATATAAATATAAAATGTTAATAGTAAAATTAAATAATGGTGATAGCATAGAAAAAGCGTTGAAAATATTCAAGAATAAATTTAGAAAAACTAAAGTTACTGAGCAATTAAGAGAAAATCAATATTACAGTAAGCCATCAGAAGAAAAAAGGTTAAATATAAAGAAAGCTATATATAAACAAGAAAAAGAAAATCAATCAGAAGATTGATTTTCTTTTTCTATATCAAATATTTTTTGCAATTTAAGTTTACGTACCAATTTTTTAGAATCTGATAAAATCTCATCTTTTGATTTATAACAAATAATATTATTTAAATCAACATATAATCTATCACTACATATTGATCCTCTTCTATAAAAAGAATTATCTAAAGGAATATAATCATCATTAAATATTGGTCTTTTTATAAGATAATTAAGATCGGATTCTAGTAAATATTTATAATTTTTTTTAATTTTTTTTAATATTTCAGAATAAACATCATTCCAATCTTCACCGATTTTAGATTTTATGAATTCTGATAAAGGTCTATCATCGTAGTTATTATAATTATAATAACTATTCTTAATTTTTTTCATTGATTGATGAATAGGCAATTCTGAAAATAAATCAATATTATGATTTCTTAGTGTTTTTTTACATGTATATTTATTTCTTGATTTTCTATACTTTCTATATAAATTTTTATCTTTAAGCATAAGAATAATCATTAAATTTTAAGATTCATTAATCAGATCTCTATATTTTGCAGCAGTTTCATAATCTTCTACTTTAACGCAATCTAACATTTTATCAGTAAGAATTTCATGCTGTATTTCACGTATTTTAGGATTATCATATTTATAGTTTTCTATAAAATCTTGAAATATATCAAAATATTTTTTAGTTTCACTAATAACTTCATCTTTCTTAATATTAGCAACATTAAACATATCTAGCATATCAATATGTTCATTAACTTTTTCCATTTTAACATACACCTCATAAGCATCAATCATCAAATCATCTATATGAAAAACATCTGTATCTACTGAATCATTAGTCATAGATAGTGCTTTATCAAATAATTTTTGATGTTTAAATTCTCTATGATCAAATATATAAAATGTTTGTATCCAAAAAATAAGAGTCATGATGTCTTTTACATTAATTTTTGTTTTCATATTTTTTTGTTTTATTAATTATTATTTAGAATTTATTTTTTTAATCTCATCATTTAATATAATTAATTGATTAATAGTTAAACTATTAAAAATATTTTTAATATTTTCAGTATTTAATATCTTTATTTTTTCTGTTATTTCATTAACAACATTATTTTTTTCTAATTTTTCTAATTTTTCTAATCTTTGTTTTTTTATATCTGGACCTGGTATCAATTTACCTACCCTATATAAATCAATAATATTTTTACTTTCTTTTAAAGTAAGATTAGAATATTCTTTCATCATTCTAATTGACGTTATATATCCTGTACCTGAAAGGTATGCATCAAATCCTGTACCTGAAAGGTATGCATCAAATTCAGATTGATGTTCATATAATATTTTTGCTGCTAATATTAACGTATCGTTATTTAGTATCACATCTATCATTTTATCATCTTTAAAGTAGTATATTTATTTTATTCTACAAAGATACTACTTTATTATTGAACAACAAAATTAATTGAATAATTTTTTCAATTTCTTTTTTCTGAGCATTTTTATACCACCAATTATCTCAACATTATCAAATTTAAATTCTTCATATTCTCTTTTCTTAGAAACATATAATGTACTATACATAACTAGTAAAAAATATTGTTCTTTGAAAAGTGGATGATCTTTTTTTATTTTATTTTTCAATTGAAATATTTTCAATTTAAATAAATAAGTAATAAAAGCTTCACTTTTAGATGTTAGCTCGATAGGAATTTTATTTTTTATATGAAAATTAATATCCTTAACAAAATCATATAATTGATAATTAGACATTGCTTCATTTTTTATTCTGAATAAATCTTAGGAGGTGAAGTTAAATAATATAAATTTGATGATTGATTAATTAATATAGAATCTAATGGCTGATAACCCAATTGACCATCATTAAATATAACATTATTAAATAATCCGCATAAAAATAATCCATTATTTATTGTACCACCAGACCAAAATCCATTCCACCAAGATCCATTATTAAATATTCCATCTATCCATATACCTTCGAGCCAATTTCCATTATCAAAAGTTCCATTTAAATGTGTGCCACCATACCAAACTCCATTATTCCAAGTACCACCCAACCAAATAGTTCTATTATGATTATCCGATACCGAAGTTAATCCAGACTGTATATTTAATCCAGAATGAAATTCTCCATTATTAAATATTCCATCATGCCAAATAACTGATGAAAATGCTAATTCTGTTGTTCCTGAAACAACCCAAGATCCAAATCTGCTTCTAATATTAGGATCAGTTTGATTGAATTCTCCACTCCACCAATGACAAGCAGATGTATCTGTTAATGTACTCAAAAATTGAACTACATATGGATTTCCTACAAAATCTCCACCATTAAATTTTCCATTCCACCATTCGCATCCTTGAAATGTACCATTCATAAATGTACCATTGAGCCATTCACTATTATAAAAAATTCCATTTTTAAATATACTATCAGTATCATAATAACTCAACCAAACAGCATTTCTAAAAACTCCATCATGAAACACTCCTGATTCCCATCTAGTTTCATAATAAATAATTTCGCTATTTAGCATTTCTAACCAAGAATCAACATCTTTATCAGTTCCTTGTCCAATACCAGGACCAAAATAACCATTAAAAAAGTCTCCTCTTCTCCAAATACCATGTCTAAATTGAGAATATATTGGATTATTTTTTTCTATAATTCTTATATTTCTTTGTAATAATTGGGTAGTATCAAAGCGATATGAATAAAATTTTCCATTTTTCCATTCACCATCTTCCCATATTCCAGAATACCATGTTCCATCTTTCCATTCACCTGCTTTCCAAGTACCAGAATACCAAACTAATCCATAGTTATCCTGTCCTATTATTGCATTTTCAATAATAGCATTTAATAACCAAATATACTTTCTTTTAATGATATCTGGTGTTAATCCATCAATCATGACACAATTCAATAATGCATCAGAATAATTCGTTATATTATAAATATTTGTTGCTGCCATATAAATCTATATATAAAAAAAGTTCATTTAAAATAAAACAAATACTAAAACAAATACTAAAAATAAAAAATGATTTTATTATAATGAAAAAAACATTATTTATTGATATTGATGGTATATTATTTAAACATAAAGTAAATTTATCAAATATTCTTTTTGAAGAATCTGAAATTTTACCAGGAGTTATTGAAAAAATAAATAAATGGAATGCTGATGGACATAAAATAATATTAACAACTGGTAGAACAGAATCAATGAGGAAAAAAACAGATGAGCAATTACAAAAAAATGGAATATTCTATGATCAGCTAATAATGGGATTAACTAGAGGTGAAAGAATATTAATTAATGATATAAAACCTAATGTTAATATGATTACAGCTTCTGCAATTCAAGTAAATAGAAACGAAGGATTAATAAATATTGAAATATAATTTTATTATTCAAATAAATTATACTATCTTTGATAAAAATGAAAATATTAGGTTTATTCAAAAAGAAAAAAAAAGAAACAATATTAAAATTAGAATTAACATATGATGAAATATTCAATGTTCAAAATTTTAATTATTGGTTCTGTAAAGAATATGATGGATATGATGGTCACAAAGGTTCAAGTGGTATATTTAAGCGTTTAGATAAATTATCTCCTAATATGATTGAAGATTGGTTCAAGCATATAAATGTTAATTACAATTTAGACGATACTGTGCATATGAACGAATTAATACGTAAAAATTGGCTAATATTAATAGATATGAAAGAAAAAAGAAAATATTAATTTTAAATACTAAACCACAATCCAACACCAAAATCAACAATATTAAGTTTATCAAATTCATGAAGAACAAAAACAGAATGTGATCCATCTAATGTATCAGAATTAGAAAAATTAACATTAACATCAGAGCCTATACATATAATTTTTATATTTTTATTCGTTCCAGTTGCTAATGGTAAATAATAATTTATTGTACTTGTTCCAGAAAAAAACATAATATTATTATCCGTAGTAGTTCCTGTGTGATCTGCATAATAAGTTTGAAATCCAATCTGAATATTTTTAGTATATAAAGTATCATTAGATGGATCAAAATATAAAGTATCATCTGTCAAATAATCGTTCGTTACTCCTGAATCTTCTACAAAATATACTTGCTTTATAGTATTTTCTCCAACTCTCATCCATACATTTTCATCTGTGGTATTAACAAAAAATTCACCTACATAAATATCTGTAGTTCTCCATGCCGGCAATAAAGTATGATCATTATAAGATGGTCCTGTTAATGGAATTGTTGGTGCATCTCCTGTACCAGAATTTCTTTTTATTACAATTCTACTGAATTTTTCAACTTTAGACATTAATAATTAATTATTTTTTATTATATATAAATTTTTTATTAAATAAAAATATATTAGTATTCTGAGATAGAAGAATCTAGTCCTCCATCAATCAATGTATATAACAACGGAGTTATATTTGGACCAGGTACATTTACATTCATTCCAGCATCCACTACATCTCCTAATATATCATTAATTCCATTCAAAGAATCATCAGAACCACCATCTAATAAATTCCAATATATCTCAATTGTATTACCCGATAATATAGTCAAAGGTACAGGCAATCTTGATTTTCTATCAGCGCCAATATACACCAACTCAATAGTAGAAAAATATAATAATGGATCTGCATTTGAATCTATATTTGTTCCTAAATTAAATAATTTTAGAATAAATTCATTATTATCATTTTCATATAAAATACCTGTTGCATAATTTCTAAAAAATACATCTGATACTAATATATCTGCATATGATTTACATATATACTTTCTTTCATTATCATTTTTTTGAATATACCAATCATATGATTCATTTATATAAATTTGATATAAAATATCTGAAATATTTGATAATCCATCTATATTTTGAATTGCAATTATATTAGTAGAAGGAAAAAAAGGAAATGACGACGGTTTTTCTATTATCATTTCATTATCATAAACATTATAAATTAATGATTTTCCAGTTAATGTAGTACCAAACACATTAACGTATGTATATGAATTAAAAATAGTTAATAATCCACCTTGATTATATATAATTCTTATTCTATTATTATCAGTATATTCAAATGTAAATCCAGTTAATAAACAATCATTATAAAATGAATATCCAGATGTAAATTCACTAGGCTCTAATCTATTTAAATTGTCAAATAATTTATAACTAATATACTGATTATATGTATTAAAATTATAACTTGACCAAGTATTATTATCATTTAATGATAATGTTAAATCATCATAATCAAAATATTTATCATAATCACAATTTTTTGCTGTAAATCTTATATCTAAATAATTTATATCATAATTCCTAATTATTATATCATAATAATCTGAATAAGGAGTATATGAGGACAATTTATTTAAAACATCATTCCAATCTATTGCAATATTTAAATTTTCAATAGAAAAATTATAATTTTTTAAATCAGTTAAAATTCTATTAGGTATAGTATCTTCTAATACTATATTACCATCTTTAATATTTTTTATAAAAGTATTCAATGTTAAAATACTTGTAATTCCACTATAAATATTCAATTCAATATAATCTCCTATAATACAATCAAAATATATCGAATATGGTATCGCAGTAAATCCTTTATAAATATTATTAGTAATTTGATTAGTAATACCAGTAAATTCAGAACTCAATGTAGTACCTGATCTAATAATATATGAATTGTGATGATAATCTATTCTAGCAAGTTCAGATGAAAAATATAAACTATTAATATCAAAATCAATTTCATTATAATTTTCTGCATTAGTACTCAATTGTTTTCTTGCAATATCATAATCAGTAAAAAATATTTTAGCTGTATTGCCAGATACTGAATATGAACTATATAAATCATACGTAATTAAATTTTTAAGTATAAAAGAATTACCTTCAATAAAATATTTAGCTTCACCAGTTATTGGAAAATTAGAGCCAACATTTAATAAAAAAAATTGTTTATCCGCATTATTTCCTAATTTTACACTACAACTAAATTTATCAGATTTTTCTCTATTACTTAAAATATTATAATTTATTAAAAAATTGTTATTTGATACTATATAAATATCATTTTCTATTTCACTACCTGCATTTTGTGATTTTAGCAAAACTAAATGTCCTGGTTTAAGATTAACTCCATTAATTTGTAACCATTGTTTAGAAATATCTATATGAGTATCTGATGCAACATCAACAAATATTATATTTTTAAGTACTCTATCAATAACATCATATTCATTATACATATTAACAATAGAATATCCATCTCCTGTTAATAAATTTTGACTGTTATAAATATCATCTAAATTATTAATATATGTGTAAGTAACTCCTGTTAAATATTTATTAAATTTAAAATAAATATCATCAACAGCAATAAATTTATTTTCATCATATTGAACTGAACGAGTTTGTTGAATAAATGATCCATCGTTTTGCTTAACCCAATCAAATTTTCTAGATTTTCTATTTTTTTGCATCTATAAACTTTTTTTCTTTATTTGTATATATTAAAAATAAATAAGGTAATTATGAACGATATAAAAAATGGAGATATTGTAACACAAAATGAAAATTTTTATCATTATTGGAAATGTGAAAAATTTAATTCAAAAGTAATTAGAATAAAAGGCAAAGTTGTATATCTTAATGATTCAATATCAATAATAAACAGAAATGGAACAATACAAATAACCAATACATTTAATTTCGATTATTTAAAAATAAATATAACAGAAACAAGAAAAGAAAAATTATTAAAAATAAATGAGTGAATTTGATGAAATAAATTCCTTAAAAGAAGGAACAGAAAAAAGAGATAAATTAATAAATTTTTATAAAAATTCAGTAAAAATTAACGAATGGCTAAATATTGAAAATAAAAATTCAATTATACATTTTAAAGATAGAATAGAATATAAAAAAAATAATCAATATCATAGACTTAATGGACCTGCAATTGATTATGAAAATATAGATAAAGATAAATATTACTATAAAGGAAAACTATATGATTCTAAAAATGAATGGTTAAAAATAACACAAAAAGAAGTAAGAAAAATAAAATTGAAAAGACTAAAAAAAGAAAGTTCAGAATAATCTGAACTTTCTTTTTATTTTTTGTAAATTATACAATATGGAGTATTATCACATATTTCTAAAAAACTTTGATATTTTTTTCTAACCAAATCTGGATCTGGATTAGGATTTGAATCTGATAATGGAATTATTTTCTTTAATAGCTTATAATTTATATCATTAGGCTCTCCTTTATATAATACTTTATCGATTTTATCTGATAATATAAAATCAACTATATCTTCATTCAATTTTACTCTTTTATCATAAGTTTTAAAATAAATATTTTCTTTTATATTAATTTCCACTATATTTTATTTTTCTTAATATATAAGGTTTAATTAAAAAAGTTTGTATTTATATTATTTACTTTCAAGTGCTGTTAATCTTTCTTCAAATCCAACTCCAATAAATAATAATAATTCAGTATATCTAAAAGAATATAAATCACCTGCAGGTATAGTTTCAATCCACGCTTCTTTATCTTTTGTTGCTAAATGAGTTACTATTTCTTCTGGCCATACATCATGACAAATAAAACTATAACTTAACGGATCTAAACCATTATTTGTCATTATTGTCATAGCATTTTGAACTGTCATTCCTATATGTATTCTTGCATCATTTTCACCTTTTTCTCGAATAGCTGCTAAAAATTTATAAGTACCTATTTCTTTTGAAAGGGCAGTTGCAGCATTTATTTCATTTTGAGTAAATCCTGTTATTGCTGTTTTTATTCTTTCATCTGATGAAACTACTGGATTATTAACTAAATATAAATTATTCCATTGATTACTACCAGAACCTAAATTAAAACTACTTGGAGAATAAGGAGTAACATGTCCTTGTAAAGTAGTACCTGTTACTGAAGAATCTCCTATAATAACTGTATTATTTCCTCTTCCAACGATATTATTTCCAATTATTATTTCATTTGAATTATTATTTGAATAAGGATAAGATCCTATTCCAATAATAATAGAGTTATCTAATAATGTAGAATTAACATTTCCATTACCTATTAATATATTAGAGTCCCCAAATGTTAACGGGTCAGAAACAGAATTTGAATAATTACCTATAGCTATATTATTATCTCCATTTTTAAAATTTATTCCTCTGTGATTACCTATAAATAAATTAGACGTATTTTTTTGATTTCTAAGTTCAAATATATTATCATTACTTACAGCATCAATTATTGTAAATAATGATTTATCATTAGTATTTATTATACTAATATTTACAATTTGTAAAAGATTACAACTAACGCCTGAACTTGAAATTGAAATTATACCAGATGCACCATTTGTATAATAAGTGCCAGTAAAATAATCACCAGAATAATTATATCCAATAAGTGTATTTCCTATATATATAACTATAGATTGATGTTCTCCAAATGTAGTTCCACTATATAATATACTTATTGACATATTGTCACTAGATAAAACACTAAAATTAGAATTTATATTGAAACTAGGATCATCACCAGAAATAGTCCATCCATGTATATAATCATTGGTAGTTCCAGTTGAACTCCAATCAGAATCTGAATATGATGGTACAATAATATTATTTTCTATATTTTCATTAAACACCACATTACCATTTAATAATGTATTACCAGTTACTGATAATCCGCCATTAACACTAGTAGTTCCTGTAAAATATGGATTTATACCAACACTCAATCCTAAATTATTAGGAGATATTATATTATTTGTTAATGTTTCTCCTGATCCTGTTATAACACAAACTCTAGTTGTATTATCAATATTAAATATTTGTTCTTGTTGAGACCATTTTTCATCTGTCATAATTATAAATTATTTTTATTTTTAAAATATAAACTATATATAAAATAAATTTATTGCCAATTAAATTTATTTTTAATCATAGTAACTTATATATTATTTTTACATATAAGAAATTGTTTTTTTTATATATAAGAAAAAACAACAATTTTTGTGGACAATTCAAAATATTTTTTTTTCAATAAGGACGGATATCCTCACAATTTCACATACAATCAAGACTCAGAAAGTTGGAACGGTAAAATAATATTTGATGAAAATTCTGATCAAACATTTAAAACTCAAAGTTTATATATGTTTGAAAGTGTTGATCCAATAGATTTTACTATTAGCGCAAATTTAGTATCAATGAACTATAATAACAATAGTGGAATGACTATTTCAGGATTATCTAAATCTGGTGACACAAGTTATCAAAATGAGATAATTACAAATATTTTAGAAGTAAATAGTTCTAATGAATTCTATTCTAAATGGATATATGGTATAGATTTTCATAAAAAATTTCCTGTTGGAACTGTAGTATCTTTTTCTGGAGTAACTGGAACAACAAATTCATCAGATTTTAGTGATGATAAATATTTCAATGTATTATCAGTTAAAAAGAACGCTTTTTTAATTATAACAAACACTAGTAATGATATATTCAATTATATATTTTTATCTGGTACTACAAGTGCATTAAATATGATATCTATAAATGATTATAATAGAAATTTATTAAGTAATACTTCATTAATTCAAAATTTATATACAGGAAAAATATTTTCATTAATAAATACAACTTATAATGACGGAATTGTAAGCGTCATGAAATCTGGTATAACAACTTCTTATTTAAATGAAATAAAATTAGATAATGAAATAGATAAAATATTTACATTATCAATTGAATTATTTACAGAAAGACCTACAATTTTACAAAATAATATCACTTTAAATTCATTATCATATGATACAGGTACTCTTAATGTGGGTAAATATGCATATTTATTACAACCTACAACAATATATACAGAATCTGGTATAGAACAATCAAAAATGAACGTAATATTTGAAGATACTTTAGGTAATCAACTATTTAGCGGATATACATTTACTATAGATTCATTAGTAACAGAAAATATTTTAGGTACTAAAAAATTAACATTCAAAATATATTCTGATATATCTAACGTTAAATATAGATCTTATAGTGTAATTAGTAACACAACACAATGGAATACAATACAATTTGATGAAACATTAAATATAAAAATAGGTGATATAATACATCTAAGTGGTATAACATCTGATACTGGAACTACATGCTTAATGAACAATAGAGAATTTAGTGTGATAGATGTAATTTATAACACAAATTCAAATACTACTATGTTATTTGTATCTGGATATATAATTAACGAAGATAATTCAACTTATATAATAACACAAAAATTACAATCTAATCAAATAAAAAATGTTAATTTTACATCATCTGGTGATATTACAACTTTTAATAATATCACACTTAATAATGCATATTGTTATTCTACATCAAATATTTTAAATTTATCACAAAATTATATTAGTGGAAATACTAATAATATATCATATGATACAATCAATAGTTTTATAAATAAATATAAAACTATATTAAATAGATATGGAATAGATACTTATTATTCAACAAGAAATAATAATGATTATTTATCTATTGAAAGTTTATATGGCGCAAGTAGTAATTATTTTTCTGCATCTGGATATTCAAATGATATTAAAATAGACGATAACTTTGACTTAACTAATAATGGAACAACTATAAAATATGATATAGTTACAAATGAAACGTTAATATACGAAAAAACAAATAAATCAGATTTAAATTTATATAAACCAGACGCACATTCTGAAATAGTATTAAGATTACAAAGTGATAATGATAGATTTGGTTTCAATTTAAATTTGAATGGAAATGAATATAGTATAGGGTTTTCTATAGATTCTCAAACTACTATTAATAATTTTATAAGTACATATTATAATACTATGTATAGTAATGGCTATACAATATATAGTGGATATAGTATTAATTATACAGGATATACATTAAATATACAATCAGATAATGATATTTGGGATTTAGGAATAATAATAAATATTCTATCTACATATGAAATAATAGAAAATCAAAGAAATAACGCAATTTTATTATCAGGAAATGAATTAATAACAACAACTAATTTATTTGATTTAAATTTAGCTACAGGTATGTTATTGAAAATTACAGGTAGTACATATGATGTAAATAACAAAGAATATAATATATTATATTTATCAGAATCAGCAATAACTTTATCATATCAAGGAGTATTTACTACTGAGTATAACGCAATAATTGGTGGAACAACAAGAGAATTTATTAGAAAACCAAGAGGTGAATATGATAATATAGATGTATATTTAAAAGCATATTGGGAAATTCCATATCAAGATAAAATAGATGAAACAATATTTTTTTATGATATATCAGGTGATCAATTAGTTCCATTTAATAATATTGAAAATTTAAAATATACAGGACAAAAACCACTAATTGATTTAACAAATAACGTAGTATTTCTTAATAATACACCAAATACTAATATATCGTATGTTAACAATCCTAAATATCAACAAACAGTATTTACTGGACTTACATATAAATTAGAACAATTAGATTCTTCTCTTGCATCTAATTATATACCAGAGCCATTAGAAATTTTCATAGGATATAATTCACCAGAAGAAGGTGTAAATACAAGAACATTAAAAATTGATAAAATTATAACATCACTAAATAGTACTGATTATTTTTCATTAAGTGGATATACAAATTCTGGATATTCACATTCATTAAATAATTTTATATTAAGTGGAAACGTTATAAATTTTGCAACAACATTTGATTTTAATTTCAAAAATTATTTTGAGGTAGATCAACTTATTACAATAGATTTTCAAGACCAAAATAATCAAAATCAAACAATCAATGAAAATATAAACATATATAAAATATCAGACTTAACAAGAAATAAAATATTTATTGATACTGGTTATACATATGCAAACGATTCTAGCGGCTATACATATGATGATTCTGGATTTACGTATTTTAATACAACTGGTTCTACATTTTATTATAAAATTCAAATTCAACCTAAAGAATTATTATCTTGTATATTATATGCTCAAACTGAAATAGAAGACACTAGATTTAAAGTAAATCTTAATAATGTAGGGGTACAACTAGAAGATGATGCATATGAAATATTATATCTATCAGATATTGAAGATAATGCAATAGACTATACATTATTCAATAAGAAAAGAAAAGAAATGTTAATAAATTATAGAGAAGTTTATGATTATATAGGCTCATATAAAGCATTAATAAATGCTATCAATTTCTTTGGATATAATGATTTATATCTATCAGAATATTATAGAAATATAGATAAATCATCTACTCTTTACGGTAGTTTACATAAAATATTAATACCTGATATTTTCGATAATAGCGTACCTGGATGGACAGAAACAGATTTTATTAGTAGTAAATATCAAAATAATATATCATGGAAAAAAACTAATTTATTCAATTTATCATACTCAATAACTGATATTGATGGTAATAACGTTTTAATATATTCATTAGACGAAGTTCAAACAAAATTAACAAAGTTAAAAACTTGGTTGAGAAGATATATCGTACCATTATCTACAAATTTAGTTGATATTACAGGTGTATCTGATACAAATCAAACTCTATATCAAAACTATGATGAATCAAATCAAGTAAAAAAATCAGTAGTAAATAGAAATTCATCAGTAGTAAATTTCAATTATACAGCAACTTTAAATTTTGGATCTGATTATTTAATTACTGTTAATTTTTATACTTTATTGGGATCAACTGGAACCACAATAAATAATAATGAAATACCAAATGAATTTTCTGCTAAAATAAAAACATTTTATTTATCTGGTACAACATTTATTAATCCGACAGAAACTTTGATTCCTGTACAATATTTCAAATTACATAAAAATGATTTATCTTCTTTTAGTTTTAGTTTAAATGAAAATGTAGATCCATATATTTATATTGAAACTACAACATATGATAATAATGGTAGCGGAATAGGATATGTAAATAATAAATTATTCTATTATGACGAACCAAGAAATTATTGGATAGTTAATAATAATTTTGATTTAACAAAAATGAAATATTGGCAAACTACAGATTATATCACAAATACTGAAGAGTATTGGGATAATTCAACATCAACATTTAATGATAGCAGTACAACTGTTTCATCACCAGTTGAAACTATTGTACAAGTCAATTCATTAAATCAAACATATATATCTAAAATAACACCAAATTAATTATGACAGATTATGATACTCTTTATATAAGAAGTTTTACAGGCATGACTGGATCCACACTAAATAGTGGAATAACAAGTGGAATAACTAATATTTATCAATTTATTGATGATAGTGGTAACGTAAATCAAATTCCAAAAATCATAAAGCAAAGATATAAATATTATATAGATCCTGATACACCTGCTTTAATAATAGCAGAACCATGTGTAATAGGAGTAGATGATGAAGAATCAGGACCATGTAGCTTTGGTGTAGCATTAGGATTAGGAGATGATACCATGGGTATGGCTAAATATGTTTAACTATATATTCCATATATAAATTATTCATAAACCTTTCAATATTAATACATATTGAAAATTTACCGTAAATATCAGACTTTTCATTGTAACACCTAAATCCAACATTCTCAATAAAAAACAACCGTATAAGTTTGTTATCAACAATCAATCCTTGATTTTTTGATAACATCCTTAATTGGTCCTCATCAAATTTTATAATTAAATTATCAATAGTCTGATTAATATTCACATCATAATTCTTATTCCTAAGCTTACCTAAGCTTTCTTTAAGTGAAAATGTATTATCTATCATTTTTCAATTTCAATTGTTTTAGAATCATCTATTATAGTTTTTCCTATAATATTTAACTCGCCATTTATAATTAAATCTGATAAATTTGGTATAGTATACGTAACAACATCACTAATTAAAATAAATGTATCATATTGACCATATTTATCTCCATGTATAAATTCATCCAAATCAATTTTATCAATTTCAGTAGTTCCATCCTTAAAAATAGAATTGACAACTACAATTTGATTACTTTTTAACTTTTTATAACACTCATGATCAGATATATTTACTCCATCTGTCAAATTATTTGTATCTGGATTAAGAACAAATAAAAATAAATTATCTTCTATCCTTAATACTACACCATCATATTTCATAATATCTTCATTAATTTTAAATATCTACTTAATGTTATATTACTATTAATTAATTTATTTATATCTATAATAACATCATTTATAGACAAAAAAACAATATCATTTAAGTTATAAACAAAAAATTCAACCAATTCTATCCTTTCTGTAAAAAATTTATTCTGCGGACTTCCACATTTTTTAGCATAAACTATATGATATACATCTAAATTATCAAGCTTATCATCAATTATTCCTTTAACCATTTATTTTAAGAACTTATTTTTATTTATATATAAAAAAAAAACAAAACAGTTTATGATATTTATCGGATTAGACGTATCAAAAATCTCAACAGCACTTTGTATAGAGAAAAATGGAATTACTAAACTATATAGCTACTCAACACAAAAAGATAATAATACATGGGTTAAAGATACTAACTCTTTTATTAATTATAGACATATTAAATATTCATACCTTGACGAAATAGATTATAGTAAATCAGAAATACTAAAACTTCAAAATTTTGACGAAGTTACTAACCTAATTATAAACGATATATTCGATAACGTAGGAATATTAGATAGCCTAAGAATTGGTATAGAAGGCTTCTCTTATAACTCAAAAGGACCTATATTCGATCTAATTGAATTTACTACACTACTGAAATATAAATTGCTACATAGAATAAATAAATACGGTGAAATTCAACTATTCTCACCCATAACACTTAAAATAGAAGCTTGTAAAATGGCTTATAATCCAAGAATAGAAACTAAAGGTAAAAAAATAATTAAAGAAATTATTCATAACGAAAATAACGAAGGAAAAAATGCTAAAGACTTCGATAAATGGGATATGCTATACGCACTAATTAATAGCGACGCTAAACTAGAACTCAAAAATTGGTGCATAGAAAATATGGATAAAATAACTAAAATAAAAAAAGTACCAAAACCAATAGACGACGAAATAGACGCTATATTCCTTACCAAAATTCTTAAAAATATATATAATCAAAAGAAATAATTAATATATAATCAAGGGTTTAAAACGGGAAATATATATTATATATAGTATATATATCATGATCTTGCATGTTTTTCGTAATTAAATGATAATCAAAGATTTAAAATATGACAATAAACGATAATGAATGAAGAAAATAAAATTGAAAATTATTATGAAAATATTATAACAGAGTATGTTACAATGAAATTATCAACAAAATATGTAATAAAACTTAAAGAATTAAAATATGATGTTAAATTAGGAGATATATTTGACGTACCTATAAAACTATTATCATTAGGTTGTGGTAAAAAAGTTTTAATAAAATGTCCTAAATGTGAAAACCAAAGAGAAATTATGTTATATAATTATACTACAGTTATGAAAAAAGGACATAACTATACTTGTACTAAATGTAATACATTTAAAAGTAATATGTTAAGAATATACAATGTTGAAAATTCTATGAATATTGATAAATTTGTAAATAAAATATTAGAAACTAAATTAGAAAAATATGGTGATGAAAATTATAATAATAGAGAAAAATGTAAAGAAACATGCTTAGAAAAATATGGGGTAGAAAATTATAATAATTTAGAAAAATATAAAGAAACATGTTTAGAAAAATATGGAGTAGATAATGTATCTAAAATTGATGAAATTAAAAAGAAAAAGAAAGCTACATTAAAATCTAACTATAATGTTGATTCAATGTTATCATTAAAAAGAGTTCAAGACAAAAAACATGAAACTGTACTTAAAAAATATGGAGTAGATAATGTATTTCAATTAGATTGGGTAAAAGAAAAATCTAAAAAAACATTTATTGAAAAATATGGAGTAGATTATTTAGTGACAATACCTAATAAAAGATATCAAATAAAATATGATGATAGATTTAATTTATATTATCAAGGTACATACGAAAAAGATTTTTTAGATTTTTGTTTAATTAATAATTTAAAAATAAGTAAACCAAAATTTATTAATTACGAATTCAACGACAAAACATATAAATATTTTCCTGATTTTTATTATGAACCTTTGAATTTATTAATTGAAATTAAATCTGATTATATATTTGAATTACAAAAAGAAAAAAATATCGCAAAACATAATTATAGTATATTTAATAATTATAATCATATTTTTATAATTAATAAAAATTATGATGAATTTATAAAAAAAATTAAACTAAATGTTTGAAGAAGGTAAAGAATATAAATTTAATAGTAAAGATATAAAAATATTTGGTCCTAAAGTTAACGAGGCTCAACAAATTGATCCTAATATAATACCAAAATTTCCTATCAATAAACCTGTTAAATTTGATGTTGAATTGATGAAAAAAGCTATAAAATATGGTTTAGTTATTTTAATATCATATCGTGGTGACCAAGATCGGTGGAAAGGTGGTAGAGAAAGAACTATTCAGCCTATGGTACTTGGTGTTAATAGAAATACGAAGAATATGTTGATTCGGGGATTTCACCTCGAGGGCTGGTCAGTTTCACAAAAGGCAGAAACAAAGAAAGTTTGGAGATTATTTAAAACTGATAATATAGTTTCAATGACATTTACTGGTAATTTTTTTAGGCTTCCACCAAAAAATTATATGCAAAATGATAGAATAATGACCGAACGAATTTTAGCAAAGGCTGATTTCAATGAAATAAGAAGGAATCAGAACACTTTACTTAAAGGTGGACAGATACAGTCAGAAGATGAAACGACTATTGCAAATCAAACGGGAGGAGTTGTGAGCATAGAAATTTCCAACTCTAATAGTCAGATAGATTTAAAGGAGCCTTATAAGAATTTACTTGTCAATAAGAACAATTATGATGCTAACAGATTTTTAAGAAATTCAAGTACAAAATCTATGAAATTTTCTGTCATGAAGAGTATGTTTGGAAATAATTATCTTGTATTAGTTGGTGCTATTGGAACAATCAACAGACAAATTAAGGTATATGATGGTAAAAAATTGATAGGTAATTATAGATGTATTAAAACATTTTTAGGATCTGATTTAATTAACAATAAAATCGTTGATGGTAAAAACATCTTTGATTTATATGTATTTAATAGAAAAATTTAAAAACTTATGAAATATTTAAAAGAATTTGAAAATGTTGTACCTGGTATAGATGATGAAAATGATTATTATTATGCTATACATATGGAAAAATCTATTGAAAAATTTAACTTAGCGTTAAAAAAAATTAATTTCTACGATGAATTTTATGAGTTTCTTGATGAAAAAGATATACCTATAAATAACGTAGTTTATATAATTTTTGAAAAAGATGATTTTTTTGTAGATGATAATATAGAGCCTTATATATCATATAAAAAATTAGCAGATGTTTATGTTTCTGATATCGAATGTGCTGCTGAAAAATTTAATTTATAATTTATGAAATATTTAAGATTATTTGAAAATATAGCAGAAGAGCCGAATATAGATGAATTTTTAATTTTTGAGGTTAAAAATATTAATTCACCAATAAATTTAATTAAAATTACATCAATGCCAATTGATAGTAACGTACATCCAAATACTATTTTTATGGAAACAAGAGAATTAATGGGAGATTATGAAAGTGATATTTATTATAATTATAAAGATAAATATTTTTTCTATGCAAGTGGAGTAAAATGTGATGTATTATTTAGAACATTTAATATCGATGAAGCATTTGATAGATTGAATTTAATAAAAAATTCAAATAAATTTAACATATGAAATATTTAAAAGAATTCGAAAATAGTAATTTAAAATATGAAGTAGGTGATTACGTATTAATTAAAAGTACGATATATGGTAAAAGTACGTATGGTAATAAATTACATGCTAAATCAGAAGAATATGTACATACTCACATTGGTAAAATTGTACATATAATAACTGTAAATACGTCTGCTTATTTAAATGATATGGGTAATCTTAAAATAGAATATGTAGATGTACCAAAAAAAATTCAATGTTTTTTTGAGAACGGAATATATCAAACGCGTGAATATGAAGATATAGAAAGATTTGCGACTCCAGAAGAAATTAAAGAATATGAATTCAAAGTATTAGTAAATAAATTTAACATATGAAATATTTAAAAAAATTTGAAAATATAAATCATTATAACGTAGGTGATTACGTATTAGTTAATTATGTTACTAAATCTACAACATTATCTAAGTTGGCTAATTTTGTAAATTCATCGATAGGAAAAATAATGTTTATTGATGATAAAAGTTTAATTGTTCAATATAATAATATTCCAGATAAAATAAAACATTTTTTTAGTGATAAAACAGTTGGTAATAATAATATAAAAAATTCTGTATTTTTTTGGGATAAAATTAATGCTATAAAAAGATTAGCAACTGAAGAAGAGATTGAAAAATATAAATTAGATACTATTGCAAGTAAATTTAACATATGAAACATATAAAAACATTTGAAAACTCTAAAAACACGCCTGAAGTTGGAGATTATATTTTAGCTAATTATGATTCTATTTTTGATTCATTAAAAGATTTAGTAGATTTTATGAATAATACAATAGGAGTAGTTGCTAATATAACATCTTTTAATCCATATGTTAAATATGATAATGTTCCTATTAATTTAAAAAAATATTTCAATAGAAATGGCAGTAAAGGTATAGTGGATGTATCACTTGATCATATTCTTTATTTTTCAAAATCAAAAGAAGAAATAGAAATGAAATTAAATAAAAATAAATTTAACATATGAAGTACTTAAAATTATACGAAACAAAATTAATACCTAAATATAAAGTAGGTGATTATATTCATTTAGATATGGAACCAGATTTTAGTTATGATGATTGTTTAGGTAAGATAGTTAAAATAGATAAAAATGGATTTTTAGTAGAACCTGATGAAAAAGAAAGAGATAATACTAATTTAGCGTTTTATATTAATCATTTTAATCCGTTTCCATACTCAGTAAAATTTTACAATAAAGGATATAATATAGAAGAACGTTTAATAGATAGATATCTAAATAAAGAAGAAATAGAATATTTTAAATATTTATTAAAAAATAAAGACTTTAGAAAATTTAATATATGAGTAAATTAATTAATGATATACATAAAATGTTAGGTTATATTAGAATAATTCAACAATATAATTTTTTCTCTCAATTAGGAAACGAAGAAGATATTGATTTTTTAAAAAATAAAGTTGATAATCTTTGTTATATAGATGATACTGATATACTTATAAAAGATTTTGAATGGTGTGCAGATATGGTAAATTCATTATATAATGAGGTCGATCCTGAATTTAAAAAGAAATTATTGAAAGAAGAGCAACAAGACTAAAAAAGTCAGAATAAATCTGACTTTAAGTTATCTACCATATCTTTCACCAGGATATTTTTTATCAATTTCTTTCCACATTTCAAAAGAACGTTTAAATAAATCAAATTTATTTTCAATAAAATCTTTAATTCCTTCATCAGATGTAATATCAATATTAAAATGATTAATAATATTAGATGATAAATTTTCAAGAGTATTTTTTATACTCATAAAATAATAATTTTCAAGTCCGTTTAAATAATAATTTATAGTTTCAATTAATCTTTTAATATGTTCTGATTCACCATATCCATTTAATGTTTCACCCATAAGATTAATTTTTCTTTCATCATTTTTCTCTTTTTCTATATTATATGCTGGCTGTGTAATATTAGTTTTTTTTGATAATTTATCAAAATCATCATCTTTAATATTTTTTTTATGTTCACCTCCAATATTACCGCCGTATGGAAATTTAATATATTCTTTTATATATTCTCCATAGTCTACTAATTTTTTCATATTTTTATTTTATTTTTATATATTAAATTTATTTGTTGATAATAATAACTTTAAATCATCAAATGTCATTATTGACCAATTATCTTTATTTCTCCATTCAGGGTTATTATATTTATCAAGTATTTCATCTAATCTACTATCTGCTTGCTCAATTGTAAAAAAGAACGAAATATTATTAAGATTATTAATATCAAAATCATTAATATCAACTGACATCAAATGATCAGTATTGTTATATGAAATATTCATTAATATTGAATAATCTCCTTCAATTGGTTTATGTAAAACTAAGAAATATTTTTGTTTTTCTTCTTTCTTTTTAAATATATTAAATCTTTCTACTATCATAATTATAAATTAAATTTTTCTGCTGCTGTTATTAATGGTGGTTTATTATTTTCTATATTTAAAAATAAATACATTGCATATTGTATTGGTCCAGTATCTTGATATATTTTATGTTTTTTAATAAATTTTACTACTGTATCATATAATGATAAATCATCTTCTATTTTTTTCCATGCAGAAGCTAATGCATATTTTTTTATTTCTCTTTGCGTTTTTTTATTAATTCTATTATCATCAGTTTTCCATAAAAAAGGATATTGGTACATAAAAAATAGCATACTAAATTCATCTATAAAAGAATCTGGTACTTTAATCTCCTTAGATATTTCAATGCATAAATCATGACGTATTTTATTGTATGGTTGATTATAATCATATAAAAATTTATCAGTAACAGAATTAATTTTTTCAAATATTTTAAAATTAGTTATCATATGTTAAATTTGTTTGCTTCTCTTCTTAAATTTAGTTCTTTAATAATATCTTTTTGTTTTTCAGAAATATCACCATAAATAGTAAATGAAGAATTTCCATCAATTCTATATTCTATTTCAATATTGTTTTTTAATATTAGTGATAATACCACAAATTGATCTCTTTTATGCTGTAATGTACCCGTATATCCAATAGTACATTCATAAACTTGATCAATCACTCCTTTTATATAATCTTTATCAATTGGTAAAAATTTAGATTTACTATTATCATAACCATACCTAATATTGAATTTAACTAACGTATAAGGTTTTAATAAATTCATAATAAATTTTCTAATTTTAGTAAGACTATTATTATAATAAATCATTAAATCATTTAATACTAATGTTGTTTCATCATCAACACTTTCAAATATTTTAAATTCTGTTATCATAACAGTTATATATAATTATTTAAAAATAAAAATAATAATACTAAAAGATTAATTTTTATAGTATTATACCTGTTATATAATATAAATTTAGTATATTTGTAATATATAATATTTTAAATAAATAACTAAGATGAAAGCAAAAGAAACAATTGAAGAAAAAGTCAATAAAGCGAAAGAAAAAGAGAAATTAAAAAAGGAAATAAATAAAATAAAAGATAAAAGTAAAAAATCTAAAAAAGAAATATTAACATCAGTATCAATTTCTGATTTTACTGAAATAAAAGATAATACTACCAATATAAATGAGCAAGATTTATTACTATTAAAAATAAAAGAAAAAGAAGATAATTTTTTATTAACATATTTTAATGAAAATATTAAACCAACAAAAGTATTCACTTATAATTATGATAAATCATTTATTGAATATAAAATTGAAGATATAATAATTATTTCAAAAGAAAAACCAATCACTAGAAATAATATCACACCAGCACAAAATATAAAATTAGAAAAATATTTAGATAATTCTATTCTAACTATTGAAAATATATATGTTATACTAAACTATAATAAAAATATAAAATTGAAATATAGATTTATTGATATTAATAATAATATGTTTATGTCATTCGAAAAAATGAAAAAATCAGATTTTAAATTTAAAACTAAAAATTAAGATTTATTATTTTTTGATATTGAGATCTAACAGAGTTATAAGATTTTTTTAATTCTTTTGAACAAAATTTAAATCCTTTATCATGATTAGTTATTAAAAAAAGTTTTTCTTCATCTGTCCAAGTATTTTTTCTTTTTTTAGGAATCATATGAGAACAAATATCTGAATACCATCCATTTTTTATAGCAGATCCAGCAGCACTATGATTGTTTTTTAGAAAATCATCTTTATGAATATATTTTAATGCTTCTTCTTTACATCTATCATAAGTCCAAAATATAGTAGATCCTCCTAATGTACTTTTTTTGTTTGTATTTAATAATATCCAATTATTGTTTTCGTATTCTGTCATATAATATTCTTCTTTTATCTGTGCATCTTTTTTATTAATATAATCAGTTAATTGTATTAATTTATATTTATTATTTGTTTTTTCAATGTGTTTATTAATTGGTCCTTTTCGAAGATGATCCTGCTCTCTGTTTTTTATATTATATGTCAATCCAACGTATGCATAATTATCATCAAATTCAAAAACGTATATACATCGATATTCTCTGTTTCCAATTTTAATCATATGTGAACATATATCTTTTAAATAATTATGTCTAGAAGCGTGAGCATATGCACTACCAGAATTTATTTGAAATTCACTTCTATTATTATATTTTAAAGCTTCAACTTGGCACAAATCATATGTCCAATATATATGAGTATATTCCATATGAGAGCAAATTTCATCTAACCATTTATTTGATATAGAAGTTCTATATACACTAGCATCATATTCTCTAAAATCTGATCTTGTCAAATATTTTAACGCTATTTCTTGACATTTTTCTTTTGTCCAATAATTATTAGGCTTATGTTTTAAAATCATATGAGAGCAAATGTCATATAAACAATTATTTTTTAAACATTTATTATATGCAGTTGAGTTATTTTTTTCAAAATCGGATAAAGAATTATATTTTAATGCTACGTTTTTACATTTTTCATATGTCCAGTATCCAGATTTTTTGGTTTTATATTTCATATGTGAACAAACTACAGTTAAATATTTATTTTTAACACAAGCGTCATAAGCTAATTTATCTAATTTTTTAAAATCACTTCTATATTTATATTTTAATGCTATTTCTTGACATATTTCTAATGTCCATTTCATATTAATTATTTACTTTTATTATTATAGTTAATTTAAAGTTAAAAGATTAATTTTTTATTGCGTTATTACTTGTTATATAAAATAATTTTAGTATTTTTGTAAAATGTAATATTTTTATTAAACAATCAAATAAAAATTTTATAGTAATAATAAAATAAATAAAATATAAATATGATCGTAGCGCACTTAGGTGATAACCACATTTTTAACGAAGAAGATAGACATCAAGAATATAGAGAAGTCTTTAGTAAAATTTACAAAGAATTAAAAAAAATAAAACCAGATAGAATTGCTCTATGTGGCGATCTGTTTGAAAGCAAATTAACGATCAGTAATGAATGTGATATATTAGCTGGAGAATTTTTAAATAATTTAGCTAATATTGCACCAGTTAAAATAGTTGTTGGAAATCATGATCTTAACGTTAAAAACCTTTCCAGAGTTGATAGTGTAGATACAATAGTTAAACTTATTAATAATCCAAATATTGAATATTTTAATAAAAGTGGAATTTATAAAGATGGTGAAATATCATGGGTTGTTTATAATCATCCAGAAAAAAATGTAGATCCTTGGTTAAATCAAATTAAAGATGATAATCAAATTTATATTGGACTTTATCATGATCCTATACAAAATTGTACAAATGATGAAGGTAGAGTTTTTAATGATAAAAAATTAAAATATATTAATTATTTTAAAAATAATGATTATCTTCTGCTTGCAGATATTCACAAACGTCAATTTTTCAGAAAAAATAAATCTGCTGCATATTGTGGATCAACTTTGCAAAAAAATTTCGGTGAAACAATAGAAAACCATGGTTTTTTAGTCTGGAATATTGAATCTGCAACTGAATTTACTGTAGATGAATATGACATACCAAATGATCACGCATTTATAAATTTTTATATAGATGAACCACTTGATTATGATACTCTTAATTTAGATACTCCTATCTTTAAAGATATGGAAATTAAAATTCAATGGAAAGATTATAGTTCAAAAATGACTACAGTCAATGAAAAAAAGATAAGAGATTATATTAAGGATAAATTTAATATCACAAAAATCAAATTTGAAAAAATTTACTTATATAATGATGTTATTTCATCTAAAATGTTAAGTGAAACTTTAGATTTAAGTGATTTACAAGTTCAAACTAATATTTTTAAAGAATATTTGGAAGAACAAAAATATAAATCTGAAGATATTAAAGAAATATTAAAAATCGATGATATTATTAATAGTCGTTTACAATTAAGTGATACTATTAAAAATATTGTATGGAGTGTTGATAAATTTTGGTTTAGTAATTTTAAATCATATGGTGAAGATAATGTTATAGATTGGAAAGATACAGACGGAATATATCAAATTTCGGGATTAAATAAATTCGGTAAAACTAGTATTCTTGATGCGCTAACATATATTCTTTATGGTAAAACTACTACTACAGTATCATCAATGAAATTTGGAGATAGTCGTTATATTAATAACAAAAAATTCTTAGATTATTGTTTAGGAGGAGCGGTTATTGATGTTAATGGTAAAAAATTTGTAATTCAACGTAGAACAGAAAGGATATGGAATAAAGCCCATACAGCTTTAACAAGTTGTCCAACATCATTAGATTTTTATTCATCAGAAGAAATAACAGAAGAAAATAAATTAACAGGTGAAGTTAAAGATAAAACTCAAAAAATTTTAGATTCTATTTTATCTGAATTTTTGGACTTTATTAGAATGTCATATACAAACGCAGATAATCTTAATAATATATTATCTGAAACCAGAGCAATATTTATAGATAATGTTATACGGGATGCTGGTATGGATATTTTTGAAACTAAATTGAATGAATTTAAGGAATATAAGAAAGAATTGACTGATGAAAAATTGGTAGTAGATATTCAAAAATCAGAATCTGATGTAGCAGTTTTAAGAAATGAAATCATTGATATAAATACTGAAATTGATGAGAATAAAGTTGAAATATCTAAATTAGAATTAGAATTAGATAAGAAGAATATTGATAGAGATGATTTAAATAAAAAATTAAATAATATTGATGCTTCAATGCTTACATTTGATGAAGATTTATATTTAAATTCTATTGAGAATTATGAAAATAAGATTAATGAATCAAAAGATAAAAATAAAATTTTAGAAATAGAGATTGAAAAATTACCTATTGATTTTGATTCAACTAAACTTAATGATTATAAGAATGAGTTGAAGCAAACAAATATTAAAATTTCAGAAAAAAAGGATGAAATTTCAAAATTAAAAAATTCTTTAACAGAATCTGACAATAAGATTGATAAAGTAAATGTTAAGATTGATGAATTAAAGCAATCTGAGATAAGAAAAATTTCGGCAAAAATAAGTGATAATGATTTACAAATTGAAATAATCAAAAATAAAAAATCAAATATTATAAATGATGAAATAAAAAAGTTAACATCAGAAATTCAAGTTTTTGAGTTAAAGGTTAGAGAAATAGATTCTGACATAAAAATTTTACAAAAAGATGGAGGTAATGCTAAAAAGGCTAATCAAGAATTGGATATAGAAATAGAAACATTTAAAAATTCTAAATCTTGTCCAAGTTGTGGTAGAGATTATGATAAAGCTGATCCAAAATATTCAGAACACTTAGCTCATTTGGAAGATAAGATTAAGAGTCTTGAAAGTAAAAAAGAGCCTAATATTTTAATAATGAATGAATTATTATTAAAGTATAAAGACTTAAAAAATGAATCTATTGATTGTAATATAAGTATTAATAACTTGAATGATATGAAAAAGCTATTAATTCAAGGAGAATACAATAAAAATATTTTAACTAAATTACAAGAAGTTGGTAGTAGTAAAAAATTAAAGCAAGATAATATTGAATTAAATGCTTTAATAAAGGAAATAGAAAATAATAATTTTGATAATTCTGAAATATTAAATGAAAATATTGAAAAAGGTAAAAAATTAATAATTAATATTGAGCAAGGTAAAGAAGATACATTATTAGTAATAAAAGATATTGAATCTGAGTTGAAAAATTTTAATATTGATGAAATAGAAAATAATATATCAATTGAAGAAATTACGAGAGAAAAATTTGAATTAAGAAAGCAAAAAATATCAAGTAAAGATAATATTAAATTAACAATTGAAAATTTTAATTTTAAAATAAAAGAATTGAAATCTGATATTGAAAAATATCAAGCATATAAAATAAAAATTGAAGAAAATAAATTAATTCAATGTTCTATTGATGATATTGATAAAAAAATTAAGAATTATAATGATAATATAAAAATTTTATATCAAGAAAATATTAATTTTGAAAAGAAAATACTCATTAAAGAAACTGAAATAGTTTCAATTTTAAATAAAATTAAAAAATACTTAGCTCAGAAGAAAAAGGAAGAATTATTAAAAGAATATTCAAAATGTATTGGTCGTGATGGAATTCCAAGTTTTCTTTTAAAAAAATCTATACATTTAATAAATAGAGAATTATCAGAATTATTATCTAATGTAGATTTCACTTTATTTTTTGATGAAGAATTAGAATTGAAATTGAGTATGGATGATAGAATGGATGTAAATCAGCCTGCAATAACCAGCAGTGGTGCTGAAAGAACATTTTCTGCTCTTGCTTTAAAGATGGCATTAAGACAAATAAATGTTAAGTCAAAATCATCAATAATTTTTCTTGATGAAATTACTGGTAAATTGATAGGTGATTCTATTCAGCAGTTTATGGATTTTCTTGATGTATTAAAAACAAAAGTTGAAAAAATTGTTATTATTGAGCATGTTCATCAAATAAATTTTGATGCTTTAATTGAAGTTAAAAAAGATGAAAACTTAATTTCACATTTGGAATTACAAAAATAATTTATCTAATGCAATATTAATATCTTCATCATATCTAATTCTTATTAAACGAATATTGTTATTTTTACAATATTCGTTTTTTATATTATCATTTTTAATAAACTATTATTAAAATAATCATTATAATTATTTATAAAATAAATAGTATATAAATGGGTGTTGTAAGAACTATTAAAGGTGATGATGGTAAGCCATATATTTCATTGGAAGATTTAATTAATGAAGTTGAAGAAGCCAGAAATTTTAATTTTGAATATAAAAAAGAAGGTAAAAAATTAGATTTCTCTGATATAATACTATCCACGTTACATAATATGGAAATAAATTATTATGAGAGATATATTTTTAGAAGAAAGGATGAGGATAAATTATGACGACAGGACAAACATTTAATTTAGGATTAGTATCTACTTCATATTCTAATTTTGATATATTAAATATAAAACAGAAAAATGGAAATGAAATATTAACTATAACACAGGACGGAGAAATTTATTATAATTTTAAAGATGAAATGGTTAAAGTGGAATGTCCAAAAGATATAGTAGATGCGTTTGAATTTTCAATATTAAATTATACTGGTAAATCAATAGATGATGTACTTATGAAAAAATGTTTTAACTATATTTCAAGTGATGAAATTTCCAATGAGCATTTATTAAAGTTTGAATCTGCTATTAGAAAAGCAAAATTAAAAAAATTAAATGATGATAAAAATAGATAGAAGTTTTATAAATCATGCTATTTTAAAATGGACACCTGTTATTAATTCATTAAATATTGGTACTCATTTAATAGAACCAATTTCAATTTTTGCTGAAGTTCATTCATATAAAAATAATAATAATTTATATAGTTCAAATTATAATATTTTTACTGATTATATTTTACCTATGTCAATTAAAATATTATCTAAATTGAATTTATCAAACGTTAAATTAATTATAGATACAGAAAATAATTATACATTTGATGATTATTATATAAAATTTAATTTAACAACAGAGCAAGAGCAAGAACTTAATATGCAAGTGCAAGTAGTAATAAATCCTATAGATATGGCATTTTCAGCATTATCTAATGAAATTATAATTAATATAAATGATAAAATTAAAAACGAAAAATTTAATATACTTATAATCAATGATAAAATTAAAAACGAAAAATTTAATATACTTATAATCAATGATAATTTTATTAATAAAATTGAAAGATTTCCGACATATATATTATTAACTTATAATTTTATATTAACTGGCATAAAACAAGAGAGATTAAATAAATTAAAATAAATAAATAGTAATATATAAAATAATTTAATTAATATATAGTCATATAAAATATTACCTACCTATATATTATTCTTATATTCAATAATTTAAAAATATTATTGAAATAATATCATAAAAAGCTTTGTGATTAGAAAAAAATGTTGTACTTTTGTATTATCAATTACAACAATCAATTAAACTTTATAATAAAATTGATATATTAATATAAATAATTTATGGAAAAGACAAAAACAAAGACATTAGAAGAAATTTTAGAAGAAAATGATATATCTACAAATACTGAAGAAGAAAGTAAATTAATTTTATGGAATGATGATGTTAATTCTTTTGAATGGGTAGAAAGTTGTTTAATGCTTTATTTAAAATTTACATTTGAAAAAGCTCAAGCATCAGCATACAATGTACATCTTAAAGGAAAAGATATTATTAAGACAGGATCGAAAGATGAGTTGGAGCCATATAAAAAATTATTAGAAGAACGAGGATTAAGCCTTACAATAGAAAAATAATAGAAAAAATAATAGAAAGTGATATGAAAAAATTAGCAATAAATTATATTTTATATATTTATAAAAATTTCATATATAATAATAAGGATAATGATATTTATAAAAAATGGGCAACTTCATTTATGATTATATTAGAATATACATATGATTTATATATTTGGATATTATCAATTATATTTTTACCTTTTTTATTAATTTTAATGATAAATGATAAAAAAATAAAATCTAAAAAATTTCAATTAATGAAAATGTTTATTAACTATACTAAAAATAACAACAATAATAAAAATTAAAAAAGCCTATGAATTACTCAAAAGAAGTAGAAGAAGTTATCAAATTAAGCAAGGAAATTGCTATTAATATTCGTTCTAAGTCTATTAAACCTGAACATTTATTTTTGGCAATGATTGATGACGATCATTCTGAAACATCTGAAATATTGAGGGATTTAAATCTCAATATTGGCGCAATTAAGCAAACAATTCGTGAGTTGTCTACATCTGAACAACCTGGAATAAATACACTTAGAAAGAATGCATCAATTCCAATTGACTCATCAACTGAAAAAATTCTTACAGATTCTGCTATTTTAGCTAAAAAAATGGGAACAGATGAAGTTAGTGTAGAACATGTTTTATGTGCTATATTAGAAAATAAAAATAATTTAGTATCAGAATTATTTAGTAAATCTCCTGATATTTTAAGGAGTCTAATGATGATTTTGAAAAATGAGGATCATCTTGATGAATACAATAATGAAATTAATGAACGAGATATAGAAGATTATCAAGATGAGTCTAACATTAAAGATGATACTAAAAATAAATCAAAAACTAAATTGATTGATCAGTTTGGTACTAATCTTACCAATCTTGCAAAAGAAGGTAAATTAGATCCAGTAGTTGGACGTGCAGATGAAATTAAAAGAATTTCGCAGATATTATCCAGACGTAAGAAAAATAATCCTGTATTAGTAGGTGAACCAGGTGTAGGTAAATCTGCGATTGTTGAAGGATTAGCTCAATTAATTGTAGATGGACTTGTTCCTGAAAATTTACAAAATAAAAAGGTTATAACTCTTGATATGGGGTCTTTGGTAGCAGGAACTAAATATCGTGGTGAATTTGAACAAAGATTAAGAGGTATTGTCAAAGAAATGGAAGAAAATACTGATATTATTTTATTCATTGATGAAATTCATACTATTATTGGAGCAGGTTCTGCAGCAGGATCACTTGATGCTTCTAATATGTTGAAACCAGGATTAGCCAGAGGAACATTTAGATGTATTGGCGCTACTACTCTTGAAGAATATAGAAAGTATATTGAAAAAGATGCAGCATTAGAACGTAGATTTCAAAAAGTTGTAATTGATGCAACTAGTAAATCTGAAACATTAGAAATTCTTAAGAATATCAAAAAACAATATGAAAATCATCATAAAGTTACATATACTGATGATGCATTAGAAGCATGTGTTAATTTATCTGATAAATATATATCAGATAAATTCTTTCCAGACAAAGCAATTGATGTTCTTGATGAAGCTGGAGCTATGGTTCATGTTAATGGAACAAGTGCAATTCCAGATAAAATTGTAGAACTCAGTAAAAAAATAAAAATTTCTATTTCTGAAAAACTTGAAAGTATTGCAGCACAGAAATTTGAGAAAGCTGCTGTTCATAGAGACAATGAAAAACAATGGAAATCTGAACTTGAATCAGAAAGAGAAATATGGAGTCAGGAACATACTGATCATAGAGATGTAGTAACTCAAAAAGAAATAGCTGAAGTTGTTGCCCTAATGACAAAAATACCTGTAGATAATGTATCCGTTGATGAAAATAACAAGTTAAAATTTATGGCGGATAAAGTAAAAACTGTTGTTATTGGACAAGATGATGCTGTTGATAAAATAGTTCAATCAGTTAAAAGGGCAAGAGTTGGTATTACTAATCATAGTAAGCCTGTTGGGTCTTTTGTTTTCTCTGGACCTACTGGAGTAGGTAAAACATATCTTGCAAAAATTATGGCAAAGGAGTTATTTGGATCAGAAGATGCAATGATTAGAATTGATATGAGTGAATTTATGGAAAAATTCTCTGTATCTAGATTAGTAGGAGCACCTCCAGGCTATGTTGGATATGAAGAAGGTGGTAAATTAACAGAAGCAGTAAGACGTAAACCATATTCTATTATTCTTCTTGATGAAATGGAAAAAGCTCATCCAGATGTTCAAAATATACTTCTTCAAGTATTAGATGATGGTGTATTAACTGATAGTAATGGTCGTAAAGTAGATTTTAAAAATACTATTATAGTTATGACAACAAATGCAGGTTCAAGAAAATTGAAAGATTTTGGTGCTGGAATTGGATTTGGACTTAATAAAAACAGTCAGCAATCTAAAAATGATGTTCTTAAAAAAGAATTAGAAAAAGTATTTAGTCCTGAATTTTTAAATCGTATTGATGAAATTATAAATTTCAATTCTTTAAGTAAAGAAAATATTTGTGGCATTATTGATGTTGAATGTAAATCTTTGATATCTAATCTTAAAGAAAAAGGATATGATATAATTATATCTCAATCACTTAAAGATTACTTATTTGAAAATGGTTATGATGAAAATTATGGAGCAAGGCCATTAAAACGAGCAATTCAAAGTAATATCGAAGATAAACTCGCTGATGCTATTATTGATCAAGAAATCTCAGTTGGTGATAAAATATCATTAATATATGATAAAGAAAGTTCATCTGTTAAAATTTCAAAATTGTCAACTAAAGAGATTAAGGCTAGTAATATCTTAACAGAAAATACTACAGTTTCTTAATGATTAAATGGAAAGATTTAAATCTCACTGATAAAATATTCTATGTTATCTTAAATAAAGATAACATAGATGTTTTACTTAATAATGAGATGAAAATAGAAGAGATTAAAATAATTAGTATTATTAATGATAATAAAAATATATTATTTAATACTGATATATTTGGAAACATTGAAATGACATATGATGAATATAATGAAGAAAGTTATGTCACCTCATATTTAAATGATTCTCTTATAATATTTTCAGTCGATCATAATGGAATTATAACTGAATTGAAAAAATTATTAAATGATTTAAATTAACAATTTAAATATTAAAACCCTCTGATTTTCAGAGGGTTTTTTATTTGTAAAATTGATTACTGTTTTTTTATATATAATATTGTTAAAAAATAAAATTATAAATTATGCCAGAGCAACAATATAAAATACATTTTCAAAGAAAATTTAAAACATATGAAAAACATAATGACTTTTATAATAAATTATTAGACTTAGATATACAACATTTATTTGAGGTTTTACACAAATTAAGATTACCAAATGGTTTTTATAAAGCATCAGTTTCTACTGATTATAGGTACAGTTGGTTAAGAGATAATTTCTTTTGTTCATTTCCAGAATTATGGAACGATACAGAAAAATATATTCAAACATATCAAACATGGTTAGATTATTATAAAAATATAGAAACAAAATATGGAAAATTTTCATCTTTAATTAAAAAGAAAAAAATAGATTTTGATTGGGAATTTCCTAATCCAAGAATAAATACAGATTTGACAGAAATTCATTCTGGATGGAATCATATTCAAATTGATCAAATAGGATATTTTTTATATGGAATATCAACTGGTGAAAATAATGGATTGAATATAATTCGTGATAAATCTGATATTGATATTATATCAACAGTAATTAATTTACTAGATGCTATTAATTATCACACAGTACCTGAATCTGGAGCTTGGGAAGAGGGTAAAGAAGCTCCAAGGGCATCTACAATTGGTGTAATAGTGGCTGGCTTAAAATCAATTAAAATGTGTAATAACATTAATATAGAAATTCCTGTTCATCTGATCGAAAATGGTATTAAAACTTTAAATAGTATTTTACCAAATGAAACCCCCACCAGAAAATATGATTTAGCACAATTATTTCTTATTTATCCATTTAATTTATTAACTATTGAAATGTCTAAAACAATATTAAAAAATATTGAAGATAATTTATTAGATGATAATGGAGTCTATAGATATCTAGATGATAAATATTATAATCACAATGGAGAAGCAACTTGGTTATTTGGATTAAGTTATTTAGGATTAATATATTGTCAATTAGGAGATAAAGAAAAAGCAAAATATTTTTATGAAAAAATAGTTGATGAATCCATAGATTATGAAATACCTGAATTGTATTATCACGGTACAAAAACTCCAAATGATAATAATCCATTAAGTTGGAGCATAGCAATGACTATTGAATTAGCACATATGCTTAAAACTAATTAGAGTATAATTATTTTATATTTAGCTATTATCATAAAAAATGCACCATTATCATTGATAATGATAATGGTGCAAAAATATTAATATTTAATTGTGATATATAATTATCAAACAACATTATCCTTATATCTTTCAGGATTTGAGCATTCTGGTATGACTCTAATTTTAGGACTTACAGGCATTTTTAATTCTTTTTCTTCAGATTCTTTAATCTTAATTAATCCAAAAATCGCATAATTAATCATATCAAAATAATTTGCATCAATTCCTTCTGATATTATAGTTTTACCGTCATTATCTTCAATTTGTTTAGTTCTATATATTTTCATTAAAATTAAATCAGTATATGATTCTATTCTCATTGATCTCCAAGCTTCGCCATAATCATGATTTTTATTTAACATTAATTCTTTAGCTTTCTGGATATATTTATTATATAATTTTATTCCTTTATCATAAGATAAATCATCTGAATCAGAGTAGCCAAGTTCTAATTGAATTAATCCAATTATTCCATAATTTACAATCGCTATCAATTCTGAATTAATTCCTTCGTCAATTTTTTTCTCTAATTTAATTTCTATACTTCTAATTCTATTAGCTTTTATAAATATCTGATCTGTAACAGATTTTGGCCTTAAAATTCTCCAAGAAGAACCATAATCTTTCATTTTTTTAGTGTAAATATTTAAGCAATCATTTATTATTTGATCAAATTCCTCAATAGTTTTATTTATTTTATTCGTCATTTTTCAATATATTTTTTAATTTATCTGATCTTTTTTCTTTTACTGATAATTTATTATTTTCATATAATATTTTTTCGAATTTAAAATTGACATTTAATTTGCTTAAATTACAATATCCATTTTTAAATTTAAAATTATTCTCAATATTTGTAAATTGAAATTTTGTATAACATATTGTCATCAATTTTGAAATTTTTATTTTAACTGACATTTTTATTTCATCTTCTATTAATTCCATTAATTTTTCATATGGTTGTATTCTATTGCCAGATAATTCACAATTAAATATAAAAGTTTTATCATTAATTTCACATAAAGAATCAGATAATTTAGAATCGTTATCAAATTCAAAAATGACAGAATAATTTAAACATTCTAAGAAATTTAATGATTCTTTATTTTCTACTCCATAAAAATAATTTGGATTAATACAACTACCATATAATTCATTTATAGTAGTATTATTATAATTTCCAGTAGTAATATTTGATGATATAGATGTTGCTAATGTTGATGTTGATGCTAAAGTGTTAGATAAATTTAAATTTGCTAAGTTATTAAATATAGACATATGATTTTTATTATTTTTATTATTTTTATATTACAAAGTTTGTTTTTTTATATATAGAAAAAACTATAAAACTACAAATATGCCAAGCTCTAGTAAAATGATGATGATTAATACAAATGTCTTAATGGAATGGACATTTGATAGTGAAAATAATATAACTGAAAATTACAAAGTTATAACTAATTTGAATGAAAATAAAAAAAGAAGTTTTCTTTCTACTACAAATAATAATTCCATAAATAATAATTTAGTTTTATTGGATACTGTTCTAAAAAAATATACTCCTATTGATGTAGTAAAATATAATTTTTTACAATATCAAGATTATAATACAGCACCAATACCATATGATACTGTAAAATTATATTTACCAACGAATTATAATTTCGTAATGAATGAATATGTTGGATTATATGTTAAAATTTATACATATGATTATTATAATGAAAATGTATATGAATTATCTAATATATTTTTTGATTCTACAGTTAATACAACATCAGGATTAACTCAATTATCTATACCATTTTTATATAATGAACAAGAATGGGGTAAATATTATGAATTTCAAATTCCATCTATTGATTATATATCTAATCAAAGAATAATATCATTAACAGAAAATGTAGTATTAAATAATACAATCAATGATAATTTTACGATAGGAGTAGGATTAAGTCAAACATCTCCAATATTTGTTGAATTTCAATATTTAACTTCAAAAGAAATTATACTTGGTACAACATATTATTATTCATCAGAGTCTTACCGTACATCATTATCTAAAAGTGCTGATTATAATACATTAGCAGTCAATATATCAGAATCAACAGAAGGAGATTTCTTTGAAATAAACGGTACATATGGAAATTCAACTCAAAATTTGGATAATTTCATAAGAGAAATGGAGAATAAAGGACGTAGAATGAGAATTGAGTACGATATTTATCTACTTGAAGAGAATATACAGACAAATATGCAAACCGTTGTTGTAACAGGAAATGGCGCAAATGATGATTTTACAAAAACTATATTATATAGACCTATTTTAACATTTTCAAACACAACAGCAGCAATAAACGTTGTAATGAGAGTTATTGATTTAGTGGATATGAGTACAATAGAAAGAACATCAACTCTTGGGTTAACTACTAATATACAAAAATATGGTAAAAAATTAATTAGTTTAAATATACAAAATTTAAATAAACTTAAAATTTATAATGCGAAACCAGATGAAATTATTTTGGGCTCAGATTATTTATCAGGAAATATAACTACAGAAATTGTAAAAGTAAATTCTCCTCAATTGATAGAAGTTGGTAAATTAATAGTAAATAGTTCATCTAATAGTTCATCTACCGCATTAACTAATAATGATTATAAAACTATGGGATTATTAAATATTGTAATTACTCCATTTGATAATATCATACAATTTAGATTGGCATCTCTTCAATCAACAAATTCTACTACTAATCAATTGGTTATATATGATTTATCTACAATATTGAATAATGCAGAATTAGTATTAGTATTTAAATCTGATTCAGAAACAATAGAAAAATCTATATATCAAGAAGCTACAAATGATTATATAAACGGAATTGTTAATTTTAAAATTTTAGAAAATGATTTACCTGTATTAAACTCAATTTACAATAAAGGATTCACTAATTTTTATTTAACATTAGTGTCAAATAATCAGTCATCAAATAGTACAACTCAAGTTATTGGACTTGATAAAGTACGAACATTATTATATTCTGGTACATTTACATTATTTGAAAATGTCACATTTGTTGATGATAGTACAACATATATTTCAGACTCAAGTAGTTCTGTTCCTATATCATCAGGTAGTGCATCTACTAATACAACAACTACAACAGCATCAATATGGCCAATGGCAGGAAGAACAGTTATTATTTATACCAAATATAAAAATACATCATCAACATCAAATTAAAATAATTAAAATGACTACTACAACTACTACAATATCAAATACTAAAAATGATTTACTTAACGCATTAAATATATCATCAGGTGAAACTTTAAGTTATAATTCATCAATTGAGAATATTATAAATACTCAAGGCGGAACTGTTTTATATTCGTACGATAATATAATTATAGCATCTGAAATTACAGATTCATTTTATAATGAATTGATTAAAAATCCAAACATAGAGTATATAGATTCACTACCTTTAAAAAAATATGGTGATGTTAATTATAATTTAATTAACCAAGTAGTGATTAATAATAGTAATACATCGAATTTAAGTTCAACTTCAGGTTCAAATTCAGGAACAACTGTTGCTTTCGTAACAGGAATAAATGTGACAGGATATACAAATGATATTACAAATTCTATAAATTTGTTAAATACTCTTACTACGACACTTCAAGATGGAATATCAGGTAAAACTAGTTTATCATCAAATATAAATATATCACCTACCATAACAAATGATATTTTTGCATTAAGTGCAGAAACCAATAATACATTCAATTATCTTATTAATGCAACTGGTACTGTACCAATTAAATATGAGATTATAACGCCAAGTAACTATATTGGAACAATAGGACTCAATTTAAATAATATAAGTGGAATCACATCAAAAACTGGAACATATAATTTTACATATAGTGCAATAAATTATTACGGTTCTGCATCAAAAGATTTAGTTTTGACTGTTATTGAATATGTTAAAATAACCAATACAAATCTTATTATTAATAGTAATTTTGGTACAAATATTACATATCAAATATTATCAACTGGAAATCCAAATTCATATTATTCAACATCTTTACCATCTGGATTAACTATGAACAATTCAACTGGAGTAATTAGTGGAATTTGTGTTATAACTGGAAGTACTAATGTTAATATAACTGCTTCTGGAATAACAGGAATGGATTCTAAAATATTAACAATTAATGTAGGATATTATCCAATCATTACTAGTATTGGTACTATTTCAGGTAAGACATATTCAGCGTTTAATTATACTATAACATCAACTGATAGTGGTGCTACATATAAAATTGTAGGTAACTTACCTAGTGGATTAAATTTTAATAATAATATAATAAGTGGATTACCAAATAATCCTGGAATAGTAAACGTATCAATAACAGCAAGTAATGCGTTTGGATATTCCACTAAAAATTTATCAATTATTATATCAAATATGAATATATAAAAATAAAATAAAAAATGGCTACATCAACTCAAAATTCATTATTTCAAGGATTAACATATAATGATGATATAACAAATGAAATTATATCAAGTGGAGGAACTATAGTTTTTACTAGAGATAACGTAATAATGGCATCAGAAATATCAGAAGCTGAATATAGATCATTATTAAATAATCAATATATATCTAAAATAGAAGTATTACCATTAAAAAGATATGGAAATCAAGGTATTACGACTACATCTATAACAACAACTCAATAAAAAAATAATTATTTAAATTAACTATTTAAAAACATTTGAAAAATATGATAATTCTTATATTTATGATATATTAACTGAAAGATTTGCAAATTATATTAAAAATGTTTTAAAATTTGAAGAAGAAACTCCAAACTATAGTAATAATTTTTATAAAATAAAAAGTAATAAATTAAAATATGAGAATAAGTTCACAAAATAATCAATTTTTATTCCAGCTTCCAACCGACTTTATATCAGATGAAGTTAATGAAAGAATGAAAAATTATTTATATAAAAATTGGATACCTTATCTTACCCCAATGGATTATTTAAATAGTTCTATAAAAGAATGTGTATTTCCAAGTATTACGTATGAAGGATCAGAGCAAATAATTAAATATGGTAAAAAAATTGAATATAAGCCAGCTACAAATATTTATGATACATATAATAATACATTAGATATAACATTTAGGAGTGTAGATTCTCATTCTAATTATTTTATGATGCAGCAAATTTTCAATGAATATTATAATAATACAAGAAAATATTCATTAACTAATATTAATTTATTTATTTTAGATAAAGATGGAGATTTTTTATATTCAATTGTATTTAGAACAGCATTACTTAAGTCATTATCAGAAGTTAGACTTATGTATCAATCAATTGATGTATCAGAACAAACTTTTACTGTAACGTTTAAATTTAATTTTATGGATGTATATTGGAAATTAACAGATAATCCAGATTATAAAGAAGATAATATATTTTATTCTAAAACTTGGGATCATACTAATGAAATTTTACCCATGAAAAGATCACAAAATAATTATAATTTATAAAACTTTTTATTTTTAATATTATATAAATTACATGAAATATGAAAAACATAAATATGGAATATGGAATTTAAATTATCCAACAGAAATAGATAATTTTGCGTATAATATATATCTATTGGAATTTAATAAAAAATATTTAAAAGGTTCTCCTTATTTAGATCAAATAACATTTAAATCATATTATCATAAGAATAATGATAATGAATATTATAAAAAAGCAAAGCAATTAATTAGAATAAATAAATTAGAAAAAATAAATAAATTAGAAAATAAATAAATTAGAAAATAAATAAATTAGAAAAAAATAAACTTTCTAATATTTATGATATACAATCAAAACAATCAAAATAAATAAATTAATTATTAACATAAAAAATAAAATGAACACAGAATTAGTAGTAGGAGTAAATATCGGTAGTTTACCAGATCCATTTCCAGAATTGAGTAACAATAGAATCAGAAAAATAAAGAGTTCTGGTGATTTGAATTCAGAATATAGAGATATGTATGAAAAGATGGAAAAATCATTATCTGGTAAAAAAGAGATTAAAGAAAATCAAGTAGTTACAGGTACAATATCTTCAATCAATCAGAAAGAAATTTTAATTGATTTTGGATTTAAAGATTTTATTTATGTAGAAAAACCTAAATTGAATACAGTTGTAACAGAATTGCTAGTAGGTGATTCAATTGATGTATTAATAACATCAGTATCAGAAAAACCATATTTAATTAAGGGTTCTATTACAGAACTAATTAAACAAAATGTTCACAGTAAAATGAAAGAATATTTTGAACAACGATTGCCTCTTATATCTGAAGTTAAATCAATGATACCAGCAGGTTATATGATGGATATTATTATGGATAATGTTAGAGTTGAGGCATTTATGCCAAATACATTAGCAGATGTAAATAAATTAACAGACTCAGAATCTATATTAGGTTTGACTTTTGAAGTAATGCTAGAAACATTACAGCAAGAAAAGGGTGTTTATGTAGTATCAAGAAAAAAATATTTACAATCATTAATACCAGACGAAGTAAGAAAATTAAAATATGATATTACATATACTGGAGATATTACAGGTACAACTCCATTTGGTGTTTTTGTACAATTTAAAGCTACTGAAGATGGTCCTAATTGCTTAACTGGTATGGTTCATAAAGCTAATATTGGTGAAAAATGGCAAAATAAATGGAATGAAATAGTACCTGGTATGACTATTGATTTTTATGTTAAAGAAGTTATAAAAAATAATAAAATTATTCTTACTCAAATTTTAAAAGAATCTATGTGGGATAGTATTAAAGTTGGTAAAATATTAACTGGTAAAATAAGAGATATTAAAAATTTCGGTGCTCTTATCACACTTGATGATGAAACAACTGGATTAATTCAAACTACATATCTTAATAGAAGTGATAAAAAATATAAAGTTGGTGAAGAAGTTACTGTAAAAGTTATATCATTAATAAGGGATGATAGAAAAATTTATTTAAATTTTGCTGATGCTAAACCAAAAAGGGATGAATAAAATAAAAATAGAGAATGATTCGTTATAACGAACCATTCTCTATTTTTTTACTTTACAGTAGATTAAATATTCGACAAATATTGATATAATATATTATTTAAATTATCATATTTTTTATATAACTAAAAAAGCATCACCATTGGTGATGCTTTTTTAGTTATTATTAATTTTCATCTTTTATAAATTGTGTATAATTTAAATCTAGCATAACTTCTCTATCAAAAACATTAACTGCAATTTTAGATTTTTTCTTAACATCATCAAGAGTTTTAATGACTCCTTTGAAATTATTAAATGGTCCATCTATTATTTTAACTCGTTCTTTAATATAATAAGTATTATCATTAACATAAACAATTAAATCATCAGTTTTTTTGTCTAATAATCTATCAACTTCAGATTGCCTTAATGGTTTTTTTAATACACTTTGTACTCCTCCAATATATTTAACAAAACCTTCAACAGTATCTATAGATTCACATTCAATAAATATATAACCTGGTATTGTTATTTTTTCAACATTTATCTTTTTTCCATTTCTTAATTGCTGAGTTTTATTACTAGGTACTAATATATTTGATATGAGATTTTCAATAGGATGCATTTTTAATTCGTGTTCTATTGATTCTTTTACTTTTTTTTCTTTGCCATTGGCAACTTTTATAACATAGTATTTCATTTTTTATAATTATTTTTATAATTATTATATAAACTTTTAAATAAAAAGTTCAAAAAAATCCTTATATTTTTACATATAAGGATTTTGTTAATATCTTCTAATAATTGTCTTTTTTTTTGGTTCTTCCATTACAGGAGGATAATAAGGAGTAAATGATTTATCATCGCTATATTCATCTGTAAATATTTTATCAGTATCTACATTAGTATTATATTTTTTAGGCTCAAATATTGAATCATTACTATCACCTTTTTCTTCATCTCTTTTTAGTCTTTGATTTATAAATTCTCTAACATAATTATGAGCAGATTTTAAATCATCTTTCTTTTTATTTCTTAATCTCACACTTTTTCCATCTTTAGTTTTTTTGAAAATTTTACAAATGAAAAATATTCCCTTTTTCTGTATTCTAGCAAAATAATATGGTTCTACATTTCCTGATTTATATTTTATAATTCCTCCAAATACAGTAGGATTATATTTTGCTTTGCCACTAGTAAATAATTTATCATCTATAATATTATCTTTCCAGTTTTCAAATGTTTTAATTTTTTTCATATTACATATATATATAAAACTTTTATTATTATTTTTTCTATATTAATTATAAAATAATAAATGAAATAATGAAAAACTCTTTATTGAAAATTAGAATTGATGATGAAGAATATAAAAAATTTCAAGACGTCTGTGAAAAAAAAGATAAATCTATGAGTGAGGTTATAAGATCATTTATCAGTTCATATAATAATGGAAAAAATATCATATTATTAGATATCGATAACGAAACATTTGATAAAAGTTTAGAAATGTGTAAATCTAAAAAAATAAAACTTAATGATGTAGTTAAATATCTATTAAATAAAGCAATTAAAAATAAAGATAAACTAACGTTTAAATAAAAAGTGCTGTTTTATAAAACAGCACTTTTTATTTAAACCCATTCCTCTTCTTCAAGAAGTATTGGATCATATTTTAATCCAAGTTCATATATTTTATCATAAATTTCATTTTTGTTTTTTGTTTCGAAAAATTCATTAACTGTTTCAAATTCACCTTCAATTTGCTTTAACAACAAAACATCTTTTGTTTCAGCATCCCAAACCAATTTTCATACATCTTTTTTTTCATTTTTTTTCATAGAGAATTTATTATTTTTTTATTGTAAATTAAGTTGAATATAATTCAACTTTTTTAAAAATTTTGCTATATACTTATAGTATTTCTCACTCAAGTATATATTAATTAATACGCATCAGATATTTCTATTTTATTTAATTATTTGATATTTAGATTATTATAAGTTATTGATTAATAGAAATAAATAAAATAATTAAAAATAATTAAAAATAATTAAAAATAAATGGCTAAATTATATTTTAGATACTCTACAATGAATGCAGGTAAAAGCATAGATTTAATTAGAACTAATTTTAATTATCTTGAAAATGGTAAAAAGACCATGTGTTTTACATCAAGTAAAGATAATAGATATGGAGTAGGTAAAATAACATCAAGAATTGGATTATCAATTGATGCTATACCAGTAAATGAGGATACTAATATATATGATATAGTTAAAAAAGAAGTAGATATATCTTGTGTATTTGTAGATGAAGTACAGTTTTTAACATCTGATAATATATTTCAATTGTCAGATATCGTAGATGAATTAAATATACCAGTAATTTGTTATGGACTTAGATCGGATTATAAAATGATAGGATTTATTGGATCATCTCAATTAATTTCAATATGTGATTCTATTGAAGAAATTAAAACTATATGTAATCATTGTAAAACTAAAAAAGCTATATTAAACGCTAGATTTTTAAATGATAAAATAATAATTGAAGGACCACAAATTATAATAGGTGGTAATGATAGCTATAAACCTTTATGTAGAAAATGTTATAAAACAATATTAAAAGAACAAAAATGAAAGATAATTTAAATGAGAAATTAGAACAAGGATATAAAAGACTTTGTTTAGTAAATGTGGTTTGGTCATTATTATTAATGCCATTAGCATTTGTATTTAATCAAAATGATTTATCTATGTTTGTACTTATATGGATGATTTGGATTATTATCGGATTATTTTTATCACCTAAAATAACAATGAAAATATGGCGAAAGTAGATTTTATAACACTTGCAAATATTATATTTAAAGATAAAGATAAATATAAATTTATAACAGATGAAGAAAAAGAAGATTCTTTTTTTATGCTTAATAGAAAATTCGCATATAAATATTTGAGAAAAGCACAATTTTTTAATAATAAAAATATTAATAAATCATCATCATTAGATATTTGGTATCAAATTTTTTATAAAACTACTAATGGAACACCTGATTGGTGGTGGAAAACAAAGCAGCCTTCAAAAAATAAGATAAAATCTGAATTTAATAATAATGATCTGAATTTAATAATAGATTATTATGAAATAAAAAAAAGTGATATTGAATTTTTAATTAAATATTATAGTCAAGATTTAAAGGATGATATTAAAAGACTTAAGAAATTTAAAAATGAATAAAAAAAAGTAGATAAAAATCTACTCTTTTTTATTCTAAACGAATATTATATATTTCTTCTTTAATGTAGTTACAATTTGTTTTGTAATAATAACCATCAATTGTTATACAATTTTTATTCCTACCATTTGATATAATTATAATATCGTATGAATAATTATAATTAATCTTTTTCTCATTATATAAAACTAAATAGTGTGTATCAAATTTTAATATTCCTGCAGATTCAAATATAACATCATCTAATGTTCTTTTTTGTGATGAAAATGGCTTTACTTGAACTGTATATTTTTCATTATCAAACATAAATGATCCATCTATTCCACTAACATCTTCTGCTATATTTATTGGAGGATTAAATTTAATTATTTTTTTAGTTTTATTATTATTATTAATAAAATTTTGAAAATATATATTTGCTAAATTTTCACCACGCTTACCTTTATTAGATGTACATTCGACGATATGATAATTACCAATAAAAAATACTCCATTATAATGATATTGATTAAATAAATTATATTTCATATATTTAATAAAAGATTCTTCAGTTCTTATATCATTAAATTTTGCTATACTCTCAAATGTTCTTTTATTATTAATAAATTTATTTATAATTTCCATTTCATAACTTTTTTTATTTATTTCAAATTTATCTTTATTATTATTTTTTATATAACCAAATTTTGAATATACTCTTTGAATAAAATTTTCAATTTTATCATTTATTTTTGATTTTTCTTTTGATGAAATTTCAACATTAACTTCTTCATTATCATCATCATACCATTTCAATATTGTTGGTTTATTATTATTTTCACTCATTTAAATTAAGACTTTATTAATTGTTTTTTATTATCGATTATTTTAATTAATAACGAATATAATAAAAAAAAGTGAAACAACCTAATGTTTCACCTCCTTTTTTTGTTAAATTTAAAAATAGAGAGATAGCTTCCACACACCAAATGTAATTTTATTGATTAATTCGTCAGGACCTTAACCCGAATCTCTCTTATATTATAAATACAAAAACCTAGCAAACTTTAAAAAAAAGTCTCACTAGGTTGTAAATATTTAATATCTTTTAATATCAGTTTTTTACTCATAATTATATACCTTATATATAAATATATTTATATCTATTTTATCTAAAACTAAAAATTTTATTTACATAAACGATCTGAAGCAGAACTTGAAGCAAAACTATATGGTTTTCCCATTACTTTATATTTTTCACCGCATAACCATCCCATAACATCATTATAAACTTTATTTGATTTATTGTTTGATAATCTTGCTCCATTTCTTGTATTTTTTTTAACATTTAAATCTACATGAATTTCTACTAGCTTATTTGGTGTTGAATCATCATAATAGTTTTTATCAAATTTATATTTATAATTATTATTACTTAATGTTTCGTTAATAGATTCAGCAACATCATGAGACAATAATGCTTCATTCCATAATTTAGTTACAAGGTCTTTAACTTTAGGCTCAGTATATGTTGCATAAACTACATGAGCACCTTTTCTTTTTTCCTCATTATAAAAAACAACTGAAACTGCATATTTAGTTCTATGCATATGACTATCTGAATCACAACCAATAATTACTTTTGATCCTTTATCAACATTTTTAACATAATTTAATACGTAATCATTTATACTTATAATTTTTTCTCCATTTATTTTTCTCCATGCTAAATTTTCCATGTCTATTAATTATTTAATTTTTTATTTATTAATGATTATGTATTTTATATTTTCAAATAAGTTTATTATTTAATTAATATCTTATCTTTATTTTTATCATAAATTAAATTTTATTATATATGTCATTATATTATTTCAATTTATCATTTTTATAAGTGTTTTTATAACATTATTTAAGTTCAAAATATAAACTTATCTATCATTTTTTATATACATTTGTAAATTAATACGTAATAAATAAATCAAACAAAAAATGTCAAAAATAAAAATTAATAATGAATATGCAGTCAGAATAAATCATCCAGAATTTGGAATTTTTTATTTTTCATATTCTAGTAATAATATAAAAGGAGAAACATTTGTATTTACTAAAAATTTATCTAAAGTTCAAACTTGGAAAACAATAAAATTTTCAGATAATCAAATTAATGTAATTATATCAGCAATGAAATTTAAGACTCGTAATATATATTTATCACTTGATAAAAATATAGAAAATAAAACACAAGATAATATTATAAAATCAAGAAATAAATATTATTATGTTATTGATTCATCACAAGATATCAAATCAAAAATGCTTCTATTAACTGCAGATAAAAATATAAAAAAATTAAATGATACATTAATAGAAGATTCAGAAAGTATATATAATTTATATACTAATATTAAAACTAATGTCATCACAAGTAATTTTAAAAAAATCAATAATTGTGATGTAGATTTTGATAAAATATTAAAAGATTCAAATGATACATTATCAGCTATTCAATTACAGAATGATATACAAAATGAATTAGCACTTAAAGTGAATAATTATATTGATGATATTTCACAATATAAGAAAGATAACAATATTTTAAAAGAATTTGAATGCTATACTGGAATATATTTAGATGTTATTGATGCATCTTATGGTTTTAGAAAATTAAAATTAAAATTACTTAATAATATTAATAATCACTAATTAATTTTTTATCAGTTTTTTAATATTATCTAATTTATTTATCGAAAAAATCCATCCAGCTTTTTTACCACCAGTTTTAGGATCAGTTAAAAATTTATTATATCTACAACCTAATGATAATAATTCATCTTTAATTTTTTTTGTTCCAATACCAAAAAGCGCATATGCTTTATCTGAATATTTAACTAACTCTATATCATCATTTTCTTTTTGATCAAATGTAGATATTGATTTTATATGCTTTAATTTTGGATTTTCTTTTTTTGGCTCTTCAACTTTTGGTTCTTCAATAATATCAGGTTTATATAACATAAATACTTCAGATAATAGCATTTGATTGCCTTCTTCATCTTCCCAATGTCTAGAAAAATTATGCTGAGATATTTTATATTTTTTCAATAATGAATTTACCAAAACAGTATCTATTTTTGTATTTAAATTTCCAATTTTAATAAACTCTAAATCTTTTTTCCATTCACCTTTACCTAATCCAGATTTTGATATAAAACTATTCATTTTAAGATATAAATCATCATTGTTTATATCTAATAATATCTTAGCTTCAACAGAATTATAATCGTAATCCCAAGAGTAATAAGATTTATTTTTAGCTAATAATTTAAAATTTTCATTCATAATATAAACTATATTTTCGTTATATATAAAATAAACTTTTTAATTTATTTATATTATAACAAATAAAAATATATGTTCAAATTAGAAATAGAAACTTGTATGAGTGAACCTCCAATTATTATTGATATAGAATCTTTTAAAGCATTTGATAGAAAGAAATCCGAAATTCATAAGATGTTAAATAGTTATATATTTGAAATAAATACAAAACAAATCAGAGATGAAATTAAAGAAAATGTATTAAAAATTTTAAGTATGGATATAATAAATATTAGAAGAGAAAAACTTAAAATATTGGATGAAATTTCTGGAAATAAAAAAATAAAAAAATATTATCATAATGATATGATGATCAAGTACAATATTGAAATATAAAAACAACTGAATAATGATGACATTACCTCATTTTAATTCTATACAAAACTGTTGTTATAATATAGATCCTATTTATCAATCATGTTTTGAAGTTAGATTTAATAATAAATTTTTACTAGATAATTGTATATCTATAGAAAATAATATTATTAATTTTAATCTTTATATTTATGAAAATGAGTTACAACCATTTAATATTATAAATGATATGATTAATAATAACGAAATTATAAATTATTTAGAAATTATAAATTATAATAACGAAGGTACAATAAAATATGCAGTATTTTTAGAAAAATTTAAATTTGTAGAATTTGTAGGATTTCTTGATTTTGATTTGGTTAAATATGATAAAAAATATAATATAAAAAATTTACATGTTAAATTTAAATATGATAAAATGACTGTAATTATAGAAAAAAAATATAATAACTTTATTAGAAAAATTAAAATTAAGTGTTTAAATGAAAAAGATTCATAAAATATGAATCTTTTTCATTTTTTAATATTCATCTAAAAATTCAATCTCATCTTCATCATCTACATTTATTAACTTTATAACATTTGTATAACCAGTAAATTCTTTTAGTTCATCTATCATATCATAAAAATCAGATTCATCCAAACTATCTAATAAATCAGCTAATTCATATTTAGCAGGTTGATAATCATCTTCATCAATATAATCATCTAAACTTTTTTCTCCTTGAGTGTCTAATATTTCTAATATCTGATCAATTGCATCATGTTTATATTCCCAAAAAGATTCATGTTCATCATCAACTCTAACTTCCCATTTATCTTCGTTTTCATTATCGTTTTCATTTTCTTCGTCATTCAGAATATTTTCATTAATATATTCAAACTCATCAAATTTTTTAAGCCCCATAATATTATTTTTATTTGTATATATTAATTTTAATATATACAAATAAAAAATATGAGAATAGTAAGTATAAAGTATTTTTTAAGGCCAACTGCCCATTGTTCTAATGGCTGTTAGATATGGGCATCGGGAGATGCCCTTTTATTTTGGTTCGTCAAATATAACATTCCAATTATTTAATTTATGCCAACCACTAGGCATTAATATTTCTAATTCATTTGATAATAAATTATCAAATGTAACATATTCTTTTACTTTACCGTTTTTTACTTTGTCAGAAATTTTAAATTTATCATTTAATTTGGTTCTTAAAATAACCATTTTAGATTCTCCTCCTTTATATTTAGCATAATATTTAGCATAATTTATATCATTAGTAAAAGATATTGATGACTTTTCATCACCTGTATTATTAGTTTTCATATATCCATCATTTTGTATATGTAATGACTGCCCTCTACCTGTACCATGATAAATATAATTATCATCATTATCAAATTTATTAAAAGTTGTAATCATATTTTAAATTATTTTAAATTATTTTTAATCATATTTATCTATCAAAGGTTTAATTAATAAATATGTTAAGTAACATATAAAACTTCCAATAAATCCATATATTGGAATTATTAATAAACTCATAATAGTTAGTTCATGATAATATATCATTAATAAAGTTTTAATTATAATACCCCAATAGAATCCGCTGCACTGACAGCACTTTAATAACTTACCTAATGATTGATTCATTTCTTGTATTTTATCTCTTATATGCTTAAATATATAAGATTGGGTTGTTATTAATGTTGCTCCAATTGTTGCTAATATAAATAATAAAAAGGTTAACATTATTCTTTATTTTTTTTATCAAGTTCAGATATTATTTCATCTAATGTCATTCCTTTTATATAATAATTATATACATCATATCTTTCATAACCAAATGATGAGTCATAATGTTTATAAAGTTCATTCATTAGTCTATTATACTTACTAATTTCTTCTAAATTTTTAAACTCACCAACTTCATAATAAATTGATTCAATTACTATTGTTTCTTTTGGATTAAATATCGCATACGTATTGTGTTTTTTTTCTTTTGCGACATAACCAACAAATCCTAATTTTTCAATTGTATTAGATACAGAATCATTTTCATAATATCTCCAAGTATCATCTAATTTTATTTTTTTTGGTTTTTTATTCCATGATTTTTTATATTTAGAAGCATATTCTTTCATCATATTTTCTTTTGCGATGTTATATAATTCTACTCCTTTTTCATATTGTTCATCTGTTATTTCAATATTTAAATATGTTTTGTGATATTTTTTATCAAGAAATATCCCAGTTAAATGATCAGATATTCTATAAATATCAGTTCCTTTAAATATACTTTTTATATAATTTCTAAAATCTTCAAAATATTTACGATATTCATATCCAAATTTATTATCTCCGTATGATATTGATTCTGCACCATTTAAATAATATGAAAAAGTTTTTTTATCAATTGTATAAACATAATCGTCATCAACATCAACAACTATTAATTTATCATATTTATAATATGGATCATCTACGTTATCTCCAATTTTAGCATTTATTATATTATCAACTGGTTCTATAATATCATCTCCTTTTAATAATTCTAAAATATCTTGTTTTTTATAATCCGTAGGAAAACAAAAATTGCTCATATAACAAGTAATTTTATCTGGTAATGCATCATCTAATTGTTTTAAATGCTCTTCTATATTTGCATCAAATATTTTACCATTTAATTTACATGTATAAATAACTGGAGATTGATCTAACTCATTATCACTTGATTTTTCACTTGCGTAGTCATATGCAAATTTACTATTATCTGAAAAAAATGTTATATTATTTTTAAATTTAGAAAATAAATATGGTGAGCCATGATATAATGTAAAATTTGACATCATTTTTTCAAATGTTTTTAAATATTTCATAAATTATTATTATTTTATTATGTTATATATTAATATATCAAATCTTTTTTATATCTTTGTAATTAGAATAATTAAATAAAAAATTATATGAAATCATTTGAAACTATATTTAACAATTGGATAAGTAGTAAAGTTGAATTTCAACTTAAAATAATAGATAACATTGCATCTGAAACGGGAGTTGATCCTGAAAAATGGTTTATTGAAAATTTTTTACGTAGGCATATCGGAGATTATACTGAAGATGATTTTTTAAACGTTCTTCTACAAGAATATATAGGTTATTTATCTAATGAATTTGACAAAATTGTAGGGGTTTATTTAGAAAGTGATAAACATAATATGTATGGAGAACCAATATATGACATATATATAACATTAGAATATGATTTTGATAATAATAATATTTTTATTAATGAAGAGTACGGAGAAAGAGTTGATATTGAAAAAGTCATACAATCAGTATCTCTTAATAATAGATCTGTGTTGATGAAAAATAAATTATTTTCATATATCATTAATAAAACAAATTTAAATATTTTTTCTAAAAAAGATATAAGAGCATTAAAATTGAAACAATTAAATGAAATATAAAATTAATGATATTGTATTGCTTAATAATGATATTAAATTAAAAATAATAGAAATTGGTGAAATTTCATTGTATTATGTAGTAGTATATTTAACAGAATCACGTCGCACTTATATTGATTCTGAATATTTAGATTATAATTCATATCTAATAGATATTAAATATTTAAGAAAAGAAAAATTAAATAAATTATATGAAATATAAAGTAGGAGATATTGTAGTTGGAAACATTGTAGTTGGAAACATTTTTAAAATCGAAATTATAAGTATTTTGAATAATGAATATGAATATTGTCTAACATGCAGGTCAAATAAAAAAATTACGAAATGGTGCACGATATCAATTGATAATTATACTAAATTAGATGATCAATATCTTAGAAAAGAAAAATTAAAGAAATTATATGATACTTCAGCAGTGGTTAAATAGTCAAGATTTTTTAGAAAAAGATCAATTTGAAAAAAGAAAAATATTAAAAAGATGCATACTTACAGATAAATTTTGTATAATAGGTAAAACTGTTATATGCTTTGAAACTGAACGGTATTGTAATGAAAACAATAAAAGATATTATGATCCATCAATTAAAGGATGTAATTTAACTATTGGTAAATCATATAATATATTAGATCATAATATTGGTAAAATAAAAGTTTTAAATGATAACAATAAAAAAGTATGGTGCACAATTAAAAGATTTATATATTCAATAAAATATGAGAGAAGAGATAAATTAAAACAAATTGATAACGAAGAAAATGATATATCAGATAAAAAATTAATTTGTGTTTTATGCGGGCAAGAATGGGGAGTAGAAAATAAGTTTACAAATACTTGTGAAAATATCGAATGTAATGGTTTCTGTACTTGGGGATATTCTCCTATGAAACCAGAAAGTTTTACAATTGATGATAACGGATTTTGGCATTTAAAACCAATTCCGAAAGATTTAAATAATTTATAAATAATATATTATGCTAGATAAAAAATCAACAAGTCTTATTAAAAATTATGCTATTAGTACTGGTAAAAAAATAAACGTAAAAAGTGGTAGATGTAGATATAATTTTAGATGCCAAATGAATGCTGTTAATGATGCATTAAGTAGCAATCAATCGACATTAGGAATGTGCATATGTATAAATGATGACTCATGTTTTATTCATTTTATTAATATATCTAAAAATAATACATATATTGATAATACTTTAGGACAATGGTCAATTAAATATAACTATTATTTAGTAAAAATAATTGATAAAAAAGATTTTTTAAATATAAATGATATATTTACTCAATATAGAAAAGAATTACATCAAAAATTACCATTATATTTAAGAATGATAAATACAGTAGAATTTTAAATGATTATAGATAAAGGATGGGGATATTGGAATTTAAAAAACTCTACAATATTTGATGATATAGCATATTATCTATTTGTACAATATTATGTACATGACTACAAAGATTCTCAATTATATATGTCAAATATGGAATATGAGCCACCTAATCAAAAATGGTTTTATTTCAGGAAACTTTATTATGAAAAATATTACAATAAAGCAAATATTATATTAAGAAAAGAAAAATTAAATAAAATAAATGAAACTATAATAGAATAAGTTAAACAATAAAAATTATAATATTATGATAGTAGTACATAAAAGTGAAAAATACGGAGATTATTACGGAGAATTAGTTGAGTTTGATTACACTACATCCATGAATATTCTTGATTGGAGTAGTAGAGATACCGCAATTTTCTGTACACTACTTGTTAATTTTGGAGTATCAGAAATTCTTTTTGATATGGAGTCAAAAAAAGATTATACTTGTACTGTATATATTGAAACAACAGAAAAAACAGACTATAAAAGTCTAATGATGTTAATTTTTTCAAAACATCCAAGTGAGTTTTCAGAAGAAACTACTAATCATTTTAGATTGTGGTTTGAATAAAAATAAATAAATAAATAAATAAATATAATATTATGTCAAGTGTTACAGAAAAATTAGAAGAATATTTAGAGTTTTTAAAAACTCCTGAGGGTGAAGAAAGTATTCGTGAGTTCCGAGAAAAATTACAATTAGAAGATGATCAAAATAATATTAATATCGAAAGAATTAAAAAAATGTTCAATGATCAAGAAACTTTTGATTCTTTAGTCAATAGAATAATAAGCAAAAATGGAGAAGAATGGAGGGACAAATGTTACAAAAATGGTTGTACACCATATCCAACTCAACTATTATACTCATTGTTTGATTTAGCAGAAAAAGAAGGAACTGAAATAACAGAATCTATTGATGATTTTACAAGTCATTTTCCGTCTGATATCTGTGAATATAACGGTTGGCAATTTGCTTTGACATATGGTCAAGGTACATGTAGTAGTATATACTACAATAAAAAATTAATGTATAGAGATTGAATTCAATTAAAACAGTAAAATCAAGATATAGTATAACTACAATATCATCAAGTTATTATAATACACTTTCATCAAGTTATAATACAAATGACATTATTTCTGGTTCAACTGGATTATTAGAGCAAGGTTATATATTTGTTCCTTATATAATGTCTACAACAACATCAATTATTACTGAATCAAGAGAATGGAAGATACAGAGATTAAGAGAAAAACGGATAGAAAAACTTAATAAATTAGGTTGGAATGAATAATAACGGTTGGAATCAAGGTGATGAAATAGTATGTATAAATAATAGTAGTTATCCAAATATATTAACTATTGGAAGATCATATAAAATTATTGGAATTCATTGTAATACTAATATTAATAAATATCAAGTTATTATTCAATCAAATAGTAATAGTTATACATTAACTGTATTTTGTGATTTGTTTTTATCACTCAATGATTTTAATAAAAAACAAAGACTTGATAAGTTAAAAAAACTTAATAAATTATGCAATATAAATATTCAATAGATGATAACGTTATCTGCATTTTAAATGATAATGGATATGAAAGATATTTAACAATTGGAAAAACATATAAAGTCTTATATGTTTATATTGGAAAAATAACTAAATTAGAACATATATATGTTAACTCTGATATAAAGCATCAAGATATTAAACCATTAAGTAGTCAATTTTTAACTATTAATAAATTTAAAAAATTTCAAAGAAAAGAAAAACTAATTAGATTAAATCTATTATAACAATAATAAAAATAAAATAGTATATGAAGATATTAAGAAAAAATGACACTTTTAAAAAATTACCTGATGGAAGTATTAATGAAGTTGTTAGTATAAAATCTTATATTGAACAAGGATGGAAATATTGTTCGAAAAAAGAATATAAAGATTTTTTCAAATCAGGAGTTTCAGAGAAATTAGAAGAAAAGAAAATAGAAAAAGCTGAAAATAAAGAAAAAAAGAAAGAAAAAAAGAAAAATAAATGATTTTAGATATAATCAAATATGATGATTCTAACTCAGGTAAATTACGAAAAATAAATGTAGACGTAAAAAAAGAAAATCCTTTTTTAATTTCTTTGATTAAAGATATGTTTGAAACTATTAATTATCATAATTTTGAATTTGGATTATCTGCGCCACAAGTTGGACACAATTTAAATTTATTTGTAATTAATAATCCTGATTTAAAAGAAGTATTTATAAATCCAGAAATAAAACTTGATGGATTTCTTATACAAAATAAAGAAAAATGCTTAAGCTTTCCTAATTTAGAATTTCCAATTAATAGAAGATCAATAGTTCATATTAAATATTATGATATTAATTGGAATTATAAATTATCTACATTTAAAGATTTAAATGCCATCGCAATTCAACATCAATTTGATCATATTAACGGTAAATTAATAATATAAAATATAATGAAAGCACCAAACGAAATTAGCGTAATTTCAATTAACAATAAAGAAGACGTTTTAAAAACAATTGAACTTTTTAACAAAATTGGAATTAATGTATTTAAAGATAAACTATCAAAGAATTGGTTTATTTTGTCCGAAGAAGAAATAACAAAATGTTTTCTAATATCAGATAATGACGGTAACTGGAGACTACAATCTCATTTTTTAACAGATGGAATATCAGTTAAACAATTAGAAGAAATTATTAATACAGTATTATCAATAAATGAACAAATTAAAAATGATATTGGAAGTGTGAATAATTTAAAAAATGAACTTAAAAAATTTAAAAAATCAATTAAAGAATTTGAAAATAAATTAAATTCATTATAATATGTTTAATAGGAAAAAGAAAGAAAGAAAAAGAAAACTAAAATATGAAGAATTAAATAAATTGTTCAGGATTAAACATGGAATTATTTGTAATTGGCGGAACAGAAAATATTCTTATCCTCCAGATACAATAGAAGGAAAAAATTTTCATAAAAATTTTTATTATTTTTTTGTACAGGAATATGGTAATTTTTCACATTCTTTCAATGAATTTGCTTGTGTTAATTATGCTTTTGATCCAAAATTTGATCATTATCCAGTTGAAAAACTAAAAGAATTATATGATAAGATTGAAATAACTTTTCCTGAACCATTTATTCAAATTAATAGATTAAAAAAACTGAAATATATAAATTCTGTTAAATATGAAGAAAGGTGATAAAATTACTTATATGAGTAACGATATTTGTATTTTCGATAAATATAAAACATATACTATTATTAATATACACAAAGATATTATAACAAATGTGAGTTATCTTGATAATTATAAAAATTTATGTTATATAGTTTGTAGTTATACTATGAATAAATTCATAACATATAATCAATATAGAAAATTAAAATTAAATAAAATTAATGAAAAAATATGTTAGTAAAAGAATTAATAGAAAAAATAGAAGAATTAAGAGTAATATATCCTAATATTGATGATATTGAAATTGGACCACTTTTTGATGATAGTGCAGTGATGATGATTAGTGATTTGACGATAGAAGAAGGAACAGGATGGGAAACTGACGATGCAATTGGTATAATTTGGAATTGTTAAGTTTTTATAAAAAAAAATAAATATTAAATGTTAGAGGAAATTATAAATAATTATCCAGATGAAGAAATATTATCTGCTGATGGATTAGATGATGCAGTTATTGGACTTGAAATAAACTCAATGAGATTGATATACTCAGTATCAAAATGTATTGAAATATTTATAAATGACGGCATGACAGAAGAAGAAGCAGAAGAATATTTTGAATATAATACTGCTAACGCTTATGTGGGTGATCATACACCAATATGGTGCTACGATGATTTTTAAAAATAACAATATTATGAAAAAATGGACAGATTTATTGGTAGGTGATCCAATATATATTTTAAAATATGTTAAAAAAATATAACTAGTTTTATTGAAACAAAATGTGAAGGATTTGATAACATAGGTTATGCAATTGTTATTTATTATTATGTTGAGAGATTAGCAAATGATAAAGATTTTGAAGGTAAAGATTCCGTTACAAAAAATTTAAATAAAAATATAAAAAAGTGTAAATAAAATAAACTTTTTTAAAATATTATACTATTAAATATAATTAAACAAATAGTTCTTTGATGTCATGATAAAATGGTTGTTAGTTAAAAACTTAACTAACGTAAAATCATAAAAGTAATAAGTTTGATTAAAAATCAAACTGAAACTTTTAATCTTTATACATATCAATAATATTGATTACAGTAAACATAAAACGATTAATACACTTTTAAATACATCTTAACAACGGACTATAATAAGTCTTAAAAATGGTTGTTCGTTATGTAGTTTAAATAATTAAAAGCGACTACGATTTCTTTAAACTATAGAGAATAGTGTGTTCGGATAAAGAATTTCATCAAACGAAATTCAAACGTCACAGCAAGTACAAATTTGTATAAGTTTAAGTTGACGGTACTGGATTATATTTTCCATTATATAAAGCAGATATAGATAGTTCTAAAACAGAAGATAATAATAACTATTACTTTTGCGATATTGATGCTGTTATAGATGAAATGAATGAATATGAAAAAGATTTAAATGATTTAAAATCTAAATTTAATAAATTATTTGATACTATAATTGATATAAAAAATAAATAATTTGATTTGATGTATATTTTTTGTTCAATTAAATATGATGTTCATTGTCAATGAAGTTAATATTATTTTGAACAAAATATTTTTTATATCAAGATATTATTGTATATTTGCAAAAAAATTATGAAAGATAAAAAATCAGAAGATATATATTCTAATTGGGTTAAAGATTCAGGAATAAAAGATTTGACTGGTAATCAATCAAATTTTGTTAAAATGATTATTTTAAATAGAAAATATATTTGTGAAATAGGAAGCTTTAATAAAATATTTATTAGCATTTATAAATATTTGAAGAATAATCGTGAAAAATTAGAAGATTGAAATATGAAATCTAAAAATTATAAAATAGGTGAAAAAATAGTTTGTATAGATAATTTCACATTATATTCACCAGATACAAAATTAAGTAATATAAAATTATTAGAAATAGGTAAAGTGTATACTGTTAGTAGTGGTTATTACACTAATGAAGAATTGGGACTTAATGAAATATCTCACCATTTATTCAATAATAATAGATTTATAAAAATTTCAGAATTAAGAAAATATAAATTAGAAAAATTAAATGAAATATAAAGACTATAAATATGGTACTAAAATGATTTGCATTGATAATTATTCACGATATTCTAGTATAGAATTAGGCGGTTCTATCTCATTATTAAAAATGGGAGAAACCTATACTTTTAATTCTATTAATAGTTATGGTGAAATTAATTTTAAGGAATTTCCTAATGCACTTTTTAGAAAACAAAGATTTATAGAATATTCAAAATTTAGAAAATATAAATTAGAAAAGTTAAATAATATTAAAAATCCATCTGTTTAAGATGGATTTTTATTTTTATATATACCAATAAATAAAAATTTATTTATAATGAAAATATATAGTTTTGATGAATATTATCACATGAAATTACAAGCAGATATTTATTATACTAATATGATGAAAGTTTTTTATGATTATATAACTACTAATGATGAGTTTATAAAAAAACATGGTCCTATTTCTATAACAAGAGTTGAAGATATATCAAAAAATAATTTTAGATCAGGAGGATATATTATAAATTATAGAGCTAAAGATTATTCCGTTAGAAAAATTAATATAACTGATGAAGAATATAATGATATGATTAAATATATGAAAGATCCAGAATTATATGACTCAGTAAAAAAATTTAATTTATAATGAGTAAAAAAGTTAAAGATTGGAATGCATTTATTTTAGAACAACAAAATATAGAAAATTCAAAATATTCAATATTTGATATTGATGATAATTTACTTATTATGAATACGCCTTTACATTTTCAACATTTTGAAAATGGTAAATGGACAAATAAAGATGTCTCAATTCAAGATTTTTCTAAAATACGTTCTAAATATCCGACAAACTATATTGACAACAATGAATGGAAAGCAGATACTAAATATACATTTTCTGAATTTAGTGATAATGGGACAAGAGTAGATAACGCACTTGTCTATGATATTAAAAAAGCAATAAATAATAAAAATTTTGGACCATCATGGGAATCATTTTTAACAACTCTAAAAGAAGGTAGATTATTCTCTATTATAACAACAAGAGGACATGAACCTAATACAATTCGTTCAGCAGTTAAATATATAATAGATAGTGTATTAGATGAGAATTATAAAAATATTATGCTTACAAATATTCAAAAATATAATCAACTATTCAAATTTGAATCAACTGATCAAATAGAAAATTATTTAGATTGCTGCTATTTTATTGGATTAATGTCTCAAGCATTTAAAGATGAATTTTATTTTACTCCAACAATGAAAACAAAAAATCAAGCTATACAAGATTCTACTAACAAATTTTCAAATTACGTTAAAGAAATTTCACCTGGTGCAATAGATAAATTTATGAGTTTGGAAAAATCATTAGATTTTCCAGAATTTTTTATGATATCTAATTCTAAAAGTTAAAAAATAATATTTTCATAAAAAATATCTTGAATAATTTTTTTATTCAAGATATTTTTTTTATCTTTGTATTCTATAAACAACATAAAAATATAAAAATATGACTTTATCAGAAATTTATAAATTGTTAGATAATAACAAATTTAACGAAGCTTCAATCGAAGTTAAAAAACTAAATCAGAAATATCGTAATGGAGAACCTGAAATAACTGATCCTGAATATGATAAGTTGATTTTAACATTTCAAAAATTAAATCCAGATAATGAAATATTTGAATCTGGCGTTATTGAAGATAGTGAAGATGTAAATCCAGATAGAAAAGAATCTTTGAAATATCCAATGTATTCATTGGATAAATACCATACAATTGAAGAAATTCATAAATGGTTAAAAAATAAAGGACTACCTTTAGAAACAGAATTAGTCTGTACATCAAAATATGATGGAATGTCAATCCTTAAAGATGAATATAACCAACTTGCTTGGTCAAGAGGTGACGGTATAACTGGGGAATCAATGCACTTGCATTACACTAAGCTTAGAGATAAAGGAGAACGAATTAATTTGTTCACTATTGGAGAAATGATTTTTCCAAAACCAGTTTTTAATAGTCATACCTTTTATAGAGACAACGGAGAACCATTTAAAAATGCTCGTAATATGATCGCAGGACTTAAAAATTCTGATACACCATCAGAAGATTTAAAATTTGCTAAACATATTCGTTATGGATATGCAAGTGAAGATTTCACTCAAGATAAATCTGAACAATTAAAATTTATTAATGAAAATTTTTCTGATGTACCATATAAAATATTTAAAGCAAAAGATTTGGACTTTGATGAGTTGAATGAAATATTTATTGAATGGGGTAAAGAGTATGATATTGATGGACTTGTTTTTGATATTAATGATAAAGATATCAGAAAGAAACTTGGAAGAGAAACTAATAATAATCCTGCATATGCAAGAGCATATAAAAATCCTCAATGGTCTGAAACCGCTGAAACAACAATTCTTGAAATTGTTAAAGAAGTCTCTAAGCAATCCTATCTGAAACCAGTTGCTCTCATAACTCCTGTGTTATTGGATGGCGCTCTTATATCTAGAGTGACATTAAATAACTATAAGTTTGTAAAAGATAATGGCTTGGGTATCAATAGTTTAATAGAAATTACACGCAGCGGGGGTGTCATTCCTAAGTTGATTAGAGTGTTAAAATCAACTGGATTTGAAATGCCAACCTTTGGATCATCAAAAGTATTTTGGAATGAAACAGGTGTAGAATTAATGGTTGAAGGAACTGAAGAACAAGAGATAAAAAAACTCATTTCATTCTTTGAAATTCTTGGTGCTGAAAATGTATCAGAAGGTATAATTAATCAATTATATAATGCTGGGTATAAAACTGTTAAACAAATACTAGAATTATCAAAAGAAGATTTAGAATCATTAGACCGCTTTGGAGATCGGAAATCATCTATAGTTTTTCAATCCATACATAAAGCAGTTACAAATGTTAAATTATCAAAATTGATGCACGCTTCAAATTTCTTTAAGAATCTTGGTAGTAAAAAGATTGAATTGCTGATGCATCTTGATTATAAACCATCACTTGATGAAATTTTAGCAATCAAAGGATTCTCAGATAAATCAGCACATGCATATCTTGATGCTTATGATACTTTTTATGAATGGCTTCAAGACAAACCTCAAATAACAATTGAAACAAAACAATTAAAAAATAATATTATGAAAAATAAAGATTTAGAAGGACAAATTTTTGTATTCACAGGCTTTAGGCTTAAAAAAGGTAGTGAAGAAGAAAATTTATTTATTAAACATGGTGGAAAAGAAGGGTCATCAATTTCAAAAAATACAACACATTTAGTTTGCAGTGATATTTCAAGTTCAAGTTCCAAGATGAATAAAGCAAAAGAATTCGGTGTGAAGATAATGTCTATTAGTGATTTTTATGAAATGCTTAAAAACTTATAATGATTTTTTACTTTTTTTCACATAATCTTTTATATTATTCTCCAATAGTTCATATAACCAACCTTTTTTATAGGCTGAGTTATATGCACCAGGAGCATTTTTTCTAAAATCACCGTGAGTTTTATATTTCCTGATTTCTTCTAAACATTTATCATATGTCCAATAAAGTATTATTCCGCCTATTGAACCTGTTTTGTTTTTATTTAAAGCTTTCCAATTGTTAGTTTTATATTCATTTAAGATAATTTCTTCCATTTTTACAGCATCTTTAACATCTAAATAATCACTTTTTATTATAAAATTAGGTTGAATATTTGTATTCTTTATATATTTATAAATAGAATCTTTATCATCATTTAAATGTTGATAGTGTCGTCTATTTAAATCACATGTCAATCCAACATAACAAGTATTATCGGAAAATTCATAAACATACAATGCTCTTTTATAAAAATTTGGCATTTTTTTCATATGTTCTAATAATTCACTCCAGCCATTATTATTTATTCTATAATAAGCGCCACCATTATCTTTTCTGAAATCTTTTAAATTGTCATATTTTAGTGCAACATCTTTACATTTATCATATGTCCAATAATTGGGTGGTTTTTGTTCTCTCAATTTTTCAATTATATCTAACCAACTATGCCTATATATAGCATCAACTGCTCCAGGATATTTCTTATTGAAATCTTTTAAAGTTTTAAATTTTTTAGAATATTTTTTGCACTCATCATATGTCCATTCATTTTTAATCTTACATTTCATATTATTAAGAATATCGTACCATTTATTTTTAAGTATTGATGTGTATGCACTTGAAGAATATTTTTTTAAATCATATTTATATTCATATTTTAGTGATTCTTCTACACATTTATCATACGTCCATATTTTTGCATTTGGCATATGATTTAATAATTCGTTCCAATTATTTTTAAAAATTTTCCTATATACAGCCGAATGGTTTTTACTTAATTCTGTTCTATTTGAATAATTAGATGCAATATTTTTACATTCATCATAAGACCATCCACCAATTTTTATAGTATAAAAGTCTTCAAGTAAATCGTTCCATTTATTATTTAAAATAACTTTATATATCCATTTGTTTTTAAATTCTGCGAGTTTTTTATATTTGGCTAACTCTGTTTTACATTTCTCATAAGTAGTACAGTATCCGTTAATTTTTCTAATATCAATAAAATGTTTCGCCAATTCTATCCATTTATTTTTATAAATCAAGTTATATGCTGTTCCATATTTTTTTCTTAGTTCTTCTTTAGTATTACATTCTAACGCAGCTTCTTTACATTTTTCATATGTCCAATATCCATTTGGTTTCTTCATATTTACAATTTTATTTTTTTAATTCTATCATCTGTATATTTTACATTAAGATCATTATATACCAGCCATTCTATATACTTTGATTTATTTGAAATTAGTTTTAGCATTAAGTTATCTAAGTCTTTATTTACCGTTATTCTTATATTTACTTTTTTATCCATGATATTTTTTATTCTATATATAAATATATTAAGGTCATAAAAATGATTTTTTAGTGATTTAACAAACTATTTTAAAATATTTTTATATTATAAATAAAAACTATGTCGAGACACAAATTATCAGAAGATATTAAGAAGCCTAAAATAAGCATAACATTAAATAGAGATTTGGATGTTATTTTACAAGATTATATAAAAGAGAATGATTTAAGTCGTTCAAAATATATTGAAAATCTCATAAAGAGTGATATGGAAAAACGGGGATATAAAATAAAGGAAGATTTTGAGAAATAAATTTGGTAGGTATAAATAAATATATTATCTTTGTTGATATAAAAATAAACAAAAATATTGAACAATTAATTTGGTAATTAGAAATAAATATATTATCTTTGTTGATATAAAAATATAATTATGGGTTGGGGAACAGATTTTACAGCAAATGTATATCTTAATAGAATGTCTTTTGAGGCTATTGAAGATGTAAGAAATAAAATTGATGAGAATATTAATGTTATTAATGATGCAAAGCAAAAAATAAAAATGTTTGTATCTTCTACTCCTATTGGTATTATACCAGATGAATGGAAAGAAGAGCCAATTAATTGGCTAAATTCAGAAATTGATATTTTATTTGAAATAATAGATGAATCAATTAAAGAAAATGTAATACTATATCAATATGTTAAATATTTAGAAAATAAATCTAGTTTATAATAAGAAGTCTGCCGATTCAGGTTAAGATATACATATTTGGAGGGTGCACCCCCGCTATCAGAGATAGAAGACTACTTATTATAAACTTATTATAAACTTATTGTTTTTCTTTTAGTATATAAGAAAAAATTAAATTTATGAATTATAATATAATAGTTTATCTTGATGATGAAACAGAAATAACAATACCTACTGAGTATGAAAATGAATACACATTAAGGCAAAATGTGACAGGAATAGGAAATAATGGAGTATGGCAACAATTTGATAAAGATTTCTTATTTATACCATCACATAGAATATTAAAAATCGAAGTAAAAGAAGATAAAAAATAAAAAATAAAATATGAAAAAAAAGGAATATAAAATTCAAATGACTCTTTCAATTGAATCGGAAGACGCTGATTATGAAAGAGTAGAACAATATGCACAAGAACTTTCAGAAAGTATTATGCAGGATAATACATTAGTGTATGATGATATAGAAATTGTAGAAACTGTAGTATCTGATGTACAAGATCTTAATGATGATGAAGATATCAATAATTCATATAAAGAAGACGACGAAGAAGAAGGATATTAATTAAAAATATATTAAACAATAAAAAATTATAAATAAAAAATTATGAACATTACAGAAAAATTATCAGAATTAACTGATCCAACAACTGAAAATCAAAAAGAATTTCTTAATGAGGTTAAAGAAATTAAAATTTTTGATCTTAGTGAAACTGACAAATTAGCATTAATTGATTTCCTTTGTGAAAAAGCTGATCAAGATTTAGCTATTGATTATCTTTATCATGTGTTGGATAATGAAATTTCATATCCAATTGATGATGAAAAAGTAAAATCTCTTTTCTCAGACGAAAGAATGCAGAAATTGAAAGATGTTATGCTATCACAACTTAATGATGAAGAAGAAGGAACAGAAGTTGAATCTGAAGATGAAACAACAGAAGCCTAATTAAAAAATCATTATAATAAACCTATAATTATCAAGTGCATTATACAATTTACTTGATAATTATAGGTTTATTTAAAAAATATTGAGTTTCCTTTGGTAATTCAAAAACTTTCCTTATCTTTGTATCTAATCAATTAAATAATAACTAAAATATTAAATTATGCAGAAAAACGATTTCAAAAACTACGCTACTAAGCATTTACGTATGAATTCAACAGTGGTAGATAATGCAATAAAATATCAAATTAAGAATTATGGACTAACCCCTATGATATTAGAAGAAAGAAAATTAAATGTTACACAATTATCTGTGTTTGATAGATTGCTTTTAGATAGAATTTTATGGGTCTCTGGAGAAGTAGATGATGTTATGTCAGATATTATTCAAGCACAATTGTTATATTTGGATAATGCAGAACCTGGAAAGGATATTACAATGCAAATTTCAAGTCCAGGCGGGTCAGTTATACAAGGACTTGGTATCATTGATGTAATGAACTGGATTAAGTCTGATGTGTCTACAGTCAATTTAGCAATGTGCGCGTCAATGGGGTCTGTTCTACTTTCTTCTGGTGAAAAAGGTAAACGTTCATCACTAATTAATGCTACCGTTATGTTACATCATGTTGCTGCTGGAACTAGTGGTAAAGTAGATGACACTCGTATTAGTCAAATGGAGACTGAAAAATATAATTTTTTATTATTCAAGATTCTTTCTCAAAATACTGGAAAGCCGTTTGAAGAAATCCACAATTTTTGTCAAAGAGATAAATGGTTAAATTCAGATCAAGCAGTACAATATGGTTTGATCGATACTATTATTGGATTAAAAGATGATAATTCAAATTCAATTACCACTATGATGGATGGATTTAATGATTATTATGATAAATATGTATTAGATAAATAAAATTATTATGACTGAAAAATTAGATAACTATTTAGTTAAAAAATATCCAAAAATTTTCATAGATCGTTATGAAGGTATGACTAAGACTGCAATGTGTTGGGGATTTGAACATGGTGATGGTTGGTTTTGGATATTAGATCAGTTATGTTATTCTATTCAAAATTATATAGATAATAATAACGAATATAGATCTGATGATAAAAAAATCTCTCAAGTTGTTGCAACTCAAGTTAAAGAAAAATTTGGAACTTTAAGTTTCTATTTTAATGGAGGCGATGAACAAATAGATGGTATGGTAAGATTTGCTGAAAATATGTCTGCAAATACTTGTGAATTTTGTGGATCAACTGAAAATATTGGATTTACAAAAGGATGGATATCAACAATTTGTAAATCTTGTTATGATAATTCAGACGATAGAATTAAAAATAGAATATGGTCTGAACATAAAAACAATCTATCTTATAGTGATACAATAAAAGCAGTAAGAAAAATTAAACTTGATAAAATAGACAACATTAAAAAAATATAAGTCTTATAATCTATCAATGATATTATAGAATTTTAATCAATAATATAGAAAAATATTATATTAAACTTTATTTTATATTATTTATATATAGTACAAAGATACAAATATATTTTGATTAAACCAAATAATTATTGAATTTAATGATCAAATCTTATAAATTTATCACCAACGCAAATGATATTAAAACAAAACACATTCAGGATAAATTATATCCAGAGTGGCGTAGAGTAGCTGAAGTGTTAATAAATAAACATATGAATCATTACTATAAATATAATTCAATTTGTATTGATAACTCGCTCTACAAAGACGTTTATACATTTCTAACTGAACGTTATAAAGATGCAATAAATAGACAAGTAGTTGGATTGTTTAAATCTAAAGTCAGTAATTTCAAGCGTAAATTCAACAAGATTGTACTATCAAGTAACTTAAGTAACGAAATAAAGAAAGATTTATGTTTAGTAAATAAAAGGAATTTATTTTTCATTAATGAAGACATTCATGGTAAAAATCACAAGGTAAATTACGAAACAATTAAACTTGGTCGTTGGATATTCAAGAACTTCTTTGGTAAATTACCATCATGCAAAAATATTAACATGGTACTTCAGTATAAAATTGCCGTCATTGAAACACCAACTGGCTTAAATTCTAATATAAAATATGTAATTAAATTATCATCAGGAAAAAAAAATATCAAAGGTAAATTTTATTACATTCCTTTACTAAATAATAAATACGCTGACAAATTTGAAGGTAAACTTAATACTTCTTGTACATTAATATTCAAAGATCATAAATTCAATAGTGTATTGATAACTAAAGAATTAGATATTATTAAACCAGAATTAAGTAAAGTTAAATTATCGTTTGACATTGGATTAAATATTCTGTTAGCAACAAATAATGGAGAAACCTACGGTAAATGGTACTTGAAAAAGTTAAAGAAATTAGATGATCAATTAATGATATTAACTAATCATTTGAAAGAAATTCATGGTAAGTATGTAAAGTTATCTGAGTTTAGTGAATATAATAAATTAGTTAATATGATTAGAGATTTCAGTAAAAACGAGATCAATCGGATATTTAATAAAATTTATAAAAAATATAAACCAGAAACCTTAATCATGGAAGATTTAGATTTTAAAGGTAGTAACATTGGCAAAAAGAATAATCGTTTACTCCATAGATTTGGATTAAGTATTATCAAGAGTAAACTTAATCAATTAAAAATAGATTACGGAGTTAAAATTAAATTTATTGATGCAGCTTACTCAAGCCAGACTTGTAGTAAATGTGGATATATAGACAAAAATAATAGAAAATCACAGAAAGAATTTGAATGTCTTTGCTGTGGTAAAAAAATAAATGCTGATGTTAATGCAGGTAAAACATTATATAATTTCGAAGAACGTTTCGGCGAAAAATTGTTTTACACAGTTAATGACAGGAATAAGAAAAGAACCCTTTTGATCAATGATTTTATTGACAGTAAGGTATGGACGGATAATGAGAGGCTTATCCAAGCATTAAATAATAATCCTTACAAAAAAGATTATTATTTAATACTCCGTGAAAAATTATAAAATTATAAATATTTATATAATTTTCTATATTTTTTACAACTCTCCTGACTTATATCAAAAAATATAATCTAAATTAAAATTATAAAATAATTATTATGAGTTATGAAGATATATTAAATGCAATAGAACAATCTAAAGGAAGTTATATTGAGTTAATTATGGATTCTATCAGTAAATCTTTTTTAATAATGATCAAAAAAGATTTTATTAAATTTGGATATAGAATAATAATAGGCACAGAATATTTATCAGATATCGAAAAATTAAATAATTTCATAAAAAATATTAATGAAAAAACAATAATTTTTTTTGATAGTATTTTTGTTCCAAAAAATAATGTAAAATTAAATTTATTTCTTAATTCTAGTTGTATTATAATATTTTTAAGTAAATACTCTAATAGTAAGCATAATTTTAATTTTAATTATACATTATCATTTATGACATCATTAATAATATCAATAGTATCAAATAATTTAAGAGTATTAAAATCAAGATATACAAATACATATAACAATGAAATTTTAAATATTACCATATTATTAAGAAAAAATAAATTAGAAGAACTTGAGTATAACATAAAAAATAATAAAATATGAAAAACGTAAAAGAATTTGTAGAACAATTAGTTAAAATTGAGTTGATGGACGGTGAAGAATGTTATGGACATTATCCATTTCAATTATTTGTAGAAACCAGTGATGGTAAATTTGAAATGAATGCATTAGCATTGGGAGGAGATGTTGAATCTTGTTATAATAGAGCTAAAAAATATTTTAATGAAGGTGCAAAAAAAGTATTTATGTCATTAGATTTTCCTGAATCAATAGACATTAATAATGATTTTGTTTGTATATACTCTATTGTAGATGGTGAATTTGATGTGTATGCAATTCCATATAATTTTGAAACAGGAGAAATATATGATGAGATTCATGAAAGTGAAATATTGGATAAAATACTAGAAGATTTTAAATCAATTTGTTTAAAATAAAAATAAATTCCTGAAGTTATAAAATTTCAGGAATTTCTTTTTTTAATACATTATATATGTGATAATGTTTAATTCTCATCATAGCAACATTTTTTATTTCATTTTTCCAATTTGTATTCGATAAAACTTCAATGATTCTACTTTTCAATTTATCATTATGTATAAATATTTTATATTCTCCAGCATATCTTTTATCATCTTTTGATAATATTTTTCCTGCACATCCTGATCCCCAATATACCATTCTCAAATCAAAATTATCAATATCATTATAGCCTTTATAAGTTTCTCTTATTATAGTCAAGTCCTTCATTTTAAAATCAGGCTTAGAATTTAATCCTTTTTCTGGCCTTTTATAAATATTTAAAACACAATGAATATTTCTATCTGTATAATACTGTAAACCTAAATCTTCACTATGAATAAGATCAAATTCATATAAGCTTGCAACGTTATTTAATTGAGAAATTGGTAAAATAAAAGATATATAATCTCCAAGTTCTATTGATTTTTTAAAAAATTTATTAGCTAAAAACATTTTAGTACCATAAGGAGGATTACCAATAATTAATCTACCTTTTTTATATGGTATATTTAATTGTAGATAATCTTGATTAATTATATTTTTAGATTCTGGTTCAATATCATATGCAGTACAATTTAATTGATTAGAAAAAGAGCCATTACCAGCACTTGGTTCAATAATATCTGTAATAATATCATTATTAAGTATTTCAAATGTTTTATCAATACAATATTTAGAAATTTCTATTGGGGTATAATACTTATCGTTCTCTATTTTAGACATTCAATAAATTATTTTAATTTATTATATGAAAAATAATGAAAAATGTTTGGTAAATAAAATAATATGTATTATCTTTGTATCCTCAATTAAACATAAATAATAATTATTAAAAACAAAAAACAAAAAAGTATGAAAAAACAATTGATTTTAGTATGTGTGCTTGTAGTATCATTAATGTCATCCTGTATGAAACCTTATCAAAAGCAGAAAATCGTTGAGGTTAAACCTAACGAAACAGCTTACCTTATTCCATTGGAGAATGGAACTCAAACTAATCAAACTAAATTAAAATCTCAGGATTATTTGGAAAAGAACAAAGTAGTTGCAAAACGAATTTACATTCCTACACAATGGCAAAAAACTGGTAGAGGTAATAATTCTGGTTATTGGATGCCTTCTGATACAGTTATTATTGTAAATAGAACTCCTGTTACACGTGAATGGAATCAAGCAGGTGGAGGTTCGAATAAAACTTCAAATGATGCAATTAAAGTAGAGTCTAGAGAATCAATCGGATTTGAAGTTTGTATAACTGCAACTGCATCAATTCCAGAAGAATGGGCTACATTATTCTTATATTCTTATAGTGGAAGATCTTTATCAGATTTGATGGATAGTGATGTTCGAGCATATGTTCAAACTTGCTTAACTACAGCATTTGGAGATAGAACGTTAACACAAGGACAAAATGAACGAAGTGTAGTATTTTCTCAAATGGCTAAAGATGTATCTGCACATTTTGCCTTATATGGTATTAAAATTATGAATATTGGTTCTGCTGGACAATTCTCATATGAAAATAAAGCTATTCAAGATGCTATTGATGAAAAATATTCTTCTGAAATGAATATACAAACTGCTCAGAATAAAGTAATTTCAGCCAATAAGTTTGCACAAGCAAAAGCAGCTATTGAAGCTCAGAGTCATCTTGATGCAGATATTGCAATTAAATTAGCATTTGCTGATGCACTTAAAAATGGTAAACTTCAAGTGCCAAGTACAATCGCTGGTGGAAATTTCTCACTTCTTGAATTGTATGGCTTAACTAGTATGAGTAACACATCAAAAACAAAACGATAATGAAAAATAAATTATTTAAATCTTTATTGGTTTTTATTCTTTTGATTTTTCTCGGAGTATCACATGAGTTAATCTCACGTAAAGCATCACAAGATTATTCAGCAGCAGCTGCTCAGCAATTTACTAATGATAATGCATATTATACATTACAGACTCAACATTCAACAATTAATTTTATCGATGTGGTATTTGTTGCTGCTTCTCTTACTTCTTTAAGTCTATTCTACTTTATTTGGAAAACAAAAAAAGAAGATGAAATACCTAATATAGAAGAATTAAAAGAAGATGAACTACCTGATATAGAAGAAAAAGTTTAAAATAATATGAAAATAAATGAAAAAGTCCTTGCTTATGTGAGGACTTTTTTTTATCTTTGTATTCAATATTTTATTCAAATTAAAAACTATAAATTATGTCAGCAATAATAGCAATATGTGCACTTTTAATTGTAGAGTCTATCATTTATATTATGATTGATGAATAAATTTATGAAACGTAAATAAAAATTGTATGCAAATAGATTTTAGAAAAAATAAGAATTTTGGTGATCATGGAGACGTAAGATTAATAACTAAATTTTTATGGTACCCATTAATTTTAAAAGGTAGAATGATTTGGATGGAAACCGCAACAATTCAACAAATATGTTTTACTAATCCTTCATATTTATATACCAAAACATTTTGGATTAATGACTGCTTTGTAAAACAATAAATTACAATAAAATATGAAAAGTAAAATACAAATAATTGATAATCAAGAAGTTATTGTTACACATATAACAGAAAAAGATTTCAAAAAAGCAATTAGTCTCATAATTAATAGATGTGATACAATTAAAGATATTTTTAATGAAACATCTTGGTTGTTTTCACCTGCTGAAGATATTAGTCAGCTATTAGTAGTAACTGAAAAAATAACACATATCAAAAACAAAAAATGAGCAAGAGTAAAATTACAAAAGAATTGATAGATAAAGTAAAAATACTTTATCCTGATTGCGATGTTTTTAAATCAAGAATTAAACATAACTATATTTGTATTCGTAAATTGTTAGGTCAATCAATATACTATAGAGATGAAAATAGAACATTTGAATATGATAATACAGAAATTGAATATTTATATGTAGCAGAAGCTATATTAGAAATTAATAAACTATAATATGACAACTAAAAAATTAAATAATAAAACCTTTATTTTTAAAGATTATAAAGATCCAAAATATAAAGAAATTGTATATGATGGTAAAAAATATCAATATCATCAAGTTGAAGATAATTGTGGTGAAAAAACATATTTTTACTATAATACTACTTATGCTAGTCATCCTAAATATTTAATATTTGGCCCTATAATTATAAAAACAATTCCAAAATTTATATTCCAAATATATGGTCATATTGAATCTGAAATATTTTCTAAAGATGATATAAGAATGAAGATTCATGAAAAAGTAAATATCATAAATAGAAGAAAAGAAATAAAAAGAGGAGAAATAATTTAATATAAAAATATATTAATCATGACATCAAAAGATATTGTAAATAAAATTTTATTTAATGATAATAGAATATTTTACCTTAACGTAATGCTAAATAGTAATAGATTGATTGATAAAGAATATGTTAATTTAATATATCGTAAATTTGAACTCAAAAAAGAAAATAATATACTTTATAAAAAATTAGAAGAAAATAGATTAAGAATCGAAAAATTGAAAGAATTAAATAATATATCATGAAATTTAAAGATATTGAAAATGAAATTGTATTTTTAGAGAAAAAAAGTTTATCTTTGGAATGAATACTTTATAATATAAGTTATAATACAATCGAATTCATTGAGATACGGGAAAAATTTGATAAACTAAATATATATTTAAAAGAAATAAAAGAAAAATTTGAATTAAATAAATTAAGAATTGAAAAATTAAAAGAATTGAATGATATATGATTGATTATAAAAAAGATGTAAAATTATCAAATGAATTCAAAACAGTACACGAACAAATGCAAGATAAATTATATAAAAATGTAAGATTACTATGTAACGTCGAAACAAGACAAAAACAAATATACGTCACTTTATATAATGAAAAATATTTTAATTATGAATATCCTTATTTTGATGATCATGACTTGATATATAAAGTAGATAATGAAGATTTCTATGAAAATTTTAAAAAAATAAGAAAAATAAAAAGAGATTATAATAATTCTTATAAACCAATAAAGTTTAAAACTGAATTTGAATGCTTAAAATATTTGAAATCTATCGGAATTGATGAAGTTGGTCCGAATAATTAATTAAAAATAAAAATATGAAACAAAAAATTTTAGAAATATTAGGTAAGAATCATACTACGCCATGCGTATTCACAAATAACCAAGAAGTTGAAGCGATTTATACATATAAAAATGATGTATATTGCTTAGAAATGGGAGAAGATTTTCCTTTTGATGATGTTTCTGAAAAAGGACAAAAAAAGATTCTTGATGCTATTGTAAATAATGAATATAAAAAAGATAAAACTTTTCAATAAAAAGTTTGGTGAATTGAAAACTTTTCCGTACTTTTGTACTACATAATAAAAATAGAAAAAAATCATATTTTTTAAAGAATATATACTGATATGAAAAACTACAATAACATAATGAACTTGCTACTCTTAAACCTATTATTACAAAATAATCGGACTGAGAGTACTATGTCATATCTATTGTAACAAATAATATAAGCATATTAAAAAGACCTCAGTCATTTATTTGATTGAGGTTTTTCTTTTATAATAAAATGCTCTGGTGGTGAAACTGGCGAAACACGATACTTTTAAAAAGTATTACATTAAGAAACAATGCGGGTCCGAATCCCGCTCAGAGTACAAAAAATGTTCCTGTGATGAAATTGGTAGTACATAAATTTCTTAAAAGAATTTGCCCACTGGCGTGTCGGTTCGAGTCCGACCAGGAATACAATAAAACATGCTGATGTGGCGGAATGAATACGCGGCAGTCTAAGAAACTGTTTCTGAACAAAGTAAGAATGTGGGTTCAAGTCCCACCATCAGTACAATAATGACTGAGTGATGTAATTGGTAACCATGTCATCCTCAAAAGGTGAATTTTGTGGGTTCGACTCCCATCTCAGTTACAATACATGTTCCAGTGGCGAAACTTGGTTGAGACGCGTTAGATTTAGGATCTAATACAGTTAATGACACACTGCGGGTCCAAATCCCGCCTGGAATACAAAGTGTGAGCCAATTTTATTAAAAAAATTGACTCACACTTTTTTATATATACAATAAAAAAAGTATATGAATAAATATAATAAAGAAAAATTTGAAGAAGTTATTAAAAAATCATTTTCTTATTCAAGCACTTGCAAGAATATTGGATTAGTGCCAGTAGGAGGAAATATTCTCACAGTAAAAAAATATATTAAATTATATAATATAAACATTGATCATTTTACTGGGCAAGGATGGAATTTTGGAGATAATTATAAGCAAACAAAAAATGCTATACCATTAAATGACATATTAGATGGTTTGCATCCATCATATGGCACAACTCATTTAAAGAAAAGATTAATTAAAGATAGACTAAAAGAAAATAGATGTGAAGAATGCGGGTTGACAGAATGGAATAATATGCCAATTGCTTTACAATTACATCATAAAGATGGTGATAGTACAAATCATAAATTTGAAAATTTAAAAATATTATGTCCAAATTGTCACACACAAACAGATACATATGGATCTAAAAATAAAGGAACAGAGAAAACATATGATAAGATACAATTATTGGAATCTATTTCCAATTCCAAAAATTACAGTGAAGTCAAAATAAAAATAGGATTAAAAAGAGGAGGTGATAATAATGTAATAAAAAATATCATGTTTGAATATGATATAAATTTTAATGACAGTGAAAAAATAAAAAGTATAATTTTAGAAGAAAAAGAATTAATAGAAAAAGAATTAATAGAAAAAGAAGAAATTCAAAATAAATCAACAAAAAAAATTAAAATTAGAAAAAAATATCCATCAATAAAAAATATTTGCTCATGCGGCAAAGAAATTCAAACCAGATCAAATCAGTGCAATGAGTGTTATAGATTATCTGAAAGAAAAGTAATGAACAGACCAACTAAAGATGAATTAAGATTAATGATATCTGATACAAGTTTAGAAGCTGTTGGTAGAGTTTATGGTGTGACTGGCAATACAGTTAAGAAGTGGCTAAAATAATGTCTTATATTGAAATGTCTAAATGAGATGGTTCGACTCCCACCTAAGTTACAAATTAAATTTCTTTGATGCTATAATTGATTCCATATCAATTATAGAACTTGACCAATACTTCATTGATCCATCATCAGTTTTAACAATTCCTGGTCCGTCGTGAGGTCCAGGATTCATTTTTTTAACTTCATAATCAATTGAAGCCCATCTAAAATTTTCAATTCTTTCTTTCTTTATTACTTTACACAATTCAGTATTATTCCAACCAAGTAAGCAATAATCTCCAATAGATGGTAGATTTTCCAGATCTTCAATTTTTTTAGAATAGCTTTTTATTTGTTCACGTTTAACTAAAAAATTGTTATTCCACAATTCATATTTATCAAATTTAACGTTATAGTATTCTGTGTGTTTCTATAGATATTATTTTACCTATTCTATATTTATAGTCAGTATCGTTTTTTCTAGGGGTAAAATATTCAGGTATTTTAGATTCATAGAAATCTTCGTTGAGTCTGACGTAATCATTTATTTCTGGTTCTGAATCACGTGTAAATTCTTTTGTATTGTAGAATTCAATTTTTTTAATATGTTTCATATGTTATATTTTTTTGCATGTATTTTTAGTTTGAATATCGTCATATATATCATCAAATGATATAGCTAAAAAATCATCAACTGATAGCATATTTTGCATGTAATCTATTCCATCACCCCAACCTCTTGTAGAAACAGAACTGATAGATATTGAATATTCTGAATATTTTGAAACCTCAACAATTATTGCATAATAGCCTGGAGTTTTAACATTCCTTCTTATAGTATGTTCGTCATTATAACTTAGATTATATGTTTTGAGTTTATCAATAAGTTGTTCTGTTTGTTCGTCTGTTATGCCTTCAATATTTATTGCAAATCTGAATTTATTTTTAGAACTTTCATTAATGAATTGATTATATTTTTTCATAGGTTAAATTTATTTGCGTCATTTTTTAATTTAAAATAATTTTCAACTCCATCTAATCCAACCAACAAAAATTCTTCTAATGATATTAAATTTACTTTTACTGAACTACCGAAATCTATACCTGAAATTTTAATATAATTAGTATTATTTATATCATAATACAATGATATCTCCTATGAATATTTTGTTGATATTAAAAATTCTTCATTCCAAGAATATAATTTAACATGTTTTTTTATTTCATTTATTGCGGATTTTTTCTTATCAATTGTATTATTTGTACTTTTATCAATAACAAATGTAATATTAGGCTCTGATTCAGGTATCATATCTTTACTATCAATTAATATGTAATTATTTTCATTAATGAATTGGTTATATTTTTTCATATATTAAATTTATTTGCATCTTTTTTCATGTTGATAATTTCTTCTTTTGCTTTGACAAGTTCTTCAGCTCCTTCAAATCCAACTTTAAAGAATTCATCTAACGATAATATACATTCCATATAAGTATATCCTGCTCCCCAACGTGGTGTTGTAACTGTTGATATATCTATTCTACAACGATTAAAATAATCAGTAATCTCGAATCCTAAAGCCCAAGGAAAGAAAGAATTACTTCCAAAAATATCCTTTTTGTATCTAAGACTCAATAATTCTGATTTTCCAAATTCTGAATATTCATCATAATTTACAGATTTTTTGTAAATCATATCAAATAATTTATCAATTTGATCATCTGTGATATTTGTTATATCAACAGCAAATCTGAATTTATCAGAAATACTTTCATTGATGAATTGTTTATATTTTTTCATAGGTTAAATTTATTTGCATCTTTCTTAATTTTATAAAGTGTTTCAACTCCTTCTAATCCAATTATAAGGAAATTATCTAATGAAATTATAAGGTTATTCTCACCTCTCATCTCATCAGATCTCAGTTTTAAAAAATCTATTGTATCTCTTGGTATTGCAGAATTGCCCCAACTTTCATATACTTGAATATACCATACCCAGTAATTATTTTTATCTACTGAGAAACGTTTCCAATCAGTATCATTATCTCTAATTAATAAACTTTTTATATTGTGAGTTTCTAATGTCACATATTTTCTAAATTCATCAAATGCTTCTTGTTGTCTTTTTTCATCTGCATCTTCCAATGATATGAAAAATTTAAAATCCATATTATTGGATGCATAATTTTCTCCATATGCTCTATTTTCGTTAATAAATTCTTTATATTTTTTCATATATTAAATTTTTCAGCTTTTTTTATCATTAGATATTTTTGATATTGTTTTGGATATTCATCTATTATTTTCTTTTTATCATTAAGTTGTAAATATGTCAAAAAATCATTACCAAGATTGTCTTTTAGATTCCAATTCGCATTAGATTCTATTAATACTTTTACTATATTAATATTTTCTCTTAATGTAGCATACTGTAATGCGGTTCTATCATATATATCTTGATAGTTTATATCAGCGCCTTTTTCTATTAAATACTCAACCACGTCTATTCTATTATTATCTGCTGCTAATATTAATGGTGTATAATTATTATTTTCTATAATATTTATATCAATTTTTTCAACTTCTATATATTCTTTAACAACTTCTAAATCTCCCCTTCTACAAGCTTCAAATATACTAATATCACTATTGAAAAAGATATCAGAATATCTATCTTCAAATGTTTTTATAAATTTCATACCGCAGTTTTATTTTTTAATTTTGAAATTGCTTGTTTTATAATATCTATTGTTAAGTTATTAATTTCAAATATATTAAAATCTCCTTCAATTTCTGTATTATGAGGATGTTCAATTTTAATTGACACTTTACTTAATGGTTTACTCCCAATAACTTTTTGAGAGTCTTCTACTAATATATCAACAAATTTCCATTTATCACTTGATGAATTAACAAATATTATATCATCATATTTGAAACCATAATGATCTAACCATTTTTTAGCAGCATTTTTAGATTCTTCAGTTGGTTGTTTAGTTATAATGTTTAATGTATATCCATAAGTTTTCACAAAGTCATATATATTATTAACTGTATCAACTGCTCCTTTATATGGTTGAGCTATATCAAACACTTCAGCTTTTTTATTATTGAACCAAGTTTTAGATGATTCACCGTTATAATCCATAGTTTCATACCAATGCCAATTTTGATCACTAGTTATTTCTTTATCAGGAAAATATCTTTTATATAGTGTATTATAAGAATTAACAAAATCACATATAGTACCATCAATATCGATTCCTATTGTTACTTTATTAGTAAATGTTTCAAATAATTTTAGATGTTTCATATTTTAATTAAAATTTTATATATTATATATAAATTTTTAAGCTAAGATTTATTTTAAAAATGAGTTATATTTTTTTATATATAATATAATAAAAAACAACTTAACTATAATGAAAACAAAACTAGAAAACCTATTAAGTTTTACTGATTTTACTGGTAACTATAATTCACAGCAAGCAACTAAAACTAAAAGAACAGACACTGGAGTAGATGTCATAAAAGAAAATAATGAAGAGAATATCGAAGATAATATTGAAGATAAAGATTATTCTACTGAATTTGATTCTGAACTTGAAAAAGATTAATATATATTTAATTAACAAAAAAATATAGAATTGAAATTATTCTATATTTTTATATAATTCACATATTGCTATTCCAGTTATTATATCATATGATATTATTTCTCCTATGATTTCAGTTAAATTTTCTTCTGATACAACTGTGCCTATAACATCATCCATTATTAATTTTTTTTCAAGTTGAATTTTTATTTCCATTTAATATTCATTTAATTTTTTAAGTTTTAATTTTCTTAATTCTGATTGATCATAATAGAATATAGCAATAGTTATATAATCATCATCTTGAGTTTGAGTGACATTGAATATTTCAATATTACTAGTAGACAACCATTCATTTATTTTTTCTTCTAATGTAGTTTTATTAGAATTTATAATCTTACATTTCATTATTTAAAAATATTTTTATACATTATATATTATAAGTTATGCATTCAAATTAAAAATTAACTCATATTTATAATAATAAAAAATTATATATAATTAAAATATAAAAAATATCAATGAGTAAAAATAATTTAATTTTAATTTCTAAACCTAATACCACCAAATATTACATTAATTTTTTAAAGACTACTGGAAAAATAGCATTAGAAATTGATAATAATGAAATTTATATGTTATCAGAAGATAATAATTTTTTAATAATGGAGAATGGCTCATATGAATTAAATGAAATTTATAATAATGAAATTTATATGTTATCAGAAGATAATAATTTTTTAATAATGGAGAATGGCTCATATGAATTAAAAGAAATTTTATAATTGATAAAATTTATTTTAATTATAAAATTTATATATAATATAAAATAATTAACAAAATATGAATAGCGAAAAACAATCAAAATTATGGATAAATAATAACTGGGTATATTTCAAAATAAAAATTGGTACGTACACTAATATTATCACATTTTTAGATGATAATAATATATCTTTTATTAAATATAATTATATTGATTTTACTAAAATTCCAAGTGTTATATATGGTTACGGTAAGAGTACAAATTTATTAGAATATTTATCTAATAATAATAACAATGGAAATTTAATAATATCATTTTTAAATTATTTTTTAAATAGTTTAAAATTTAGTTATATTGATGGATCAGCAATAAGAATATTAATGGTGAATAATATAGATTGGAAAATTTCAAATGTAATAGTTATAAAAAATAATTGGAAGTATTTTACAGTTGATACATCATTTTTTACCGCAGATAATAGTATAATTACAGCAGATAAAACAATTATTACAATATAATTATTTCATAAAAAATAAAAAAATATGACAAATTTAATATCATTAAGCGAAGGAGTTTGGATACCAAAAGATAGAGTATTTCCAACAGAAGATCAGAAAAAAATATTATTCAGCACAAATAGTGGAGATACATTAGCAAAAAATATTATTTTATCATTAATTGAATCTGGTAATACTGCAAATATAATTGATGTAAATAAAGCAATAGAAGCATATAATTTAAAAAAACCAGTATTGGAAAAAACAACTGATGTTTATAAATTTATTGCTGCATCCTGTTCTATAACAGGAGAAACTGTAACTGGATTTATAAATTATTTTATAAACGGAGTTATAAATAAAATAATATTTTAAAAATAATAAATAAAATGAGCAAACAACTAATTAATATTGGGTCATCTCCAAATGATGGAACTGGTGACAATTTAAGAAATTCATTTATTAAAATAAATAATAATTTCAATGAAGTGTACGCATTTTCAGGTACAACTGGTGGAACTTCTGGTACATCTGGAATAAACGGCACATCAGGAACTTCTGGCTCAGGTGGTGGAGGTGGAGGTGGAGTTACTAATGTAACATATAGTGGGTTAACAGAATTAATTGATAATAGTGAATTAATTATTGGATCTCAGTATTTAATAACTGATTATCAGACAGTACATATTATACCAAATGCGAGTCATTCTCCTCATGATAATGGTAATTTACTAATAGGAATTCAATATACTATACCAGCATTAACTTCTGGTGATGATTTTAGTAATGTCGGTTACGTAGCAGATGGAGTTCCATTTTTAGCAACAGATATAATTCCAACTATTTGGATCAATGGAACTAATGTATATGATTATTTATATACTGGCAATATTGAACCGTTATTAGTTACTGCAAGTTCTGTTAATACATTAAAACCTGAAGCATATTCATTATTATATTCTGAAGATATAATTTATTATAATATTGTGAATGATCAAACATTAGCTCCTGGATGTGCAAAAGGATATATTTATCGAAGAATTGATACTTTACAAAATAATGATATTCCTTTTGATTTTAGAGAAGTTAAATTTCGTAGATGGCAACTTAATGTAACTAATATATGGGATTCTGGAACAACTTATAATACAAATAACGTCGTTACTTATAATAATCATATTTTCATTAGTCTAATTAATGATAATACTGATGATGTTAGTATTATAAATATATATAATAATACTAATAATCATAACTGGGACATTTTTTTATATGATAATTTAACATTTTATAGTTATTCTACAAATCAATTATCCACATATAAATATAACATACCATGTAATAACTCTATATATATTGATTATAATATATGGAGTAATTTGAATTATTATATTGGTTCTAAAAATAATTTAATAATATCTAGTCAATATTTTCAATATGATACTTTATTTTCATTAAATACTGTAATATTTGGTTATGGTTTTTGTAATAATATATTAGATCAGAATTTAAGTAAAAATAATAATATTGGAAGTTATTTTCAATATAATAATATTGAAAGTTATTTTAATAATAATATATTGGAAAGTAATTTTAGTTATAATACAATTGAAAGTTATTTTACTAATAATTATATTGAAAGTAATTTTAATAATAATAAAATTATGAATAATTTTGCTTCCAATAGAATTAAAAGTAATTTTCAATATAATAATATTGGAAACATTTTTTCAAGTAATTTTATTGAAAGTAATTTTAATAATAATAATATTGAAAGTAATTTTAATAATAATATATTGGAAAGTAATTTTAGTTATAATACAATTGAAAGTTATTTTACTAATAATTATATTGAAAGTAATTTTCAATATAATATTATTAAAAGTAATTTTGGTGGTAATACAATTAATAGTTATTTTGGTAATAATAATATTTCATATGGATTTAATTATAATATTATTGGAATCTCTTTTGAATATAACTCAATTGAATATAATTTTAATAGTAATGCAATTAGTGATAATTTTCAATATAATACAATTGAATATATTTTTAGTTCTTCTACTATTGGAAACAATTTTAATAATAACATCATTGGAAACAATTTTTCTAGTAATATAATTAGTAATTATTTTAATAATAACATCATTGAAAACTATTTTTCTAGTAATACAATAAGTAATTATTTTCAATGTAATACAATTGGATATGATTTTACTAGTAATACAATTGGAGATACATTTACTAATAATACTATAAAAACCAGTTTTTATAGTAATACTATTGGAACTAATTTTCAAATGAATGAAATTTGTGATAATTTTGGAGGATTAGATTTCACATCTGCAACACATGTTTATCTGACATATACTAAGGAATTATTTATAAATTCAGATTCTACTCAAAAATTAATATTTGATAAAATGACTATAGTCGATGCAAATGCATAATTATTTTGATTATTTTGATATGATATATTTTATAAATTTACCAAATAGAATTGATAGATATTATAATGTAATGAATATGTTTAATATATTAAATATAACTAGATATAAGAAAATAATTCCTATTATATATGAAAAATCATATTGTAATTTACCAATATCTGGAAAATCTTGTAAATCATCTCATATTAGTTGCGTTGAAGATGCAATAGAAAATAAATATGATAAAATTTGTATATTTGAGGACGATATTTGTTTTAATCAAGATAATCTTGATATTGAGCTTAATTTAGATTATCATTTAAATACTTGTTTTGATTTTCTAAAAAGTAATGATTGGAGTATTTTTTATTTTGATAATATAATTGGCGCTAATAAACAAAATAACATGATGATAGATTTATATAGAGATAATAAAGGTAACGGAATTAAAAAAATTATAGGTAAAATGTTTGCACATAGTTATGCATTATCAAAATCGATTTTTTTTGATTATATCAAATTATCTGAAAATAATAGTTTTAGTACAGATGTTTGTTTATATAAATTAAAATCAAATAAAAAATATATGTATTCTAATGGAATTTTTGATCAATTATTAAATAATATATCAGATAATCAATGGTAAAAATAAAAGAGTAGATTTTAAATCTACTCTTTTTACATATTAAATTTTTTAGAATCTCTATATAAAGGATAATATTTAGTATTAATTTCATCATATTCTTTCCAACTCGTTTGAAATATATATCCAAAATTTTCTACATATTTATTATTTTTAGCCATATCTATAAATAGTTTGTGATAATTTATACATCTATTAATAAAAAATTCCCCTTTCCCTATAATAGAGCTAATTAAATCTAAATAACCATCATCTGATGGCATAAAGGCTGAATATTTATTATCTAGCCAAGTAGGTTTAAAATATAAATAAAGTTCTTCTATTAACTTATCATATTCATTTTTAAAATTCATAAGAGTATTATATTCAAAATTTTTGAATACTCTTATTTTCAATTTTAATTCTTCTTCTTTATCTTTATTTTCAAATTCATCCTTAGTTTTAATTATTTTATTCCAATCAACTACACGTATAAAATTCCAAAAATCATCACTATAATTATTAACATTAGGCTTATTAATTCTAATAATATCACCGTTACTAGTTATAGTTATCAAATTACCATTTTTATCATAATGCTCATTGTACTCTATATTTTCAAATATTTTAAAAATTGTTATCATATTATTACATATTAAATTTATTTGTATCTACGATAAACATATATTGTTTAAATTCTTTTTTAATTTCTGAATCTAATATGAAATTAGAATTTAGTTTTTTTAACGCATCAGCTATCAAATCACCTTTTTCTTCTTCTGTACTATCATCATAACCGTTTTCTTTTACATATTCTTTTATATATCTTTTTTGAAATTCATATTCATCTGAAATATCATCATTATGCTCATCTTTATCTTCAAATATTTCAAAAAGTAACAATGTAAGATTATCTGAATCATTAAAATTATCCATTAAATAATGTTGTATTTCTATGCTATTTGCAATTTGATATTTTATCCAATCAGATTTAGTATCATCATTTTCAAATTTTTTATAATTTTTTACAAGTTTATCATCATCTATATATGAACTAAAATTTTGATAAAATTTTTTAGGAGTCATATCTTTAATAAGTTCTGATAAATTATCTACACAATATATTTCTACTAATAGTTCGGTAAAATATCTACCTTCATATCTATCTCTGATCATTTCATCAAAAAAATCTACTTCATCAGTATATTCTTGTATTACATATTTTAATTGATCTGAATCTAAATCATCTATCATATCAGAATCATATTCCACATCATTACTTTTTGCAATAATAGTATCATAACTAATTTCATCTCCATCTTCAACCAAAATAAAAAAATTATTAGGTATTTCATATTCCTCAGTAGAATCACCTTCAGTTATTACAATTTTTCGTATATCATCATTTTCTATAATAGAAACTATTCCATCATATTCAGTTTTTATAATTTTTTCACTATCATTATTTTCACAATAATATTCAATTATTTTATTCTCCATTTCTATAGTTAAATGATTTTCTATATAATCTTTAAATTCTTGATCATCAAAATCATCCATTGATGAATTATTAATTTCATTTTTTATAGTATCTTCAACATATTTATCACTATCAAAAACTCCAGATATTATATTTGGATCATTTGTTATTATATCAATAATATCACTCTCATTATAATTAGTCAAATAGTGTTCATCATAATAATTTGATATATAATCATTATCTAAAAATTCATTTACTAATTCATATTTTGAGCTATCTGCACTCTCAAATAATTTAAATTTTTTAAAACTTACTATCATATTTTTTATTTTGTTATATCTTTAATTTTTATTATGATTAAATGCTATTTTAATAATATCTATTGATATTAATTATAATAGATGATGAAACTATTCATTATATAAATACAACTCTTAAAACTCATTATATGTTGAATTTACTGGTATCATTAATAATACTCCATTCATTATAGTATTCATCTGATAATAAATTAGAAAAATCATCTATTGTTTTATATAATTCATTTTTAAATATAAAGAATTTTTTCAATTCTTCAATTTTATATTCTCTATCTGCAATAAATTTTTTATTTTTATTTTTATCAATATTTTGTAAAAAAATATTAGAGTCAAATAAATATTCATTAAATATTATACTATATTTGAATAATTTTGTTCTTAAATTATAAAATTGATGAATAGATATAAAATTAGGTATTTTACCAGTATATACATTTTTAATATGTGCTGAATTAAAATTGATATTATCTATTTCAAAATAACCATAAGTATCTTTTGTAAAATTATTAGTTTTTCTAATGAGTTTATCAAAAACATCTACATAACGTGATTTTATTTTTGCACTATTAAAATATTTTGATATATTTTTATCTTTACTAATATATAACATAATATTATATAATTCTGATGAATACATTTTATTTTGAATATCAGTTATTTCTGAATCATATTCTTTTAATATTCTATCATTTTCTTCTTCTTTAAATTTTTCACGTCCTATTTTTTTAATATGATTTATTCGTTCTTTCTCTATAATATCTAATTTTTTTCTATATTCAGGATCAAATTCTTCATATTTTTGTTTAGCAATATTAAGTCCTTTGTTACCAATTAAATTTAAAAATTTAGTATATAACTCTGAATTCTCTTTTTTTACCTTATCTAAAAACTTAACATTTTCTTTATCTTGTAGTATATCAAATACTTTAAATTCAAATATTTTTTTCATTTATTATAAATTAAAATTTTTAGTGTCATTAGTAAATTCTGGAACATTAAAATATTCAAGAAAAATTGGAAATCTATTATAATTAACATTAAACTCTTGTAGATTTTCATTATCATCGAACATAAGAACTTTATGAATACATTCAATCGGCAAATAATTTAAGACATATTTATTTATTGCTGCTTCTGTATCACCATAATATCCAGAAACCTTATAATATACCCCTTTTTTAAAATTTATAACTTCATTAGTTGATTTTTTATGATAATTTTTTATGCATATTACATTATCATCTATTCTCCTCAAATCTGGATTATTATAATTTTCAAATATAGTTATCATAAATTAAATTTATTTGTATCTAATATTAAAAGATATTCTTTTTTTGCATCTTTAATATTATCATATGATGATTTAACATAAATTTCATAAATATATAATATATCAGTTAATTTACATTCAAAACTTAAATCATCTGGATTCCACATATAAATTTCAAGATTAACACTATAATATGAATTAACACTAATAAATTTAGCAAGATAATAATCTTCTTTATATTTAAATATTACATATTTATCATAATATTTTTTATAGTCCAATGCTTTTTTAGCCATCTTTTCATTACATTTTTTTATTGAATCTTCAATAGTATTTTCAAAATGTTTAATATACTTCATTTAATATAAATATAATTTATAATATATATAAAAATAAAATAACGCAAACTTTTATAATTATTATTTATATAATAAATAAAAAAATATGCAAACAGTTTGTTTTTAATTCATCAGATAAAACTACTATTTTATATGAAGGTTAGATTAGGTTATTATGAAATAATGCAAAAAAAAGAAATATCTAATTATAGCAATGGAAAAAATGTTACGTTTTCAGTGGCCAGATTACCTATTTCTAATACCAATATGATAATAAAAAATGAATAAATATTATATAAATATTATATAAATATTATATTTATAAATTAAAAATATTTGCATCTCTTTTCATTTCCCATTCTTCTTTATATTGCGGAAATCTATCTGTTATATATTTTTCAATATTATCAATAAACTCATTTTTATGATCATTAATTTTTTTATATTTCATAATATAATCATAAAAATTTTCATCGTAATTATTTTTTTTATCAAGATTAAATCCATGACTTAAAAATTTATTTAATATTATAATAAATGTTCCTGAATCATAAATATATTGTACATAATATACTAATGCTGAATTATCATTAATATCTCTAATATTAACATCTGCTTTTGCATTTAATAATTTATTAATAACTAATAATGTAGACGCCATCATTAATGCTGTCATTTTGTGCTTATCAGTAGCATTAACATCAGCATTTCCTTCTATTAATGCATCAACAACAAATGGAAATTTAATAGCGTGCATTAATGCTGTTCTACCATCAGAATCTTTCATATTAATTTCAACATTTTCTTTTATCGCTTGCTTTACCGCATTTGTATTTCCTCTTTTTGCTGCTGATATAAAAGGATGCTCTTTTACTGATTTTTCAAATAATTTTAAATATTTCATTTTTAATATTTGATTTTTTTATTATAAACTATATATAATTTTTTTAAAAAATAAAAAATCCTGATTTCTCAGGATTTTTATTTTTATTTGTCTATAAACAATTTATTATCAGGTGGCCATTGTATATCTGGAGCTTCTTGCGCTTCAGTAATTACCCATAATATTTTATCATAATATTTAGGAATTTGATATTTAAATTTATTTGGTGGAACACCATGAGAATCTGTAAAATATATAACAAACGAAGGAACTGTTCCTTTTTTAATCATATTATTTTCAATCCATTGAAACGGCGGAATAAAACTTGTTCCTCCTCCACCTATTGCTTTAAAATGTTTAGCAAGAATTTCTTTAAATTTACCTTCATTCATAGAATCTCCACTCTTTGTTTTAAGATCTATTTTTTCTATTCCTTTTATATCAGCATCACACCATATAATTATAGCTTCTTCTATTTTTTTTGAACCAAAAATACCATAAATTTCTGCTGCAAATTTACCAAGTGTATCATCTCCAATTGAGCCAGATGTATCAACACATAATACAATTTTTCTAAATCCACTATCCTTAGGAAATTTTAATCCTGGTAAATACATTGGATCATCTTGACCTATAAATCTCTTATTAAAATAACCATATTTAGGATTACTAGCAAAGCATTTATTCATAAATTTAATTAATGTCGCTTTCCAATTAACTTTTGGTTTACCAATTTTATTAAACCATCTATTCAATGTTGCTGAACCAGTTCCTTGATTTTTACTTTTAGCATCATTTAATATCTTACCCCATTCTCTAGCTAAATCTGTAACATCTTCTACTTTTGCTAATTCATCATTACCTTCAAATAATGTTGGTCCTTTTTTATCAGTTAAACTACCTGGCTCTCTTAAATCATTTGTTCCTGGTATTGAACCTCCTCCATCTCCTCCTGGACCTCCTCCATCTCCTCCTGGACCTCCTTCATCTCCTCCTGGACCTCCTCCTGGACCTCCTCCATCTCCTCCTGGACCTCCTCCATCTCCTCCTTTTTTAGGTTTTTTAGGATTATTTTTTTCTTCTGTTTCAAGAATCACATAAATTTGTTCAGCACTCATACCTCTATATTTTTCATCTAATAAAATATTTTGTGGTACACTCAATATATTAACAACAGATGCTGCACCTTCAGGCTTTTCTTTACTCATATCAGCTATTTGAATATTAATAGCATAATCAGTTGCTTGATTCCACAATGAATGATCTCTATCTCCTTGTCTTAAAAAGTGAAGATTTGCGTTATGCATAACTTCATGTATCAGCACAAATGCTACTTCCTCAGTATTTCTTAATACTTCATTTACAAATTTAGGACTATATAAAATACTTTTACCATCAGTTGCCATAGTGTCAATTCCACTATTTGGAGATGCTTCTGCGATAGTCAATTGAAAAAATAAATCAGCAAAGAAATTATAATACGACATAGTAGATGCTAATGCTGCTCTAACTCTACCTTTTGCTAATTTATTTAAATTTGGATCATTTAAATCTTCATTTGTACTTAATAAATTAAATATGTTAAATTTTTTTATCATCATTTTTATTTTTTTTATTTTCCTACCATAGTTTTTTGGAATACAGAATGCCATTTTTTAGCAAATTCTGTCCATATAGGTAAATATTCTTTTTTAATATATGGATGAGCTTTTAAGAAATAAGATCCTATTGTTACAATTGCCTCATTTTCTTTACCCATAGTAGCGAAATCATATACATTTTTTACTTCATCAGCAGTCAAATGTTTACCTTGTTTAAAAGTTGCAATAGCAATTGAACAAGCTCTAATTTGGTCTTGTCTTGTAGGCCATTTTACTTTTTTAGATTCTGCATTACCATCATATATATCTTGAATATCTTTTTCACTAAAGAACTCTTGTAATTTCATATAATTAATAAAATCTAATGTAGGTTCTAATCCTACATATTTAGTGTATATTTTTTGAATTTGAGGATATGTTAATTTTTTAGACCAATCTTCACCTCTATAATTATATTCATCTTGTGAAGCCATTTCCCAAGATCTTGGAGATGCCCATACTGGACTACCAGATTCTAGATCTAATCTATGAAAGTAATTAGGATGATATTGTAAATATGAAATAAGAAATGGATTAATATCTTTTTTAGTTAATGCCCATTTAACCCAATCATCAACAGTTGGAGTATAATTAACATGAGCAAAACGATTCCACAAAATTGGATCATCAGTCAAATCAGTTGTATTTATATCATCTTTTCTATTACCTGCTGCAATAATAATCCATCTTGGAGGTAAATCATAATCACCATGTTTACCACTTAATGCTAATGCTAATGATGCACTTAATACCATTTGTGGTGCTCTATTCATTTCATCAAAAAACATAATACCACCTTTTCCATTACCATCACTTGTAGGAAATATTGCTGGTAATTTAGAAACAGTTTGATTATTTTCAATTTTAGGAACTCCTCTAAAGTCAGTAGGTTCAATTTGGGATAAATGCCATTCTTGAACAACAATATCTAATTCTTTAGCTACCTGATGTAAAATTTCAGTTTTACCAATACCAGGAGCGCCCCAAATAAACAATGCATGTGTTTTTTTTCTGGCAAATTCAGAGGTTCTTTCATAATTATCTTGTTCATGCTTAGTTGCTCTATGTAAATTCATATTATAAACTCTTTTGATTCTATCTTTAAGCTCATCAACATTTATATTTCTCATTACTTCTTCATCACCACTTGGATATTTTAAAGTTACAAATGCTTCATCTACAGGCATTTCTTTTTTTATTTTTTCTCCTTTTTCATCAAATCTTGAACGTATTTCATTTTCTATATCTTCTGCTGTAGGAACTTTAACACCAGATTTCATTCTATCAAAATAATTATTTGGAATAATCACTTCAACTACATCTCTAGTTTTACCATCTTCATCTACATATGTTGGAATTTCACCTTTTTCTTTTAAATATTTAGCATAATATAACCATGAATTTTTACCAAATTTTTTATTGAAAAAATTAGATACCACATTCCATGCGTTTTTTAACACATTTTCATTTAATTTATATTCTTCAGAATAACTATCATATTTCTTTATCATTTTATTTTTTTTATTTTTTTATAATTTATTATTTTAGGTTTTTTAATTATTCTGGTGTTCCCTTCTTTTTTCTTCTTTCTTCATCTTTCTTTCTTTCTTCTTCACGTTCTTTCTCATCTATTTTTTGCAACCAGTTAACAAATGCGGTAGCACTTGCATATCCAACAAAATCTTCATATATATTTTTTACTTCATTATATGGTAATTTATTTTTCCAATCAAATCCTCTTTCAAAATAATCTTCTTCTGATGCCATCTCCCAAGTTCTTGGAGATGTCCAATTTGGAGCTTGACTAACAGTATTTAATCTATGATAATATTCTGGATTTTCAGTAATAAATTGTATAAGTTTAGGATTAACTGATTTTATATTTTTTGCATATCCAATCCAATCAGAAGGTCTTGGAGAAAAATTAATATGCTGAAATCTATTCCATAAAATTTTATCATCAGTTAAATCACCTGTACTTAAATCTGATCCTCTATTACCTGCAGCAATAACTATCCAATATTGAGGTAATTCATAAGTACCATGTTTACCACTTAATGCTAATGATAATGATGCATCAAGTACCATTTGTGGTGCTCTATTCATTTCATCAAAAAACATAATACCACCTTTTCCATTTTTACCATTACTGGTAGGAAAAATTGATGGTAATTTCCAAACTGTTCTTTCATCTTTTGAATCATCAGATCCAATAATATTTTCAATTTTAGGAATTCCTCTAAAGTCAGTAGGCTCAATTTGTGATAAATGCCATTCTATTACGGCAATATCTAATTCTTTAGCTACCTGATGTAAAATTTCAGTTTTTCCAATTCCAGGTGCACCCCAAATAAATATCGCATTAGTTTTTTTTCTACCAAATTCATTAGATTTTTCTCCTTCTTCTTGATGCCTACCTGCTCTAAGAGCATTCATATTATAAAGTCTTTTTACTTCTTCTTTTAATTCAGCAACATCTTCATTAACTACATTTGGATCTGGATGATCTAAACTTACAAAATCTTGATTATCATCAAGTAAACTTTCATTCAAATATATTTTTGTTAAACTTTCTTTAACTTTTTCTAATTCTTCTATTTCATTATCAACTTTATTTTCTTCTTGATTTTCATCATCTTTAAGTCCAGGAATTTCATTTTCTTTTTCATCTTCAACTGTTTCATTATCAACAGGTTCAACATCAGATTGAATTTGAGAATCTTCAATTTCTTTATCAGTTGGTATATCTGATATGTTAGCATATGTTGGAGGACATATTAATTCAATACCTTTTGGTAGTTTTCCTTTTTTCTGTAAATATAATGCATAATATATCCAAGCGTGTTTTCCAAAATGATTTTTGAAAAAAGAAATTACTTTATTAAAAATATCAGAAAAGACATTTTCATTGATTTTTGCACTTTCATTTGCTCTATATTCTTTAGAAAAATGATCATAATTTTTTAATGTTTTCATTCTTTGAAATTATTTTTATTTTATATATAAATTTTTCAATTTCCTTTTTTTATTCAAAAATTTATATATTATTTTGTTTGCTCTCTGATGAATATTTTGCTTGTCTCCATCTAATATCATTCATTGTACCCCAACCTGTTTTATATGAACCTCCATAAATTTTAGGATTAGTACCTGCAGCTATTTTTACGGCTTTTTCTTTGGCATTCATTAAATGCCACAATTTTTCTCTTTCTGGTACATTTTCTGATCCTGTATAATCTTCAATAGAAACTAAATCTTCTACATCAAAATCTACATCAGAATTATAATAATCATCAATATCATTACTAAATTTAGTTTTTACTATTTCACCATCTTTTTTAACTACTTCGATTCTCCAATCATTATTAAAAATTTTAATATTTAATTCATTTTCAATTTTTCTAATTATTGATTTAAATAATAATATATTTGGATAAATCCAAAAAGATATAATTTTACTTTTAGTCCATAATCTTCCAGGATAACTCGGATTCTCTACATCATAACCTGCATTAAAATGTGAATCTTGATAATCACCAAAATAAACATTTATTACATTTGTGTGATTATCATTAACTTCACAATAAAAAGGTTTAGAATCTTTATCATCCATATCACATACTTTTTTACCATTCTCATCACGTATATAACTCGGATTTTCTTTTATTAATTTAAATTCTTTAAATTCTTTAATCATAATTTCTAATTATACTTTAATAGGCTTATCATATTTTACTGTTCTTGGATCAAAACTTGTATAAACTCCACATGGATAATACTCCTCAACAAAAAAATGTAAAGCTTGTAATAATGCATACTTACTTTTAACATAAGTATATATAACAGGAGCAACTCCTTTTTCTCCATGTTTTGATGCTACTTTATTCGAATATATAAAAGTAACATTAGTATATTTCCACATTGTAAAATAATTATTTTTTCTATATATAAATTTACAAAATGTTTTTTTATTTGAATTATTATCCTTATATTTACATTAAATAAAAAATATAAATATATGAATGAAAATATGATTAAAAAATTAGGAACATTTAATACTGAAAGTGACGAATTAAGAATAACAGATCCATGTTATGAAAAAACTGTATGGTGCTGTGAAACTTTAAAAAATTGTAATATTGGAGAATGGACTTCATTTATAAAATATAATGAAGGTGATAATAGAGTAGCAGAAATTATTACTACTTTTGGAAATGATAGTGTTGATATATTAGATATTATAGAAGAATCAAAATGGATAGATTCAGGAATTGATGTTGGAGTTGATTCTGGACAATGTGGTATTTTTGACGATTCAAAATATCCAAAAACTAAAGAAGAACTTGGCGAATGGGGAGATGAATCATCTTTTTATGGTAAATGTTGTGATCTTACTGATACTTATGAAAAAGGCGGATTGCTAGATTTTGGAGCAGTATCAAGTTCAGGATACGGAGATGGTTCATATACTTGTTTATATGCTGAAAAAAATGATAAAATTTCTACAATAAGAATAATATTTATTCCTGATGATGAAGATGAAGATGAAGAATATGAAGATTCTGATAACGAAATAGATTTTGAAGATGAAAAAGATGATAGTACATTTTTAAAAATTTAACATAGTTGTAACATGTTTTTCCTTTATAAAAATTTTTTAACAGTAGTTTATTTTTATATATAATTTCTCCAATATATTTCAAACTATTAAACTAAGTTTGAATATAAAAAAATAAAATAAATTATGACTGAACATTTAACATTAGAAACTTTCAAGGAAAAAATTATGGATTTTGATACACAAAAATTCAAAAATGATAAACCTATAGCTTTAAAATTTAGTGCATCCTGGTGTCTGCCATGCAGATCTTACACTCCAATATTTGAAAATGTTTCAAATGAAGTTAACGATATGAATTTTTATTCAGTAGATGTAGAAGATGAAATGGAAATTTCAGAATTATTTTCTATAAAAAGCATTCCAACTACTATTATAATTAATAAAAAAGGTGAAAAAATTGCATATAGTGGAATGATTCAAAAAAGTAAATTAGTTGAAATGATAAATAATAATTTATAATATTATAGGTTTATCTAATTTTATTACATTTAATATATAATCATTATCAAATTCATTATTTATTAAATTATTAATATTAATTGCTCTAGTATTTATACCAGAACAATTAATATTTTTAATATATTCTTTAAGATTATCACGACCAAAAAAAGTCAATTCTTGTTTGTCTAATAATGTTAAAATATATTTTTTATGATAACATTTTTTTCCTTTATTCCAAGGTTCTATTCCAGTTTTTAATCCTTTATTCCATGCTAATTTACCTTTTAATCCATCTGAACAATGTTTAATTCTTTCTGCACTATATTTTTTACCTAATCCAGCAATTCTTCTTTTTTCTTTTTCTATATCTGAGTTATCTCCATATATTTCTTCATATGTTTTTCCTTTTCTTTTTAAAATCATTATTTCTCCTGCTTTTTTACAACCTAATCTATGAAGTTCTTTAGATTCTTCTGATGCTAGCGTTCCTGACCCACCTTTACCTCCTTCTGCCATATTATAATATTCCGATGATTTTACTGCATCATATAATTCTATATAATATTTTTCTCTTTGAAATAGGAATTCATTATTATCATTTTCTTCTATAACTTCTTTTATAAAATTTTCTCTACCATATTTTTTAAGTGCTAATTTAATAGATTTACCTGAACCAAAATAATTTTTATTATTATTTGTGTCTACTCCAATATATTTTCTATTATTAATTTTATTTGTAATTAAATAAACAATACCCATTTTTAATATTTTTTATAATATTATATTAATAAAAAATAAAAAAGATTATAAAATATTAATTTTTCATGTAAATAATAAAATAATTATTATCTTTGTATTTAAATTTATAAATATTAAATATATGAAGCATATAATTCAGTACAATAAGAATATTGATTATAAAATTGATATTTTTACTATTAAAGAAGCAGGTGATTTTTATAATAAATTTATTAAGAATAATGACTATTATGATTATGATAATGGTTATGAAAAATATAATTTAAAGAAAAAAATTCTTTACTTTGATTATAATGATATACAATCATCTTATGGTGGATCAAAGGAATATAATAATACATGTAGATTGATTATTGCTCATGATAATAAAGATATATTAGGAATTTGTAAATTTGCATATTGGGGGTCAACTCAATCATATAGTATAAGTTATTTATCGACCAATAATGATTTTTTTAATATGGGGGTTTCAAAAAAATTACTTGAAAAAATGTTTGAATATTTCTCAAAAACTTATCCAAATGATATATTATCATTTTCTGGCTATTCAATAGATGGTTGGAAATATTTAAGAAAATCTATTTTAGAATTCTCCAAAAAATATAATGTTAAAATAACAGAAAAATGGATACAATATCCAGGATTAAGTGGCAAATTTTCTGAAGAAGAATATAAATTAATGGATAAAAGTAAGGAAGAAATTAGGCAAACATACGGGTATAAAAAAGATATATGGGAATATTAAGAATTTATATATTTATAGTATATATCATGATCTTGCATCTTTTTAAATCATTTATCTAAAAATAAATGATTTTTCTTTGTTTATATCAAAAATTATTATTATCTTTGGTGAAAATATTATAATATACATATGAAAATAAAAGATTTTATATCAAGAAGCATTCAAACTTATCCGACATTATACAAATGTGATAATTATTATAATTCAAAACTTAAAGTATTGAATCAAATTTTTTTTACAATAGGTAATGGATATGAAGTTGCAGAAACTAAAATACCAGAAGAAGGTGGTTATGTAGTTGAAGAAAAATATAAAAGAAATAAAAAAACTGATGATTATATTAGAATTAAAGATAAACCATACGGTAAGGAAAAATATAAAGAACTACCTACAGATTACTTCGATACTATTATTTATAAAGTAAGTTCACTTAAATCTCCAATTGAAGTTATAAATAATGGTGAAGATAATGTTTATTATAGATATGATAAAGATATAGAAGATTGTGAAGATTTTTATAAGCCTAAATTAAGAAAAATAATTAGTAATTATCCATTTATTCCATATCCATTTAGTAAAAATTATTCATTAATTTGTGATATGTATTATAAAAATGAATTCATGCAACAAGATTGGATTGATGAATCAATTATATTATGTAAAGAAACTTTAAAATATTTTTTAAATGAAGAATTATACAAAAAAAATTCATATTATCCTACTGAAAATAGTATAAAAAGCGATTTAAAACAATTTCAGGAAAGTTTCAATCAAGGAATAAAAGAAGGAAAAAAACTACGTAAAATTTGGGGATATAAGGATTCTGATATTTGTCCTGACATAGAGGAAATTACAATTAGAAAATGGGAATCATGGACAGATTTTCATAAAAGACAAATTGATTTTTTGAATAATTTTTTATCAAAATTTGATAAAAATTTTTCTTCTAATATTTTTTATAATGAGAACTTTGTTAAAATTGAAAAGAAATAACTTCTAAAAGAAGAAATTCAAAAGAAATAAACTATGCTAGATATATATTATGTCAGTTTTTCATTATGGTTATCAAAATAAATGTGAAAGAATATAATTCATTATAATAAATAAAAATTATGAAAGAAGAAATAGAATTTACTAAATGGTGCTTCAATAATCATAAATATGTTTATGATTTAAGAGAAGATACATGGTTTCATATAAAATCATTTAAGACGTATACATGGGAAGAGATTCATGATATTTATACTAAATCTATCAAAAAATGAATAAGAAAATTTATAATAAAAATAAATTTGTATTTTTGTGTGAATATAATACAAAAATAGAGAATAATTATGAACCACGTTATTATTATAGGCACGAATTTAGATTTATTAGATATTTTCCTTTTATTAAAAAAGAATTTATAGAATATAAATTTGTCGCTGGCTATTGGATTGAACAATAAAAATATATTTACTATGAAAAATTATAAAATAATTGGTATTGATGGTAATGAATATTATGTACATCGTAATATAGGAGTAGCTGGATTTATATTTAGATATCATGAAGGAAATTTACAAGTATTAGCTAATCAAAGAGGTTCTGGTACATCGAATCATAAATATTTATGGAATTGTCCTTGCGGACATTTAGATTATGACGAGACTCTTAAAATGGCTTGTTCAAGAGAGACAAAAGAAGAATGTAGATTAGAAATTAATGCAAAAAAATTTATATCTATTGAAATTAACGATTCTCCATCAGCATATTTACAAAATGTCACGCATAGATTTTATGTATTATTAAACAATAAAGATAATACTGATGATATTGGAATTGGACTTGAAGGTGAATTATATGAAGTGAATAATGTTAAATGGATTAATGTTTTTGATATAGATAATTATAAATGGGCATTTGAACATAATGATATAATAAAAAATATCTGCAAATCTAAAATAAAATTAAGTAAATTATATCAATACTTATATAAATTTTATTATAAATTTTTCGGATTTTGATTAAATAAAAATTTAATAATTTAAAAAAATATATAGCCTAAAAAACTGTATATGAGAAAGGAAAAAATGATAAACTGGATAATAGACACAAATTTATGGGATGAATACGAAGATCGTTTAGTTGAATCCATAAAAAAATCAGGAGCAAATGTATATTTTTATGATGAGATAAAAAATTTATCATTTAAAAAATATATTCTTAGTAATTTTCAATCTAATAATGATGTAAATATATTTCATGGATCATTAGGTCATGGAAGACAATTAACTCATTTACCAATTTATCCAGGTGTATTTTTAACTATTGATAATTATGAATGTTATAATTATTATGGATATTTCGGTGATTATCTTCTTAATGAAGATTATATGATGATGGCTTTAAATGATGTATTAAGAAATAAAGAAAAAATATTTAATAATTTTATTAATACCAGTATATTTATTAGACCTTCAAATGGATATAAATCTTTTCCTGGACAAATGTTATCAAATCATAATTTTGATTCAGATTTTAATTCATTAATTCATTCATATTGCGGATTAGATATGAATACATTAGTATTAATCGCAGATAAACAATTATTAAAAGAAGAATATAGATTTATTGTTGTTGATGGAGAAGTAATATCTGGTTCACAATATTTTGATGAAAAAAATATAAATACATTTAATCCTTATTATGATAGAATTTGTCAAGATCAAAATGCAACAGATTTTGCAATTAAAATGTCAAAGATATATCAACCAGATTTAGCATATACTATAGATGTTTGCAAAACAAATAATGATGAATATAAATTACTTGAACTTAACTCATTTAATTGTGCATCAATGTATGGCAATGATTATGAAAAAGTAGTTAATGCGATTAATAAATTAGCAGTAAATGAGCATAATAGTTTATTTAAAAATTAACATATAAATCATGAAATATAAACAATGTGTAGTATATGTGTATGACGATTGTCATAAAGCAGATGGTGCTGATTGCAATTTTAATACTTGTAAAATTCGTTTAACTAAAGAAAAAGAAATTATAAATAATACGATAAAAAGACGTACTGAATTTAAAAATTTATCAAAAAAAGAACAAGATAAATGGTGTAGTAAATGTGGTTGTGAAGGTGGTTGTGATTTATGTAAAAATATAAATGATTAAAAATGAAAATAGGAGATGAATTGTTATGTAAATGTAAATTTGGTTATAAAATTACATCTGCTGGAATATTCAAAAAAAATAAAAATTATATAATCAAAGACATAATATATCGAACAAATTATAATTGTGATGATAAGACAATAACAACAATTAAAAATTTTATGATTAATGATAATTATTATTCTGAATATTTTGTAAATACACATTTTTATTCTGAACAAGAAATTAGAAAATTAAAATTAGAAAAAATAGAAATAAATGAAAATAGAAATAGAAAAAATAATAGAAGAAATATCAGAGTTAAATAAATTAGATGGTAAAAAATTTCTTGAAAGATTTATTAAATATAATGAAGAGTATGGAGAATTTTCAGCAGAAGTTTGTAAGCTTATCGGAATAACACAAAAACCATATGATAAAGATCACTTGATTGAAGAAATGGCTGATGCCATTCAAAATCAATTATCAGTTTATTTAAATGTATGTGAAATAGGAAACTTTTTAATTGAAGATGTTTTTAACGAAATTCTTGTAAAAAATCAAAAGTGGAGAGAATGTTATCCAAAATACACAAATAAACAAACTAACCTTCATTCTTCAATTTTATCAAAAATTAGAGAATCTGATATTGTTTATGTAAATAATAAAACAATAAAAGATAGATTTAATAATCCAGATATACTTGAATATAATATATTATCTGATGATAATTATGATATTGTCTCATTAGATCCAAATAAAAGAATATTAAAACTTGTAACAATTATTTAAATATGAATGAAGATATAAAATATCCTGCTCATGCAGTTTGTATTACTTGTGGTTCAACAAAAAAAAATGATGAAACATCTTGTTGCATAAATGGACATGATGATTGGCTTGAAGATATAGATGATGTTCATATATTTTATCATGCTACTATTAAATTAGGTGTATCATTAAAAACTATCATGGACGCATTTGATAATAACACAGATATTATAAAAGAAGATATTATGTCAAATAAAAAAACTAAAATAAAAAATAACGCAATTCGTTATAAATTAGCATTAGATAAGGAAATTCAAGATAATCCTGATTATTGTTTTTGTCAAGAATTATTGGGATTAGAACCTGATGTTGATTTTGAAAATGATAAAGAAATAGGAAAAACAGATCCTATTGACGGATTTCCATATTGGAATTCAATTGGTTATACATTACCTATTTATATATGTAAAAGATGTGGTAAAAAAGTAACTCTAAGTACGGTATATTAAAATTATGAAGTATACCGCAGAAGAAATTTGTAATGAATTACATTTAGATATAAATGATATATTAAACATATATCCATATGGTTCAAGAGTATATTTATCAAATGATGAATATTCCGATTATGATTATATCATAGTTTATAAGAAATCATTATTACCGAGTGGATCATTTAAAGATAATGCAATATCATCAGTTGATAAAGAAATTCAAGGTTCTTGTTATTCAAAAGGCGGATTCTTAGATGCAATAAATAATTATCAAATGCCAGTATTGGAATGTTTATTCTTACCTGAAGATATGATAGTTAAAAAAACTTTTGATTTTAAAATTTCTAAATTTGAAGAAAAAGAATTTATTAAAAAAGTAATATCATTAGCATCATCAAGTTGGCATAATGCAATACTATCATATAAAGATGATAATTTTGAATATGTTTCAAAAAATATTTATCACGCATTAAGAATATTAGATTTTGGTATTCAAATAAAAGAAATTGGTATAATATCAAATTTTAGTTCAATGAATAAAATTAAATTACAAATATATGATGATGAAAATATTTGTACTCCAAAAAATTGGTATGATATGTTTATTGAATTAAGTAATAAACTAAAAAATAATTAAAAATGAGCTTAATAAGTAAAATTTTTGGTAAAAAACAAATAATAAAAGGACGACGAGGTTTTTATCGTGAAGAACTTGAAATAAAATCTGCATATCGAAAGAATGTTGTTATTTTATATGTTATAGAAATAGAAAGATTTGAAAATAATTTATCTAAAGTAGCATTGGAATATATAGAAATTGAAGCATGTGATGATCCTGATAAAATTGATTGGTTAAAAAATTACGCAAAAAAGAAATTTATATCAATTGTTAAAACCGATAAAGTGGAATGGTTAATTCCTACATTAAAAAATGATAGAAAAGATAAAATTTTAGAGATAAATAAAAAATAATTATGAAGAAAAAACAAAAATATCCTCAAGAATATTATAATATTACTACTACACTTTGTAAGACAGCAGATGATGATAATAAAACAGAATATAAATCTAGAGTATATGTTGAAGAAATTGATAAATATAAAAATGGAATATCTAAAATTAAATTAATAGACATAGAAGTATTGTCTGGCTTTGGTATATTTCAATATGATTATGTCAAAAAAGCTATAAAATTAAAATTTTCATTCATTAAAAATACTTCTGAAATTGAATGGTTAGTAAGTGAAAATGAGTTAAAAACAGAAAGAAAAGAAAAACTTGATGAAATAAATAATAAAAATTTTATACAAAGATTATTTTCAAAATGAAACCTAAATATTTTTCTTTAATTATGTTTTTAACTATATTAATGATGATTGTAATTTCATCATATTTTAAATCATTAAATATAACATTAAGCTCAACTGGATTTGTATTATCAGTTATTGATGTTATATTATGTTGCATTATTTCTTACACATCATGCATAGTTAATGATATATGGATAAAATAGATTTGATTAAATTAGCATATGCTCTCATTAATGATGCAGCATTTAAAAATACATCTGTAAATAATATTATACATACTATACAACGATCTTGTATTTATGAAAAAATGAATTTTGAAGAATTAAAAATATATTTAAATATAGTTCAACGAAAGAGAAAATTGATAGAAATTAATAAAAAATATGGATAGAAAAATATTAAAATTATTAGCAAGTAGAATAATAAAAGAGTTCTTTGTTAAAGATAATTTAAATGCTCTTGAAGTTTTATATAAATTACAAACATTTAATAATTTTAGTGAATCTGATTTTTCTGAATTAAAAAAACAAATAATTATAGAAGAAAGAAAATATAAATTAATAAAATTAAATGAAACCGAATATTGATATCCCAGGACTAGCTAAATTTATTGCTAAAGAAATGTTTGTTTTTAATAAAACAGATTCATTTGATGATTTGAAAAAATTAGGTGCGTTTAATAATTATGATATTAGTAAATTAGAAAAAGAAATAATTATAGAATTACGAAAATATAAATTAATAAAATTAAATGAAACCGAATATTGATATTCCAGGACTAGCTAAATTTATTTCTAAAGAAATTTTTGTTTTTAATAAAATAAATGTAATTGATGAATTTGATGAATTAGGTACATTTAATAACTTTTGTTCTGATGATTGGATTGAACTATGCAAACTAATAAGTTTAGAAATAAGAAAATATAAATTAATAAAATTAAATAATGAAAACGAATTATAAATTTTTCCTTAAAGGAGAATTCAGATTAAAAGATTAATAAAAAAAATAATAAGTTTAATAAAAACTTCAAATAATAAAAAATTTATAATAGTTTTAGGACAGAATTCTATATCTGATGTTCCAACTGATATTCCAACTGATGTTCCAACTGATGTTCCAACTGATGTTCCAACTGATGTTCCAACTGATGATATACCTCACGATATACCTATACCTGAATCTACGTCTGAAAATAATATTAAGGAAATTGATAGATTAGCGTATAATTTTTATGTTCAAGATTATATGACAATATATCGATATCATGATGATAAAGGTCCAGCGACTATGATAAATATTATAAATCATTATAAACAAAGAGGAAATTTATATCATCAACATGATTCAATAGATGAATATTATGAGCAAGCAAATCAAATTTTAAGAAAACAAAAATTAGAAAAATTAAATAATTTATGATAGAGCATAATATTTATGATGATGAGTTAGATAATTGTGCATATGCATGTTATAAAAAATATTATAAAAAAAGAAATCATGATAGTACTTCTATAATAGATAAAGATTTCTTTATACGTCATAGAAAAATTTTATCTGAATATTATAAACAAGCAGAAAAAATTTTAAGAAAAAAGAAATTAGAAAAAATAATAAATCATGTTCAATAATAAAATTGAAAATATAGATGATATTGCATATAAATTATATGCAAAAAAGAATTTCATATGTGGTAATATTACACGTAGTCTTTCTAAAATTATTTTTGAAATTAGTTATGATAATGATTCTGAATATTATAAAAAAGCAGAAATTATTATAAAAAATAAAAAACTTATTATAAGAAAAAAAAATTAGAAAAAATTAATAGAATAGAAAAAATTAATAATATATGTTCAAATTTAAGAAGAAAAAATGAAAATATAGATGATATTGCATATAAATTATATATATCTGATATCAAAGAAATAACTGGAGATAATTATTCTATATATTTAGATATGAATTATAAGTTGCTCAGTATAAACCTATTTGTAGCTTATCGTCATGATGTATTATTTGGTGATTATTATTATAAAAAACAGAAAATATTATAAGAAAAAATAAATTAGAAAAAATTAATAGAATAGAAAAAATAATAAATCATGTTCAATAATAAAATTGAAAATATAGATGATATTGCATATAAATTATATGTTACTAATATTACAAATATATATTTAGAACAGCATATTTATAGAAGTGTTATATATCTTGATTTTAATTCTTTTATTTTTGATTCAATTTTTGAAAATAACTATGAAATTTATTATAAAATTTATTATGATAAAGCAAAAAATATTATTAGAAAAAGAAAAATAAAAAAATTAAATGATATTTAATAAAAATATAGGAAATTGGTATAAAAAATCTACATATTTAGATGATGTAGTTTACCAATTATATTTAGATGAAATAAAAAATACTAACGATGAAAATTATCCTGGTTATCAAGAATATTTAATTGCTGTTCATATTAAATATAAAAATAATCAAATTGAGAATGCATATAATATAGCAAAAAATATTATAAGAAAAGAAAAAATTGAAAAATTGAATGAAGAAAATATTTAAATATACAGAATTAGAATATATTGCATATGAATTATATAGAACAGATGAAAAAATATTAGATATTAAAACTTTAAATATTAAAATATTTACAATTTGCCATGATATATTTAAATTTGAAAATGAATATTATAAAAAAGCTGAACATATTTTAAGAAATAAAAAATTAAAAAAATTAAAAAATGAAAATTAAAAGAGAACAATACGATAAGTTATGTAATGAAAATGGGAATTTTTACATAGATGATTTTCCAATTAGTTCAAATCAAGATATTATGTTTGAACTGTTTAATCATTTACCTTCACATGAGAAATCATTAGCAATCGAATGGGGATTTAATGATACAGTATTTAAAGATAATGTTTTTGAAATATTATGTAAATCTCAATTAGGAATGACTTGCGTAGAATATTATAATAGTGATATCTGTAAAAATTATTTAGATAACGGAGAATTAATAGAATTAAATTTTAAAAAAATTAAATGATGATTGATCAAGAAATAATAGAAAATGAAAAACTCATATCTGATTTCATGAAAGTTGAAAATGTATTTCCTTATATTTGCAAAAATGAATATTTTGGTATGTATATAGCTGAGGATGAATATGGAACAATTGACTATACTCATAATGGAATAAATTGGTTAAATTATAAATCTTGGGTAAATATAATGTCAGTCGTTGAAAATATTGAAAGTGTTTTTGAAACTGAAATGAGTAAAGAATCAATTGATATTACATCACATTATGTTTCATATTCACATTATAATGATAATTTTGAATGTGAATTTAAAATAATTGTAGGTTGTTATTTAGAATCTTCAGAAAAAATAAAAGCATCATCAAAATTAGAAGCTGTTTACATAGTTGTAACTGAATTTATTAAATGGTATACAAAAAAATATAATACTTTTAATTAAACGTTATATAAAATATTTAATATATATTGATAAAAATTATTTATGTATATAAAATTATTTTTATTAATATTATGTTTATTTTCATTAAATACAATAATATGTTCACAAACATATATAACATTTACACCATCTTTAACAACAATACAAGGTACTATATTAGATAAAGGAAATTTATCATTTGAAGTAGGACATCAATTTGATGTTTTTAGTGTAGGTGCAGTTTACGGTAAATCATCATTAGCTAGTGAAAAAAAAGATACCACATCTTATTTTGAAATTAGAACTAATTTAAATATTTTTCAGCAAGGTAAATTTACGAATACATTTACTATTGGCGCAGGATATATACCTTTAGCAAAAAATAATTTTTTGACTGAAGTAACATATACAATAGAATATTCATTATCTGAAACATTTCACATTAATATATTAGCTGGAAATTATTTGTATAGTGGATTAAAAACAACAAGTTCTGAGCCTTTTGTTGGTATATCTTTAACTTATTATTTTAAACCATTTGTTCAAAAATAAATATTTTAAAATTTATAAAAAAACTTCAAAAATATTTTTTTATATCAAATAGTTTTATTATATTTGCACTCAATATATTTATTAAAAAATTAAACATATGAGAAATATTAATTGCATTGATTGGAATAAATTTATATTTATCTCAAAAGGAGATTTTTTTGTTAAAAATAGTGAATCATTTTGCAAATTAATTTATAATACATATAAATTATCAGATACAGTAGAAAATACATTTGGATTATTTGTGGGAGTTATTTATGAAAATAATGATAAGGTTAGAGGTTTAAATAAACATAAATTTTGTCATAATGATTTAATCGTAAATGATGAACTTAATTATATTAAAATTGAAGATGCTTGCAGATTTACTGATTTTGATGTATATTATAACGGAGTTATTGTTAATGAATTAAGTTATCTTGAACTTTTCAAATTATCTGAATCTATCGATTAATATTAACATTTTAAAAATTAAAAACTATGATATTATTTTTTATTATTTTATTATCTGCTATTATATTATTTGCTATACCATTTTTCGTAGACGATACATGGTATTTATCCATATTTGGAATATTATTATTAATTTTTGGAATTGGTATCGGATGTGCTATTAGATATGATAAAAATCCTGATGATGATACTTATATTGGTTTAGAAGATGAATATAATTATGCAACATCTCATGATTCCATTCCATTTAAATTTAAATCAGATTTATATAATAAATGCTCAGATTTTAATAAAACTTTAGATAGTTATGACAACTTACATGATAATATTTGGATAGGTTTTTATTATCCTGATCTTGGCAAAAAAAGAGATACGATGAAATATTTTAATTTAAAAAAATACAATAATTATGATAGAATTAGAGAAATATGAAAATGCTTTAAGAGAGTGCTTAATTAATGAATCAGGATTACCTTTTAATCAATGGTGTTCTCAAACTCGTTCAGAGTTAGCTCAAGAATCAATTGATAAAATTAAGTATTTTAACAATGAAATAACATTACATAAAAATGAATTAGTTATTGATTCATATAAAATTGTTAGGCTTGTAGATGTTGATGAAGATGCTTATGATTATTATTGGGTATATGATGAATGGATAGGAATGATGAATAGTAAATTATATGAAGCATCATGTGTTGGCAAACATACATTATTAAAAGGCTTTTTACCTGATAATGAATATAATGAATTAGTTAGAGTTTGGAATTTAAACCAGTCTGAAAAAGCAATATAAATATAAATTATATGAAAAAATTTATTACAGTAGAAATACCAGAAAAAGATAACAATGGACACCGTCTTGCATGGTGGATGCCAGATATGTGTTTAACTATAATTGATATTTTAGAACAAGAAAATCCAGAATATGATTTTTTACAAATTGTTACTACTGGAAATTTAGCATGTAACATGAAATTTGCATTAATGAAACTTAAACCACTATTTTAAAATAAAAACAAAATGAAACTAGATTTATTATATTTAATAAAAAAGGCAATGCTATCAAGAAATTCATTTGAATTAGGCGTGCTAAGATTGATGAAAACTGAATTTGTTAATTTCGAGAATTCCGCAAATGCAGCTAAATTAACTGAAGTAGAAGAATCAAAAATCATTATAAAAATGATAAAACAAAGAAAAGATTCAGTTGAACAATATAATAAAGCAAATCGTAGTGATTTAGCAGAAAAAGAACAAGCTGAAATTGTTTTTTTAAGTACATTTTTACCAAAAGAAGCATCAAAAGAAGATATTTCGGCATATGTAATTGAAGTTGTTTCTAAGGGCGGCGGTAATATGGGATATTATATAAAAGAAGTCAAATCTAAATTTCCAACATCAGATGGTAAATTTGTAGCAGAAGAAGTTAAGAAAAATATGATATAAAAATAGTGATATATAGGTCAACTAAAAATGACCTATATAAAATGAACTTGGAAAATACAGGAATGATTTTAAATCCAAATGAAAATTTGGTAGCATTAATTAGAAAAAATTTAGAAAATAATTGTGGGTATTGTACTTGTGCACAACCTGACGTTTCTTTATTTGACACATTATGCCCTTGTAAAAATTTAAGATTATATAATAAGTGTTATTGTAATCTTTATATAAAAAAAGAGAAAATAATTTAATTATTTTCTCTTTTTTATTGATAATTAAAATAATAACGTTATCTTTGTATTTGATAATTATAAACTAAAATATATAACATTATGGAAGCAATTTATAGTACAAGTGATTACATTGAAATGATATTCATGTTAGTAATGATGATAGTTTTAACAATTGTTATTAAATATATTCATGGTGATTTTTCAGCAGAATCAATTGAAATTGTCAGCAATGATGAATTATCAATCACAAATGATAAAGGAGATGTAATTGGTAAAAAATATATCAATACATATAAATATACATATAAAAATGGAAATGTTAAATATAAAACTAAAATTGTTAAATTATGATAACATCACCAACCAGATTAGATGATATAGCATATGAATTATATGTGAATAATAATATTTTTAAAAGACATGATCCACTATCATCAATTCATTTTCGATATAGTTATTATAATAAAAAGGAATATAAGAGAAATATCTTATATAGATATTGAAAAAATTTATAATCGAGCAACAAAATATTTAAGAAAATTAAAACTAATTGAATTAGAAAATGCCTAAATTATAATGAAATGTATAACGATAGAAAATTAGATGATATCGCATATGAATTATTTTCAAATAGTTATATTAATATAGGATTACTTGTACCATTAGGAAAAGATAGTGTATGAGCTTATCTATTCTTAATTTTTTCTTCAGCCGCTCATTATAATAATAAGGATTTAAAAAAGAATAATAAAATATGAAAAATTTTAAAGGAATAATAGTAAAGATATCAGAATCAACAATTTATCCGACACCTTATGGATATGAATATAAAGCAAAAGGTTGTTATGTAAACAAAAAATTTCTAATTGTTGTTGGACATTTAGAACAAGATAATACAATAAGAATTAAATATCCAATGAAAGATATTATTAATATAGAAATTATAACATAGTTATGAAAGCAAATAAACAAAATATAGAAACAGTAAATGGATTATCATTCAGGCACGCTGCACAAATTGTTAGACGTAAAATGATGTCTAAAATATATACTGATAAAAATGATTATAATAGGAAAGATAAATCTTGGAAAAATTTACTTTAATTAATCATAAAAAACATTAAATAGCTGATTTATTTATATATAAATCAGCTATTTTTTATTACCTTTGTACTTGATAATTAAACATAAAAAATATTATGGAAGATAATAAAATTTACTGCCCTGTATGTGGATCTGAATTAAAAGTCACTCATCGTGATAATTATGAAGATATTCAAGATCATGTATCATGTGATGAATATAATACACCTTCTCTTAAAGATGGTTATCAATGTGTAAATAAAAATTGTTTAGCATCTGAATATGGTTTTACTTGGATCTCTGATGGAGATTTGTATATTAGAACTGATTTTTTTCCACCTGATGTCACTTATTATATGGCTAGTACAAGAATAAAAGAATTATGTGAAAATGGAAATACTTATGCAAAAAATTCTTGGAATTATTATTATGAAAAAGGACGCAAAGCAGTCGAAAAAAGAACTATTAAGATTAATATTTTCAAATTAACAATTGATATTATACCAAAAACATATGGCTATAACTATCCAGATAATAAACGTGATATGCCACGTTTGATAGGATGGAAATTCGAATTTTGGAAAAAAACTGATGAATATAGTTATAGCTGTATTATTCCAATCAATAAAATGATAAAACATAACATTAGTGTTTTTAAGAGTACTTCAATAAGATTAAAAAAAAGTAAAGATCCACTTAAAATGAAATCTGAAATTAAAGATGCTGCAAATATTATTAAATGTAATAATTTATGGGGTGTAAAAAATGATAAAAATTATGCAAAAATTTCATCTTTTATTATAAACACATTTTATAAAAGAACAGCTAATTATATATTAGAAGTAAATAAAATATTAGAAAAATAATTTACAATAAACTACAATTTTTATTATTATATATAATAATAAAAACATATGACAAAATTTGATAAACGATTAGAAACGTCTAGATCTATATTAAACTCGTTAATATCATTAGGTAAAATTACAATTAATTCAACAGATGAAACTATTGATAATTACGTGATATTATCAGTTGATATATCTGATAGACTTATTAATGAATTAACAACAGTAAATACTGAAGATAACTCAAAAATTATTAATGATAAATTTGATTATTATGAATTAGGAAATAATGAAGTTGATAGAATAATGAATCTTCCTTATGATAATTTAATTGATATAAATTTAAAAGAAGAATTATTAAAAGAAAATATTAATATTGTAGAAAAATTTAAAGAAGACTATTATAGTCATTTAAATGCTCTTTTTTTAAATGTTATACTTAATAGATTACATAGTTATCCAAATCATAAAAATGCTGAAAATAGAGCATTTGAAGCTCGTCAAGCTACTTCTGATATTATATATGATTTTAGAAATAAATTACAAAATAAATAATTTAACTAATTTTTATGATAAAGAATTTTAATAAATTTACTGATAAATTATATGTAGATTATTTTTCATATCTATATGAACTTTCACCAAAAGAATTGAAAGATTTAATAGACTCAACGAAAGAAGTAATGCAAAATGAAGTATGGCATCCAGAATATGACGTTTATGAACATATTAAATTGGTAGTAAATAGATTACATAAAACATATAATGATATAAATTTAGATTTAGCAGGATTATATCATGATTTAGGAAAATCATCTACCACTGAGTGGAGTGATGAAAAAAAATCTTGGATTGCTCCTGGACATGAATATGTGTCTTGTGAAATGCTAGAAGATCAAGCAAATTTTGTAAAAGAAATGGTAGGAGATTATAAATTAATATATTATATAGTTGAGAATCATATGAAGATTAAATATTTAGATAATTTTAGAATTCAAAATAAAATTGAAATTTTAAATAATAAATATTTTAACGAATTGATGAAATTTGATTCTGCTGATTTTGGTGGAGATGAACTTAATTGTAAGCCTATTAGAGATTTATCTGATATAAAAAAAGAGATTCAAGATTATAAATTAATTGAAATAGAAAATAAAGAAATTTCTAAAAAATTTAATGGAAATATAATAATGGAAATATATCCAGAATTAAAAGGTAAAGAGTTAGGTAATGCTATAACAAAATTTAAAGAATATATTTTTAATAAATTTAATATTAGTATTAGAAAATATATTTTAACTAATAAATCCAGTGATATATTAAATGAATTTGATTTATTTATCAAAAAATAAATTTATTGTATTTAAATAAAAACCAAATAATTATATAATTATTTGGGTTTATCATTTATTTTATGTATATTTGTAATACAAAAACAATAGTAAATATATTAACTTATGATATTTAGAACTGAGATAATAGAATATGATTTATCATTTGATAAATATCGTGAAACCCGTAATATGCCTTTAACATATAGATTAAGATTATATTTATATAATGGCGAATTAATATTAAAAAAACAATATTTTAAGTTTGGTGTCAATGACAATGAAAAATTGGATGAATGGTGGATTTGTAAAAACGATTTTGATTTATTATGGATTTCTATTATAACTAGGAAATTTGATGATAATAAATATATGAAAGAATTGGAAACTAAAATATTTGAAATATTTTATGATGAATCAGTTAAAATGACAGAAGAAATTAAAAAAGAAATTTTAAAACATACAAAAAAATGAACAGTAAATTGTTTAATCAAAAAAAAATAATAAAGTTTGTTGATAAATTTAATAGAAGAAGAAAATTACAAAATATAAATAAAATAATATGAGTATAACAGCTAAAATGATTTGCAATCCAGGTGCAGGTAAATTTCGCATTAATGGTAGTTCATTTTCAGGTACAATTGAAAGCGCAAAAATGAATCCTTATCAAGCAGAATTATTATTGAAAGATATGAATATATCAGATATTGAAAGATTTTTAAGAAAAAATAAATTAAATAATATTAATAATATTAATAAATAATTATGCCACATAAATCATCTTGGACAACTGAAATTAGTAATGAAATTAATATGTCTACATCAGATAAAATTGAGAGATTTATTAACTATGCATCAAAAGAAGTAATCAATAATTTATTAGAAAAATTTGATATTAAAGATGTTGAAAATTTTTTAAGAACTAAAAAATTAAAAAATTTATCAAATGAATTATAATTTAGAACATAATATAGATGAAATAGCATATGATTTATATTTAAAATCATGTGGTAAGAATGAATTTACAATTGGATTTAGTTCTTATTTATATATTAGATATTATGGTAATAATTCAAGTAAAATAATACTCGATAATTATATTAAAGCAAATAATATTTTAAGAAAATTAAAATTAGAAAAATTAGAAAATGTTAATAGATAAGTCAATAGGTAATTGGTGTGAAAAAGGAGAATCAGATGATATAGATGATATTGCATTTCAGTTATATTTAAATTATTATTATGAAACATATAATTCATTCAGTCAAGCTGAACAATATATGTTTATGACATTAAGAAAAGACCAGCAACGTGATAATGCTAAATTATATCGATTTTATAAAAAAGCGTATAATATATTAAGAAAATTAAAATTAGAAAAATTAGAAAATGAGTACAAATTATGATGATATATATTCAAATCTTATTATAGATAAATCAATAGGAAAATGGTCTAATGATCGTTTATATTCTGAACTTGAAGATATGTTTTATCAGATATATATTCATTGGTATTATCATGAATATATTATTGATAATCCTTATGACAATCATTCATTAGAATCTCAATCTTGGTTTATATCTTATTTAAATACATCAGAACATAAAAATGATGGATCTTATGATTTATATTATAATAAAGCAAATAGCATATTAAGAAAAAATAAATTAGAAAAAATAAAAAATGCAGAATAATTTCAAAACTGTTGATAAAGCAAATAATTTCAAACCTGGTGATAAAGTAATATGCATTAATATTCCAATAAATTCAAAATTAATTATTAGTGCATTATACACAATATATGATGCGAATAACATTTATGTTAGATTAATTGAGGATGATAATAAAGGTTATTATAGATATTCAAGATTTAAACCAGATATTAAATCAAACAGAAAATTAAAATTAAAAAAAATAAATGAATAGCGAGGATGATTTAATTGAATATTTTATAAAAAAATTATATATAACATCTGGTGTACCAAAAAAATATTTATATCCTGATCCACTTGATTCTATTAATTTTAATGTAATTTTAAAATATGTAAGAAAAAAGAAATTATATTATATAAAAAATAATAAATTGAATGATGAATAAAAAATATGAAGAATTAGAAAAAATTAAATTGGAATTATCTGAATTGAAAATTAAATTCGAAAAATTAAAAAATGATTATGATTTTATTAAAGCTGAAAATAATAATCTAAAAAATGATATTGCAGTAAATTATTGTATTGATAATAAACTTTAAATATTTTTAAAATGAAAAAAGAAGAAAAAATCAAATTAGATGACGATGAATATAAAAATCATAAAGATGAACTTTTTGATATGTATTTTGTTAAAAATATAACAATTACTGAAATTAAAAATAAATTACAATTAACTAAAACTAAAGTTTCAAATTTTATTTATAGATTGAAACATGAGTTTTCATCAATTTTCAAATATAATGAATATTATTTTATATGGAGTAAAGATGAAAATTATCCTACTACCTATTCAATTGGAATTAAAGGATATTCAAATAAATATGAGAATTTTACATATAGAGTATTAAATTTTAAAAAATAATATGAATGATAAAAAATTATCATTAATCTATGATAAAAAACAAAAAGATTTTGTAGTTAAATATCCACGTAGTTGTGATGGAGCACTAGTAATGAATCATATTTGCGATGATATTCTTAAATATACCATAAATAAAAAATATCCTTATAATTTTGATGTTACAAATTTCAAAAAAGAATTGGAAAATAGAGGGTATGATTTAACAACTTTAAAATTTAGCATCGAATTAAAAAAAGATATTAAAAATTTATAAAAATTTTGGATTGTTTTTAAAATTATATTACCTTTGTAAATAAAAATAAACTAAATAAATATGGATTGGTTACTGATGATTTTAAGCTTGTATTCTTACTATTTAATTTGCAATAAAAAGAAAATTGGTTTTATTATAGGTTTAATTGGAAGTATAATTGGTATAATATTTTTTATAAATATAAGTACGTCTCTTATTATTATGTATATATCTTTTTCAATATTAAATATTATTGGATATAAAAATTGGAATAAATCTAAAAAAATTGGAATATGATAAAAGTTAAAGCAACTCAAGACGAAAACGGACATTGGTATGTTTTACCAAACGAAATAGTAGATGATTTTGAAAAAGATGGACAGAATGAAGATTTTGTTGATTCTGGTAAATTTGATAATAAATATAATAAATATAGAACTGGAGGAGATTTAAATCTTATTCAGTTGTATGCTAATATATAAATAAATGGCTAGTGAAACTGCAGTAATTGCAGATATAATCAGTGAAAAATGTGGCAAGTAGGAATAAAAGTAGTTAGTAATGACAAATATTCAAAAGATATGATAGGAATTATTTGGAAAATTACAGATGAAGCTATTCACGTTAAATTTGGTACTAATGAAGAAGATAATATTACATTTCAAAAGTTTTTTTTCAATCCAAAACATCACATGCAATCAAATATATTAGATTTAAACTTATATAATAATTAATTCATCAAAAAATGGAAGAATCAATCGCTTTATTAACAATAATTGATATTTTTTCTAAAGAAGGTTTTATAATTAATGATAATAATGTCGTATTTTGTAAAGAAGTACCATCAATTGATGTTATTTTAAAATGCAGTGACATCAAAAAAAATGGATCAATTTTTTTAATTTATACTTGTCATGTCTCCAGTAAAAATACTATATCAAAAAGAGAAGGAGTTAATATTTTTGATAAGGATGATCTTAAAGCATTAGCATTTAAATATTCAAAAAGAGCATTATATAATTATTTAAAATAAAAATTTATGAACATTCAAAGTTTAAGCATAGTAGTTCCAACAAATAACAAGTGTGTAAATCATTGTAAATTTTGTGTAAGCAGAACTCACACAAATCCGTATATTGATAAAATAAGTTATGTAGTTAAAGAAGATGCTGAAGGTAGTGATACAATTGAAAATTCTATTGAATATAAAGATTACTTCAATCGCTTACAATTTGCTAGAGATAATGGGTGTAATGTAGTTGTTCTTACTGGAACAGGTGAGCCAGTTCAAAATAAAAAATTTTTAGACTTTTTTTCTGAAATAAATTCTAAACTTCAGACCCCATTTAAAAGCATAGAAATTCAAACTACTGGCGTTCTATTAACAGATGATTATCTTAAACATTTAAGAGAAATAGGGGTCACTACAATTTCTTTTTCAATTTCTAATATTTTTGATAATGATAAAAATTTAGAAATTATAGGTTGTAACGAGCAATTAAAATTTGATGTTTTTGATACTATTAAATTGGTTAAAAAATATGATTTCAATTTAAGATTATCATTAAATCTTGTAAATGATTATGATAATTATTCGGTAGAACAAGTTCTATCAAAATGTAAAGAATTAGGAGCGGATCAAATTACATTTAGAAAATTATATAAATCAGAACTAAATAATGATATTGATAAATGGATAGAAAATAACGCAAGTAAAATTTTCTATGATAGATTAATTTCATATATGAATGTATATGAAAATCGTAATGCAAATAAATTTTTAGGAACTCTTCCTTTTGGCTCTAGAATTTATGACGTTTATGATATGTCTATCTGCATTGATAATGACTGCATGGCGTTAGATAAAAAGGATACATTTAAATATCTTATATTAAGAGAAAACGGAAAATTATATACAAATTGGATAAGTAAATCATCACTTGTTTTTTGATATAAAAAATTAAAATTATGAAAAATATAGAAATTACAGAAATTACAAAACAAAATGAACTTGTGTTAAAAATTCACAATGAAATAGATACTGCTCAAGATAGATTATTAGAAAGAGCAAAAGATCAAAGATTAAATATATCTAATATTAATTAATATGAATATTATAAGACATAGAATAGGAGATAAAGTTGTAGCACTAACAAATCCTCAAAATAATCTTTGCCAGCCTAGAGTAAAAGGAACTGTTTATACTGTTATTGATTGTACATATTGTAGTAAATGTGGAGTACAATCTATTAATATTGGAGAAAGAACTGAAATAGAAGAAGGAGAATGTAATTGTGGTTATATATCAAAGAATAATGGTAAATTTTGGACAGATTCAAAATATTTTGCGAATGTTACTAATATAGAAGAATCATTATCAGAAGCAATAAAAGAAGAAAATTACGAATTAGCATCATCATTAAGAGATTTAAAATATGAAAAAAGTATTTAATATCGGAGATAAAGTAGTATCTTTATCAAACACAGCAAATAACAATAGTCAAATAAGAGTTGAAGGTAAAAAATATATCGTTAAAGATATAATGTTTTGTCCAAAATGCGGAATGCAGTGTTTATATAGATATTATTTTTTGTTGAATTTAATTTAATAAAAATAGAAAAAAATGATATTTTTCTATTAATATATACATTATGTTTTATAAATTACGAGATTACGCTAAAAAATTTAATGTCTGTTACAGGACTGCCTGGAATAGATTTAATAAAGGATTAATAACTGGAGCATTTAAGGACGAAATGGGTAACATTTTAATTCCAGTTAAAGAAATGGATCATAATAAAAATATTAACGTGGCTTTATATGCTAGAGTATCAAACAATTCAGCAAAGGAAAATCTTAATAGACAAATAGAAAAAATAGAAGATTTTTCCATAAAAAATGGATATATAATAAAATATAAAGTGACTGAAATTGCATCAGGTATGAACGATACTAGACATAAATTATGTAAATTATTGTCTAAAGATGATTGGGATATACTTATAGTTGAAAATAAAGATAGATTAACCAGATTTGGCTTTAATTATATAGAATTATTATTAAACTTAAACGGTAAAGAAATTATAGTAATAAATCAAACTAATAAAGATAAAGACACTAAACAAGATTTAATATCGGACCTTGTTAGTATAGTTTATTCCTTTACTGCCAGAATATACGGATTAAGAAAAGGACGAGATAAAGGAAAGCAATTAAAAAATATAATAACAGATAATGTACCTGACTGAAATACATAATATAAAGAAAACAAATAAATTATATAAAGAAATAGATGATCTGTGTTTTTTGTCTAAAAACTTATATAACTCATGCCTTTATTCAGTTAGGCAATACTATTTTATCAATAAATTATACCTTAATTATAATGCTGTAAATCGTATTTTTATTGATACTAATCAACCAGATTATATTAAATTACCAAGAAAGGTTTCTAATCATGTTTTACAACAAGTAGATAAGTCTTTTAAATCATTCTTTAAATTACTTAAGATTAAAGATAAATTAAATGGTAAGCCTAAAATACCTTATTATAAACATAAAACTAATGGCCGTAATATATTATCATATGAATTAGGTGCTATTTCACACAAAGAATATCTGAATGGTTATATAAAACTATCAGGTACTAATATTATAATACCTTTTATAAATAAAGATAGAGGAAAATTAAAAGAAGCAAGGATAATTCCTTGTTTGAATTCATATAAGATAGAAATAATATATGAAGTCACTGAAAAAGAATTGATGATAAATGATAATAAAATAGCTATTGATCTTGGAATTAATAATTTATGTGCAGTAACTAATAATATTAATGAAGAATATTTTATAATCAATGGTAAACCATTAAAATCAATAAATCAGTATTATAATAAAATGCTTGCAAAATATAAAAGTGATTTACCAAAGAATATTTATACATCTAATAAAATAAGGAAATTAACGAATAAGAGAAATGATAAGATAAATTGTGAAATTCACAAGGTCACAAAATATCTTGTGAGCTGGTGTGAGGAGCACAACGTATCAAATATTATAATTGGATATAATAAAGAGTGGAAAAATGAATGTAATATGGGTAAGAAAAACAATCAAAAGTTTATTCAAATACCATACCTTGATCTATTAAATACATTAAAGTATAAAGCAAGGTTAGTAGGAATAGATATAATATTGACGGAAGAATCTTTTACCAGTAAATGTTCGTTTTTTGATCATGAAGAGATGAAACATCATAATAATTATCTCGGAAAAAGAATTCATAGAGGACAGTTTAAAACAAACGAAGGATTTAAAATTAACGCAGATATGAATGGATCATTAAATATATTTAAAAAAGTAGTTCCCGAATTTATTGAAGGGAATAGAGGGTTCGCAGTCAACCCAAGAAAAGTCACGTTATAGACTTCCTAAAGTTTTTGATAGAAACTTTCTATAATTTTCTATTTAAAAACAAACTGTATTAATATTGGAGAAGTAGCTAAATTTAAACAGGTTAGATGTGAATGTGGTGAATTCCAAGATAGTCGTAATAAAGCTTGGACCAATTCTATTAATTTTTCAGATGTTGATCATATTGAAAAAGAACTGAATGAATCCGTTAAAGTAGAAGATTATGAAAATGTAGCATTTTTAATAGATATTATGATAAAAATGAATACATAATTATGATAATATTTCATATTTGTACTATTATTTCTGATATATGTGCTATTATAACAATTCTTTTATGTAATGCCGCTATATTAAATAAATTAACAGAGCCACATGAAAATGTAGAATGTTTATATAAATATTCATATAATGAAAATTATTTAGGTTGTAAATGGTTTTATATTTTTATTGTGCTTAATGTAATATGTTATTTGTTTTATAAAAAAATTAAAAAAATAAGATTACTAGATTATTATAAATATAAAATTAATTTTTATGAAGATTTATTAATTGATAAAGATTTTTATGATAAAAATGAAATAAATATTTTTAATAAATATATTAGTAAATATAAAAGATTATTAAAATTAGAACAATTAAAATAAATTAAATTATGAAAAAAGATAAATTGATACCATTTTTTAAAATAATTGGAACATTTCAATTAATATCATTATCAGCAATTGTCATGACATTTTTATTTAATGTTAATTATATTCAATCTAATTGTATGTATTTTATTACGATTTCAGTAATAATTCAATTATCAATACTAATTATTTCAGCATTAGTTTGTATTATTGTATATTTTATGATGCAACTTTCAAATAATAAATATGAGGAATTTAGAAAAAATATTCCTGAATATATTTATAAATCTGAAATATATTCAACTGAACCTATATCAGACAAATCAGAAAAAATAATCATATCAGATATAACTGATAACTGTTATATTAATGGATATGGAAATTATGATCCTAATAATCCTTAATTTATGTCAAACAATAGTCCAGATTTACCTGAATATGTTTATATTCATAATGTTGAATATAATACAATAACAGAATCATTACCATTAAAAAGTGATGATTTAATTGTCATTTCAATTAATCCGTTAAATGATAAAGCATTGAAAGTTAAATTGTCAACTATTAAAAAAAACTGTTATATTAATGGATATGGATATTATGAACCGTAAAAAAATAAAAAATAAATATGGAATATTGTAATGTTGAGATTCAAATTGATTTATTTGATTATAAACGAAGTTTTTTAAAAAATATAAATACTGATGATCTTGAATATGAATTAAAAAGGCGTAAAGAAGAAGATATTTACATTAATGATAAAAAAATATTATATCATGATATTGATATTGATTTAAGTGATTTTGAAACAGATATATTAGATAAATTATATAATGATGAATTATCAAATGAATTGAAAAATAGAGGATTTATTGTACTTGGAAAAAATGAATATCCGCCGACAAATTTAGCAACAAAAAATGATATTTGTAAAATATTAGGATTGAGAGAATGGTCAACTAAAGAACAGATTCTTAATGAACTAAATAACATATTATAATATGTTTAAACAAGGAGATAAAATAGTTAATAAATCAGGTAATTTCAAAATTTATACATTTAAATCATATTATCACCATAATATAGAAGCTAATGCATTTCTTGTTTATGAAGATAATAGATTCCATTTCTTTGATGATTATTTTAATGATATTAAATATGAGTATATTTTATTATCTGAATATAGAAAGCAGAAACTTAAAAAATTAAATATATGCTCACAAATTTAGATATTAAAAAAATTAAAATAGGTGATAATGTTATTTGTATTAATATAGCTATTACCAGTAATCTTTTGAAATTAAATAAATCATATGAAATTCAAGAAATTCTTCTTAACACCAGTGGTAATTATTTATTTAAATTAGTTGAAATCGATAAGTATCCTTTCTTAATTGAAAGATTTATACTTGATTTAAAAACGATAAGAAAAAATAAATTATCTAAAATCTTAGCTAATGATTGATATAGAAAATATTAAAATAGGTGATCTTGTTATTGTTATTGATAATAGTAATATTTTTTTGAAATTACATAAATCATATGAAATTAAAGAAATTATACCTTTTTATGATATCGATGCTTATTTTCATTTTAATATTTTAAAAATGATGAACATATATTCAATTGATAGATTTATATTTGATTTAAAAGCAATTAGAAAAAATAAATTATCTAAAATATTATATAATGCTTGATTCTAAAAATATTAAAATAGGTGATACCGTTATTTGTATTAATAATACAAATAATGAAAATAAATTAACAATTAATAATAAATATACAATTAGTGAAATATTTGATATCAAATACTTAAATTATAATAGATATTTTGTAATATTATTAGAAACTGGTAATATTAAATATTATTTATATAGATTTAAGTTAGATATTAAAACTATCAGAAAAAATAAATTATCTAAAATATTATCTAATGATTGATGTTAAAAATTTAAAAAAAGGCGATTATGTAGTTGTTATTAATAACAATAACACTATATTAGAATTAGATAAAACTTATAAAGTTAAACAAATTTTATATAGTATTAAATTTGATAAATATTATATAACTTTGATTGGACATAATGATTTAATATATAGATTTAGAAGATTTAAATTAGATATTAAAACAGAAAGAAAACATAAAATAGAAAAAATTAAAAATTATGAAAGTATATAAAATTTATGAAACAGCATATAGATATGGTGATGAACAAGGTCCTGATGAAACAATTTTTTCATCACCAGAAGTTAGAGATGATTATTTTAAAGAATTATTTAAAATGTCTAAAGAAAATAAGGATTTAACTGAGAGAGAAGTGAATTAGTTTGGTTAAAATATTTAAATGTTACAGATAAACTTATAGAGCGTGAATATGAGTTTAAGTTATTTGGAGAAGTTATTTCTATATCATATAGTTATAATAAAAATATATATTCAAAAATTAAATAATATGGCCGCATCAAAAGATAAAGTTAAAATTGAAGATGGAGTATATAATTCAAATTGGACTGCATATAATTTAACAATATTATCTAATGAAGATAATTCTGAATTAGTAACGGTAAAAACAATTATGGGAGTAAAAGGTATTAATATTCTTGAAAAAGTTGAAGTTAAAAACGGATTAGTATATTTTTGTTTTAAATGAAAATTATGATAAATAAAAAAGTTTAATATAAATATTTAACTATTTATTTTCATTTATATGATAAATATTTACTATCTTCGTAAATATGAAAATATTATATTAATAATAACTCATTAAATATTTATAATTATGAAAACAAAAAAAACTAATTTTGTTTCCTCTCCTAATTTTATTTCTTCTATGAATTGCGGTCATCAAAATTCAGATGATGTATTTGATAATTATATAAAATCAAATAGTATTTGGATTAAATTCAAAAATAAAAATAAAATTCCAGCTAAATATATCACAGATGAAAATAAAGATTTATTTATTTTCATGCTTAGTTCTGGAATGAACGCTGAACAAGTATTTTTAAGTAAAATTAAAGAATTAGAAAATATATGCAAAAAATAACAAGTTTATTGGATATCAATTATATTATAAATAATAGAGTTGATTTAAAGGATGATAAAGGTTATGTGATACCTTTTGTGAGATTTATGAGTTACTCATTAATTCAAGTTGTGAGATTAATTAATACTGGAAATTACACTTATAATTTAAAATAAATATGACAAAAGAACGATTAATATCATTTGAAACTGCAAATTTAGCAAAACAAAATGAATGTAATATTAAATGTAAAAACTATTTTGAAGATCTTACAGATTGTATTTTCAGCGGAGAAAATAAAGAAGATTCTATATTTGATTGTAAATTTGATCACCCTAATATATATGCAAGACCTACTCAATCAGAGCTTCAATTGTGGTTCAGAGAGCATGAACAAATATTTATAGAAATTAATACTGATTGTACTACAGAGCCTAAATTTTGTTTTAGTATTGATAAATTTATTGGTAATCCTTTAGATTTATCTGAACGAGAATGGTCTTGGTATCATCATAAAGATGTTATATTTTATTTATATCGTAGTTATGAAGATACTTTAGAAGAAGCATTAAAAGAATCATTTAAAATAATTAACATTTAACACTTAGAAAAAATATGAAAACATTAAAAATTTATTGCGGAGTAACAATAGAAGATAAATGTAATATACAACGCCATCCACTAACTGAAGTACAAAACGCTACAAATCTTGTTCGTAATTTTAAAGATAATTCAGAAGAAATTGTGTATTCAAATTCACCAGATTTTGTTTCCATGATTAAATATTTATCACCTGAATATGAAATTGAAACTGAGTTCTTTCTTGACGGAATTTCTACTGGTGATGATATTGAAATGATTTTTGAAGATTTTAATAAAGCTTACGATTTAATGGATAAACTAATAGATAATGACGAATATGAAAAATGAATTTGATTTAACAAAATTGCAAGAAGTAAGTAGTATTATAATGTTTATTTATTTATTAGTACTTACAAAAGAGACACATGATAACAATAATAATGAATAATATTAATTTTTAATAATATTTAAATAAAAAAGAGCAAAAATATTTGCTCTTTTTATTTATTTATGCATTTGCATCAACTATTGTCATTTTATCATATATGAGCCTTTTAGATGCATCTGAGGCAATAAATAATTCCTTGCTATAATTATTATATACATAAGTTGCGGAAGTAAAATCTATACCAGAAAAACCATCACAAATAGTGTTCATTGTAAAATTACTTCCAATTGAATTATTATAAAAATTACTTCCAATTGAATTACTTTGAAAATTACTTCCAATTGAATTATTTTGAAAATTACTTCCAATTGTGTTCATTGTAAAATTACTTCCAATTGAATTATTACTAATAAAATTACTTCCAATTGAATTACTTTGAAAATTACTTCCAATTGAATTATTTTGAAAATTACTTCCAATTGTGTTCATTGTAAAATTACTTCCAATTGAATTATTACTAATAAAATTACTTCCAATTGAATTA
>Ga0302265_1000010_pt1 | contig 111323 bp, 162 predicted proteins | sample III_Bog_E1_1_FD_194556 | JGI IMG/M metagenome (GOLD analysis project Ga0302265, IMG submission 194556) | Peat permafrost microbial communities from Stordalen Mire near Abisko, Sweden - III_Bog_E1_1 | ecosystem: Environmental > Terrestrial > Soil > Wetlands > Peat | place: Sweden: Abisko...
TTTTAGATTCAATAATTTTAGTGTTTATACATCTATTCAATTCAATTATATCATATCTCCTATGATTACCATTAGTTCTTATTGAAGTTATAATTCCATTGCTCTCCCACCGTCTTAGTGTTGATTTTGATACTTTTAAATATTCAGATGCTTCATTCAAATTTAACATTTATTTATTTATTTTTTTTATAAACTATATATAAATAAAATAAAGTCAATTTTAGTTAATTTTGAATAATAATAAGCAAATATAAATAAGAATTTATCTAACTGTTACTACCCCATCCATGAAGTTTTTGTATCTATAACGTAAATAAAAATCCATCCACTATTTTTTATATAACCATTATTCATATCATATATTTGTTGCTTTAAAAAATCATCAAATTTAAGTTTATTTAATGAGATTTCAAAATATGGTTCATCTGTATTTATTTTCCAAAATTTACCTTCTTCTTTAGAATTTTCAAATATTTTTATATATTTCATACTTATTTATATATTAATTTTTATTTTATAATTTTCTGTGAAGTTATTTTTATATATACTTTAAAATAATTAATATAAATGAAGAAACTATTTGAAGAATATGTAGAATCTGCTGATTATAAAATTTCAGTATTTTTTAAAGAATTAAAATCTCAAATTGAAAGATGGTTTACTGAAGGCTCATTGGCTGCTCAAGGTTGTGCATTAGATGGACAAATTGATATATCTAATTCAAATCCAATGGAGAAATTTTTAATTTTTAATTTTTCTGAGCCTATAGAAGAAACTAAAAATAAAAAAGATGAAGATGAAGAAAATTCTATTTTTAGATATAGAGTTATATTTATGGTTAGACTTGATGAAATGAAAGGTACAGATAACTCTCAATCACAAGGAGATGGTACTGCACCAATAGAAACTCCAGTTGAAGGTAAATCACTTGAAATAAATAAAGTATTATTGAAAATTCATCAATTTGATGATGATATGAAAGAAAAAGGTGAATTAGTAGAAGAAGTCAATGTTGAAGATATAAAAGAAGATTTTATTATTGATAAAATAGGTCAATTAAAAGATAAATCAGATGATAAAGGAATAGATCAAAATGATTTAAAAGATAATATTCATACACAATGATAATAGTCGCAAATACATCAATGTTAAATATATTTAGAAAAATTTCAATATTTAAAATGGATCTAGGTTCTAATTTTATTGATTTGAAACAAGAAACCGTAATGCTAAAAGATCCGTTCATGATTAAATATTTTAATATGACAGGAACACAAATTTTAACATATGGTTCAATAGGAAAATTAATTTTTTATCAAGATTTTAATTTATCATCAACTGAATTTTATATATTTAATGAAGAAACTATTTATAGTATGCTTTATACTAAAGATGATATGAAAATGTCGCCAGAAAATTATTTAGCATCTATTGTTAAAGAGATAAATGAAAAAGAAGGAATTAAAGATAATATTGATAAACCTATTAAAAAATCAGATCCAAATATTAAATTGCCTACTGATCAATATATTGAAGAAATGATAAAGAAAAGAAAATTAGAAGGAAATGAGTAATAAAAATTATGTTATTGATAATATTGTGGTTAATAATCATGGTCTTTTAGGATTAACTCCCAATAACGAAACCGTATATACTCAGCCATCATTACCAAAAATTATTCGAAGAGTAGTATTGGAAGATGTTACAGGAGATGCTGAAAAAGTTACAGCGAGAACTAAAACTCCGCCAAAATCTATGTATGAATATGGAGTAAATGATAATGTAACAGGAACTTGGATTGAAAATGTCACATTAAGAAATAAAACTCCTAATAATGAACAATTATTTACTAATAATGTAGTGAATAAAACTCCTAATAATGAACAATTATTTACTAATAATGTCGTGAATAATACATTGACTAATGAACAATTGTATGATGAAAATACAAAAAAGAATAATGTATTAACTAATGAAGAATTGTATGATGAAAATACTAAGGTCAATAATACATTAACATCAGAATCATTATATGATGAAAATACTAAGGTTAATAACACATTAACATCAGAATCATTATATGATGAAAATGTAATAAAAAATAATACTTTAACATCAGAATCATTATATGATGAAAATACTAAGGTCAATAACACATTAACATCAGAATCATTATATGATGAAAATACTAAGGTCAATAACACATTAACATCAGAATCATTGTATGATGAAAATATTAAAGCTAATAATACATTAAATAACGAACAATTATATGATGAAAATACAATAAAAAATAACACATTAACATCAGAATCATTATATGATGAAAATACTAAGGCCAATAACACATTAACATCAGAATCATTATATGATGAAAATGTAATAAAAAATAATACTTTAACATCAGAATCATTATATGATGAGAATACAAAAAAGAATAATACTTTAACATCAGAATCATTATATGATGAAAATATTAAAGTTAATAATACATTAAAGAACGAACAATTATATGATGATAGTATAAAAATAAATAATACTTTGAAGAGTGAACAATTGTATGATGAAAATACAATAAAAAATAATACATTAAAGAACGAACAATTATATGATGAAAATACTAAGGTCAATAACACATTAACATCAGAATCATTATATGATGATAGTATAAAAATAAATAATTCACTTAAAAATGAAATATTATATGATAATATAATAGTTAATAATACATTGGATAATGAAGAATTATATGATAATAAAGATGGTTTTACTCCAACTAATAAAATAGAAAAAGTAGATTCGTTATATATTAACAGTAATAATTAAAAAAATTTAAACTATGAGATTATTTTTCATAGTTATATTATAATGTGTTATCTTTGTATATAAATTATAAATTAATAATTAAAAAATATAATTATGAGTATTCTAAATTATAAAGGTTTTTTGGATATAAAGTATAAGAATGAACTAATTGATAAAATTCTTACTATAATTGAGCCAACGTTAGAAGATTTGCTGACTAAATATGAAGAAAGCAATTTCGATGAAACAGGTAGATATTTTACAGAATTTCAAAAGGAAAATACATTATTGTATTTGATATTTGATATGGTGAAATCTATTGAAAAATATACAAAGTCATCTGATAAACTTATTGATTTGAGAACAAGATATTCTAATAAAGGAAATCTTGAAATTTATGCAGAAATACAAAGAGATGAAGTATTTTATCCATTTTCTACTGAAGTTATAATAGCAGGTGGATATAATATTCAAAAATCTCATTATAGATATATTACTAAAACTACTTTACCTCAAACTAATAATTCTGAGTTGACAAATATTTATGCAGAAAAAATTAAGAAATTAAATAAAACTGAAAAACTTCAAAAAGAAATTGAGTATTATAAAAATATCATTTCATCTGCTGAAAAAGAAATATCAGAATCAATTAAATTATCAGATAAAGATATTTTTAATTTATTGCTAGATGAATCATATGGTAGACTTATGTTGTTAACTTGGGAAACATTAGATAATGAATCTCATTCTAAACAAAATAATACTAAAGAAAGTTGGAATAAAGAACATCAAGAATATGTAGATTACCTTATTGATAATTGGAAAAAACAACATATTTATTGGAAACAAGATAGAATAAAATCTTCCGAAATATCAATTAAAAAAATTAAAGATAAAATAAATAAATTGTGATGATAGATAAATATGATAAATATAATTCAAGAATATCTTCAAGAAAATATATTGAGAAATTAGCAAAATCTATTTTACTATTATTTAATCATATTATCAAAGAAGAAAATATTGATATTAAAATTAAACATAATTCATGGTGGAAATCAGAGAATGAATATTATATAAATTTTTATAAAGATGATATCACATTAAGTAACATTTTTCATATTACATTTGATACTAAAGATAGCAAATTTGATGAATATGGTCCTTATATTCAAATAGCAATTGAAAATGGTAGTAATATAACAGATATGATAAAATGTGAAAAATTTTTATTGTTTATTAAAAAAATAATTTCTCCATTTGATTATAGTGGACAATATTATTTATTTTCTAATTCATTTGATATAGATTCTATTCCATATTTAATTAAAGAGTTATCCATTAAAGATTATGATTTTTCAAATGATATTAAAAAATTTAATATTTGATTATGCTGAGAAAATATAATGAACATGTAATTTATACAGATGAATTTTTGTCACACCTTGATACTCATTATAAAGTAATCAAAATATCAGATAAAATCGTTGAATTTTTAAAGAATATTGATGATAATTTATACTATGTTACTAATTCTCCTCCAGATTATGAACATATGATAACTATTAATAGATATGAATTTCCTACTTCAGAATCAGATGTTATTTTTTATATTCTTTTTACAATAAATGATAATGTTGATATTAAAATAGATTTTCATTGGGGTAAATCTGTAATAGAGTATCATAAAAATAAATGGTTGCTTGAATTATCATTTCTAAGACATCTAATGTCAGCAAAAGAAGATTATGGTAAGTATTATAGTTTTTCGACTATTATTAAGCAGAATGATGTAGATAAACTCATTTCTACTATAAATATAAAATATTTTAATTTATATAAAGATAGTTTAAAATTTAATTTATAAAAAGCTGAAATTTAATTTCAGCTTTTTTGTTTTTAGAATGATACTTTTTTAAGAATTTCGTTGTGGTGAGAAAATGCTAATTGTGATTTTGATGCTCTATTTAATAACATCCATTTTCCATTTTTAGCATCATCATCAAATGATAATTCGGATGTATTTTTTATATGAATGACAAAAGGAAATGTGAAGAAATTTATTTCCCTTGGATCCGTGGTTCTTATCATATCTAATGGTTCTATTCCTTTTATATCGTCACTTTTTGCCTTTGTTTCTTCCGTTAGTTCTCTGAGAACTGCTTGTTCAGGTGTTTCTCCTGCATCAATAAAGCCTCCTGGTAAAGCCCAACCTCTACCATCTTGTCTTTCTATTAGATAAACTCTACCCTCTCTTAAAGCCACTGCATCTACTGCAAAATTTGCAACATATGTTATTATATTATCATCAATTGTTTCAAAATATTTAGTTATTGGATGTCCAGAGTTCACAAAATTTGCAAACTTATCATCAATTAATGTTAATTTTCCTACTTGCTCTTTTTGTAAAATAAATTCTTTTCTATCATCTGTTTTATAAATCCAGTTTCCTTCGGAATCTTTATTTATTGATATAATAGTTACTAATTTACTCAAATCGAAATTTGATAAAGATTCATTCATATTAAATTTTTTAAAATTTGTTATCATTAATTATATTTCTATTTTTTCGAAAGGATGAGTGATTTTTATTTCTTCATCTTCCTGATTTAGTACCATATCTAAATTATTGACAATTTTATCAACATCAAAATATTTTATATTTTTTTCTGAAAATGTTCTAGCATCTTCTATATCTAATACAAGCATTTCTCCAATAACATCATCCATATATAAATAGTAATTATCATATTTATAAACGTATTTTTTGAATAATGAGCCTTCAAATTTTTTTACATGTTTCATATTTGCCTGTATTTATTTTTTAAAAATTATGCCATTTTGATTTTGATGGTTCTTTCATTGAATCTACTCCATGTTCAAATCCGCCTATGAAATCTTCTTCAGAAAAATTATCATCATCCATATATTGATATATTGTTTGTCCGATAAAATTTCCTAAATCTGCAAGTGTGTTTCCAACTAATTTTTCAGTATTTAATTTTGATATTAATTCGTTTTTTATTATTTCAAATTTATCAAAATTATTGTCTATCTTAGAATGCTCAATAGGATCATTTACATCTTTTATAAGATTTTTTAAATTATCATTCTCATTAAATTTTTGAATTTCCATATTTTTATTTTTTGCAAATATACAACTATTTTATGTAATAAAAAAATTATATATACATTATATATAAAAAATAATATATAAAATAATGGAACAAAATATAATAAATAAATTAAAAGGATATATTCCAGATAATGTATTATCACAAATACCTGAAACTGCTACAAAATTCAATATAACAACAGTTCTTAGATTATGCCATTTTTTATCTCAGTGCGCACATGAGAGTGAAAACTTTACCGCAGTTAAAGAAAATTTAAATTATTCTGCTGCGGCATTAAAAGCAACTTTTCCTACACATTTTCCTGGTACATTAAATGAGTCATATGCACATAATCCAGAAAAAATTGCAGATAGAGCATATGCCAATAGAATGGGTAATGGTGATGAAGCATCTGGAGACGGATATAAATATTGTGGACGCGGATATATAGAATTGACAGGTAAGGTAAATTATGTAGCCTTTGGTAAATTTATAGGTGAAGATTTATTAACAAATCCAGGATTAGTTGCTACTAAATATCCTTTAATGAGTGCAGCATTTTTCTTTCAAACTAACAATCTGTGGAGTATATGTGATCTTGGTTGTGATTTAATTACAATAAAAAAATTAACATTAAAAATTAATGGTGCCTATAACGGATTAGATGATAGAATAAATTTGTTTAATAAATATTATAACCTTTTGAAATAAATAAAAAGTGATTATCAAATTGTTAAGTATTTTGCTCAGTTTACTTGATAATTTGATAATCACTTTTTGTTATTAATTTTTTTTTATTTTTTGTATATATCCATTATTTAAATGATTTTTAAATAATTTATTTATTATCTTCTTCTTTTTTGCTGCTGAATATGCATTTATGTTATTTTTAACAAAATCATTTCTATTTTTATATTTATTAGCTTCTTCTTGTAATTTATCTTCAGTCCAATATCCATATTTAACTCTATTTTCTAAATGCCCTTTATTTTTGTGATCATCAAATAATTTATATAGTATATTTTTACTACGAGCAGATTCCCAAGCTTTTTTATTTTTAATACTAAATTCATTTATTGTTTTATATTTATTAGCTTCTTCTTGTAATCTATTTTCTGTCCAATATCCATTTATATTTCTATCTTTAGAATATCCTTTATTTAAATGATTTTCAAATAGTTTATCAAGCATTTTTTTATTTTTTGATGCAGAATATGCTTGAAAATCTTCATTTTTGAATTCAAGCCTTGTTTTATATTTATTAGCTTCTTCTTTTAATTTATCTTCAGTCCAATAACCATTTATTTTTTTATCTTTGGAATATCCATTGTTTTTATGGTTTTTAAATAATTCATCTAATAATTTATTTCTAACAGCGGCGGAATATGCATTTGTATTATTTTTATAAAAATCTATTATAGATGTATATTTATTAGCTTCTTCTTGTAATTTATCTTCAGTCCAATAACCATTTATTTTTTTATCTTTGGAATATCCATTATTTAAATGATTTTTAAATATATCATTTAATATTTTTAATTTTGTTGCTGTCATATATGCAGAACCGTTATGTTCTCTAAATTCACTTCTTGTTTCGTATTTATTAGCTTCTTCTTGAATTTTTTCTTCATTCCAATATCCGTATTTAACATGATTATTAGAATATCCATTGTTTTTATGATTTTTAAATAATTCATCTAATAATTTCTTTCTAGCAGCGGCGGAATATGCATGTGTATTATTTTTATAAAAATCTATTCTATATTCATATTTATCTGCTTCTTTTTGTAATGCTTTTTTTGTCCATTTTGTAGTATACCCACCTAATGATCCAGATTTAGCTATATTAAACATAAACCAATTATTATTTTTATAATAATTTATCCAATATTCTTCTTGTTTTTTTGCGTCAGTTGATTTTAATTTTTCTTCTAATATTTTATATTTTGGATAAGGCATATTATTTTCCTTGCAAAATTTGTTTAATAGTTCGGTTTCATTGAATACGTGTTCTTTGTCCCTTCTATCTATATCATTAGTTAACCCAACATAAGCTTTATTAAATTCTAATAATTCATAAACATATATAACATAACTATTTTCTTTCCATTCTTTTTTATCTAAATAACCATTATTTATATGATTTTTAAATAATTCATCTATTATGTTATTCCTGAATGATATTATATAAGCACTATTATTTTTTGTTTTAAATTCATTTCTAGTTTGATATTTATTTGCTTCTTTTTGTAATGTTTCTTTTGTCCAATGACCATCTCTAACTCTATCATTAGAATATCCGTTGTTTAAATGTTTTTTAAATAAAGTATCTAATATTTTTAATCTTTTAGCTGCACAATATGCTAAGTTGTTTTCTTTTTTAAATTCTGTTCTAGTTTGATATTTGTTTGATTCTTCTTGTAATGTTTCTTCTATCCAATGATTATGCTTATTTATAGAGTATCCTTCGTTATCATGATTTTTAAATAATTCGTTTAATAATTTTTTATTCTTAGAATAATTGTAATATACTATGCTTTTTTTTCTGAATTCATTCCTGGTTTTATATTTATTTGCTTCTTCCTGTAATTCTTGAATATTATATTTATCTTTATTTAGTAAATTCATATATTATCTTTTAATTTATATATAAATAAATTAAGGTTTTATATTTAAATATGAATAAATAAAAAGTGATTATCAATTGATAATCACTTTTTTTATAAATTGAATTTTTCTGCATTTTCTTTCATTTTAAATTTTTCTATTTCCTTTGGAGTTGCATATCTTAGTATTTTATTAATATCAAAACATATTATATCTTCACAAAATTCAAACATAGGCATTGGTAAATTTATATATCTTAGATAAATAAAATCATTTTCATTTCCGTCTATTTCCATATCTATTATTTTTCCGGCATTATTATTTAAATAATTATTTACATCGTTAATTGTGTATTCGTTATTCGTTTCTGTCCAATTAACGTTACCTATAACAAAATCTCCAATTTTATATTTATTTTGATTATTTTCAAAGTATTTTAAATATTTCATGAATTATTATTTAATTAATTATAGTTGATGTGCCTATTCGATCTACGTATTGCTTAATTTCTTTAATTTGTTCATTAACTCGTACTCCCCCCGTGAATTTAATTTTAACATATTCAGGTAGAATTTTTCTCATAAATTTAACTTTTTCAATTTTCTTTTCAAATGAGTCATCATTTGGTAGTTTACCAGTTGATGTTGATATATAATCTACATTATTTTCAATGCATATTCTACAAATTTTTTCAATTTCTTGATAATTAAGTGCGCCTATTTCAATTGTTAATTTTATGATAGAACCTTCTTTATGACAATATTCAGTTAATTTTCTAATTTCTGTTTCTATTTCTTCCGTTTTATCATCACTTTTAATTAATTGATAGTTGAGTACGACGTCAATTTCATCAGCTCCATTTACAATTGATTTATCAATTTGATCAAGTTTGTATTTAGTAATTGATGTACCTTTTGGAAAATCAACTAATGCAGATACTTTAATTTCATTTTTAACAAATGAATAAACTGTTGCTACAAATTCGGGTAATACTGATATTGCATAAAAATTATTATCTTCTGCTTCTTTACAGATATCTTTAATTTGATCATTAGTTAAATTATCTGATAATTTAGTATAATCAATTAATTTATAATTTTCATTCTTTTCTTTATTATCTAAATATTCGAATATTTTTTTATAGACAATCATTTTTGTAACGTTATTTTTTCTATATATATTAAAAAATAATAATCAAATTAATGACTGCAGGAAGAAATAGTATATCAAGTAAAAAAGATTGGAATACACCACCTAAATTTGTAGAATTGATTAATAAAATGTTAGGTGATATAATATTAGATCCTTGTAGTAATAAAAATAGTATAATAGATGCTAAGATTAAGTATATTTTGCCAACTGATGGATTAAAAGAAGATTGGAATTATAATACAATATTTGTAAATCCGCCATTTGGTAGAATTGTTGAAAATAAAACATCATTATATAATTGGATTGAAAAAGGGGTTGATGCGAATGAGAATTATAAAAGTGAAATTTTATATTTAATTCCAGTTGCAACTAATACTAAGCATTTTAAAGATTTAATTTTCAAAAAAGCAAAAGGATTGTGTTTTTTAAAAGATACAAGATTAAAATTTTGGAGTGAAGGAGTTGAAGATAAAAAAGGTGCTCCAATGGCTTGCTGTTTTATATATTTTGGAGAGAATTATGGAAAATTTCATTTATTATTTTCTGACTTTGGACAATGTTTTGAAATAAAATCATAAGTTGAATTTATTTGCAGATAATGACAAATAATATTTTTCTGATTCTTCTGGTGTAGCTTCTCTTGTGAAGAATAAATCTTTTTCTGTTAGAGTTTTAATATATTTCAATGTTTTATTAAAATCTATTTCTGTTCCATATTTATCAGATGTTTTTGATGTACCATCATAACCGTTATCAAAAATGTCATATAAATAAAATATTGTTTTTGGCTCAATATTTCTGTGTTTATACGGCTTAATTTTACCAATTGTTATATATCGAATAGTATGATAAATATATATTTTATTTGTGTCAATATTATATTCTTCATCAAATGTTTCAAATATTTTTAAATGTTTCATTTTTATAAATTAAATTTTTCTGTTTTTATTATTAATGAAAGTTTATCTATAATATCTTTTGAATTATTAGATTGATAAATTATCATATCATTTAATTTTTCAGTATATATGTATTCTATATTATTCTTTCTTTCACATCTACGATCACTAAAATTGTGCTCATTTTGATATTCATAAACTATTTTTAATTTTTCTTTTTCATAATTATTTATACCACTATCATTAGGTAAAATTTTATATATTACATATACTGGCTCTTCACCCTCGTTGTGATAATTTCTATCCCATCTATCACTATAACTAAGTTTACATAGAATATATTTTTTTAAATCTGTATTTAACCTTTCAAATGTTTTTAAATATTTCATGTTATAGATTAAATTTGTTTGTTTGTATAATTAATGATAGTTCATCAAAAACATCTTTTGATGTATTAGCTTGATATACTATTTTATCATTTAAGTTTTTAAAACGGTAATATTCCTTGTTGTTAATCTTTCCCATTCTACGATCACTATAATTGTGTTCGTCTTGATATTCGTATAATATTTTTAATTCTATGTCATATAGATTATCATTATTAATATTAGAATACATATGTAAAACTTTGAATATTACATATACTGGTTCTTCTCCTTTATTATAAAAATTTCTATTCCATCTATCTTCTTTGTTGAGTAAACAAAGAAGATATTTTTTTGGATTATTTAATTTTTCAAATGTTTTTAAATATTTCATTAATCTACAATTTTTAATTTTGAGCCGTCTTTTATTAAAGATTTTATTTCATCTGTACTAATATTTTCTTTGAATTTAGATGTTTTCTTTTCTGTTTCTTTTAATATCCAGTTATTGCCAGAATTTGATGTTTGATAAATGTATATAATATTATCAAAAGTTAATTTTATAGTTTTTGCTGTTAGTTTTTTATAAAAATCTTCAACTTTACTGTTAATTGAATATATTTCAATAGGATGCCATTTATCATCTTTATAATATTGTAAAATTAAAAAATTAGGATTATCTAGAACAGTTTCATTTCTACTATAAAGAAAGAAGAATTTCATATCAATATCTTTTCTTAAAAAATTTTCAATTTCCATTGTAGAAAGAATTTCTCCTTTTTTAAGATTTTGTTTAAATAATTGATTATTAAAATCACTATCATCATATAAAAATTCTATAGTTTTATTTAGATAATCATCATTAGATAAACCAATTTTAAAGAAGTCTACTTTAGTGTCATTTATGCTGTTTAATAATCCATCAACATCAGTTGTTATTGATTCTTTTATGTATTGTAAGTATTTTGTTATCATGTTTTTTATAAATTAAATTTTAGCGATGCTTTTTTAATTTCAAATTCTTCTATTTCTTCTTCATTTAATTTTCTTTCAAAATATTTATCAGGTAAATAAAATTTTTTTATTGTATTATTTGATATTACTTCAATCGCATACCTAATTTCATAATTTCCAATAATTTTAGCAAATTTAAAAACATCTTGTTTTTCTATTGCCCACTTTGATTTCCAAAAATCAATATAATATTTTTTAATTAGAATATAATCATCAACATTATAATCTATATTTTTATTGTCTTCAAATGTTTTAATATATTTCATTAAAAATTATTTAAATTTTTTATTGACAACAACGTTGTCATAAGTTATATGTTATATGTTATATTTTCTTGAAGCTAAAAATGCTTCAACATCTTCTTTATTTTTGGAATGATATTCTATTTGTGATATTTTCCACCATATTTTATCATTATTACATTTTAAACATATATTATATCCAGGTTCTGAAAAATTATATGATATAACTTCACAAGGTTTATCTAAAAAATGTTTAAAATTTGAATGAGGATTAATATCATTTTTTAGCACAGCATAGTCGCCTACTTTTATATTTGTATTTGCATTTTCAAATGTTTTGATGTATTTCATATTAGTATAATTTTTTATCATAAATTAAATTTTAATGTATCTTTTATTGTATCAAATTCTAATATTTCTTTTTTTGTTGATTTTCTTTTTATTATTGCGGCATCTGAGTAAATAACATTCATATTATTATCTTGAATAACAGAAATTGTGTAGTATAGTGTATTTCCATGTTCATAATCAAAATCTATAATTTTACCTGTTTTAAAAATGCCTAGTTTTTTTGATTTCCAAAAATTAATATAATAATCTTTAATTAGAATATAATCATTAATATTATATTTTTCTTTTTTTATTTCAAATGTTTTTAAGTATTTCATATTAATCTATATATTAAAAAATAAACTAATAAAAAAATATGTTATACATTATTAAAAATAAAATATTATATATGATGAGTGATATGAATGAAAAATTAGCATCAAATAAATTACCCCCATATTTATTTACTGATCAAGCATTAGATAGACGAGAAGATGTTTATGCAATTGCTGAATTTGGTAAAATAGTTAATAGACTTTTTTTAAGTGATCAAATATATTCTGATGATTTTTGGAAATATATAAATGATAAATTTAAAATAAAGAGTGAAAATATTACGTTTTTCTGTGATGTTCATTCAGATACTAAAAATAGAGTAGAGAAAATATTTAAATATATAATTAAAATTGAAAAACCATATAAAATTATGTTTCAATTTTATGATGAGGAAAAAGTTATAGATGATAAAATATATGAAACGATAGAATCTCAAAAAAATAAAGTTTCAGATCTATTGGTATACTATGATTCTGATGCAGTAAAATATATAAATGATATGTCTGATGAACTTAGAAAAATTGTATTTACCCAACCAATAAGTAAAACTTTTTTTATTATATCATCTAATTCAATGGGTTATGAATTACAAGCAGCTAATATTAAAGATTATGATATTCAAATAGATTTGAATTATGGAGATTCTTTTGTATCAAAGCATAAAGATATATTAGATAAAATTAAAAATAATAAACATGGTTTATTTTTATTCCATGGCGAAGAAGGTACAGGAAAAACTGTATATCTTCGTAAACTTATTTCCGATTTAGCAGAAGAAAAAACTATAATTTATGTACCATCATATTTGATGATGGATATCGCAAGTCCTGTTTTAATTTCATTTATTTCTAAATTTAAAAATTCTATTTTATTATTGGAAGATGCAGAATCAATATTAACATCTCCACAAGAAGAAAGAAATCAAGCTGTTAGTAATATATTAAATATTAGTGATGGATTGCTAAATGATCATATGGATATGCAAATTATAGCAACATTTAATGTAGATAAAAAAATAATAGATAAAGCATTATTAAGAAAAGGCAGACTTATGGTGGATTGTAAATTTAAAAAATTAACAGCTAAACAAGCTACTAAATTATCTGAATATATTGGATTGAATAAGATATATTCTGAATCATCTACACTCGCTGAAATTTATGAAGAAATTGATGGAAGTAAACAATTGATAGATATAGATACTGAAATAAAGAAAATAGGATTTAAATGAAATATAATAACATGACGAAAGAAGTATTTGATAATTTGAATACTGAAAATTATTTGGAATGTGAAAAATTAAGAGATAAAATATATAGTCATAAAAAAAATGATATCAAATTGATATCATTTTTTATGACTATTTATCTATATTTTGATTCTATATATACGATAAAGTAAATTATGTCAATTTTAACAGTTTTATTAGTTTTAGTTGTTGTTGGTATTTTATTATGGCTTGTTAATTCATATATTCCTATGAACGCAACTATTAAAAAAGTACTCAACATAGTAGTAATTATAGTTTTAGTAGTTTGGTTACTTAAAGTATTCGGATTACTAGCTATATTATCAAGAATACATGTATAATATATTTAAATAGTTTAAATAAAATTATATATTTTATTTAAATTGAAAACTATAATATAAATTATACAAATATAATAAAAGGTAATTTCAATTAGAAATTACTTTTTTAATTTTATGCTGTTACTATTTAGTAAATATCTCTCAATGTTACTATCATTTACTATAGTAAATAATGCAATATTTGTATTATAATACAATAACTCTATATTGTGTTTGTTGTTTTTTGAATCAATAACTTCAATTATGTATTGATCTGCATTATCATATTTAACTAATTTTTTTGATTTTATTTTATATATACTTTTATAATTGTTATCATTAACAATAATTTTATTATTTTTTATAAAATCAAAAATAACATTTACAGAATCTGTTTTGATCCATTTGCTATTTTGTAACAACAGATCTGGAAATATAGTTCTTGTTGTTTGAATTTGTTTATATATTAGATTATAAGTTTTTACATCATTTGCGTTTAAACAACTTAAACTTAATGTTCCTAATAATAAAAATAAAATAATTTTTTTCATAATTTTTAATTTTTTTTTTGATATTTTAGTGCAATATACACTAAAAATATGTTATATAACATATATATAAATAAAAAATTATGAAGTTTATCATTTTTATGTTATATAACATACTTTTTATGATAAGTTGTTTAATATGAAGTGTTTATGATGATATTAAAATTGTGTTACAAAAAAACCTATCATATATGATAGGTTTTTTATTTATTTTTTGTTTAATTCAATTATATTTTTAAATTCCTCTATTACTTTATTTTTGTTTATTGAGTCTGATTTATTTATATAATCTACAATCATTTCATTTAAAGATAATGAATTTTCATTTAATTCTAAAATTTCTTCTTTATTTTTTATTATTTCATCATCAGAATATGTGATATTTACAATATCATTTTCTGATATTAACATATCAATTTTAAGTTTATTATCAATTAATAGAGATTTGTTAATATTAAGACTTATATAATTATTTTTAAAAATTTCTTTATCTATATTTATGTCTGATTCTGAGTTTATTGATATTTTTTTAAAATTTGGACTTATTTTATTTATTATGAATTTGTCTTTATCATTATAAACATCTAGTACAATAAATCCTTTTGTTTCATCACTTTCTGTATTATATGGTGCTCCTAAATTTTTGATATTTTTTATTACTCCATTTTTATCATAATAACCATTGTAGCATTTTTTAAATTTTTTTAATTTATTTATAATAATATCTTTTTTTGGAGAATTTAAATAATCAAAATTGAAGAAGCATACTTCAGAATCAAATTTATCGATATCTTCAATTTTTGTGTTATATGGAAGTATAGTAAATATTTGCTCAACTAATAATTTTATTTGAGTTGGTTCTTTAATTATTTCTATATTATTGAAATTTTTGAGTATATTAAGTGATAGTTTATCATTTTCTCCTTCAATAATATAAACAGGTAGTATTTTTGATATTTTTTCAAATAATTTTTGAATAAAATTTAATACAGACAAATCAATATTTCTTGATTTGATTAAAAAGTTGCCTAGATGAATTAGTATATCATTTGGGTTTACATTTTTTATAAGATATGGAATAAATTCGTTTTTATAATATATTTCCATATTTTTAAGCCAATCTTTTGTAGATAAGTTTTTTGATATATTAAAATTCGTGTTGCTAATTATGAATATTTTTGACATTATTCTATAAATTTTCTTTTTCTTATAATTTTTTAATTATTTTAGTTATTATCTTCTTTACAAATTTTATCTAATTTAATTAACTTATTTTTTCTTTCCTTTATTTCTTGTTGTCTCTTAAGTTTCATCATAAGTTCATCATCATAATAAGTATAATCAACTAAAAATGTGGAATTTATATAATTACTTCTAAAATTATAATCAAAACTACTAAGAATTACACCGTTCAATATCATTCCATTGTAAAAAGTATCAATTTTATATGATGAAGAGCATCCACCATTTTGACTTTTTTGAAGCCAATCTTTTAATAATTCTATATTGCTAATATGAGTTATTGCAGTCATTTCTATACTAGTATCATGAATATTTGAATACGGTGTGAGTTGTCCTCCATAAGATATTGGAATTGAATTATTTGTCATAGTAATGTTTGTAATTTCGAAGTCAATGTTATTCATTATTGTAATCATAATATCTAATTGTTTTATTTTTTATATAATAAAAAAATTATATTGTTTATTCAATGAACTTATATTTTTTAATATATAATAAAAAATGACATTAAAAATGATAAAATACTTTGCTTATGGTTCGAATATTTCGGAGTATAGAATGAAAAATGAAAGGAATGTAAATTTTTTTTCTAGAAAATTTGCAATTTTAGAAAATTATAAATTAGTTTTTAATAAAGTATCTAAGAAGAATTGTTATTTGGGATTTGCAAATGTTGTACCATCACTTAGTGATATAGTAGAAGGCGCATTATATGAGATTGAAGATTCTGATATTAAAATGATTGATAAGTTTGAAGGACATCCGAAGCATTATATAAGAGAAGAAATTGAAGTTTTTTGTGATGGAGAAAAAGTTAAGGCTATTGTTTATATTGCTAATTCATCTATGATTAGAAAAAATATATTACCTGATAAGAATTATATGAAATATATTTTAGAAGGTAAAGATATATTTAGTTCTGATTATTATGAAAATCTTTCAAAAACAACTACATTAGATTAAATAATATTCCTTCATTTTGATTATTAATTATTTTTTCTAATTTATTTTTTCTATTCATTTTACAGTATTTATTATCTTTAATTTCTTTAAATCTGGCATAATCTGGTTTTATTTGATATAAATAAAAAATATTATTTGAATGTTTTATGTAATTTAATACATCTCCTTCAAAACATATAACACTACCTTGATGTGTAATAACCATGTTATTTTCTATTGCATAATATATAAATGCTGGCTGATTTATAATATTTACGTTATTCAATTTTGAAATTTCTACAAATAAGTTAAAATCAATAGTATTTAAATATGTTCGTGATATAATTATATTTTTATTAAATAAATCATTGATTAATAATTCAATTAGATTTTTATATTCTTTAGAAAATTTTGAGGTTATAATATATTCATAATTTAGTTTATAAAACAGCATTCCAGTTATTTTTTGATATCTTTTTATGTTTTTTATATCTCTTATAATTTTAATTTTTAACCATTCATTTTTCATTATAATATTCCTTCATTTTTTGCTTCTTCTATTGATATTCTATGTCTTTCTTCAATTTCTTTTCTGTGAGATAGGGCGTCTCTTTTTAACTGTTTTGCTGTTTGTATTATATATTCCAAATTTTGTCTTAATCGTACAGCTGCAGTTTTATAATCTTTTTTATAAAGTTTATAATAGTCTATTCTACAAAAGTTTAATTTATCAATGATATCTTCAATTGGATTATTTTCAGCATCATATTCAGATTTATCTTCTTCATATTCAAAGTTATCATCTTCATAATAATTTTTCATTTATTTCATTTATTTTTTCTTTTCTTAAAATTATATTTGCATTTTTATAATAATCTATAAAAATGTTTTTATATATTATAAACAATTCTATTCTTAGATCGATATTTTTATTTATAAGTCTTTTTTTAGCATCAATTGAATATAGTTTATATGCTATATTATCTATATCTGTTATTTTCATTTATATATTTCTGTTAATTTATTTTTTCTTAATTTTCTCAATTTCGTAATTCCATCGATTTTAATTACAAAACTCATTATCGTTGAACAAGAATTATCTGGCATATAAATATATAAATCAATATATATGAACTTATCTATATCAAAAATATTATTTGAGTTATCACATGTAACTTTAATTTTATTTATATTATTATATTTATGATTATTTAAAAATGTATAAAATTGATATTTAATAAAATCTCTTGAAATTTTATTATTTTCATATATAATTAAATCATCTAATAAATTATAAATATCATTTTGTATAGTTTGTATGTTTATCATTATAATATTCTTTTAATAATCTATTTTTATCAATTGATACTACTCCAACTTTTTCACATGCTATTCCTCCTGCTAAGTTTGAGATTTTTGTAATTTCTTCTATATCTATATCATTTATTAACATAGATACAACTGAAATTACGCTATCTCCGCAGCCAGACGGATCGACAATATTTCTTGATGTGGTAGGAACTATTTTACTAATTATTTTCTTTTCTTTTTTATAAGAAATGAAAATTCCATTTTCTGATAATGTAATAAATATAATATTGATTCCTCTGTTATGTAATATTATAGAACCTTTTTTAAGTAGTTCATTTTTGTATGATATATTTAAATTTATACTTTCTTTAAATTCTTTAAAATTTGGTTTGAATAATTCTATATTTTTGTAGTAGTTGAAATTTTTTTTCTTAGGATCAACTAATATAGAAGTGTTTAATAAATTCGCTTTTTCTATTATAATATTTATAATGTTTTTATTTAAAACTCCTTTATCATAATCTTGAAATAAAATACAATCTACTTTTTCTGATGCTATTGCAGATATTACTAATGATATAAATTTATCAGAATCTTCTTTTAAATCTTCTTTTATTTCTTCATCAATTCTTAATATTTGATGATTATTTCCAATTATTCTTGTTTTGTTTGTTGTAATTCTATTTTTTGATTGGTAAATATAATTAATTAAAATATCTTGTTCTTTTAATAAAGATAATAATATTTCGCCATTTTGGTCTTTTCCGATTACTGAACATAATATAGGAGTACCTCCAAGATTTTTTATATTAGATGCTACATTTGCGGCACCACCTAATTTATTTTCTTTGTTTATTATATCTACAATTGGAACAGGTGCTTCAGGAGAAATTCTTTCTACATTTCCAAAAAAATAAGAATCAAGCATGATGTCACCTATGATTAATATTTTTTTATTTTTAAATAACTTCATTTATAAATATTCATTTATGAGTTTATATAAATATTTATAAAAAAAGTTTTATTATAATTATGCAAATACTGTACCTCCAATTGTTATTCCACCACTAGCAAGTAATTTATTTCTATATCCAATATTAGTTCCTGCTCCATAAGCTTTTGCTGATGCAGCAGTGAATTTTATTATATTTTTTGGAACTTTTGGTAATATATAAATTGCGGCTTGGAATATACTAGTTTGATTTTTTGCATTGGGGCCATCTATGAAATTTTTACTCGGTCTGTGTCCATTTGCATTTGTACCAGTAACTGATTGAAATTGACTTTTTGCTGTTAATGTTTCATATACACTATTATTACTTCCTTTGGATCTAGATCTATTTAACATTACTGCCATACACCATGCTCTTTCTTCTGTGTTATGAGATGCTTCTGCATATACTGCTTTTATTAACATATTCCATTCAACTGCACTCATAATTCTACCTAAATATGTATCTGCTGATTTTTTTGCTAATGCTGAACTAGCAGAATCTCCAACAACAATAGGTGAACCATATATATCTTCCAATGATACATTATTATTTACATCACATGGAGTATTTGATGTCGGTGCTGTATATGAACTTCCTTTATATTGACCTGACCCTGTATTAGTACCTTTTTGTACATCTCCTGTTCTTGTGGGCCATGTGAAATATAATTCAGGATCAATTTTTTTATTAGCTGGAGTTATTACAGCAAAATGTAAATGCGGACCAGTTGTGTGACCTCCTGTATTTCCAACTAATCCTATTGGATTACCTCGTTTCACAGTATCATTTACATTAACTAAAAATTTACTTAAATGACAATATCCAGTTGTGAAACCATTAGTATGCTTTATTTTAATTGTATTACCACCACCATATTGACTATCAAATGATGCAGATTCTACAGTTCCATCAAATGGACTAAATATCATAGTACCTATTGGTGCTGCTATGTCTATACCTGCATGAAATGTTATTCCTTCTCCTTTTAGTTGTCTAGGCCCAAATCTACAAGATATTCTAACACCTAATAATGGAAGAGTCATCTCAGAACTTGTTGGTACATAATCTGTCACGTTAGTGGCTTTTAATTCTTCACAACCAGCGGAATTTAATGCATTTACACGATTTAATAAATTAGTATAATCTGAGTCTTTTGGTAATACTAAATCAACATCATTTATATTGCTATTAGTGTCACATGGTCTTTCTGCGCTAATAACTGCATTATTATCAACAATTTTAACATTTCTTGATACGAAATTTTCTCTTAATGATGTATATTCATCACATATTGCATCGAGTTTTGTTTTAAGAATAGGACCCATTGAGCTATCAAACATGGATAATGGATTTCTAAATTCGTTTATAAATGTATCCATCCAATTGAAAAATCTGGTACCTAACACTGCTTCTTGTCCTGCTTCTTTTGAACCTAAATTTAAAGTTCTTGTGTTATCTTTAAGTTCAATATTTATTGCATCTCTTTCAATTGATATTTTATTATAGTAGTAATCAAGAGATAATGATGTATCATCAGAATATATTTGAGTTCTATCATCGTATAATAGTGCAGTGAATCTTGTATATTCATCATCGCTCAATCCAGTTAATCTTGTTTGAAGATTGATATTATAATTTTCTGAATATATATAATAAGGTGAATATAAATCATCAGATAAAAATAATATATTAACTAGTTTACCAACCGCTGGAACTGAAAATTCTTTTCCACTTAAACTTCCGAATGGATACGCCCATGGAATATCATCAACAGATATACTATGATATAATGTTTGTACTCTTACTTTTATTCTACCTTTTTTGGTAGAATCTATATTTTCTTCTACTACTCCAACGTAAAAATCCCTTAATAATTCCATTTATTTTATTTTATTTTATTTAAAAATTTAAAGCAGATTTTGTTTCATCAACAAAATCATTTATTAATCCAGATGCTAATTCTTTTCCAAGATTTTTAACACTAGTTCTATTATTAAAATCAGAACTATAAACATTATCTGGCTCAATTTTATTTATATTAGTTGAATTTGTAAATTGATTTAATAAGCCATTGACCGCTGATCCTCTAGTTTCTCTTAATGATGTTTCAAGACTTGATATATAATTTGATCCAACTGTGCTAATAGTAGATTGTGCTTTAGTCATTAAACTATTCATAAAACCTTTACTTGTAGAAGAACTATTATTTTTAGTCTGTTGCGTAATATTAAAATAATCTGTAGCATCTGATGCACTTGTTATAATATTATCTTCATAAGGTTGGATTATATAACTTTCTTTAATTAATGGAAAACTACTTGATCTTTCTACAGATTTATAATAAATATCAAATGATAGAGTCGATGGAATATTTGATGAACTTGTTCCGTAACCCCCTATTGTAATATCATCTCCATAATTTTTACTTTCAAGAAAATTAAAATTACAATCATTTAAAGTATATATTATTGTTGATTTACTTGATACAGAATTTTTAACATTATTGCTAATATTGCTTGTATCAATAGATGTATTATTAGATGATGTTGAGTTATTTTGTGGTATAGTAAAATTTCTCATATCATTAATTTGTATTTTCATATTAAATCTTAAAACATTTTCTGGAAACATATATCTTTTATTTTTATAACTATAAATCATAGTATTGTATAATTCAGCTAAATACCAACCTATCATTGATATATCTTCATTTAATGTTATCGTAATTTTATCTTCACCATATTTTATCATTTTATGATTTAAATTTCCTAATCCCTCAATTTTTGTTGCATAATATGATTTATCTGATATCCCTCTATTTGAATTGCTATATAAAGTAGTTTCAAATATTTTAAAAAAAGTGTTTCTAAATTCGTTCCAAATACCAACTCTATTTGTATAATCTGCAGAGTTTATAATATTATAATTAGTTATAAAATATTGAAAGCTATTATTAGTTGTCTGACTGGTTACAAATAATGGAGAATTTTGATCAAAAAAAAGTTCAAAAGATGGAATAAAAGGATCTTCATAATAATAATCAATATCAGTACCTTTTAATGCTCTTTTAAATATGCTAGTATCATTATCCGCTAATGATTGTACATCTCTACCAAAACTGTTAGTAGTTCCATCAGAATTATACCAAAATTCTTCTGGTTTGGCATCAGACATATGATTAGGATCATATGCGTCAGTTTGATTTTGAGTTAATCCTAATGAACTACCCAATGTACTATTCGCTAATTGACCTAATGCTGATTGATCAGAATATCCTTTAATATATTTTGCACTATTTTTACTTATATCATTAATATTATTTAATACTTCACTAGCTGCTAATCCAATTATACTCATAATTTATTTATGTTGTTTTTATTCCTGTGCTAATAGTTGTTCCACCAGCATTATTTGATCCTGCTAATGCAGAAAAATCATGTTGCTCATTATTTCCATTACCATAGTCTACATTTAAATCTCTTCTCATTAGAATAATTTCTTGCTTTACTCCTTCGTTATATTCAAATATATAATTTATACCAGTAACAAACCAATATCCAGATAATTTAGTATTTACATTATTTAATGGTTTTTTAGTGTTCGCATTACTTGAAAATAAATCATTTGGATTAAATATTTCAACTTTGATATTTTGAAATCTTTTTATAGATAAATTTAATACGTCTAATGTAAGAATTAATTTCATTTTTTCCATAGAAACTAAATTATATTCATTAGAAAGTTTTGCATAATTATAATTTTCATGTACATTCTGATTATCCATTTTACCAATAAAATATTCATCATTAACGTTATCATTAAATATTTTAGATTGTTTATCTTTTAATATTTTTAATTGACTTCCTACTTTATTTTCATCTGTTTCTAAATCTATTATTTCTTTTTTTGTTACAGTATTTTCATTTTTTGTATACCAGGTACATAATGTTTGATAAGCTAATTCTAAATTTATACTAAATGATTGATTTATAATATTATATTTACTAAAATATTGATTACTTCCTTTTAGTCCATCATTATTACTTAAATATAATAATACAGGAATCTCATTTGCAACTTTTTCTAATTGGGTATTTGCTTGAATATGAGATTCATCTTTTATTATACTATTTAGTTCCGCTTGAACATCTACATAATTTAAATTATAATAAAAATCAATAAATGTCCAAACAAATGATTGATCCGATACATATGAATATTTAGTTATATCTTTAATGAATATGTGATTTTCATCACTTGGATTTATCCATTTCATAGAATCTGAACTATCTTGAATATTTGATGCAAATCCTAAATTCATTCTAAGTGCCAATTGTTTTATTGCTTGAAAACTTGTTGCATTTATTGATTCATAATTAGAATCATGTAAATCGTCTACGTCTAATATTCCTTTTATTAAAAATTGTAATGCTCCTACTTTAGGATCAGATTTTATAGTTTGGAATTCAGTTAATCTAAAATCCATTCTTATTGGCATGATTGTAGTGGAACTAACTTTAACAAAAACACTTATAATTGTATCATGATCAAAAGGATAAAAATCAGTAAATAATACACCTAATGAATCTGTACAAAATAATTCTACCTCAGGTAAAAATCTATTATTATATAATTTTAGAGATATTATATCTTTTGAATCAACTGTAGTTCCATTAAGAGGAGGATTACTAGTGTCATATAATTTGCTAATAAATACAAGAGGTACATAATCAAGTGACTGTATAAAAACATCGGTAGCATCTTTATCATATAATTGAAAATTCAATTCTATTGTTTTAATTTTAGCTTTATCTGTAACTTGTATCATATTTAAATGTTATTTTATTCAAAAGAATTTATTATTTTTATTTTGTTGTCATTAGTTACACTAATTTGATTTAATGTAGTTGGCTTAATAGTAAGTGGTAAATTTTCATTATTAGATAAATTCTTTTTATTTCTATTTGTTTGAATAGAATTTATTAATGCCTGACGAGCTTTATCTTGTTGTGTAGGTATATCATCAGTTACATATAATTTAGATAAATCAGAATACTGACAATAATAAATATATTGACCTTCTTTAACAGAATACGGATTTATTAAGTCATTTAATATCATTAATTCTTCAACATAATCAGATGATCCATATATATAATTAGATATTGCATCTAATCTCATTTCATATTCACGTGGAACTATATATATTCTTTTAGATATAGTTAATGTATTAACTATATTTTTTTGAAATATATCAAAAAGATTATTTTGATTAGGATCTCTTTTAATTAAATTGTTTCCATTGTCGTCAAATGATAGTATTTTCATTGTTGTATATTATTTGAATTTTTTAGTGAATTTAGCCATGCAGTATTTTGCTCAGCAGTACCAGTATAGTTTTCTATTCCTGATTGTTCTGCTAAGACTTTTCTTTGCTGAAAAGTATAATATGTACCAACATTTTGTCCTTGTGCGTTTTTACCTCCAGTTTGATTAAATAAATAATTTTCAATTGAACCTTGATCATCAAATGCTGCTTTGCCAGGTACTTTAATATATTTCGCAGTAATAGTAACATTTGGTAAAACAACATCAGTTGCCTCTGTATCTGCGTTTGCTGATACTGTTTCACCATTATATTGTATTGGTGTTGTTGGAACTTTTGTGTATTCTCTTTTATATGTATTATTAAACATTCTCATTAACTCTTGTTTACCTAATGATCTAGAAAGTCCACACGTGAATTTTGCTGTTAATTTTTGTGGCATATCATTGAAACCCATTTCATTACTTGTTTCTAATGTGCATGTTTTTACTATTATATGACTTGTATTTATCCAAGGAGAATATGGATTTCCTATCGTTAAATGCCAAGGAGCAGCACTATCTTGTCCTCCAGTCATCAATTCTATTGATCCTCTAAGTTCAAATCTATGTATTGCTACTGTACTTGTTAATATTGTTTGTATTACGCCTAATGCTGATTTTACAACTGTTGTTAATGCTGATGCGCCGTTTGCTGCTGCTGCGTTTAATGCTGCAGTTGCACTATTTTTTGCTGCTGATAATGAATCAGTTTTTCCTTTCTCATTGGCTTTATCAAGTAATGATTGATTATATGCTATGCTTTTTTGAGTTGTTTTATATTCATCACTATTTGCATTAGGAGATCCTTTAGCATAAAAATTTAAATTATGTTTTAATACCGCTATTTTATTTGTATAAGCATTAATGTTTGCTTGATTTGATCTTGTTGCTGCTGCATTTGCTGATTGTGTAGCTTTATCTGTTTGAGCAAAAGTTGATAAATAATCTGCATTAGCAGTCAATCCTGATAATGTTTCTGTAAATAATGTTTTTAAAGTATTCCAAAATTTTTCAGTAATTGTTTTTACAAGATTCCACCACTCATTTATATTATTACCCCTTTTAGCTACAGCCCCTTTTGCTTCTTGTATAATTTGTGATGAGTCACTCCAGTAAAATGCCATATTTGATGTACCCATTGCATAAATATTATCTATTATATCTAGTAATGCAGAACCTGGATCCACATCTCCTATCAATTTTTGTTCATAAGTAGATATAAGTTCAAATTCAAATGAGGATCTTATATTTTGAACTTCTGCATTTCTATAAGGAGCTTCCTTTAATACGTTAGGATTTCCTACTGGTATATTATTAAGTCCCCATATATTTGTTGTTGGATCATCTGATTCATCATTCGCAGTATTTGATGTTGTTATACCCATTCTTTTATATATTTCAAATAACATACCTTGTGCAAAACTTGGAATAGGAATAAGATTAGCTACATCAATTTTTGTTACACTGTGGACAATTTCAGCAATTTTTTCATCAAATCTTTTATTCGTAACGTCCCAAGACTCATTAAAATTTATAGTACCAAAATTATCATCTGGTTTAATCCAACCTACAATAGTTGATATTGGCTCTACGTTCATAAGTCCTAAATTTTCAGGTACAAAAACTCCTTCTGGAAATCTTCTAAGAATAGCCATTCTATTTATAGGATATACTCCTAATTCTCTCAAATATGCAAAATCTGATGGTTTTAACCTTAATCCAGCACCTGGAGTGCCTGCAGTATTAGTAAATGTCGGATCTTTTAATATTTTAATATAAGGATTGCTACTATTTACCTCATTATTATATATATTTTCTTGTATGTAATTTTTTATATTTGCTGTACCTGCTACTATACTACCTTGAACATTTTTTTTATATACTGTATACTTAGAATTAAAAATACTACGAGTATTTCCAACACTTGTATTATTTAATTGCGTTGTAGTATAATCATCAGAAAATAGAAAATCCATCTCGGAATAATGTGCCATTTTATTTATATATTTTTTTGTATATATAAAAAAATCTTCTGTGGATTATTAATAATCCCTAATTATTTGAATAGAGTCAAATAACGATATACTTGATAATAAATCATCAAATAATTTCTGATTATCTTTAAAATCTTCATAAAAAAAAAGTAAGTTGAAATTAATTTTTCCTATTAAATTTTCTTTGATTTGAAATATATCATCTATTTCTAATGTGTTTATTTTATATAAATTTGGAATATAATATACATCTTTACTTTTTCTTATAGTTTGAGATATCTTTGTATAAATTATAAGATTGAAATATTCTTTCCATTCATTAACATCTTCTAAGCCATGATCTTCTAATTGCTGTTTGATGTCTATTATCGTTTTATTACGAATTTTATTAATTTTAATATACTTATCAAGTTTTTTTCTATTTTTAACGAACACTATGTAGAATTCCATAAATCTTATAATATTAATTTTGAATTATATATATTTTCAATAGGGTTCAATTCAAAAATAATATTTTATTATATTTAAAACTTTTATTGTTTTTTTATCTAAAAATAATACATAACTTAATATAAAAGATATGCAACTATAACAATGGTATTTATGAAAATTAATTTATAAAAAACTTTTCATGTATTTTTTATTACAATATGATTGTTACAATAAAAAAAATAAAAATCAAAAATGGCAAAAAAAACCACACAAACTTCACAAAAAAATAGTTTTGATTTTTCGAATATTTCTGGATTGATTGATACTATGTCAAAAAAAGAAATTATTTCAATTGAAGATTTTGAAAAAGAAAAAAGTTTTATTTCAACTGGAGTGTATATTTTAGATGCGTTATTATCTAAAAGTATTTTACATGGAGGTATATCTAATAATAGAATAACACTGTTGGCTGGGCCAAAACAAACAGGTAAATCGTTTCTTTCTCTAAACATAGCTAGAAATGCTCAAAAATTAGGATATAATATTATATGGATTGATACTGAATTTTCTATTGAAAAATCAGATTTTGATATGTATGGAATTGATACATCAGATTCTAATAAATTTATGTTAATTAGAACTAATATAGTAGAAAAAATTAAAATGTTTATGACTTCTATGCTAGATGATATGACAAAATTAAAAGAAAAAGGTATGGATGTTTCTAAAACAATTTTCTTTTTAGATTCAATTGGTATGCTATCATCAGAAAAAGAAAAGGCTGATACTCTTAAATTAGATATTAAACAAGATATGACACGTGCAAAACAAATAAAATCTCTTGTTAGACTTATAACAAATGACTTAGGATATTTGTCAATACCTCTTGTAGCAACGAATCATATTTATTTAACTCAAGATATGTTTCCTCAAACTATCATGTCAGGTGGAGAAGGCTTGTATTATGCAGCTAGTAGTATAGTATTTTTAAGTGATGCAAAATTGAAAACTGGAGAAGAAGATGAAATGGATCTTGGACGCTCTGGTTCTATTATTACTGCAAAAGCAGGTAAAAATAGATTAGCTAAACCTAAGAAAGTTAAATTCGAAATTGATCATACAAAAGGTATTAATCCATTTAAAGGTTTAGATCTGTTTTGTACACCTGAAAATTTTGATAAAATTGGAATTGCAAAAGTTAAACCAGTTGTAAATAAAGAAACAGGAGAAATAACTTATCAATCATCTAATAGATGGTATGTTAAACATTTAGATAAAGCAGTCGCTACTGCTCAATTATTTAATAGAAAAGTATTTACGCAAGAAGTATTAGAAAAAATGGACCCAATAATTTATGATTATTTTAAATATCCATCATATGAAGAATGTATGAAAGAATTAGATGAAATTGATGAAAGATTGAACGAATTAGAAGATAAAGATATGCTAACTTCCGAAGAATTCGATATTGATTCAGATGATACATTATTTACTTAAATATAAATAATAATTAAAAAATAGATAATAAATAAACAATAATAAAAATTTAATATAGTACTTTATATGGCAGATACAACAAACACAAATATGGAACGACATTATTTCGTTCACATTTTGGACAATCCTGATCAATTTTCAAAAGTAGATCCTTTTTTCTTTAGAAATTCGGATATTCAATTCATTTATACTGTAATAAGAGAAGAATATATTAAAAGCGATAGTCATACAGTACCAAGCATTAAGCAAATCTATTCAATGGTTAAATTGGCTGATTCAGATAATAAAGTAAATGATAAAGTAATAAAAATGCTTCTTCAATCTGATAATAGCGAGTTTAGCCCTGAATGGTTATTACCAATGTTCAAAGGTTGGAAAATTCAAAACCAATTAAAAGGCGATGTACTAAAAAGTATTGATATGGTCCGAGGTATAGAAGATGTAAATTATGATAATGCTCTCGAAATTGCCCAAAAAATGAAAGGTATGTTTGGTAACGTACTTTTAGTTGATGATGATGATAACGATTTAGGATCTGATTTTGATGACCCTGAATCTCATAAACAAATGATTTCTAAAAATTGTATACCTTCAGGATGGCCATGTATAGATAATATTTTAGGAGGAGGATGGAGTAAATCAACGTTAAATGTTATTATGGGGGAAACTAATGTTGGTAAATGCTCTCATTATCAGACATTTATAAAAATTAGAAATAAAAAAACAGGAAAAATAGAAGAAATTAGTATAGGGGATTTTTATGATTCAATTAAAAATAAAATATAAAAATGAAATGTGAAATATGCGGAAAAGAATTTGATACTACTAAAGGTTTGTCTATTCATTTAACGAAATATCATAACGAAATAATTAAAAAAGAATATTATGATGAATATTTAAAAGATGAAAATGAAGGTATTTGTTATTTCTGCGGAGAAGAAGCAATTTTTAAAAATATTACAAATGGATATCATAGAATATGTAATTCTAAAATATGTTTAGGTAAAACTAGAGCAACAGCTACATATGAATTTTTAATGTATAAATATAATTTATCTGAAATAGATTCAATCAAATTATTAAATAGTAGAATTAAAGATAATAGTATAAAAACTAAAAATGGATTACAAAAAAGTTTTGAAAAAAACGAAAATTTTTTTAAAGAAAAATCCAGACAATGCGTTGAATATTGGCTAAAAAAAGGATATTCACAAGAAGATTCTGAAATAGAAGTCAAAAAATCTTTTGATGATATTCATACTAAAACATGGAAAAAACGTAGAGAAAATCCAGAATTATATCAAGATGTTAATACTACTCAAATAGGATATTGGTTAAAAAAAGGATATTCACAAGAAGAATCAGAATATAAAATAAAAGAGAGACAGAAAACATTTACAATTGAAAAATGTATTCAAAAATATGGTAAATCTGAAGGATTGAATATTTGGACTGAAAGACAAAAAAATTGGAGTGAAAAAATTGAAATTATGTATAAAGATGGACTTTTCGTAAAATTTAGAAAAGAACCATATTCTAATAGTGAAATAGAATTATTTTCTGAAGTTTCTAAAAATTTTGATAAATTTTATTTTGGTGATAATCAATTTTATAGATATATTAAAGATATAGGTAAAACATTTGCATATGATTTTGTTTGTAAAAAAAAAGGTTATAGAATTTAATGGTGATTATTGGCATTGCAATCCTTTAATTTATAAAGAAGATTTTTTTAATAAAAGTAAACAAATGTTTGCAAAAGATATATGGAATTATGATAAAATTAAAATAGATTCAATTGAAAAACTTGGTTATAAAGCATTAATAATTTGGGAATATGATTACAATAATAATAAACAAAAAGTTGTACAGCAATGTATAGATTTTATAAAAAATGATTAATATGAGTGATTTTGAAAAGTATATAATAGAATTTATAGAAGAAAATGTAGGTGAATATGATGAAATACATATATCAAAATATTTATCTGATAAAATAGAACAATTTGATAATTTTGAAATATATGATGGAGAACAATCAATTGTTGGAGATACATATATTGGTAATTTAATATTAACTGATAAAATAATTGAAGTGTTTTATAATATTTTATATGATAATGATGATATAGAATTTAAACAAAAGGAAGAAGTTGAATATGATAAGTGATAATATATATAAAAAATTTGTAGAAACATTTGATGTAGAAGATTGGGAAATTGAAACTGATAATGGTTGGTCTGATATTAAAGAAATTGGTAAGACTATAGAATATGTTGAGTGGGTATTAAAAACATCGGATGATTTTAGTTTGATATGCGCAGATACTCATATTGTTTTTGATGAAAATTTCAATGAAGTTTTTGTTAAATATTTGAAAATTGGAGATAAAATAATAACAAAAAATGGTATAAGTGATGTGACAGAAGTTTATGAAACAGAAAAATCATCTAATATGTATGATTTATCATTATCTGATGATAATCATAGATTTTATTCAGATGGAATTTTATCCCACAATTCAATGTGGTTACATAATATAGCTACTAATGCAGCAAACGCTGGTACTAATGTATTACTTATTACATTAGAGATGGCTACAAGAAAAGTAATGAAGAGATTAGGTTCTATGAGACTTAAAATTAAATCTGATGAGTATGATGAAAAATCAAAAGATCCAGTTTTCATGAAACAAAAATTAAATAATCTTAAATCACAATCAACTGTTGGTAATTTATTCGATGCTCAACCAGGTAAAATATTTGTTAAAAAATATAATACCAGTGATTGTACTGTTACTGATATTGATAATTATATTAAAAAATTCGAAGAAGTTAAAAGAATTAAAGTTGGAATGGTAATCGTAGATTATATAAATATTATGTCAATTGAAAAAGGCTATGATATTACTAATATGCTTTACCTAAAAGGTAAACATTTAGCTGAAGGATTAAGACGTGTAGCAGATAAGTATGAATGTGCAGTTATAACTGCAACTCAAACCGATAAGAGCGTTTGGGGTGCTTCTGATATTACACTTAATGCTATTCCTGAAAGTAAAGCGATAGCAGATACATCTGATTCAGTCTGGGGGATCATAAGAAATCCCGAAATGAAAAGAAATAATAGTTATAGATTAAAAATATTAAAGTTAAGAGATGGTGAACATCATGAAGAACAAGTTAGATTTGATTTTAATACAAATTTTTTAACTATGGAGAATGATGTTTTAGTAGGAGTTAAATAATAAAAAATGGGAAAAAGATTAACTAATGATATATTTATAGAAAGATCAAATATAATTCATAATAATTTTTATAGTTATCCAAATACTAATTATATAAATAATGATTGTTATGTGAAAATTGTATGTCCTAAACATGGAGAATTTATTCAAAATGCTAAATCTCATTTGGATGGACATGGATGCTCGGAATGTGGAAATAATCATTTTACTACAATTAATTATATAGAAAAAGTTAATATTATTCATAATTTTAAATATAAATATGATAAAACTATTTTTATTAATTATAGTAGCGATATTATTATTTATTGTGATAGACATGGATATTTTTCACAAAATACTAAACTACATTTAAATGGCCATGGATGTCCAAAATGTGCAAATAATGTTTATACTAAAAAAGAAATATTAGAAAAAGCTAATAATATACATAATTTTAAATATAAGTATGATGATTTTGAGTTAGATAAAAGAATGAATGAAACTATTTTAACTATTTATTGCAAAAAACATGGTAAATTTAATCAAAGATTGAACAATCATATACATCAAGCTAATGGCTGCCCGCTGTGTAGTGAATCTAAAGGTGAGATTGAAATTGAAAATATATTAATTGATAAATTTATTAAACACGAAAGACAAAAAAAATTTGAAAAATGTAAAAATAATAAAAAATTACCTTTTGATTTTTATCTAATAGATTATAATATATGTATAGAATATGATGGTATACAGCATTATAGTCCAATATATGGAGAAGATAATTTAATTAAAACAAATAAAAATGATAATATTAAAAATGAATTTTGCTTAAATAATAATATAAGATTAATAAGAATAAAATATGATGAGAATATCATTGAGAAATTAGAATTTCTCAAATAAAAATCAATTAATAATTAATAAATGAAAAATGATGAAGAAATAAATGACGATTTGAATGAAGATTTGGATAACGATTTAGATTTGGAAGAAGATTTAGAAGAAGATTTGAATCTATTAGATGAAAATTTAGATGACTCGTCTGAAGAAGATGCATTAGTATCTGATGAATCTATTGATGAAGATGATGAAGATGATGAAGATAATGAAATAGATATAATGGTTAAATTCAATACAAATAATCATAAAATTGAAGGTAAACATGCATTATCTAGAGATACAATATTTAAAGGTAAAGTTGAAGATAATGTAGATCAGCAAGAATATGATTATAATATTAATCAACAAGAAGATTTTAATTTAAATGATGGATTGCCGATAGAAGCTGGATCATCGTATGAATTTGAAAGTAAACATTATGAAGATTACGTAGATAGATTAAATTTGCAAAGAGATATTTATGATTTATTAAGTGAGAAAACAGATTTGGATTTTTCTTCAAATAGAAGAAAACCAAATAAGCAAGCATTTAACGATTATTATAGAATGTTATTAAATAATATTGGAAAAGAATATAGTAAATCTGAAATATTTGTAGAACTTTCTTATTATTTCACAGACAACATCTTCAATATGTTTAAATTATTAGATAAAGAATATGCAACACGTATAATAGTAGAATTAAAACAGCGTGGTCATTTAACAAATTTAAACAATATAAATTTTATATGAGCAAAGTAAAAAATGTAGATGATTATATAAAAGAAGTTTCAATAATACATAATTATTATTATGATTATAGTTTAGTTTTATATATTAATGCTCATACTAAAATAAAAATTATTTGTCCAATACATGGAATATTTGAACAAGAACCTCTTAATCATAAGAGATATGGTTGTAAAAAATGTGGTAAATTATTAGATGAAAAAGTTGTATTAAATAGATGTACTAAAATACATGGAGATAGATATGATTATTCTAAATTTAAATATATTGGTATGTATAATAATTCTACTATAATATGTAAAATTCATGGTGAATTTGAACAACAAGTGATTAATCATTTAGCAGGTAAAGGTTGTCAAAAATGTGCACCAAATTATAAAAAAGATAAAAAAACGATTTTAAATAAATTAAATAAAGTTCATAATAATAAATATGATTATTCATTGTCTATTTTTAATAGAACAAAGGATATAATAAAAATAATATGTCCTTTACATGGAGAATTTGAACAAATATTAAATAATCATTTAAGAGGAAATGGTTGTCCTTTATGTGATGAAAGTAAAGGAGAAAGAGCGGTAGAAAGTTATCTAATAGAGCATGATATTATTTTTGAAAGACAAAAAAAATTTGAAGGTTGTATGAATAAAAGATTATTATCTTTTGATTTTTATTTACCTGATTATAATTTATGTATAGAATTCGATGGTGCTCAGCATTTTATAGAAGTTCTTAATTGGGGTAATCTTGAATATACTAAAGAAAATGATGAAATTAAAAATATTTTTTGTTTAAATAATAATATTGATTTATATAGAATATCATATAAAGATAATATACTTGGTAGATTAAATGCCAAATTTAAATAATATAAAAATATCAAAAACTAATATAAAAATATCTACTAATATAGTAGATTAATAATTATAAAATAAAATAGAATAGAATGAGTTTTAAAAGAGAAGAAGCGTTTGATGCAGCATTAAAATATTTCAAAGGAGATACATTAGCTGCTGATGTTTGGGTTAATAAGTATGCATTAAAAGAAACGGTAGATAATGAAACAGTTTATTATGAGTTGACTCCTGATGATATGCATAGAAGATTAGCTAAAGAAATATATAGAATTGAATTAAAATATGAAAATCCGTTATCAGAAGATTTTATATTTGATTTGATAAAAGATTTTAAATATATTATACCTCAGGGCTCTCCAATGTCAGGGATAGGTAATGATAATCAAGTAGTGTCCATATCAAATTGTTTTGTTATTGGTAATCCTTCTGATTCTTATGGATCAATTATGCAAGTAGATGAAGAACAAATTCAATTAATGAAAAGGCGTGGAGGAGTTGGACATGATCTTTCACATATTAGGCCAGCAGGAATGCCTGTTAAAAATTCTGCATTAACTTCAACAGGTTTAGTTCCTTTTATGAGTAGATATTCAAATTCAACAAATGAAGTTGCTCAAGGAGGAAGAAGGGGTGCGTTGATGTTATCTTGTTCTGTTCTTCATCCTGATTCTGAATCATTTATTGATGCTAAATTAGAGCAAGGAAAAGTAACAGGAGCGAATATATCAATAAAATTAACGGATGAATTTATGGAAGCAGCTATGAATTCTGGAATGTTTACTCAATTATATCCAATTGATTCTGAAACTCCATTAATTACAAAACAAATAGATGCAAATAAACTTTGGAAAAAAATTATACATAATGCATGGAAATCAGCAGAACCTGGTATATTATTTTGGGATACTGTAATGAGAGAATCTGTCGCAGATTGCTATCAAGAATATGGATATAAAACTGTATCAACAAACCCTTGTGGAGAGTTGCCATTATGCCCATATGATTCTTGTAGATTATTAGCAATAAATCTTTATAGTTATGTTATAAATCCTTTTACTAAAGATGCATATTTCGATTGGAAATTATTTAAAGAACATACAATTTATGCTGAAAGATTTATGGATGATATTGTTGATTTGGAATCTGAAAAAATAGATAAAATTCTAGAAAAAATTGAATCTGATCCAGAAAACGAGAATACAAAAATGGTTGAAAAAGAAACATGGGTCAAAATAAAAAATATGACTATTAAAGGGCGTAGAACAGGATTAGGTGTGACTGCTGAAGGTGATATGTTAGCTGCTCTTGGTATGACTTATGGAACAACAGAAGCAACTGATTTTTCAACAGAAGTTCATAAAAATTTAGCTGTATATGCTTATAAATCATCTGCTATTATGGCAAAAGAAAGAGGAGCATTTTCTGTTTATAATTATAATAATGAGATAAATAATCCATTTGTTCAGAGATTGAAAGATATTGATCCTGAATTAGATACTATGATGAAAGAATATGGTAGAAGAAATATAGCATTGTTGACGATTGCGCCTACTGGTAGTGTAAGCATTTTATCTCAAACTACATCAGGTGTTGAACCTGCATATAAAGTATCATATAAGAGAAGAAGGAAGATAAATCCAAGTGATAAAAATGGTAGAGTAGACTTCATAGATGCAGAAGGACAAAAATGGGAAGAATATTACGTATTTCATAAGAAATTTGAAGTATGGTTGGAAATAAATGGATATAATGTAGATGAAGTTAAATTAATGAAAGATGTAGATTTAAATCCAATTATTGAAAAATCACCATATTATAAAGCAACTGCTAATGATGTTAATTGGGTAGAAAAAGTAAAAATGCAAGGTAGTATTCAAAAATTTATTGATCATTCTATTTCAGTAACAGTAAATTTACCAAATAATGTAACAGAAGAACTTGTTTCAAAAGTTTATGAAACAGGATGGAAAAGTGGATGTAAAGGAATCACTGTTTATCGTGATGGATCTAGAGAAGGAGTTATCATGTCAAATGAAGGTACTACTCAAAATGTTGTATTAGAATCAGGTGAAAATAATGCAAAAAAACGTCCAAAAAAACTTGAATGCGATGTTGTTAGATTTACAAATAAAGGTGAGAAATGGATTGGATTTTTAGGATTGAATGTAGATGATAAAGGTGAAAAATATCCTTATGAATTATTTACTGGTTTGGCTGAATCATTTCTTATTCCTGTTAGTGTAGAAAAAGGAGAAATTGTTAGATTTAAAACTGAACCAAAAAATGGTGAAGAAGGTAAGAGTAGATATGACTTTGTTTATAAAGATAAAGATGGATATAATGTGACTATGGAAGGATTAAATAGAGCTTTTAATAGAGAACTATGGAATACAAGTAAATTATTATCAGCTTTCTTAAGACATAGAATTCACTTACCAAGTGTTATTCACCTTATCGATACTTTACAAATGACAGACAATGCAGCTTTTGGTACATGGAAAAGTGGAGTGAAACGAATTATTAAGAAATATATAAATTCTGCTGTGGTTGGAGAAAAATGTCCAAATTGCGGAGCAACTGGAGATGACTTGGTTTATGAGAATGGATGTCGGACATGCAGAAAATGTGGATATTCGCGCTGTGACTAGTTAATACAATTAATTTAAAATAAATCCACATATTTCACGGTTATGACTACCATAATTTAATATATAGATTATGGTAAAATATAAAAAATGTGAAATATGTGGATTAACTTTTCCTTATACTACTGGAAAATTTACAATTCATTTAATGGAAGAACACAATATATCTTTAAAAGATTATATTATTAAATATGAATTAGATGGTATAACTCCAAAATGTCAATGTGGTTATTGTGATGATGATGCACCTTTTTATAGAGGTACATTTTTGACTAAAAGTAGTGAACATAAAAAATATAAATCTTTAAAGGAAGGTTATATAAAAAAATATGGTATACCTAAATGTGTAAATTGTGGAGAAGATGTAAAATGGCATAGAGGAATACCAAATATTTATTGCTCACCAAGTTGTTTTCCTTGTCAATGGAATCAAGAGAAAGTTAAACAAACTGTTAAAGAAAGATATGGAGTAGATAATGTATCATTTTTAGATGAAGTTAAAGAAAAAATATCAAAATCTAAAAATGAAAAAAATGAAAATGAAAAAAATGAAATTTTAAATAAAATTAAAAAAACTTGTTTAGAAAGATATGGTACAGTATCTTTTTTTAGTACTAAATTATTTTATGATAAAAATAAAACAACTATGCTTGAAAGATATGAAGTAGATCATCCTTCTAAAATGATGAAGAATAGGGAGAGTGCAAGTAAGAGAATGATAGAAAATAATTCAAATTTTGATTTGGATTTTAGAAATTGTTATAACATTAAGAGATATAAAGATACTGATTTGTGTTATCAGAGTTCATATGAAGAAGACTTTTTAGATTTATGTGATAAGTATCAAATACTTAATAAAGTTGAAAATGGACATACATATAAGTTTTTAGAAGAAGATTATTCATATGGATTAAGGACAATTACTGATTTTTGTATTGATGATATGGAGATTGAGATTAAATCATCTTATATATTAGAGAAACAAGGAGGAGAAGAAGTTATTGATATAAAAAGAAAATCTGTTAAAAGAGCAGGTAAATATTATTTATTAATTTTAGATAAAAATTATTCTGAGTTTAATAAGTATTTCAAAAAATTATTTTAAAATATGAGTAATTTAATATTTAATTTGAGGATTTATAAGTATCATTTTCAAATAACAAAGAAATTAAGAATGAGTATTTCTTATAATGAAAGTTATGATTTTCATAAAGATCCGTTCATAAGATTATTCAAATAAAAAACTACTAATTTAATTAGTAGTTTTTTATTTTGTGAATTTTTTATTCTTCATTATCAATTAACTTACAACCTTCTAAATGACAAAAATCATCTATGTGACAATCATAACAACAAGTTAAATTTGGACAATTACTTTCCACAATTCTAAACACTTTTTATCCAAGTTCATCGTATAGTTGATTGAATATTTTAGTTAACATTCTTGAATTAGGTTCAGTCAATAATGGACAGTTATTGCAATTAGAATCACATACTCTATCATTTTTCATAAATTTTACTTTTTAAATAAAAAAAGTCACTCAATTTGAGTGACTTTTTTTATTAATTATTAATTATTTTTTATCATCACTATCATCACTATCATCAACATGTTTGAAGATAGATTCTCTAAATTTATTAAACCTCTTATCTGCTAAGAATTTTTGTGCAGCTTTATTTGTTTTAGAGTCTTCAGATAAAGTATATTCTGTATCAAGAACATGAAGTAAATAACCTACAACTTCATCATCTGAAATGGTTCCAAGAAATTTGATAAGATTTTCAACTTCTTTAGATTTCAATACTGAAACACTACGTTCTTTCATGTTTGCAAGAAGTTCAGATTTTTTATCACGATTGAAGTTTTTGATGTCATCAATAATATCATCAAAACGATTAAGAACATCATCAAGAGTTATTTTAAGAGTATCTTCACAATATCTAATGAATTGTACATTTGATGCACCAACATAACCATGACCAATTTCTTTAATGTCATTTATCCAAGTACGAATAGATGGGAATTTTTTGACCATTATTGAGTTACCTTTTTCATCTTTTATAGAATTTCCAGAAACATCAGTTTTTTCAACAAATCCTCCAAAATTTTCAAAAATATAATCACTTAAAAAAGTCCAAGAACGAGGTGTAGCATATGCTTTATTCGTTTTATTTGTGATGTTCCTTTGATCAGGTTTTTTATAATAATGTTCAGTTTGATTTTTCAAAAATTGAACAATTATTGGAGCTACATTTTTATTTGCATATTGATCAGCCCATTCTGTAAATGGTAAAGTATGTTCAATATGAATTAAACGATTATTAAGAGCTTGATCAAATTCTTCTACATCTGTACCATCTTCTTCTCCAAGGTTACCAGAAGAACACATAAATACATTTGAATTAAAAGCGAAAAATGAACCAATTTCTCTTTCAAGTAATATTTGAAGAGCAGCATTCCTTACTGCAAGAGTAGAACGATTTAATTCTTCAAAGTGAATAATGGTCGGACGTTTATTAGCTTCATATGCCCATTTAGGTGCAACGTGAGCTAACATTCGTTGCATTTTACCATCTACCATTTCTTCATCCAATGATGGGTATAACCCTACATCTGTTTCATCAATCATTGATAACCTGATATCAAAATATTGAAATCCTACTTTATTCGCAATTGATCTCATAATTGCAGACTTGGCATAACCAGGAGGAGATGTTATAAAAAGAACTCCACTTTTGGAATTCATAATTTTAAAATACCTTTTCTCTCTTTCTGATAGAGATTCATACCCTTCTGGAAATCTGTTAGCTGGAGTCAGTGTTACACCTTTACCCATGTTTTTTTCTGTCATAATTAATTCAATTTAATTTTAATTTAATATTTATTATTTAATTGATGTTTTGTTTTTTATACATTACAAAGATACTACTTATTTCTGATATAAAAAAATATTTTTGTACTTATTATTAAAGAATATCATCATATTCTTCATTTTTATTTTTATTTTTTTCTATTGTATTATTAATTAAGTTTTTATCATCTTCTGAATTTTTATCATAAAATGTATCAATAGAATTTTTTAATTATTCATTTACATTTTCTTCATTTTCTTCATCAGTTAATGTTTTTAAATATTCTTGAGCTTTATCATCTTTTATTTTTTTGAAAATAGGAACCAAATAGTCAATGATATATTCAAACCGTTCTGTTTCATTTTTAAATTCCCAATCTTTTACAGATTTTAAATCAACATCATATAATATTGATAATACATCATAATCTTGTATAATATCTGGTATAGTATCGCCATATTCAATTTTTACGATATTTTCAGTATCAATTATAGTATCTTTAAATATTAAAGTTGCAGTATATGAATAATCATTATTATCTGTTAGATATACATTAATTCTATCTTTCTCCAAGGATAATACTTTAATTATACAAACATAAGGTTTATCATTAATTTTTATCCATGTCTCAGGATTAATTAAATTTCCTATTATTTTTTGTAATTCTACCTCAAATGAAAAATCTTGTTTTTCATATTCAATTATACTTTCAAAATACTCTTTTAAAAGTTTAATTAAGTCATTATCATATGCTAATAATGCATCTTTTCTATCCTTAACATCATTCTCTATTTGCTTAGCATATTTATCCCATAATTCTTTCTGATGATCTATATGTTCCTTCTTTTTAGCTTCTTCATAAGCTTCAGGATCTTTCTTATATAAAAGAGAATCTTTTACTTCTAATATTCTATACTCATCTTTTATACTTTCAATAAAATTAGAAAACTCAATATTTTTAATCAATTTATTATTTAATTTACTAGATAATAAATTAACATCAGTTTCTTCTGTGAAATAAATAGCAGGTGCAAATTTTTCAATTTTAATTGAACATTGCTCAATTAATTCCTCAACTATTTTCAATGGAGAAAATTCTAATGAATCTGTATTTAATTCTAACCCATTTTTAATTAAGTAAATGAGACTACCACTTGGCTCAATCGTAGATATAATATGATAATTATATTCTACATCTTGCGTAAATAATGATAATAAATCTTGTTTTTTGCCCATTTTATTTTTTGTTTTTAAATAATAATTTTGTATATATTTTGCTAATATATTCAATATAATCTTTTCCTGATATAATATATGGAATAGTTGTGAATATAGCTGATATAAAAAATACTATTAATATAATAAACCATAATACGCTTTCATATAATCTATATGAGTATTTTTTTAATGCTTTCATGTTTAAAATTTTTTGTTTTTTATAGAGTAATAAACAGAATAAGGAAATATTATCAAATTCATTAAAAATGTACGAATTAAATTGCTAAATTTCTTACCCAAATTACCCATTTTATACGTTCTGTGTAAACAATAAATAGCCCATATTATAGCTAAAATTAAATATATCAGTATATAAATCATGTTTATGTTTTTTGTACTACAAAAGTAATAAAAAAATCTGATATACCATAGTAAAATCAAACTATTTTTTAAAAAAAAGATAAACTTTTATCTTTTTTGATTATATATTATTTATATATAAAATATGAAAAATATGAAAAAACTAAAAAATATGAAAATTGATGAAAAATTGCATACAGAATTAAAAAAATATGCAACTGAAAATTCATTAAAATTAAATGATTGGGTTGAAAAAATAATCAAAAAAGAATTCGAAAAAATAAAACAAAATAATAATGATTATTGATAAAGAAGTTATAGTAAAACCTAATAATCACAGTATTAAACATTATATAGATAAAGGATATGATGCTAAATGTAAATGTGAATTGTTAGTTAAAGTTGAAGATTTAACAACATCATCTAATGTTAGAGTTAATTGTAAGTGTGAAAACTGTAATGAAATAACTAATATAAAATATCATGATTATAGTATATGTTTATCTAAAAATAATTTTTATGTTTGTAAGAAATGTAAATTTGAAAAAATTAAAATAACTAATAAAGAAAAATATGGAGATGAAAATTATTCTAATTGTGAGAAAAGAAATAAAACTATGATTGATAAATATGGAAGTTCAATTCCATTAAAAAATATTAATATAAAAAATAAAAAAGAACAAACTTGTTTAGAAAAATATGGTTTTAAAAATGCATCTGAAAATGATGAAATTAAAAATAAAATAAAAAATAGTCATATAATGATATATCAAGATGATGATAATAAAAATAAAATTGTAGATAAAAGGAGAAAAACTTGTATATTAAAATATGGAGTAGATAGTTTTACTAAAACAGAAGAATATAAACAAAAAAGTGAAAAAACTTGTAGTAATAAATATGGATATCTACACAATGGTTCAGTTCCAGAATTTATTTTAAAAAGACAAGAAACTCATTTAAAAAATAATGTAGATGATAATAGAACAGATTTCTATTTATATAAAAGAAAAGTGAATAACTATACTAGAATATTTTTAAAAGAATTGTTTTATAAATGGAATGGTTTTGATTATTACGATAATGAATATATAAAAAATAATTTAAGTTATGACTCAGGTTGTTCATTATACCCATCAGTTGATCATAAGATACCAAAATATTTTGGATTTAAAAATAATATAGATCCTAAAATAATAGGAGATATTAATAATTTGTGCATAACAAAAAGATCAATAAATTCTAAGAAAAAAGATAAAATTTATGATATAAAATTATTAATTAAAATGAAATTGATAATAATAAGTGATATAATAAAAAAAGAGAGTTAAAATAACTCTCTTTTTTTTATTTAAAAATTATTATTAATCTTGTTTACCAACATTAACAATTTGTTTTACTTTTCCATTATCAAATGTAATAGGACATTTTTCTGCAGTCGATAATATTAATGTTCTTGATTTAATATTTTTAAAATCCAAAGAATCTGTGTATCCATCTGTTAATATGACATTGTTAAATCCTGAAATTCTATTTTTAGGATCTGAAATAAAGTCCAACCCCGGCATAAGTGTGGTACCACCAAGTCCGGAAATTTTCATTTTTTCAATTTCTTTCTTATTTTTGATATGTAAAACCTTTTGAATCTGCGCATCGCACTGTATTAAATTAATTTCGATGTCATTCTGAAAGATATAGGAAAGAACTTTTTCAAATTCACCGTTCATTGATCCACTGGTATCAAGAAGAACATTAATTTCATTTTTGAATTTTTTATGACCTTTTAATCCTTGTATACCTTTTCTATTAGGACGTACTATGGTTTTTTCTTTTTTTGAACCAAAAACATGACTGCTCATCGCTCTTTTAATTTCTTTCAGGTAATCTTTTTTTGTTTTTCTAAGTTTATTAAGAATAGCATCAACATCTCCTGATTCAAGTCCACGATTTTTCAATCTTGACATAACTCCTTCAACTATTTCTCTTTTTAGTTCTTGAGGTATATCATCTCCTAAATGTACATCAAGTGTATTTTGTTCTTGACGTTCTTCACCTTCAAAAATAGTTTCAAGAGAATAGCATTCTGCATCATTTTTGCCATATTTGCCATATCTATCTTTTCCAGATGTATCAGTTTTTCCTTGACGAGATTGATTATTTTTGTGTTCATGCCCACAATTTGGACATTTATTGCTATTGCTTTGACCTTCACCATCACCTCCTTGACCTTCACCATCACCTCCTTGACCTTCACCATCACCTCCTTGACCTTCACCATCGCCTTCTTGACCTTTACCTTGTCCTTTTTCTTTACCTTCATCATCTTGATGTTCTTCTCCTGGTTGGTTCATAGGTGATCCACATTTAGAACATTTATTACTTTGACCTTGCATTTTTTTAATGCTTTCCTTATTTTTTTCTTGCCATTCTCTTTTTTTGTTGACAAACCATTCGTATAAGTCTTCAAATATTTGTTCTCCTTTATAATCTTTAGGAACCATAAGAGCACTATTATTTTTCAATTCATCTTTTGGAATATCAATAAAAGGTTTAGCTCCTATACCAAGACCTTGTTTTTTCATAATTTCGTCATATATGATTTGGTTGATAATCATATCTTGAACGATATTAGCATCTTTTTGATTATATCCTACGCTTCTTTTAATATGTGAAAAAAGAATATGGAATTCTTCGTGTATTAGCAGAAAATTTATTTCAGGTTGTGGTAGAGAGTCTATAAATTTTCTATCCCAATAAAAGTTCATACCAGCGGAAGTAACATTAACTCCTGCTGTAGGAATATAAGGATTGTTTTTACTTTCGAAAAAATTAATAAACAAAGCGAATTCACCATAGTATGGTAAATTGCCAGTTGCCATCATAGCCACTACTGCTTCAGTAAGCTTTTCGTGCATTTGATCTGGAATTACGTATTTATAAAAATCTATCATATTTATTTATTTAATTATTTGTTTATTATTTATATGTAAAAGTACTACAATTTTTTCTAATCACCTATTATTTTTCTTTATTTTTTAGATAAAGTAAGAAAAAAACAATAAATATAAATACAGGTACAAATATATTTGAATTTGCTTTTATTGTTTCTTTTAATCCATATACACGAATTTCAGTAGTTATAATTGAAACTCCTTTTTTTCCTATTACAAATGTGTCGTCCATGATTTTTTTGTTATCATTGATATCTTTAACTACTTGTTTTGGATCCAGTTCTTTTTCTTTTGCTGATACATTAGAATATGTAAACATAGGAATTAATATTAATAGAATAATAAATATTTTTTTCATAATGATATTATTTATAATTATTGTATATGGTTTTTTATATTTGAGCAATTTGAATTATATCCTATTTTACAATTTTGACAACCTTGTATTTGTTCTGTATAATATTTACAAGTTAGATATCCTTTTTCACATCCTATTATTTTTATAATTATGTGCATATCTGCATCTAATTCATTTTTAAAATGTTGAATATCATTTTGAGTTTCAACATTCCAACATGATGTAAATCCACTTTTGAATTTTATATAATCTCCGTTAGTTTCATAGCCTGATTTTGTTTTCATATTATATTATTTATAATTACACTACAAAGATACTACATTTATTTGATATAATTATTAATATGTATGAATTTGTTTTTTATTTTTCCAATATAGCATTATTAAATATCCTCCAATTAGTCCTCCTAGATGTCCAAAGTGTGCGATTCCAAATCCTAATGATGGATTTATCATAGATAGTAATCCAAATACTAATGAAAATGCTGCAAATCCATATAAAAAAAACTTCACTTTCATTGGTATAGCAAAAAACAAAAAAATTTTTGATTCTGGAGCTAAAAATAAAAGTGCTATCATTGCTCCACTAATTGCTCCTGATGCTCCAATTGCAGGAACTGGACTAAGAAACATGCATAATATACTTGAAGAAATACCACTTAAGAAATATAATATTAAGAATTTTTTACTACTGATTGTTTTATCTATAAAATTACCAGTAAACCATAATGCAAGCATATTACCAAGTAAGTGTATAATACTACCATGTAGAAACATTGATGTTATTATTTGATATGGCTGAAAATCTGGACTGGATATATTATAAATAGCTCCTTTATCTATTAAAGATGGTATGAAATAATAACTAATTATAAATATTATAGTATTTATGATGATTAAATACTTTATGACGTCTGTTGAATTTCCAATAGATGTGAATTTATAAGTTGTTTCTCTTCGTTTTTGAATTTTTTGTTTTTTACTCTTATATTCTCTATATTCAGGAGTATCAAGAAGTTCTTTAATTGATTTCTTTTTAGATGAAAAATCATATCCATTAGTATTGCTCATAAAAAATAGTTTTATATTGAGGTACAAAGATAATATATTTTTTTTATTAAATGAATATAAATTTGAGATATTTTTTAGTTATTATTTAAATATCTGATTATTAGATTAATCGTCTCTTTCTATTTTTGTTGAAAATTTATACATTTTATTTATTTCTACGAGAGTTTTTATTTCTCTCCATTTTTTTCTAAGTTTAGCAGAATCATTAGAAATTCCATTATTTACTACATTTATTGAAATTCCGCTATTTATTAAATAGTCTATCCATAATTGCAAATTTATAAAATTTTTAATATGAAGAAAGATGGCATATAAATACCATCTATTTCTCCACAATTTTACAATTTTTGAAGATGATTCATATGAAATTATTTCATTTTTAACCTTCATTATAATCTATATCTTTGAATTTTTTTTCTACTTTTTTTCTAATTATTGTTCTTCCTTTTTTAATTTGAGATTTTATAGTAGATAGATTTATATTTAGTTCATCTGAAATTTCTTTATATTGCATACCTTCGATTTCTCTCATTATAAGAACTTTTTTATATTTTGAATCTTTTTCTGGTAAATTGTATATAGCATCTTTTATGATAGATGCTTTTTTAACAAAAATATTATATTCTTCTATTGGTTTTTTGCTATCATCATATGCTATCACATTAGATAAACTAAAATTTATTGCTAAATCTTTATCAATTGAATCTGTTGGTAACCTTTCATTATCTTTGTGTACTTTTTTGACAATATTTTCTGCTATTTTATAAATCCAAGTATTTAGTTGTGCTCCTCCTTCATCTGGTCTTTTATATGTTTCAATATTCAGTAATGCTTGAATAAATGCATCTTCTACATGATCTTCTGCTATTCCAGAATCTTTAGTATATTTTGTGATATACCATATTAATTTAGGTTTGTGATTTTTATAAAAATCTTGAAAATTTATACCTGTGCGAGCTTCGAACTGTATTTCAAGTTCATTATTTTTAGTTGATGTCATAAAGTTTATATTTGAGTTGTTATATATATAAAATGTATTGGTTTGTTTTTAAAAAATACATTTTTTAACTATTTTTGGATATTATATAATTCTATCATACCTACCACTTGAGTAGGACTATGTTGCATAGTTATGATCGTTGAGAAATTAATTCATTTTATGATACATCAATAATTTATGTACTGATAATTTTAATTCGTTCAACATTAGAATTTTATATAAGTTTATCCTATATTGATTATTTTTATTATAATCATTTTTTTATTTCTATAATTGATATTTATTATAATTTATTTTCTGTTTTTGTTATTTTTATTTTTTAATTGTTAATATTAATTTAGTTAATTATCTCATTTCTTATTTTATAAATTTATATATTTCATCATTTTAAAAGTCAACGTTTTTAGCTCACTTAACATCATGTAATTTATATCTAAGATTCTGTTATTTTATTTAATTTATTTCTTCTTGTTCTTTTTATATTTTCTTCGAATCTAAGCTCGTAAATTGGTAGGTGTTTATCTATGAAATTTTTATATTGAACATCAACATAAATAATATCTTCTGCATTTATTATTGTACCCTTATATCTATGCGATAATAATTCAACAGCATCTCCAATTATAGGTTTGTATATTATACGATTTTTCTCCAAATAATTAAATGGATTGAAATAATTTGCAAAATTAATAAATTCTTCATCTGTAACTCTTATGCTTTGTTTAAGTTCACTATCACTTTTATGATAACCTTTTATTATTTTTTCAAATTTTATTCCAAAAAAATAGCATGTATTAAATATTATATCATCAGTAAATATTGGTTTGTTATATTTGTCATATCCTACCAAATATGAATCTGGCTCAATTGAAGTATATTTCATTTTTCTGTCTGTGTATGTTTTCATATTTCATTAAACTTATTGTTATACAACATAAATGTTTTTTATTGTTTGTTTATATAAAGGTAATAAAAAAATTGGATAAAAAAAATAATATCATGTTTTATTTTGCATCTTTTTTAGCTATTTTTCAAAAAAACTATTTAATATATATCGTACGTAAAAAGTAAATATCAACAAATAGTTTTTTTATAAAAATATTTAATATATACATAAAAATAATTTTTAAATTATGCCAATAAAAGACGCAGATTTCGGAAAATACAAAAGACCAGGTATTTTCTTTGAGGAAATTGACCAGAGTATTGTTCAACTTCCAGTACAAAATGTTTTAATAAATTTAGTTCCTGGTTTTTCAAAAAAAGGTCCTTTTAATACTCCACTTTATGTTACAAATCCTACAGATTTTAGTACAATATTTGGAGATGATGATACTAGATTAGAAAATAAGGGATCATTTTTTCATAAAACAGTTAAACAAATGCTAAAAAGCGGTCCTGTTTGGGCGTTAAATCTTTTAGCAACAGATCCAAATAGAGATAAAGTGGACTGGCAATCAATAGGTGTGTCAGCAAGTGTAAAATCTCAAAATAGTAATGTTATAAGATCTGCTTATGAATCATTTTATAATAGACAAGCTTTCTGGGAAAGAGATACTGATTCATTTTTAAATGTTGTACAAGCAAATAATTATGGTGTTCAAGATACTGATAGACTTTTTCATATAACAAACATGGGATATACAGATATTAGTATATTTATGTTTAAATCATCTATAACTGGTTTCGATGTTACAGCAGAATCATGGTACGGTGATAGAACAAAAGTACCATCATATCTTGATTATAGAGATTGGATTTCAGATTATTTAGTAACTATCATTGTAGTAGCTGGTGATTGGTCAGATTATAAAACATTATCTAATGATACTACATATGGTAAGTATTTTGATAAAAATGGATTAATTAAAAATAACGTATCTTCATTTCTTAATGAAAGTACTGTATCTGTTCTTGCAAATTATGATTGTTCTTTAATTCCATATTTTAAAGATTTGAATAATAGAGATATGTACATTAAAAATATTATAAATAATGATACAGATAAAACTGGTTTATTCTGTACATATAATGAAGATGTATTACTTGAAGCTGATTTTAGAGTAAGTAGTTTGGATATTATAGGTGGAACAATTGTTGGAGAAGATGTTAGTAGTATTAATTTTATGTCATATAATACAATTCTTAATGAACAAATATCATATTCTCAAACATATTTGGATTCAACTAATAATGTTATTACTAATAATTATGATAGTTATAATCAAGATTTTGTGTCAAATAATGTAGATGTTAGATCAGGTGCATATGTGAATGGAAATATATTTGGTGTTAGTTGTAATACAACATCATTAACAGGAACAACAGGAACAACTTTATTAACAACGTTTACTATTGATCCTAACGCATATTATGTATTAAATGGAGTACTTATTACTGGTAATACATTTGTTGTTAATGCATCAGATGGTGTTTCATATCCAAATGGATCAAGATATGATGTTCTTTATCTTACTAATGATAATACTATTAACGTGCTAAAAGGAACAGAATCTAATTCTAATACAGGAGCAATTTTACCAGATTATTTATATAGTTTAGATAGTACTATAATTTTAGGATATGTGTATATATTAAATTCTGGATTAACTGCAACATTAACATATAATTCTATATCTGTAGGAACTAATGGTTATATTGCTCTTGGAACTACAACAGGATATGAATCAGTAATTACTGATGGTTTTGATACACAAAATTATATGAATATTCAATTTAATGGCACATCTGGTCAAACAGGAATTTATAATGATTATAATTATCTTAGATTAGCTCAATGTTTTTATGAAATATATGAAAATATTACTGCAAAGAGCGTTTTTATTCATCAAACAAGTGGTGATTTTATTGGTGGAGATAAAGATCCTGTTGTTTCAGTTTTAGCAACTGAGGCTACTTCATTACAAAATGCGAATATTAAAATTTATATTGATAGTGATTCTCCTGCTTTATGTCATTCAGGTAATACATTTTTATTATATTATGTGGACAATGAATTTTTGTTACATGAAAATTTTGTTGATACTAATACATTGGTAACTATAAATTCTGTTTTATCATCAGGAACTAATGGTATTGTAGCAACATATTCTCAATTTTATTTAGATTATTATAATGGTAATATTAATAACGATGATTATTTTTATGTTAATAATAATAGTGGATTGACAACTAAGATATATTTGGATATGTTTATTGATCAAAATAATATATTAACTGTCAATTTTTTATCTGCAATCAATCCTCCAATAACATATAGTGTTTCACATACAGATTGGGATAATTCTAACTATTATAATTATAGTTTAATAGTATATTCCGATAGATCTAATTGGAAACAATCAGTTCAAATCGATCAATGGTACGGTGATGATCTTACAGATTGTAGACAAATATCTATAGATAAAAATAGATATTCAGAAATAACAATAGGTAATTTTTTAACCGCTTATTATGATGAATCATATTGGACTGCACCTAATGGAGAAGGATATTTAGAAGGATCTGTTCCAAGAAAAATAACTAGAATTATAAATATTAAAAATGATCCAACAAATGTTAATAATAAATATATTTATACAGATTCTCCTATTAAAATTGATAATTATAATTCATTAAATCCAAGTGGTACTACATCATTACAAACATTTACATATCCAGAAATTGATGAATATGTTGATGAATATAAAGCATTGGTATTATCGCCTTTTACAGTAAATGTAGCATCTATACCAGATGGTACTGATATTAGACAAAATTCAATATTGGATATTATTGATATTGATACAAATCTTGGAAAGGCTCTGGCAGATAAAAATAAAATATCATGGAGATATCTTGTAGATTCATTTGGATTAGGATTGACTCCAATGGACGGATATGGATCAAAACAACAACTTGCTAATGTTTGTGGATTGAAACTTAATTGCTTAGGATTTATAAGTATGCCATCAGCTAAAATATTTAAAAATTCAACTAATCCATCATTTATAAATGACGATTATACTTTAAATATTCAATATGTTGCTGCTGGAGCAGATGATAGTAAAAATCCAGATTATTATTATCAATTTGCTCAACCTTATACAGACGCTGTAGATAATGTTTCTGTTGATGGTAGAAGTTGTGTTGGTTATTTCTTCCCATATATAAGAATATATGATAATGGTGTACCAAAATGGGTTCCGCCTGCATCTTACGCAGCAACAACTTATATGCAAAAGTTTGTATCTAATACAGCAGGTATGGTGCCTTGGACAATATGCGCTGGTATTACTAATGGTAGAGTTCAAACTATAACTAAAACTGAAATGGACTTTAATGATACTGATCTTGATTATTTACATGGCATGAATGCAAATCCTATTGTATATAAATTAAATAATGGATATTGTATTAATGACGATGCATCAGCACAAGTATTTCCATACTCATCTCTTAGCTTCTTACATTCAAGAGAAGTTCTTATTGAACTTGAAAATAGAATGTACGATATGCTATTAAAATATCAATGGCAATTTAATACTGCAGAAATTCGTTCCGAAATCAAATACAATGCTAATAAAATCTGTAAAGATATGTTGGATAACAACGCATTATATGACTTTTGGAATGTTTGTGATGAAAGTAATAATACTGATTATGTTATAGATTTACAGATGGGCGTAATTGACACGTATGTAGAGTTGATAAAAGGAATGGGTATTATTGTTAATAATATTACAATAATGAAGAAAGGTGATATACAATCTATGGGATTTTCATCAGTTGGTAGCTAATTAATTATAAATAATAATGAAAAAAAGAGAAATAATTTAATTATTTCTCTTTTTTTATAAACTTTATATTAAAATATTTATATATAGGAGAAATAGAAACATATATAAAGTTTATGAATAAAGAAGAAAATATAGAAAAAATAAAAAAAGAAAATGGTACATCAGGAAAAATGTATAATGAGAAATACATTAAAAATAATTATCCTGAAATTTTTAAAGATGTTATAGAATTTTGTAGTAGTGATAAATTGATAGATTTACCTTTTAAAGAAAAAATTTATCATTATGTTAATGATTTAAAAGAAATTTTATATTGTTCAAATCCAAATTGTAATAATATAGTTAAGTTTAAGAATTCAACGATAGGATATCATAAACATTGCTCTAAAGGTTGTACGAGTAAAGATCCGAATATTAAACAACAAAAAGAAGATAATTCATATATAAAATATGGAACTAAAGCACCAGGAATGAATAATGATATTAAAGAAAAAATGATAAAAACCAATCAGGAAAGATATGGCGGTAATAGTCCTATGCAAAATATTGAAATACAAGAAAAATCTAAAAAAACATTATTTAAAAATTATGGTGTATATAATTTAAACGATTCAGAAGAAATTGTAAAAAGAAGAATCGAATCATTTAAAAAAAGTAATTATAAAGAAAATTATACTAATACTATGATGTCCCGTTATGGAGTAAAATATACATTTCAAAATGAAGATTTTTATAAAAAATCTAAAGAAACATTATTTAAAAATTATGGAGTATTTAATCCTTATGAAAATAAAGAGATATTAGACAGAGCACAAAAGAAAAGAAAAAATACTATTAAAAATAATAAAATATTGAATCAAGATAATAATATAATTGATGTTGATTATGATACAAGAGAATATTTGATGAATTGTGATGTTGGAAAAAATCATACATTTAAAATTAGTTTTGAATTATATAAATCTAGAAAGCAATTTGCTAATTATAAATGTACTGAATGCTTTCCAGAACATTTCAATCAAACTTCAATGAGTGAATTCGAATTATTAAATTTTATACAAAAACATTATAAAGACGAAATAGTAGTTAATAGCAAAAAAATTATTTATCCTTTTGAATTAGATATTTATTTACCAGAAATAAATATTGCATTTGAATTTAATGGTATTTATTGGCATGATGAACAGCACAAATCAAGTGATTATCATTTAAAAAAGACTGAATTATGTGACGAAAATGGTATTAAATTAATTCATATATGGGAAGATGATTGGATGTATAAAAATGATATAGTAAAATCAAATATTTTAAATATTTTAAGTATAAAAACAAATATTATAGATGTAAATGATTGTGATATAAAAGAAATAACTAATAGTGAAGTTATTAAAGATTTTTTAGAAAAAAATCATATTCAAGGATTTATAGATTCACAAATTAAAATAGGATTATATCATAATAATGAATTAATTAGTTTAATGAATTTTGAAAATAATATTGAATCATATGAATTATTAAGATTTTGTAATAAGTTAAATACTAATATTATTGGCGGATATGATAAATTATTCAAATATTTTGTTATAAATTATGAACCAACGGAAATTATAGCATATTTTGATAGAAGTTGGAGTTATGATAAAATATATGAAAATTTAGGATTTGAATTAGTACATAAATCTCAATCTAATTATTCTTATGTTATTGATGGTATTCGTAAAAATAGATTTAATTTTGGCAAATCTATTTTAATAAAAGAAGGATATTCAAGTGAAAAAACTGAAAGTGAGATTATGTTAGAAAGAAAAATTTATAGAATTTATGATTCTGGACAATTAAAATTTATATGGAAAGATAAACAAATTTGAAAATATATAATATATAAATAAAAAATTATGATAGAACAAAAACAGAAGGATGATTTAAAAAACCAACTTTTAGATATGACTGAATTGAGTAAGAATTTACAAGAACCAGTATCTGAAGAAGAACAAAAGTCTTTAGATGATATTATGAATCAAATTCAAGAAGCTAGAGATTTTTTAGATGAATGTATTAAAAATAATAAAAAGGAGAAATGAATAAAAAAGAGAAATGATTAAATCATTTCTCTTTTTTATATGTTAAATTTTTTAGTGCTTTTTGCTAATTCTAATTCAGTTTCTAACTTGCCTTTTTTATGATTATATAAAGTGAATGATTGAGTTTTATTTATTTTCCGATCTGTCAACTCATACCATTTATTATTCATTTTTACTAATATATCAGATTCATAAGTACTTGATAGTTCATCTACTAATTTAATATCTTCACACCTCCCAGTTATACTTTTATTTATAGTTAAATAATTAAAATCATACTTATAAATTTTAAAGCATTGAAATGTTATCATATGATTTAATATCATTTCAGAAATTAAATCAAAAAAATCAATATTATATGTTATGCAGTCATTCATTAAATTCATGATTGATATTTCTGTGTTGCGTAAATCTTCAAAGGTTTTTATATATTTCATGATATTATATATTAAATTAAATATTTATTTTTTATATATAATGCTATGAAGCATTTAAAAATATATGAAGCATTTAAAGAATCTGATGTCAAAATAGGAAATTATGTAATATTAAACGTTAAATTTAAAGATTTTGGATATTCTTTATCTGATAATCAAAAAAATACTCTTGTCGAATATTTAAATAATACAATATGTGAAATTGTTAATATAACTACTAGTTATTCTGGTATCCAAGAGATAGATGTTAAATATAATAATATACCGTTTACTCTTAATGATTGGTTCGGTGTAGGAAGAACTATTACATTAGATATTACAGATATTTTTGATATGTCAGATTCAAAAAAAGAACTAATTGATAGACATAATTTAAGGCAAGTAGTAAATAAATTTAATATATGAAGTATTTAAAAATATATGAAAAATATAATAATTTGCCTATTCTTGGTGATTATGTCGTAGTTTATTGTGAATCAATGAATGAAAAATTTAACGATTTTATAAATAATAATATTGGTAAGTTAAATAATTACGGTAGAATAACAGATCTTGCTTGGGTTGAGTATTTTAATATTCCAGAAGAATTAAAAAAACATTTTGATGATGATAAATATGCTATACTTAATACAAATACTATTAAATATTTTTCTAGTGACAAAAAAAATGTAGAAGCGTATTTGAAAGCTCAAAAATTTAATATATAAAATATGAAATTGAAAAGATTTAATGAAAGTGTTCATGAAGATTATGTCGAAATACTTCAAGATAAAATTAAAAATGATAAAAAAATTATTAATAGATTTGAATTTTATTTTGATAACATGAGTAATACATTTGAATGGGATTCTGATAATATTACAATATTTGCAACTCCTTATTGGGAAGAAAATTTAAATTTACCTATTGATATTCTTATTGATGATACCGATCGTAATATTGTTTTTGAATTAAAAGAATTAACTTCACAAAAAGACGTTGATAATACTATAAATTATTATTATGAAATAATAGATTCATTAACATTAAAATTAAATAAAATATCAGAATTGAATAGTGTTATTCCTATTATATTAAATAAATTGAGTATTATAAAATTTGATAATATTATTATAAAATCTATTGACGATATAAAAAAATATGATATTGATGAATTAGTAAAATTATATAATTACTTATATAAACAATATCCTGAAATATTTTTAGCTAAAAATTTTAATATATAAAAAATGAAATATTTAAAAAAATTTGAAAGTTTCAATTGGAATTCTTTAATAGATATTAAAATAGGAGATTATGTGATAATTGATTCTAGTAAATTGTCAAATTTTATGATTAAAAATAATGTTGATATATATAGAAATTTTTTGAATAGTAATATAGGTAAAATTATTAATATTAGTCGTGTGCTTGATAATATTAGAGTTAAATATGAAAATATACCTGATATTATTAAAGATTATTTTGAAGAAGATAATTCTATATTTTTACATCCGTCAAAAATAAAATATTTTTCTAAAACAATAGATGACTTAAAATTGAAATTAGATACTGATAAATTTAATTTATAAAAAATGAAATATTTAAAAAAATTTGAAGGATTGATAAAAACTTATGATTATAATATAATCATAAAATTATTAAATAATTTACTTGTTAAATATAATGAAAATGATAGTAATATAAGGCAATCCGCACAAGGTATTTATGCTAGATTTTCAAAAAAATTCATTAAAAAATCATATCTTGATATTTTAAATATATTGAAAGTTTGTGGTTATGTAATATCTTCATATAGTTATGATGAGAAAAAAAGAATTAATAAACAACCAGAAAATAATAATATTTTATCTGATATTTATACATATATTAATTTTACACTTATAAAAAAGTTTGATATCGAAAATATAGATAATATAGATAATTTATATCACGTTACTGATAAAAAAAATATTAAAAATATATTAAAAAACGGATTAATTCCAAAATCAAATAATAAAATAGAATCACATCCAGATAGAATTTATTTAATGAGTAATTTAACTGGAGCTAATCATTATTTGCGATTACTAGAAGATAAATATGGAGATTATTCTGGCGATAGGTTTATAATATTAAAAATTAATAAAAAATTAATAAATATAAAATTATATTATGACCCAATGTATCTTAGGTCAGAAAAAAACGTTGAAGTATCTGGATTTGACGCATTTTATACATATGATAATATTTCACCTGATTCTATAGAATTACTTACTATTGATTATTAAAAATATGTCATAGTTAATAGGTGTAATCTTTTTTTAAATTTACATTATAAATATCTTTAATTTTTGTATATGTTTCCTTCTATGAATTCTAATATAGAATCATAAAAAAGTTTCATATTTATTTTTTAATGTAAACAACATTATCACCAATTTTAATATTTTATGATATTTTATATTAACCAATTATTTTCATCAATAATCTCAATTTCTAATATTATTTCATTATCTTTTTTTAAATATATTTTATTATCGTCCCATTTCTGATAAGTATTAACATTTAGTGTAATATTATTAAATAAACCAACAGTATATATTTTTTGATCTTTATTTAAACTTGGTAATTTATATAAACTACTATCACACAAAATAGTAGCAATATTTCCATTTGTTTCTATATTATCAACATTTTCATCAATGTGTGATATGATATCATCTTCTAATTGTTTTTGTGATAAAATACCGGTTTTTTCTGTTATTTTAATTTTCATGTTTTTTAATTATTTTTATTATATAATATGCTTTTTCAGGAAACATTCCTATATCAATTAATGCTATTTTAATATTATTTTTATCATTTAAAGCATTTTCGTTAGTAGCTACAATGATACCTGGCTGATCAATATTAGTTTTATACCCAAATATGATTTCGTCATTTAAATATTCAGAAATAATGATAGGTATATTAATATTTTTTTCATTTATAATATCTATTAAATCATTATTGTTTTTTGTGATATGTATTTTTTTAGGTATTATAATAAATTTATCATCATATCCAATTTTGATAGTTGATTCTTTTAATATTTTAAAATTATCATTAATATAATTCGCTATTTCATCAATATTAATATTAATATTTGTTGAATTTCTTTTAATATCTTTAATTTTATTTATAAAAATTTTTTCAATAAGTTCAGGAATATTTTCTAAATCATCAATTTTAAACGTGCCTGCAGATACTGTCTTAGTATATACATTATTATCTTCATTAACATATAGTAAAGATATTTTTTCTAAATTGTCAGTTTCTTTTACTGATATATAATCTAATGTTTTTATTTTTTCTAACATATCATTTTTATTTTAATATATATACTAATAAAAAATAAGTTTAAAAATATGAAGACATATATTCAATTTATAAATGAAGCAAGTATTGGAGATCTTTTTAAAAATCAAGTAGAACTATTTCTATCTAATGATAGAGAAGATAAACAATTGTTTGCTGAAAGTAAAACATTAGGTAAAAAAATTTTAGAAGATTCTACCATTGTACTTAAATGTAAAAATTATATAATTAATTCATTTTCTCAAATGGGATATGATAAATTAAGCATAGAAAATATAGAATTAACTTTTTATGAACCTGAAAATATAATAGTCGGTATTATTCCAGATGGAGTTCTAAAAAATTTTGGTAAAACTGGTCATAGTGTATCTTTAAGAAAACTTAATATAATAGTTTTTGAAAAATCTCAATGGAAAAATGATGTTGAAGGTTGGATAATACATGAAGTTGGTCATGTTATATCTTGGAGAGATTATAAAGATTCACCGAAAATAAAAAATGAATTTATTACTGGAACTAAAGTCGATGCTAATTCTAATGTATTTGACTCAAAAGATTGCTTCGGTTATAATGGATATCCAAATGTTTGGTTCGAATATATACCATTTATAAATCAAATTAAATTTTTATTGAAATCAAATTCTCCAGAAAATACAATTAGATTAATGATGAAAGATTATGAAGTAGAACATAATCCTGACGAATTGATGAAATATGAACAAATTTTTATAAATTATTTGAATTGCGTATTAGGTGAAAAAAGTGAAATAAAAAATAAATATATAACATTATAAAAATAATAAAGATGAAAAAAATAAAAACATTCGAAAATTTTACAGCACAAAATGAAATTAATGTTATTATTGATACTTCTGCAAGTATGTCAGATGATCAATTACAAAAAGCTATAACTGAAATAGATATGATAGATGATTACTGTTGTAATATTAATGTTATACAAGTATCAGATAAAATTGATGATGTTACTGTAATTAATAATATACATAATTTATTATATTTGAAATTTAAATTTGGTGCTGGAGGTTCTGATTTACGTGCAGCAATAGATTATATTATTGATAATGACTTAAATGATAATAAAACATATATTATATCAGATTTCATTTTACCTAAAATAGATTTCTCAGAATTATCAGATTACGAAAAAATAGTAGTAGAATAATTAATTTTATTCTTGATATATTATAAAATAAAATATGAAATATGAAATACTTAAAAAAATATGAGATCGTTAATCAAAACCCAAAAATTGATGATTATGTTATTTTAAATGATATGCCATCAGTAATAGGTAGAATAAAAGAAGTCAATAGAAATTTTACATATTATATTAAATTTATAGGTAATAGTTATATTACTGATAGAAGAGTTTTTTCAACATCTGAGATTAAATATTGGAGCGAGAATAAGAAAGAATTAGAGTTAATAGCTGATACAAATAAATTTAACATATAATATTTAAAAAATGAAGACATATATACAATTTATAAAAGAAGATAATAATTAAAAATTATCTGATGATAAATATGAAATTAAATATGAAAAATGGAAAAAATCAGATTATTCTGAATGTTATATGGCATATAACCTTTATAAAAATGATCAATTAGTAGCTGGTATTTCAAATGATAGTAAAGATAAAATGAAAGTTGTTGTTAGACACATTGAAAATTTTTCAACTGAAAAAGGAATGACAACAAAATTATTATTTATGTTGTTAGATATGAATGTTTCTATTGATACTGGTAAACCAAATTATAATTCAATTTCAACTACTGCATATAATATGAATAAAAAAATAGTGGAAATAATAAATAATAGTAAAGGTAAATATAAAGCAACTATTTTAGGTCCTGCTAATAATAAAGGCAAAGAAAATGAAGAAAAATATAAAGATGTCGCAGGTAAAAATACTAAATCAGATAATTATCATTATAGATTTCAAAAAATATAATATATAAATCTATTATATATAAATATTTTTTTTTACTTTTTCATTTTTTATTAAAATACTCAATATATAAGCACCTATTTAGGTAAATAAATTTATTTATTGGTTTTTTTCATTACAGTGTGTTAGATTTAATATATAGACTGAATTATATATTTAATTTATAAAAAATAATCTAATAAAAAATGGGATTAGCACACTTTACAGCAGTGGATACGGCAAGAGAAAAATGGGAACCTATTCACAAGAATCTATACGAGACTACAATTATTTTACCAACTGTTCTCCAATCACTACATCCAAACGCAACACACTTACTTTTGGAAAATACAAAATCAGCAAAGTTTCCAGCTTATCCTGATTTATCAACTGGTGTTCAAAGATTTAAATACTCTACAAGAGTTTTTATTATGATGCCAGAAAAAACACATATAGATGATTTATCTATTGTATTTAATCTTAACCAAAATGATGACTATCAAATATTTTGCTTTAAAATGCTAAAAGATTGGTACGATTTAGGCTGGAATAACGAAACTGGTACTCTTCATTATAAGAAAAATACGGTTGGAGATATTATTATTCATGCTCATGATAAAGAAGGTAAAGTTATTCGTAGGGTAACATACCATAACGTTATGATGAAAAGCTTTACAGGATTTGAAGATCTAAGTTGGGAAAGTTCAACTGATATTTTCGACCTTACTGCAAACTTCGTTGCAGATTATTGGGAAGATTTCTACTATTAAAATTTTATGAATTTTTAAAAATTAATAGGTATAAAAACCTATTAATTTTTAAATTTTTAGATTACTGGGAAGAAAATAAATTAAACAAAAAACAAAAAATCATATATATAAAATATGAAAAAAATATGTAGAATTTGTAAAGAAAATAAAGAATTAAGTGAGTTTCATAAAAAATGTAATACTTTTGATGGTCATAGAAGTGAATGTAAAGAATGTATTAAAGATATTCAAAAAAAATATAAAGAAAAACCTGATTTTAAAGAAAAAAGAAAAGAATATGATAAAGATCGTTATGATGAAAATAGAGAAAAAATATTAGATAGGAAAAAAGAATATCACATTGAAAACAGAGAAAAAATATTGGAGAAAAAAAAGGAATATCATAGTAAACCAGAAGTAAAAGAAAAAATGAAGGATTATAGTAAATATTATAGAACAGAATGTAAAGATAAGTTTTATAAGTATAGGAACAACAATCCTCACATTATAGTATGGCGTTCGGTATTAAATTCCACGTTAAAGAGATTAGGAACTATGAAGGAGGGTAACACGATAGATATATTAGGTTATTCTGCATTAGAGTTAAAGGAGCACATTGAGAATTTATTTACTCCTGGAATGACTTGGAATAATCATGGTGATTGGCATATAGATCATATAATAGGTGTTATAAATTTTACCAGTGATTCTGACATTAGGGAAGTATGTTCATTAAGTAATTTACGTCCATTATGGTCGACTACGAGGGAGATAGATGGTATAATATATGAAGGAAATTTAAACAGGAGTAAGATTAATTAGAAAAAGATTCCATTAGGAATCTTTTTCTATATTTTTAGGTTTTTTATCGAACATTACGATTAATGCGATTGCTGCAAAAATATCTACCCATAATATATTAATTGGATGTATACCTATTAGTCCGCATGTTGCTCCGATAATAAATGCTACAGTTATTGGAATTAAAGCATACCATTTCCAGCCTTTTCTCCACACTAAGATTGTTAAAATAATTTCTATTATACCCATAATTTATTTTTATTTTTTATATAGAAATAGATTATTAAAGTTTAATTAAAAATAATAGTTATCATCATAGAAATCTGATAAAAAATTTAGCCAAGCATTTATTGCATTTTCATTATATTTTTTAAGAGATATTAAGTTTTTCTTAGTATATGATTCTTTATTTTTTATAGTATTACTTAGTTGTTTACACATTGAGTTTACACTATTTGGATCTGATATTCCTGTAGATACCCAATTTATTTCGTTTGATACTACAACAGGAACGTTCATAAATACAGCATCTGCTGTTACGATATTAAATGTTTCAGTTAATGATACTTGCATTAATATATCCATTTTACTTAGTAGATTAAGAAAGTTTTCTCTATTTAGCCATTCAATTTCGATTAAGTTATGTTTAGTATTATTGAATAATGCTTTAATATTTTTATAAACATTAGCGCCAGATTGTTCTAGTCTACTATAATTGATATAGAAATTTACAATTGTATTATTTTCTTCTCCAAATTTTATAGCTGCAACAGCTTGGTTTAGTTGATTTTTCAATGGTCTAATTGCGCCGAAGCATCCAATATTATATGATTCTTTAATTTTTATTTTTGAAAATAATTTAAAAAAATTACCACATTTTTTTTTAATTATAATATCTTCATATATATTTGGTAGATATATATTTTTTATGCCTATTGAATTTAGATCTTTATGAGTTATTTCATTATTAAATGAAACTTCAACATTTTCAATTTTCAAATATTCTTTAATCCATGTAATAGCGATTCCTTCCATTGCTAAAAATGGAATTTTACTATGTATTCTTATAATAAATTTTATATTTGGATATAATTTATGTAATTCTGATATTTTTTCAGGAGTTACCCAAATTGCTTCAATTATACATATATTTGGTTTTATTTTGAATAATTTATTATCAATGTCGTTACCATCAATACACAATTCTACATCAGATTGAATATTTGGTAGAGTTGATATAAAATTTGAAACAAGTCTAGCAGAATTATACAATCCAGATTTTAATTTACCAAATGAATAATCTGGTGAATCATTATAGCCTGAATTGTCACTATACTCCGAATTATAGTCTGAGCAATAAGTTTGAGATTTTTTAAGTAAGAATAAAATTTTCATATATAAGTTTTTTTTTTAATTGTTAAATAAGTTTTAATATTTTTTATAACTTATATATAAAAATATATTGTTAAATAATTGATAAAATACTAATTATTATGATATAAAAATAAAAAAATATATTTTTATGGTGGGACAGAATCTTTTTTATATATAATCAAAAAATAATTAATTATATGAGTAATAATTCAAATAATAAGAAAGAAGAAGATGCATTATCTTATTTAGAAAATAATTTTGTTGATGATAAAGATGATATTGTTTCTATAAAAAAGCCAGATATGTCATATTTAGATAATAATGTACCATCTAATGAATATATTATTATTCCATTAAATATTTTACCTTGCGGAATATTTTATAAAAATGGTACAAAAATTAGTATTAGAGCGGCTAGAGTACAGGAAGTTCAGGCTTATTCGGTAGTTGATGATAAGAATTACCTTGATATTACTGAAAAAATGAATCAGATATTAAGTGGATGTGTAAGATTTTTTAATCCAAATGGCAAACAAGGTTCATATAAAGATATTAGAGATGGTGATAGATTATTTCTAATTTTCATGATTAGAGAATTAACATTTCCAGGTGGTAAAAATTTATCAAAAGAAGTTGTATGTGGTAATTGTGGTAATGAATTTAAGATGGAATTAAGAGCAACAAGTTCAACTACTGTAGAGAAATCTTTTGTAAATCATGATATACCTGAAAAATTAAAGAAATTTTTTGATCCTATTAATAAAGTTTTTGTATTTAAAATTGATGGAGTTGATTATAATTTAGCTCCTCCTACAATTGGAATTCAGGAAACATTTTTTGGAGATATTAAAAATAAAATTCAAGGAGAAAAAAATCCAAACGTTGCATTTTTGAAATTGGAATCATTTTTGTTACATGATAGAAATAACATAACAGAAGATGGTATAAAAGTAAAAGAGCAAGAATTTAAAAGAATGGATATGAAAACTTTTCAAATTTTAAATCAAGCAGTTAATCAAATGTTATTTGGTATAAAAGAAATGAAAAATCAGTGTCCAAGTTGTGGAATGGAGGTCCATACTGATATGAGCTTTCCCACAGGAGCCTCAAATATTTTCGTTATTCCAGATGCCTTTGGAGACTATTTTGGATAATAAATTTGGATTTATGGATGTTGATCATATTGCGCCTAGATATATAGATGAATTAGCTTGGTGGGAATATGAAGAATATGTAAAAAGATTAAATGCTAGAATTGAAAGAGATAATAAGCAGCAAAAAGAAACATCATCATCAACTGATAATTCAAGTATGTCAAATTATGCTAATAAAATGCCTAATATGAATTCTATGATGAACAATCTTGGTAAATATAAACCTTAATAAAAAATCACTATTTTTTAATAGTGATTTTTTATATATATCGAATCCAGAACATAAAAAATATTATAAATTATATTATTAAAAAATATTCTGATTTCATGAAAGAAGTATAAATTGAAAGAAGTATAAAAAATTTTTTAATTTATAAAAATATTGTTAATTTAATTGATTTTTTATATTTATATATATACCAAATTAAAAAATTATAAGCATGTCAAGAATAAATACTTATAGACAATTTTTAAATGAATTATTTACTATAACATCTGATGAATTGCCTATAATTGATGATATGGCAGATAATATACATTGGAGAAAAGGTGATAAATTTGCGTTTATTGATTTTAATGGAATAAAAGATATCCCAATTAGTATTAATAATAAGGAATTAATAAATACTACTATTAAAAATAAATAATAATTTATACTTTATGATAAATTTTGATGAATATATAACAGAACTCAAATCTAATAAGCAAAAAACTCATAAACTTTCTGGAGTAGTTTTAATATGTAATAATAAGATATTATTAGTAAGACCAAAAAAGTTTAAGAAAAAAGAAAAAAAATGGTCTATTCCTAAGGGACATGTTGAAGATGATATGAGTATAATAAAAACTGCAATTATAGAATTAAGAGAAGAAGCAGGAATAAAATTATCGAAGAAACAGATGAAATCAAGTGATAAATTTGTTATAAAATATGAAAAATCTGGAGTTAATAAAATATTAACTTGTTATGTTGTAGATATTGAATATGGTGATATTAACATTAAATTAGTTAATGATATGATTTTAAAAAATTTTTTAAAGAATGAAATTATAGAAGCTGGATTTTTTTCAAAAGAAGATGCAGAAAAACTTATAGAATCACAACAATTAGAAATTTTAAAAATTTTAAAATAATATGAAAAAAGAAATTGCATTTTTTGATTTAGATAATACACTTTGGTATATAAAGAGTGATATTTGGTTAATTGATAAAAATAAACCATCTATACCTATATTAAAAATTTCTCCTATTGAATTTGCATTAATAAATAATGGAATTTATTCAAAAGATGAATTATCTATTGATTATAATGGAGAAACTTTTTTTATATCTAAAGATATGTTAGAACGAGTTCAAAGAAAGCACAGAAATATTAGATTATCAAATTTAGGGATATCTTATAGTGAGTTTTTTAATGAAGATATTTTAAATAGTAAAGAAGTACAATTATTATTAGATAATGTTAAGCATCTTATTGGTAAAAATATAGAAATAGGAGTTTTAACAGCAAGAAGTGATAGAAAAAAACATGCAAATTTATTAAATAAATTAAGAGAAAAATTAAAAGAGTATGGTTTAGAAATAAGTAAAATATATTTTGTTTCTGAATCAATTAGATCTACTGGATTTATGGATAAAATAATTTATGATAAAAATAAAATTTTATTGGAGCATTTAATTGGTTTGACAATTGAAGATAAACGTTTTATTCCTGTTAAAAAAGAAGCTTATGATAAAGTTTATTTTTATGATGATGTTAAATCTAATTTTTTAAATACTAATAATTTACAAGATTATTTTGATTTTTTGATTAGAAATAGTGACGATGAATGTATTGAATATATTAATAATAGATTACAAAATAATAATATATTTTTAATAAATAATTTAATAAGTAATAATACAGTAAATCCATTTGAATCAAAAACAATAGAATTGAAGCCTCCTATTAAATTTCCTATTAAAGTTTCTGATAATAAATTAACTGTTAAATTTGAGAATTTTAAAAATATTAATCTCTACTAATTTTAACTGTTGATGTTGCAATTTTTCCAGTTCCGTCAGTTACTTTTACAGTATAATTTGAAATCTCAATTAATGGTGTTATCAAAGTTTTAGATATATATGGTATATATGGTGTTAATGTTCTAGTACCATCGTCATAATCAAGATTAGGATCATTTGCTATTATATTGCCATATGAATCTGTCCATTCAAATGTATAATTATAATCACCTCCATTTGCTGTTACACTTAGAATTGCTATTTGATTAATTTTTACATGATCAGGATTTGCTGTTGCTGTTATTTTAAATTGTACATTATCTGAACGTTTTTTTATTTTATTAAATAATGCTATTATAACCGCTAAAATAGCGAATATACTTGTTATAGAATCAGTTATAGATTTAATTATTGCTAATATTCCTGTAATGGTTGCAATTATACCTACCAAAAATGTCATAGGTAATAAATAACCTATTATATCAAATGATGCTAAAAAAGGAAATATTTCACCTATTTTTGATTTTAAAGTTTTTATTGCCATCATCATAGTTTTTACAGCGGTTAATGCTGTTGGCATTCCAGCTCCAAATGGTAATATTATAACTGATGATACTAATGATGTTAGTGCTAATGCTATAGTTACTGTAGTATCAGCTATCAAATCAATAAATTCTCCTAATTTTATACCTAATTGTATTAATGAATCTTTTAATTCTTTTATCCATTTATCAATTTGCTTTGATATTGGATGTGAATCATCAATAGGTTTGTGATAATTATCGTCTGTTGGTTTTGATACACAACTTGGATCTAAAATATCATTATCATATAAAATTCCATTTTTATAATATAATTTTCCATATATAAATAATTGAGCATCTTCTTCTGTCATTAATGGATTTGATATTAATAATACCTTTTTAGCTGTTTGTCTTTTTGTTAACAATAAAGGTTCAATAGTATTCCATAAAATAGTTGTCACATCTTTTATTGCAGATAATCCTAATCCTTGTAGAATAATCATATCATTCTTTATTCCATCTATAATCTTTGTTAATTCATCCGTACCTAAACTTATAGTATTACCTGTTATTCCAGATGTTACTCCTGATATTATCGTTGTTCCTGATGTTGATCCTGACCTTGCTATAGCATCTATACTAAAATTTGATGTTGTATTATTACTTGATGTTATACCTGATATAGATGAATTGTAAGTACCGTCATAGTAACCTGTAAATGGATATATCATAAATGGATTACTTGTTGTATAATTTTGATATCTATTTATATCACTTTTAATTGTTTGTATTGCTCCATCTATTCCATGATATTCAATTCCATTAATTGAAGGATTGAAGTCCGAAGAAAATAGTTTAGTATCTATAACTACTCCATTATATCTTATTTCTATATAAATTGTATCTCCTACTATATGACCTATAAATTCGAACATATTAATTTTTTAATTTTAAATATATATATAAAAATATTAATGTTATATTTCATTTTTAAATTTTTATATATAAAATAAAATTTTTATATGAAAAATATATATTCAAAAAATGAATTTTTAAATATTCATAATGATAGTAATTTAACAAATGAAGGATTATTTAATTTTATAGGTAAATTATTTAATACTATTTCAACTTACATAAAAAAAGTAAAAGGAGGACAAGAAATTCAAGATATTTATAATAAATTTCTAACAAAAATTAATGATGATATTAAAAAGAAAGTTCAAGTAGATTTAAGTTTAACTGCAGATAATCAAATAAAAACTACTATAACTACTACGATAGCAACTACTCCAATAGTTACTACAAATACTACTACAGTACCTGTAAAAGAAAATAATATCGTAAGGGTACATTTAAAAAATAAATTAAATGAAGCAGATGTTGCGACAGCAGTTAATAACGTGAAAAATGTAGTAAATCAAGCTAAAGATGCTATAAATCCAAGCATAGAAAAAAAAGAAGCAGGAACAAATGTAAAAATGACTATAGATGCATTAAAGAGCAAAGGTAATCTTATTCAACAAATAATTGATACAGACGCTGCTGTTGCAAGAAATGAAATGAATAGAGTACTAGCTAAGTATGGTGGACAAGAAAAAAATCCAAAATTAGCTGTTATTATAGGAAATAAAATAGATGAGTTTAAATTAGCATATTTAAATGCTAAAATAAAAATATATGACGCTGGCGGAGATAGAACAGCTTCACTTGCTGTAGCTAAAAATAGAGATGTATTATCTAAACAATTAGATGAAAAATGGAAAAACTTATCAAAAGAACAGCCTGCTGGTCAATCAACAGATTTAAAAATTGGAGATACTGTTAAATTTCATTCTGATGCGTTGAATAAAGATGTTGAAGAAAAAATAATTAAAGTTGAAGGAGATACGTTAACATTTAAAGGAGATAAAGGAGATTTTACTAAAAAGAAAACTGAGGTAACTAAAATAGTACCAGTAGAAACCCCTGCTAAACCTGTTGAATTTAAAGTTGGAGATAAAATTACTTGGAAGCCAGATGGTCAAGATAAAGAAATTATTAGAACTATAACAAAAGTAGATAAAGATATATTAACTTTTAAGCAAGGAGATGAACAAGATGGACAAGAGCAAACTAAAAAATCAAGTGATGTTAAAAAAATAGAAGCACAGCCAGCGTCAGCACAAGTTCAGAAAGCAGCGCCAATAACACCTGCAGCACCAATTACACCTGCAGCACCAATTACACCTGCAGCGCCAATAACACCTGCAGCAAAATAAAATAAAATAAAATAAAATAAAATAATGAATATAATATTATATAATAATTTTTTAATAGAGAATGCTGAATCTTCTATATCTGATTTTTTGAAAACTCAATATAATCATATATTTCCAGATCCTACTCAATCATTAAATAATCTATTTTCTGATTTTAATAAAAAATTATATACAGAAAAAAATATTTCTAATTTATATCAGATGTATTTGAAATCAAGTCAAACTCTTACTCAAAATGAAATTAATAATGCTACTGATATTATTGGAGTAGATAAAATATTAACAGAAAGCATTAAATATTTTTATTTTTCTTTGAAACCAATTATAAATAAATTACAAAATGATCAATTTACAGTTACTGAAATATTTGGAAGATCAAGGGATAAAAGATTAGCTACATTAATGAGTTATTCCGAAGATCAATTTACAAATGCAGCAGCAACATATGCATCAACAGTAATTACCGAAATTAAAACATCTGCAGGTATAAATTCAAATACAGGTACAACTACTACTAACACTACTAGTGTGAATCCAAATACTAGTACCAATACTACAACTGTTATACAAACTACATCAGAATCTATAACAGATAGAATAAACTATAAAATTAATAGAATATTAGAAGCCGATAATATTGTTAATAATACAAATTTAATAAATTATAAGAAATCTGCAATAAATTGGATAAATATATCATTATTTGATATGATAAAACCTAAAATTCAGTTATTGAGTCAAATAAGTGCTAATACAAGTAATAGCGTTGATCAATTATCAACTCAAATGAAAGGTACAACTAACGAAAATGCAAAAAAGATTATTCTTAATAAAATTCTTAATATGAATAAAGAAGAATTACAAACATTAGTAAATACATTAGGATTAACAAAAGAGCAATTGGGAGATTTATAAAAAACTAAATAAAATGAAAATATAAAAATTTGAAGCATATAAATATAGAGGTAAAAAATTAGATATTATAAATAGAAAGGAATTTATAAGTGTAATTTCTTCATCTTTTGCATCTGATATGTTTGAATTCCAAAATAATGGAAATAGTTATTATACTGATTCAGAAATTTTACTAATTTATTTGATGAATAATGAAACAGGAGAAGAAAAAACAATTAGATTGGATTTATCTGATATGGGAATTGAAATAGGTAGTATTTAATATCTTTAATTAAATCAATGAAAAACAATGATTTTTTAATGAATATTTTCATTAAAATTATTATAAACTTTAAATTAAAATAATACTATAAATTAAATGTTAAAGGCAATTAAAATAAGACTGTATCCAAGTGAAGATAAAATTATTGATATAAATAAATTGATTGGATCTGCACGATTTGTTTATAACAAATGTCTTAGTTTTAAATCAATTGAATATGGGTTATTTAATACTTCAACAGGCATAGGTCAAACAAACAAACACTACATAGAATTAAAAACTAAATATTCATGGCTTGGTGAAGCACACTCAAAGGTAATGCAACAATCCATGATGAATCTTGAACAGGCCTTTAGTAATTTCTTTAAAGACCTAAAGAAAGGTGATAAAAAGATCGGAGTTGGTTACCCAGACTTCAAGAAAAAGAAATTTAAAGAAACATGTAGATTTCCAAGTGATGCGATATCAAGTGTCAAAGGAAATAGAATTAATATCATTAAATCTTTAAAAAATATTCATTTTAAATGTTCCGTAAGTGATGAAAAATACCTAAACAAACATCAAAAAGAAATTAAATCAGGGACGTTAACTAAGACTAAATCAGGACATTATATATTTAGTATTTTAATTGATCGTCCAAATAAAACTTTAAAGAAAGCTACAAATGATGTCATTGGTTTAGATTTAGGCATTAAGGATTTCATCGTAACGTCCGAAGGACAAAAGTATGAAAATCTTAAAATTAAAAGAAAGAATGAAGTCAAATTATCAAGACTTTACAGGCAATTATCAAGAAAAAAGAAAGGTTCGAAGAATAAAAATAAGACAAGGATAAAGCTTGCTAAGTTTCATGAAAAATTAAATAATCAAAAAGAATACTACTTACATCAAACGGTGAATCAAATCCTTAGTGAAAACCAAACTATCGGTATTGAAAACCTTAATGTAAAAGGCATGATGAAAAATCATAATTTAGCTAAATCTATCCAGGAAGTGTCCTGGTCAAGGTTTAGAACGATATTAACCTATAAATCTGAATGGTATAACCGTGAAGTAATTGTTGTTGATAGATTTTTCGCTTCCACTAAACTATGTAGTGAGTGTGGTTACAAAAATGATGACTTGACGTTGAAAGATAGATTCTGGATTTGCCCTAAGTGCGGTAAATTACATGATCGTGACATCAATTCAGGAATAAATATTAAAATAGAAGTAATTAGAATTAAAATAGGACTGAGTTCACCCAAATCAACGCTTCAGGAGAGTAAATCCATTAGATCCTCTGTGAATGAAGAAACAAACAGTAAAAGACCTAAAATGATTAAACAGTGATTTCATTGTTTTTCATTATTTTACCGAACTATGGAATGGTATGATGAAGATGAGATAGAAAACCATGATGATTTAGGAGTATTTACTCCAGAAAGAAATTTAGATGAAGATATAACAAAAGCATATAAATCTAATAAAAAAGATTTTACAAAATTTAACATATAAAATAATTTAAACATTATTTATAAAAAATAATAATGATTATCCGCAAAGTATGCAGTTCTAAATTTTAACTTTACTGTATGTTAAATGTTTAAAGTTTGATTCGTAAGATGCGGTAACAGCGAGTAATCTTTCAAAGGGGTCAAGGGGTATTTTGATCCGATTGAATTTGTAGCAAAATTCATTCAAATACCCTTGAAGGAATTCTGATTTTATACCGTGATACATATCATCAATCAATGATTTTGCATTACTTATGGCTATGTGTACCCAAGGCAGTACCTTAGCGATTTTTTCAGGTGGAACAACCGAAGCATCGTGTTGGGCAAAATGGTCTTTGAAGTTCGTGTATGAGGTAGAGCCGTCAGTTGTAATTTTTGCATCTTTATCTATCGATGTATTTGCTTTCTGATCTATAGTTACTGCTTTTAAGTCGGGAATAACTATCATTTTCAGATGATTGACCCGTTTAGGCTTTTGTGGGTTTTTGGGATTTTCAACCTGCTCACTTTCGACCATTACAAGTACTTTGCTTTTTTTCTGACTGCCACGTCCACGTTTCAATGGTTCGTTTTTTCCTTTTTCATCTCGTTCGGTAGAGAAAAAGCCTTCATCAAGTTCTATCATCCCGGACAAGGTATATTGGGCATCGCGTTGCCCCATTACACTACGGATCTTATGAAGCATTTCCCAAATGGGTTGATATCGTTTATGACCTAATTGTCGTTGCATCTCAGAGGCTGAAAAAGTCTTTTTTGTACTTGTCATCAAATGAATGGCTTTAAACCAATATAAAAAAGGCAATTTAGAACCGTGCATAATAGTGCCTGAACGTAAAGACCTACGACAATGACAGGATTTACATTCAAAATGCATCGAAGCAGGTAACCATGTATGCTCTTTATTACCGCAATGAGGACATACAATACCGGATTTAATCCGCATCTCTTTGAATTTTTCAATACAAACGGCTTCATTTGGGAAGTGTTTGTCAAAGTCTAATAGTTTCATATAACTGTTGATTTATTACTCTAAAGATACGAAATATTCTTGACAAAATGTGTTAAATGCGGATAATCATAAAAATAATATAACAAATAAAAATAATATGATATTTAAAAGATATAACGATTTTTTGGTAGAAAATGCATTATTTAAAGGTGATTATGATAGATATGACAATTACTTTGATGATATAGAAAATAATAAAAAAACATTAAAAAATTTTGATATTGAGATAAATTTATTGATTTCTAGATTTAAAAATCTGGATTATACTAAAATAAAGTTTAGTAAATCAAGATATAAGGATGATGAAAATTTTGAAATAAAATTTCCTATTGAGATAAAGACTTTAATTACTCCTTTTGACGGATTATTACAAGAAATAGAAAATAGAAATGATGTATTATATCATAAAATAATTAATTCATATTTTAATGGAAATGAACCAATTTTTTTATTTGATGTTCAAATAGAAAGAAATTATTTTAATAAATTTCATTTTCCAGTTGATTTACCAGTAATTTTTAGAAATCTTGGATTAGGTAAGAAAATAATCAAAGCAGCAATATACAATTTTGAATATTTATTATTTACAAAAGAAGATGACTCATTTGAACTAAAAACCACAGTTCATTCTATCACAGAAATGAAAGATGTATATTCTTTCATGAAAGAACAAAATATATTAATATTTAAAGATGACTTTGATTTAATTAAAAAAATATTACCTAAGTTTTTTAGTGATGATTATGATAATAAATATACATTAGATGAAGATTTTTTTATTAAATATAAAGATGAAATAACTAACGATGAATTTTTATCAGAATTATATAAAAATAAATTATAAAAATATCTAAAATATTTTGATATATAAAATGTATTTATTATCTTTGTGACTTAAAAATTAAATCATGAATATAATAAATTTTTTATTTTATAAATCAGAAAAAACTATGCACATAAATAGTACAGATATTGATAATTGTACTAGATATAAAGATAAATGGATCCAACCTTATACAGAAGTTATTAAAAATAAAATAATTACTGATTCTAATAAAATGATAGATGAAGTGAATTTGAAATATAAAAGAAAAAATAAAAAAGAACTTATTATTGAAATAACTTTATGCTTAAATAGAATAGATAGAAACTATGATGATCACGGAATTAGTAATAAACAATATCAAGCAGAATTTGAGCATTTTATAAAATCAACAATACTAATATATAAAAATAACGTAATATATGAAAGTAGATAAATTTAATGAGACATACGAAGAAATAATTCATATTGAAGGTAATGATGTATCAAATGATTCAGTACCAATAACAAATAATCGTGATATATTAACTTATATGGTTAATATTCAAACTGATGCATTTAAATCTCATAAATTAGTATTAACTAGTAATTTAATTGAACCTTTAACAAAAATTTTTGGTACTCAAAATAAAACAATGAGACTTGAGTTTATGACAAAGTTGTGGGTTTTAAAATTTAAAGATTTGACATTTAATGTTTATACAGCAAAGAATAGAGGAACATCTTATGAAGTTTGTGACTATTCATATGAAGATATTCGTACAGATAAATTATTAACAAAAAAAATTATAGAATTTTTAGATGAATTGTATAAATTAATAAACGAATAAATAATATGAAAAAAGCTTATATCGTAAAACTAATTGATGGCGATAATGATACCATTATGAAACTTGTTGATCAGGAAACTTGGAATTGGATAAATTTAGATAAATCTGGACAACCAACTCCTACTAAGGTGAAAAAATTTAAATTTTTTGCTACTGCTACTGGTGGTAGATGGGATGATAAATTGTGTCCAGATTCAATCCGAGAACGGATCAAAAATGATACAGAATTAAATAATTGTATTTTTGATGGTGTTTGGATAACAGAAGGTACTTGGAACAACGATAGAGCTATATTAGCACCAGCATTAGAAGATAATAACGAAGATTTTAAAAATAGAAAAAAATGACTTTTTTTATATAATATATAAGAAAGTAGAAAATAAAATAAACAAAATACAAATTTAAATATATACAATATCATGAACAACATTAGTAGAAATATCACAGCAGTCACAACAACAACTACCCCCGCAGGAGGCAGACCAGTCGTGTATTTGGGTGATAATAATCTAAGTTGATATTTTTATAAAATATTTTAATAGTGTTAAAAACCCAAAGATGATTATTCAACTTTGGGTTTTTTCTTTTTAAATAATTAATTGGTCCTGTATTGGCAGAATTTCCTAAATTCTATGTGCATAATGGAATGAAAATGAGAGTTCAAATCTCTTCTGGACTACAATAAACATCGGGAGTATGTGGTAGTGTCTCGGGTACCGACACAAGAAAGTTCGACTCTTTCTCTTCCGACAAAGGTTGAATTAAATATGGATGTAGTTCAGTAGGTAGAATGCTTGGTTTGGGACCAAGTGGTCGGGATTTCGAGCATCCCCATCCATACATATAATAATAGTCCTGTAATGGCATGGTTTTCTAAACCATAAGTGCATAACGGATGTGAATGTGGGTTCGAATCCCATCAGGATTACAAAAATAAGGGGGCTCATGTTCCAAGGCTCGGCGATGAATATTTGCAATATTTGTGAGGTGAATCCGATTTTCACAGTCTCCACTATTTTTTGTTGGGTTCAAAATGATTATAATTTGCAGATATAGTATAACGGCTAGTACATAACATTGCCAATGTTAAGATACCTTTTCGAGTAAGGTTATCTGCTCCAAGTATTTATGGACATTTTTTATTAATAAGTGAAAATAATAGTTCGTTTTTGAGTTTATGCTCATCAATATTTTTATATATACAAATAAAAAGTTGTATGGTAGAATATTGTAAATTTTGTGGTAAAGACATTAAGGATTTAAAGCCAACACAAAAAGGTCAGCATGTTGCAAATTGTAGCATGAATCCAAATATAAAAATAATTAAGGATAAAAGAGCATTATCAAAAATAGAAACACAGAGAGCAAAAAATCCAATATTGAAAATTAAGTTGAGATGCTTAAATTGTAATGAGGAATTTGAAATTGATGTGATTGAAAGTTATTATAAACGTGGTAGGTATAAAAAATGTTGTTGCGAAAAATGTGCAAAGCAATATTCAACAAAAAATTATGATGACGATATATTAAAAAAAGATTTTTGTAAAGAATGTGGAGAAGAATTTTTAGTTAAAAATAGAACAAAAATAGGTATATCAACATGTACAAAATGTAGAAAATTAAAAAGAAATAGAGGCAAAAATATAAAAAATATTAATAAAAAACTTGGTGATAAAAATATTATAGAAAAAATATTAGTATGTAAATTTTGTGGTGACGAAAAATGTAAAAAACCAGAAGTGTGTTCAAAATTTAGACAAAAAAATAATGTTTATGAAAAATATTTAGGTTTTGATAGTAGTAAAAAAGGAAATAATGATGTGTATACTGAGTTTGATAGAATTATAAATGAATTAAAATTTGATTATTTTGATAAAGAATTGTCTATTGTTGAAATAAGCAAAAAGTATAATATGAATTATAAATCTATGTATTTAATATTTAAAAAGAATAATATTGTTATTAGAACATTTTCTGAAGCTGTAATGAATTCTATTAAAAATGGAAAAATAAATTATAATAATATAGTGCAATATCCATATAAATCTGGAATGTATATAACATGGAAAGGTGATAACGTACATTATAGAAGCAATTATGAGAAAGAATATTATTCTATTTTGGATGATAAAAAAGTGAATTATGAAGTTGAAAGTTTAAGAATACAATATTATGATACACAAAAGAAAAAAATAAGAATTGCAATACCAGATATTTATATTAAAGAAATAAATGAAATTATTGAGATAAAAAGTAAATGGACTTTGAATGAAATAAATATGAAAGATAAAGTAAAATCATATAAAAAACTAGGATATAATGTTAGATTGATTGTTGGTGAAGGAAATAAGAATTTTTTTAAAAATACAATTGATATAATATATTAAAATATGCAAAATGTAGCTTAACGGTAAAGTATCTGATTTCCAATCAGAAGACGGGGCTCAACACCCACATTTTGCTCATAATCAGGACTTTAGCTCAGTTGGTAGAGCGCAACTATTACAAAGTTGATGTCATCGGTTCGATTCCGATAAGTCCTACGAAAATAATTGCACTTATCGTATAATGATATTACTTTGGCGTTGTATACCAAAAATTTCGGTTTGATCCCGAATAGGTGCTCAATAAAATAAACTTTTATTTTATTTTTTAATATATAAACATATGCCATTATGATGTAATGGATTAGCATTAAAACCTTCTAAGTTTTTCGTCAGCGTTCGAATCGCTGTAATGGTACAAAAATAAAAATCAATCATTATTATGATTGATTTTTATTTTTAATTAAATAATTTTTACAAATTGAATTTATTTCCGTTATATAAAAGTTCTAATTTTTCAGGTAATTTATATATTTTCACATTATATTATATATTAATTTTTATATATAGATTTATGGAATATATTAAGAATTATAATAATTACAATGATGATATAATTTTAGAAAAATTAAATCTTAAATCTCTTTTAGATACATTTAAATCGTTGAATAGTAAAAAAGTAGCTACTTTTATAGTAGGTGGACTTTTGACTATGATGACTGTTACACAAACAATAAATTATATAAACAATTTAAATTTAAATGCTAATCAGAAAATAACATTAATACATACTGTTGATAAATTTAAAGATCCATTAAGTTTTGGAGTTAGTAATTTTATATATGAGCATATCAAAAACCACGAAAAATTAAAATTAAAGGCATATAGATTAAAAGATAATAAAATAACTATAGGATTTGGTCATGCTGAAAATATTGGAGAATCTAAATTTAAAATTGGAGATCAAATAACTAAAGAACAAGCAGATCAATTATTTGAACAAGATTTACAATTTGCATATGATGGAGTTAGACGTATATTTAAAGAATGGAATAAAAAAGGAATCAATATAAAATTAACACAAAATCAGTTTGATGTTTTAGTGTCATTAGCATTTAATATGGGAATTGATAATTTAAGAACTTCAGATTTTATTCAAGCATTAAAACGTAAAGATATTAAGAATGCATCAGAATTGATAAAAATTACTGGATTACGTGATGGATTTGCTGGATTAGTTGATAGAAGAGAAGAAGAATATAATATATTTATATCATAAAAAAGAGATTCAAATGAATCTCTTTTTATTTATTTTAATCCTTTAAGATTATCAATTTGTTCAGTTAGCCATTTCATATCAAAATTTTGATATACATTTTTTTTAACATACTCTAATGCTGATATTCTTTCATTAAGTATATTATTTTCTATTAGACCTTTAATTTTTTCAACTAATTCTTCTTTACCATTAATGGTAATATCTTTATCAATTGAATTATCGTTTGTAATTTTAATAGAAATTGATTCATCTATTAAATCATAAATCTGATTTCTCAAAGTATCTTTGGCTTCATACTTTTTTTCAATTACGTCTTCTATTTTACTAAATTTTATCATATTTATTTATTTATTTTTTCAGATAAGTATTTTCCACCTTTTTTAAAGTATCTTCATGACTATATATCTTTGTTAAATCCAATCCAATTTCTCTAATTTTTTTTCTTTTTCTATAAGCTATTTTTTAAACTCTTTCAAATGTTTCATTTTTATATATTTATTTTCATTTGTAAGTATATCCTGATCTATTTGCCCAAATAAGTCCAGTAATTTGCATATATGTTACTCCATTTGCCATAATAGCTGGATATGTATTTACCATAGTTGTACCTGTTATATATGGATATTCGTATTTCAATACTGTACCATCAATTGATGCTCTTTTAATTGACCATATTGAGTCTGTATCTTGAGTGCCTGGTGTCGCATATCCATAATATGTTGTTCCACTTTCATCAGAAGGATCAACTCTTAAAAGTTCCATTCCCATAATTTATATTTTTCTTTTATATATAAAAAAAATCATTTCATATTTATGTATATATAAAAAAAACTTATAATTAAATTATAAGTTTTTGGTGGAGATGTCGGCATACAATAGCCGAGTCCAATATTGCCTTTCAGCATTTTCTACAAGTTTAGTTCATTTTTTCTAAAATAAACAAAAATACATAATTTTTAAATGATAATTATTAAATTCATCAAACATTTTTACACCTTAAAATAGTTTGCTAACAAGGTTTCTGATTTTAGACCGATTAGGCTACTAAAACTTCATTACCAACAACAGCTTCAGAAACTGCGAAAGTTGTATTAGAAGTTAAAATATGCGTATGTGCTTTGCCATTTAAATTTTACCCATTAATTTATTAATCGCTGATAGATAATGCGATACTTGCTGATAACCTTATTCTACATTACTGTCAAAATCGTTCATCCCCTTTTGAACTGTATATAGTAATTAAAAAATATAAAGTTTTTCTATTTTTTCTAATTTTAATTTTCTGACTTCATTTTTATATAATAATTTTTCATCATATGTTTCACTATCTGAAAAATTTTTAATTATACTATTTATATAATCTTTATTATTCTCATATCTTGGTAGAACATCAATTGAATCATCGTTATTTTTTCTAAAAAAAATATCACCTTTATTCAAATCTATAATTTCAATAGCATATAATGATATTGTATTATTTATTTTTTGCACACTAAATTTTTCAGTTATCATATTATTCGTTTAATTTTGAACTTATATCATTTTTAATTTCTTCTGCAGTTATATTTGGATATTTTTCTTTAATAGATAAATATAATCTATCTCTATCATCTTTTAGTTTTTCTATTTTATCATAGAATGGTTGAATTATATTTTGAATAGATTTAATTTCTCTTTCTAAATATATTAATTTTTCATTTAAATCCATTGTTTTTCTAATATCATTCGCATCGGATTGAACAATAGTTTTCATTTCATCTTGAATTTTCTGAAATGCTTCTTTTTTTTTCATTATTATAGGTTCTTGATCTACAATTTCTTTTAAGTTTTGAAGATAATATTTCCTAATTCTTACTGCTTCATTAATATATTGATCATTAATCATTTTCTATATTTCTTTTTTCAATTAAATATGCAACATATTCTTCGTCTGACATTGTGTTTGTTGACTTATTTTCATCATTCTTAACAGTATCAGGAATTAATTCATTTTCAGTTTCATATTTCATTTTATACCATTCATCAATATCGAAATCTACATCTTCGATTCTATCGTTTAATCCGTATTCATTATATTTTGAAATTAAATATCCAACATCAACAGTTTTACCTATTGTACCAGAGAAATAATCAATTAAAAAACTTGAAATAGTAGAAAAATCTTCCAATTCTATAGCTCTATCTATATAATAATCAGAAAGATATCCTGCCATTTTGATAATCTTCATTTCATATTCTTTTAATTTCCTAACTGAATCTAATTTTTTATTAATTTTACTCATTTGTGTTATTTATTTTTTAAGTTCGTTATCAATAATTGTTTTAAGTTGATTATATATCTCATTTTTTAATTTAGTTGGATCTTTTATTATTTTTTCTGATATTAATGTTGCGTAATATTCAACAGCATCAGCTTCTACATTTTCTTGAATCATTCCAATAAAATTAGGATTAGGAATCATTTCTTCTATAGGAATACTCATTTTTATTGAATAATTACTTTTAAACATATTAAACATCATTTTAATAGGATCAACTTTTGGTTCTTCTTTTTTTATTTCTATTGGTTTATCGCCATTTAAAAATTTTTCATCATCAATTTCATCCCAATTTTTTTCTTGTACACTTGGTATATCTGCACCTGGCATATTTTGTCTCCATTCATCTAGCATTGCTTTCTTTTGTTGCGGAGTTAAATTTACTGAGCCTTCAACCTGTTTTTGTTTTACTTGAGATTGAGACATAGAATTATCAGATAATACAACAGGTTCTTCAATGAATTTTACTTTAGCTCCAGATGTTGGATTGTCTGTTATTTTACTAGTATCTAAATTTTTTAGTTGTTGAGCCATATTCATTAATGGATCACTAGACGGAGCTTGAAAAAAAGAGTCAGGATTTATAGATTCTTCTATCATATCATATTTTTTGGCTAATACATCTTTTTTGATACTTACATTATCACTTAATACATAGAAATTAGTATCCTCTTTTACAATACTAACTCTTTCTCCTGTTTGTTTATTTATAAAAACACTATTCGGCATAATTTTAATTTATTTTTATTATATATATTGAAATATAGTATCTATAAAAAAAAAGTTTTAAATAATAGATGAAATATATAAAAACATTTGAAGAAAAATTATATCAACCTGGTAAAAAATTGTTATGTATTAATAATAACGTTGGTGAATTAGAAGATAAATATGATTTTACTATTGGTAAATTTTATAATATACATGAATATGAATCTTGGTGGATATCATTTATAGATGATAAAGGAGTTGCACAATTTTTTAAACCTTCAGATGTTTCTAAAAATTTTTCAACTGCTTAAAGTTTAGAAGAGTATGAAATAATAAAAAATACTAATAAATTTAATATATAGATTTATGATAACAAAATTTAAAATTTTTGAGGATGTAGATTATGATGAATCTAAATATATTGGAAAGTTTTGTGCTTTAAAATCAGATGATAATGATATAAAAATGACTATATCTTTATGTACTCGTGTAGATTTTCACGATGATTTTAGTGTGTTTGCTGTATTTGATTGTTTTGATATTGATAAAAATGATAATATTAGTGATCCAGTAGGTGATCATGAAAATTTTACTAAAGATGAATTTAAAAAAATTAATTTTATGACATCAATTGAATTTTATAATAGTCATAAAGATATTTGTGAGAAATTATATTTTAAAATTAGTGAAGATATTAAAAAAATAGGATTAGAATATTGGAAACTCTTAATATTAAGAGATTATAAAAAAGTATTAGATACAATACCTTATTTTAAGTTTTTTGTTGATTCTGATAAATTCAATATATAATTTTTATATATACATAAATAGAAAAAATATTTAACCTATGATAAGTAAAGAACTTCGTTATTCGGAATTAAAATTTAATGGTAAAATTTTCACTGAACAGTGGAAAATTGATGAGATTTTAATTGATAATAAATTCAATTGGATGGTTAATGCAGAAATAAAAAATGCTAGACTTGAAATTTTTCAAGATACATTAGTTTGGAATGCTGGTATTTGGTATAATGGTGATTGGTATTTTGGAGTTTGGAGAGATGGTGAGTGGAGATATGGTAATTGGCAAAATGGAGTATGGTATAATGGAGTATGGAGAAATGGAATTTTTAAATCAGGAATTATATACAAAGGAAATTTTTTTAAAGGAAAAATAGAAGGAGGAGAAATACGTGGTGGTAATTTCATAGATGTTGAAATATCTCCAAATGTAGTTGAATATACTGGTGATGAATATCAAGTAAAAAAACAAGAAGAACAAGAAAATAAACAAGTTGCAACAGCGCAAGCACAACCTATAACACAATCTCAGCCTAATGTAACAGATAAAGTTAAAGTTCATAGTTCACAAGCAGAAGTTACACAACCTATTCAACCAAAAAAAGAAAGTATAAAATATAAAATATCAAGAGTGAAAAATTTTGAATCATTCTCAAAAAATAATTAAATAAAATGAATAAAACAACTTTAAATTTTGATGATTTCATAACTGAAAAACATCATGACAAAGAAGATAAAATTGATACCATTACAATGGATGTTCCATTATTTATTCGTATGCTTGAATTTGCAAAAGAAGATGCTAAAACTGATATGGATTTACATAAAGCAACAGAAATCGCGCTTAAAATTTCAAAAAAAGAAGGTAAATTATCTATGGATAATTATTATAAAATCGTAAGTGAATGCGGTCAAGAAGAAGGTAAAGAAGATGATAAGAAAGATGATAAAAAAGACAAAGACGATAAAGACGATAAAAAAGATAAATGAAAATGAAAAAAACTTTAAAATTTGATGCTTTTTTAAATGAAACATTATCAACTATTCCAGGTTCAAAAAACTCATCATCAGATAAACAGATTCTAAGAGCAGCAATTTTAGCGGAGCTAGATACTATCAACTTATATGAGCAAATGGCTGACGAAGCTAACGATAGAAAAATTAAAGATACGTTACTAGATGTGTCTAGAGAGGAGAAGGTTCATATCGGTGAATTTCAAACCTTACTAAAAGAAATTGATGAAGAATATGCTGAGGAATTGAAAAATGGTAAAAAAGAAGTAAAAAACAAAGAATAAAATATAAATAAAATGAGTATACCTTTAAATTGTGATCATCTTTTAAATAAGTCACTTGATATTATATCAGCAAATTATAAAAATATATCAGATGAACAATTTTCAAATAATTCAAATCTATCTGATTTTAATTTTATTGATATCGTTTATATTTATGCTCTTACAGATAACGAAAATACTGTAAGATACGTTGGCAAAACAAATAATCCTCACAAAAGAAGATTAAAACATATATCTGATGCTAAAAATTTAGTCGGAAATAGACATAAATGTAATTGGATTAGAAAGGTGATAAAATCTGGAAATTCTATAAATATTAAAATATTAGAAACTTGTAAAGAGGAAGATTGGATTAATAGAGAAAAATTTTGGATTTCTCAATTTAAAAATTTAGTTAATATATCTGAAGGAGGAGAAAGTGGAGGAAATAAAAAATATCACAAAACATTTAAATATGTAAAAAATTGGGTTAATAAAAATATTCCAGATCTTAAAATAAAAGAAGATTGGTTAGAATATATAAAAAATAATACGTTACCTAAATTTATACCTAAACACCCGTATACAGCATATAAATGTAAAGGTTGGATTTCTTGGGGTGATTTTTTAAATAATGGAAAAGAAACATTCTTGGATTATATTAATTGCAAAATATGGATTAAAAATAATTATCCAAATATAACAACTCAAAAAACTTGGAGACAAAATAAACATTTATTTCCAGGATTCATTCCAAAAAGACCAGATTCTACATATAGTAAATCTGGTTGGATATCTTGGAAATCATTTTATCAAAAAGAATTTATGTCATATGATGATTGTAAAAAATGGTTAAATTATAATTATCCAAAGATTAATACTAGGAATTATTTCGATATTTTTAGCAAATCATCAGATAGACCTTTAAATATACCGAGTTGTCCATATATTGTATATAAAGATAATGGATGGATATCTTGGTCAAAATTTCTTAGATAAAAAGAAACAAAAATACAAAAAAAATAATATGAAAAAATTAAAAACATTTGAATCATATGTAGATGACGCAGAAGAATCTGGATTATATGATGATATGAGTGAGCTTCTTGATAAAGCTAATATTCTTATATGTAATTATAAAGGTATTAATCCAGAAGAAAATAATGACGCATCAGATCCAGAAGAAACAAATGATTCATTAGCTAAAATTGCTACGCCAGAAGCAATTAATTTAATTAAAGAAATAAATGATAAATCTACTGAAATCGATGAGATGGAATCAGAATCATATTATAATGAAGACGATGAATTATCTGAATCTGTAGGTGATTTAGAAGATAGTTTCGTTAAAATTAATATAGATGAAACTGATTTAGAAGATTCAGATAGAAAAAAATCTGGTAAATTGAATCAAAAAACTGGTAATATTATTATTGAAAATCCAAGTAAGACAGATGAGTATAACGCAAAAATGAGATTAGGTGGAGAAGTTATTGTTGATCCTAAATTTCCTGAAAAATCTATACATCACGTAAAAAGTTTTAATGATTTTCATTAATAGAACCATGTAAATGAAATATATAATATAATGGGATATATTTATTTATTAGAATCATCTAATGATGATGGTATAATTTACAAAATTGGTTATACAAAAAATTCAGTCCAAAAAAGAATTAATTCATTACAAACAGGCAATCCTTTTTTAATAAAGGAATTGTGCTGCTTTCAAACGAAATATAATCAAAGATTAGAAAAAAGTCTACACAATTTCTATTCTCATTGTAGATTAAATGGTGAATGGTTCAAATTAAATATATCGGAGATTAATAATTTCATTACGTTATGTAATAAATTAGAAAATAATTTTGAAAATCTACAAAATAATCATTTTATTTCAAAAATGTTTTGATATATCAAATAAAAATACTATCTTTGTACTCAATTCTAAAACAAATTATGTTTTTAAACATATAATAATAGTATAATAAGGATCATTAGCCAAGTCGTTACGGCATCTGGCTCATAACCAGAAGATCGTTGGTTCGATTCCAACATGATCCACAATCATAAATTTTTATGATTATAATAAAATAATAAATAAATAAAGATGAAAAAAGTAATTTTAATGATCGCAGTTATTGCTGCTTTTACATTTGCTTCTTGTACTCCAAAGAGTGCAAAATCTACAACTCCTGCTCAGGATTCAATTTCTGCTGTTGATTCAGCTAGTGTTGATACAGTAGCAGTTGATACTGTAGTAGCAAAGTAACAAATTTGTAAATAATTTGCGAAAATAAAAAAATCTGTATTTTTTAATACAGATTTTTTTATTTTCTATAAACTTGTAATATTTTTTGTACTATTATTGATAACTCAGTTGTTGAATATATAGGAGAAAAAATATATGAATACAATAATGGCATTTATTTTAGGAATGTTGTCAGTTATAGTTTTTGCAGCGATTGTAATGGGTGTAATTGCATTTTTTAGGGTAATAAAAATGAATAAGAAAATTATTGAATTAGAAACAAATATGACAAATAATGTTGGTGAAATATATGATAATATGCAAATACAATCGACTGATTTATCTAATATGATTTCTAAGTTAGAAAAATCTACAGAAAATAATTTTAGTGAAACACACAATATTATTAATAATAATGTAGAGACATTAAATAATGAAATTTCACAATTATCTAGTGAAATTTATCGTACAATGGATTCAAGATTCAATAAATTTGAGAATAAAGTTGATAGCGAAAGAGAAACTGTTTATAGAACAATGGATTCAAGATTTGCTAATGTTGAAAATAAAATTAATAGTGAAAATGTATCTATTAATAGAAATATTGAGTTTAGATTTAATGAACTTGATAAAAAATCAAAAGGTGAATAACCTTTATAAAAATAATAAAAATTCAACAACCGAGTTAATAAAAAATCATCAATTTTTAATTGATGATTTTTTGTTTTTATATTTTCTATTATTGTAAGGCGTGATAATTTTATTATGTGAAAATGTGAAATTTTTAAGTTTTTTAGTAAGTTGTTTTCTTGGATTAAACATCTTCATTAATTCTTTCATGATACTCTTATCAATTTCTTTTGATAGTTCTAAGCTAAAAATTTCTGAAACATCTGCTATAGTTGAATGATTAACTATATCATTAATTTTATTATATAATTTTACATTATCAATAGATAATATTTTTATTTTTCTTGTAATTTTATCAGTAGTAGAATAATAGATATTAGGAAAATCAGTAAAATATATATAAAAATGACTTTCTATAAATTTTATTTCTGATTTTCTATTTGCTGTATATTTATATAAGTTATTCATTTAGTTATTTAGTTATTTTCCAGTTGTTCCAAATCCGCCTCTATTTTCGGAATTCAAATCATCAACATAAATAATATTAATACCATTTGAGAAAAGCCATTTTAATTTTACCCAAAATGGTGCAAACATTGTTGGCTTGATTTCAAATTGACAAATTCTTTCACTTTCATTAATTGTAATATCATCCATAGCTAATGCTGCAAATTTCCATCTATCGTTATTACCAGAATATCCAGATTCTTTTTTTGTTGGACCATCAACAACTCCATAGTGATTTGTTTGTAATAGTTTAAAGTTTTTATATGTACCAGATCTTGGTACTATATTACCTTGATAATATTTAGGTAGTTTCATAGAAACTCCTAAATCAAGTAATTTAAAATCGAATTTTTTAAGCGTTGTAGTTTCAGACACTCTTAAATCTATCCAGTTTCCAAATGAAACCAATTCACAATTTTCATTGTGCAATTTAACGTATATTTTTATTTTCATTATATTTTTAATTTTTTTAATTTAATTTTTCTATTATTTTAATTTTCAAATTTAACTATTTTATAATCTTTCAAATTTATATTATCAGTAGATGGATTTTTATAATTCATAGAAAATTGCGGATGCACATTTATCCTGTATGCAATTTCAGCTTCATCTTTAGTTTTAACGAACCATAATGGTGAATATATACATGTAGTGAAAAAATATTCCTGTCCAAATTCAGAATCACCATTTTTTAAATCACATCTGATAATTTCGTTAGTTTCTTTGTTTATAAATGTCCAAGCTTCCATATATTTCTATTATTTTTTTTTCTAATTCTTCATCAAATATCAAATCATCAAATTTAAATTTTAATACGTTTGAATTATAATTTTTTAAATTATCTAAATATGTTTTAATTTTATTATCTGATTGATTTTTAAGAATAACTCCAGTAATATCATTTGATGTGAACGCGTATAATTTTTCAGTTGTAACTAATCCATTCCAAATATGTATAGCATCCTTTGAACTGTATTTATTTGTAGTTATAAATCCTACTTTATCTATTACAAATAAATATAATTTATATCCTAAACTAATACCTCTCAATAAATCTGGAATTCCTTTTTTAAAATCTATTAAATTTAGATTATTTATATCATAAGAAAATTCAAATTGTAAATCTGTTGATATTTTAGTTTCTAAATCTTTATTAATTTTATTAATTTTATCAATAAATATATTATCTGGTGTTATACAAAAATCATAAGATTTATCATTATAGTTAAAGTTGGATATATCATATTCAATCAATTCAATTAATGATAATCTATAATTTTCAGCATCTTCTACATAATCACTTAATCTTCTTTTTAAATATGTTCTTTCAGTTTTTTTTAAATCAGCTAACACATTTTTAGTGAAAGCTTCAAATTGTTTTATATAACTCATTATTTAATTATTTTATCTTATGAATTCCAATAATCATCATCATTTTTTATGTCTACTATTTTAACTTCATTTATAACTTGATTAAATTTTGGATCCAAATCTACTTGATTTGAAATTAGTTTATCTGCGAATTCTTTAAAAATTTTAAATTTATTATTTGAATCCATATCGGTTAATTTAATAAAAGTTTTAGGATCATAATTTAAAATCAATAATTCTGTACCTTTTGTATCTTTTGTTTCAGAAAAACTTGCAGATGAACGAAAGAAATCTTTTTGTAACCAAATATATTCATCTTTAGGTAAATATTTGGATAATTCTGGAAAATCGTAGTAAGATAATGCCCAACGGGATTTTGTTGTTTTTAAAAGTTCTAATAGTCTAATATGAGTTTTTTGATTGAAACTATCTTTTACTCCATACCATGAGGCTCTTTTTCCAGTGTCATTGCCATCTTCATCATTACTGAAGTATGGTGGATCTAAATAAAAAAATGTATCTTTTGAATCATACATATTTATCAATTCTTCAAAATCTAAGCTATGAACGTTTGTTATTTTAGATAATTTATTTTGATATTCTTTTTTCTTTAATTTATTTATTAATGCATATAATTTAATTTTATTAGTGCCACCTATACCACTATATCCCCCACTTCTAGGGTAAACACCGTTAAACGTTGAAGTTAATAAAAATGCATATTTTACTCCAGCATCAAAATCTGGTATATTTGTTGGTGGATTATCTAAAAAATTAGTTTCACTCTTATCATGTTTATATGAGTAAAATATATCTTTATGAAATTTTTTATATTCTTCTCCAGTTTTATCTGTTTTTAAAAATCCATTATTTATTTCATCCTCTATATGAGATAAAAAAGTTTTGTGCTCTTTTAAGCATGCAAATAAATTTGCCATATGTTTATTGTAATCATTATAAATTATATTTTCAACGTGCGAATAGTCCAATTTAGGACTAGTATATACCCACATAGCGCCACTAAATGGTTCAGAAAATGTTTTTATGTCTTTTGGTATGTAGTTGTATATCCAGCCGGCCATACGGCTTTTTGCCCCGAAATATGAAATCATTTTTTTGTTATTATTTTTATTTATTTAGTCTAATCTTTTGCCTTTGTTTAAATTTCCTTCATAAAAAACTTCATCAATTATTCTACTTGTTGCCCACATAGGGTTTAAATTTGTTAATGCATTTACAATAGATGGTAAGTCAGTTGATTCAAATGTAGCTATACTACGAACATGATCTATGTGCCATTCTCCATAGTTATCCCAACTCATACCTATTGTAAATTTGGATTCAATGTTCATTTTAAATTCTTCTGCTGAATAACCTAATATATTTATTGTTTTATCATATTTTGTAGTATTAAAATACGAAAATGTTCTTTTTAAAACAGCTCTCCACGCATATCTATATTTATTTTTATTGTAATTCTCATTATATCTTTTTCTACTTCTTTCTTTATTTTTCTGTTGGTATTCTTTACGTTTTATTTTATATTTTTCTGATTGTCTTCTTTTATTTGCTTTTTTTAAAATTTCCTCTTTATTTAATTTATAATATTCTCTTCTTTCTTGTGCTAATCTTTCTTTATCTTTTTCATATTTTTCTTTATCTTTTTCATATTTTTCTTTATTTTTTTCTTTAATTTTTTCTCTAAATTCATCATTCAACATATCTTTATGATATTTTAATTTTTGTTTCTCTCTATATTCTTCTTTACTTTGTTTAACTTTTTTTATTTTTGGTTCAAATGTAATAACTATTTTTTTACATTTTTTAATTATAGTTAAAATTTTTTTAATATTCTTATCTAATTCAATAATCTTTTTTCTGTTCTTTGAATTAATATCACTTGGTTTAATTATTTTTTCTTTTTTCTTTTTTTTATAATAAATCTTTCTATCAATTTTTAATTTTTCTTTATTTTTAATTCTATATTTTTTTGCGTTTATCCTTAATTGTTCTCTATTTTCTTTTTTATATTTATTTCTACATTCTTTACAAGAATCAGTAAATCCATCCTTACTATACTTATCTTTTGAAAATTCTTCAAGTTCTTTTTCTTCCCCACATTTTTTACATATTTTTTTCATTAGTCATAATATTCTTTTTTATCAATAGCTTTATGCTCAATAAGATCTGAATATATTAGATATTCAATATATTTTGATATATTGTTGATATTATTGTTCAGATATTCTCTGATATTTTCACTTAAGCACACTGATAATTTTTCTTTTGTCGTTATTTTTTTCATATATTATTTATTCTTTAAGGGTATATATAAATAAAGTAAGGTTATGTTTTGATATTTAATAAATTATTTTAAACAAAAAAATAGATTTTTATTATAAATAATAAAAATCTATTATGTCATTTGAAAAATTTAAAATAAAATCAAATAAAAAATCTATTGGTATAACATTAGATATAGAAATAAATAAAAATTTAGATAAATATTTAGAAAAAATTAAAATGAGTAAATCTGAATATATTGAATATTTAATAGAAAAAGATATAAAAAAAGCTGATTAAATATCAGCTTTTTTGTTTAATTTTTCAAGTTTTTTCTTTCTAATTAATATATTAACATATCTTTGATGTTCTTGAGAACCATGTCATTCATTAAATGATAATTTATTATCAAAATCTATGATATAAATAGTATCATCATTATCTTCTTCATTATATTGTGAATCACTAAAATATTTTCTGTAAGCTTTAATATCAACTGCAAGTTTTTCCGCATTTTATAAAGGCATTCCGTAGTCTATCATATATTAGTTTTCACATCTTCTTTACCCCATTCACTTTCAAATTGAGTTCTCATTTCTTCATATTTTCCGTACATTTCTTTGAATCTATTAGTATCTTCAATTGAAATAATTTTACAACTAAAAAAACATGGATATCCATTAACACTTCTTGGTCCTGCTTGACTATAGCTTTCATAAAGCATACCTATTGTTCTTAAATATTCTTCACGTTTGTGAGTATTATTTTTATATTCAGTACATTCATCCAGATAGTTAAGTTTATTTTTTCTATCAATTTTTATTTTTCCTGTTAAATCAGGAATAGTTGGAGCAGATCCTAAAAATATAAAAGGCATAAAAATCATCATCAAGTCACTTTGGCTACATTGAAGAGATGTGAATATTTTACAATCAAATACATTTTTAACGAGTTCTTTAAGTTCATCGTTAGTCATTTTATGATGTTCCCAGTTTGTCATTATTTTCTTATTATGTTATTTTTTACGTTAAGAATAGAATTATTATCAACTGTCCAATATTCATCATTAGAGTCAGAATTTCTAATATGTAAATATTCTAAGCCAGATGTGTACAATTCTTTATTTGTTTCTGAATTGAATCCTGATAATACAGCTGAATTTGAACCAGCATCAAGAGATTCTTCACAAGCTTCTTGCATAGCATCTAAAATCAAATCTACATTACAGTCATTGATAACATCATTTTTCAATATGATTGAATTTAGATGTTTTTCAAGAATTGTTCTTAAATTAATTTTTTCCATTTTTAGTTTTTTTAATGATTAAAATAAATTTTCTGGATCTTCTTTTTTTAACATATTTAATTTTCTATACCTTATCTCTTGCTCAAAATTATATAAATATTCATCTATTCTTTCTTTACCATACATAGTTTTAAAAGATGTTTCTCTTTTTTTCATTTGTGATAATGCGTTACATAAATGATTATTTTTCATATTTATTATTTTTCTAGATATACCATTTGCTGTAATCCATTCTAAATTTTTATCTCTCATTATAAACCACTGATATATTTTTAAGTTTTTCTAAAACTTCTTTTTCATCTTTAAATTTTTCTATCCAATCATTCAAATCACAATTATTATATACTATGCTACATGTAGCTGTCATCTCAATTTGATCAATAAATACTTCTTTATAATATTTATCATTTTTTTGTGTATTATCAGAAAAATAATTGTTATATGTTCTATCTATTATTTCTTTATTTTCTGAGTCTTGATATTCTTTTATTCTATCTTTTTTCATATGCTTTCAATTTTTCTAATTTTTCTTTTCTTTTCATTTCTATATAATTACACGTGAATGAATTTCTATTATTAACATATTTAAGATTTGAGCAAAATTCACAATCATGGGTACAATAGAGGCTACTAATTTTGACTCCTTTCAAATGATGGCAATCATTTAATGTACCAAATGTATAAACATCATAATATTCTTTCATTTTAATATTTTATATTTAAGTCTATTAAGTCTTTTGATTTTTCTTTTTCTAGCATCTTTTAATGTATATTTATAGGATGATTTATAAAAAAATATTACAATAATATAGTCAGTAAATTCTTTAGCAATTATTCTAAATACAAGAAAAAATAAAAAAGTTCTAAAAATATTAAATAATGTAAATGTTTCTCCTATATAACTAATACATATAATACCTAAAAATATAATCAAAGGTAATATAATATATAATCTACTTCTAATGTGATCTTTTTTACTATTTCTTACTTTACAATTATTGATAATTTTTTTATCAACAGTAAAAACATAAGTATAAAATGATTTAATAAATATTTTTAGAATATTCATATTTAATTAGATATGAATTTTATTATTTTTTATCAAATTATAAATAATTTCATTCATATTTAGAATTAAATATTCTTGAACTTCATTTTTAATATATTCTATTCTATCTACATCTGATGAAGAATTCCAATCTTCTAACTCTGGACTAGTTTTTATTTTAAACTTATCAATTTCTACTGTAATAGTTAGTTCTTTTTTCATAATTATTTTTAATATTTGTAGCAAAAAGGAGGATTTAATCCTTGATTTTCATATTCTTTCTCTTTTACCAAATCTTTCAATATAGATTGGCATTCAGCTTTTCCTTCCCTTAGAGATGATTTATACCATATTACAAGCTCATTTTCAGGTGGATAATGTTCTTTATCCATACTGGATTCTTTCAACAATTCTTTATACGATGATACCATATCTTCAAAACTACGTATAATTTTAGATAGGGAGTACTCTACTACAATTTTTTCTTCTAATATTGTTATGTCATCTACATCGAAATAAAACCGAGTTGTTTCTATCATATCCTTTTTATTTGCCATTATTCTTATATTTTTAATATTCAACAAAGATAATTCATTATTTTTGAATAAAAAATTAATATCATTAAAAAATATGTTAATCATTATTAATTTGTATTATATTTCTGTTTTTTGCTGATTTTATGACATATTATTATTACCTTTGTATATTAAAATAAATTATTGAATTATGGTTTCAATAATAACATTTTTAATATATCCGCACAATTCAGGAAAAAGTATATATAAAAAAAGTTGTTTGCATTAAAATTCCAAACATTAATAATATTGATCATTTTAATTTAAATGAAAAATATGATTATTGGTCATCGTCTCATTTTGATAATTATTTTATTGTCATTAATAAAAAATATTTTATGTTCTCATTTGAAGAGCATGAATTTAAAAAATGTTTTATGAATGAAAGAAAATTCAAATTATTAAATATTAAAAAATTATTAAATGAAAAAAGTTGTTAATATTAAAAATATAGATATAAAGTTTATTGAATCAGATTATTATACTTTGTATGTTAGTTATAACTATTATTACTCAAATAATTTAAAGAGTTATGTTGTATCAGATAACTATGATGCTAGTTGTGTGTTTGGTGTTATGGAATTTAAAAAATATTTTATGAATGAAAGAAAATTTAAATTATTAAATATTGAAAAAATAGAAAATATAAATGAATAAAGTAATATGTATACAACAAAATCATGATAATTTTAGTTATGGATTTAAAATTAATAATATTTATGATTATTTTAAAACTGATGAACAATATTTTGTTATTAAAAATAATGTAAGATATGGATATGATAAAATACATTTTGATAAACAATTTATTGATGAAAGGAAATTAAAAATTATCAAACTAAGTAAATAAAAATAATATATAATAAAAATAAATTTATAGATGACGAATATAGATTATATAAAAACTAAATTTTATGATGATATAACCATTAATAAACAGTTAAATATTTGGAGATTAGAAAATAAAAAAATTGTATTTACAAATGGTTGTTTTGATATTTTGCATAAAGGACATGTAGAATATTTATCAAAATCAAAAGATTTAGGAGATATTTTGATTGTTGGATTAAATTCTGATAATTCAGTGAAGAGATTAAAAGGAGAAACAAGGCCAATAAATAATCAAAATTCAAGAGCATTCATTTTATCTGCATTGCTATTTGTAGATGCAGTAATATATTTTGATGAAGATACTCCATTAAATCTAATTGAAAACATAAAACCTGATGTATTAGTAAAAGGAGGTGATTATAAAAAAGAAGACATTGTTGGTTATGATTTTGTAATAGAAAGAGGTGGTGAAGTTAAAATAATTGATTTAGTAAAAGGTTATTCAACAACTAATATAATAAAAAAAAGCAGAATTTAAAATTCTGCTTTTTTATTTTTTATACAGTTGGAACAACTGTGGTTTGTTGTGTAGTAGTTGTTGGCTGAACTGTTGTAGTTTCGGTTGTTGATACAGGATTTTCAACACCATCATCATAAATTATAAGACAAGGTACCTTTGAAGAAATATTGATCATCCATGCTATTTCTTTCATTCTAACAAATGGATGATCAATATTTTTTATAGTGTCACGTAATGAATCTAAATTGTTTTTATTTACATAAACATGAATTCCACCTGATCTATTTTTACCATCCCAACCAATATCAAAATTCGTAGTAATAAGTGCTAATTTATCTGTTGATTCTAATATTTTATTCAAATTTGGATTTTGATCATTTCCACTCATATCCACATTAACCTTAAATCCAGATTTATTTAAAGCAGGATGAATAGCATTAATGATATTTGTTGCTATGGTTTTATTTTGTTCTTGTGATTGATAAGCCTTCTTTAGTACCGCCATGTATTGAGGTTTCATTTACAAAACCAATAAAATCTTTTAATTTTTTCATTTTTTTTCATTTTTTTTAATTATATATTAATAATAAACTTTTATTTTTTTAGATCCATTTTCAAAATTTTTATTCCAAACAATTCTTGTTTTATTATCTTGAAAATCATCAAATTCAGTCCATGCAGTTTTATGCGTACCTTCATTATAACCATTCAAAGTAGATTTAATATAACCCCTTGCTTTTATTTCTAATTTTTTATCCTCAGATTTAACTATCTTAAAATATGTTATTAGAGTAGTTGGGTTATCCTTTATATCTCTAATAATTATTTTATAATCTACATTTACATATTTTCCTGTTCCTTCTAAAAATTCTTTGAAATTTTTCATATGATATATATAAAAATAAAAACTTTGAATTTTCATTCAAAGTTTTTATTTAATAATTATTAAATTAGTTTTCTTTTCATTATTGCTGCAATTTCACCATAATTTTCACTATCAGTTCCAGATAACCATTCTAATTTATGCTCAATTATAACATTACTACCTAATTTACTCCTCCACATATCACCAAATTGTTTGCACGCATGTGTTACAAAATTATTATTAGAGTATATTGCAATTTTTTCATAATCCAATTCATATGAATCATTTTCACATATTTTATAATTATATGTAGAATAGAACTCTATATAATTTTTTACTGTTGCATATCTATCATTAGGATTATGCCATAATTTACAATTAGCTCCGCTCCATTCATTATAAACATCTATAGCAAAAGAAAAACAATTAAAATCATCTAAATTTTTATTAGTATTAATTATTTTCCATTTATTATTTTTTAATTTTGGATGCCAATATTCTATCTCTTTATAAATATCCATTTTCTGATGCCCATTTTTTCCAAATATTTTTCATTTCAGATGTTGTTAGAGAATATTCTTCATATAGTTCAATATTGGTTATTTTTTCTAATGCTTTTAACCATATTATCGAAAAATTTTCAAATATATATGGAATAGAATTATATCCTTGCATTATTATTTTTTGATAATTTTCATTTTCATAAATAGCATTTAAATCTGATTTATTTCCACATTCATATTTAACCTTTTCTATTAATTCTTTAATATTAGAATTCTCATTATATTTTAAAAATTCATTATATTTTTCGATATTTTTCATGTCATTTTTATTTTTATATATAATATTTTAAATTTTAATATTATCAAGTAATATTTGTTCAAATCCATCTGGTAAATAATTACTACTCAATCTAGTTAATTTTCTTGAAAAAATTATATTTTCATTTACTCTTTCTTTAAAATTAACTTCTTTATTTTTTCTATAAATATAAAGAATATCACAAAGATTACTTATAAATTCATCAGAATCAAAGTCAATATCATCAGGAAATTTTAGTTTGTACATGGAATATACAGTATTTGATCCAGCATCACCAATACCTCTTGAATCTTCTTTGAATTTAACAACACTTAATATATTATCTCCTGAGTCTCCTGCAACCAATTTTTTAAAATAAGATTCTTCTTTATTTACTGGAGAAATTTTAGCTTTACTAGTTATTTTATCAAAATAATTTATAAAATCCATATCATCATTTAGATCAAAAATATCACCTTCTGTTGTATCTTCTAGATTTTTTAAAAATATATTATAATTAATAGGTACATATAATTTTTCATCTTGAAACTTGTGATTATACATCATATTTATATAATTATTAGATATACTAAATTTTAATAATTGATGAAGGTCACCATCATTAGAAACTATTAGATTTGATATTCCTTCTTTATTTCCTTCATTAACAATATGAGCTATTAAATCATCACCTTCAAATGGATCTATTTGATATAAATAACAATTGCGTCTATTTTTTATACTTTCTTTAAATTTATCAAATGTATCAAATACAAATTCCCAATCAATTTCTAAATCCTTCTTTCTTTTACCTTTATATTCAGGATAAACATTTTTTCTCCAACTTCTTTTACTATCAGACACAAAATATATTTTATTGAAATTATATGCATTTGTTAAATTATTAAAGTCATTTAATAAAAGTGTTTCTAAATCTCCGTAAAGTGTTTTTAATTTGTGTAGGATAAATACAGATCTATACAACATGTAATTTCCATCTATACACAATGAGAGTGCTATCATATTTTTATTTATTTTATCTTATATATTCATTTTATAAGTATTTGTTTAAAAAATGATATTTAATTATTTATGAAAAATTAAATTTAGTAAAGAAAATGTCTGTATTATAGCAAGGTTATAATTTTATATTTATTATTGATAAAAAATATGATGAATTTTTAGAACTGATAAAAGTTAATATATAAATAAAATGATAATTGAATTATTAAAAAATTAAAAAATAGTTAAAATGTTAAATATTATAAATTGGGATAATTTTATATGTGAAAGAAATAGTTATAATAAATTGACCACAAATTTATCTAAAGTTATATTAAATGTAATAAACTACAATATTGGAAAATTGATATTGTATAAAAATATATCGATAAAAAATTCTATAATTTTATCAGATGATATAAAATTTTCTGATGATATTATAAATATAAAAATATCAAATAGAAATTATGGAAATATGAATCCTAATAGTATAATATTTAAAGAAAATGAAATAATCGGATTGATAATAAATTTAGAAATAATTTTAACTCAGAGTGAATTAACTTCTAAAAAAATATCAAACACTAATATAATTATTGATACAATTGAACATGAATGTCTACATATTATGGAAAGATATTTAACATATATGAACAATTCTGATTTTTCAAATTCTTGGAAAATGGGTGAACGTTTATATCAAATGAATGAAAAATATAAAAAATCTAAAATATGGAGTGATATATCACATATAATATATTTATCTATGCCACATGAAATTAGGGCCAGACTTCAACAGCTAAATTCGTCATTAGAAAGAAATAATGTAAACGGTATAGAAAATTCAATAGATTTTATAAAAAATACAAAAATATATAAAGATATAGAATCTTTATCTAATATAAATTCTAAATTAGTATTAAAAGAATTAAAAAATGATTCAAATTATAATGATATTATTAAAGATTTTAGTATTATATTTTTAAATAATACTAAAATAGATTATGAAAAAAATTTTATAGATTATTTAAATATAATTACAAAAAAAAATAAAAAATTAATAGAAAAATTATTAAAAATTTCTTATAATTTTGAAAATTGTGAATATCCAGATATAGATATTGATTATAGTAAATATATGATAAAATAAAAAATGTAATATATTGAATTACAATATAATTACACTTTTTAATTATTTAGTTGACAATATATGTCATATGACTAGCATGTGGTATATTATCAGAACCAATATATGTATAATATACTTCAATTGATTCTAATTCATTTGGTAATCTTTCAACTTTTCCGCTGGTTTCATTAATTTTCATATTCTCTTTATATAAAAATTTAATTGCAGGCTCTTCACCTAATACGCTTTTCAATCCAAATTTTATATCTTTGGCTCCAGCATGAGTTAAATCTATATTATGATAAATATAGTCATTAATAACTTTTTCTTTAAACGCTTTTATATCATCCATATTATTTTATTATTTTTTCTATATATTTTAATTTACTTTTTCTAAATGAAATATTTATTTTATCTAACTTAGATATTCTATCATCTTTAAGTTTTTTTATTGGATCCCAATAATCATATACAAAATCCATGTATAATAAAGATGTGCATGGAGAAGACATTGGCATAACTGATACTAATCCATCAAATTCTTCATCATCTGGTAATACTACATTAGGTTCTTCTCCTTTAAGTTCTTTAAGTTTATTTATTCTATCTTCTTTTAATTGTTTTTTTTTTTGATTTTCTCATTCCTCCTCCAGCAAGTGTGTAAGACATTATTCTTTGAGCAATAGGAAATGTAATTGAACTAAAATTAGTTCTATTATAATCATTTGCATTAAGCTCATCTTGAATAGAATTTATATTTTTACTGCTCATTGATGATAAATCTGTGATATTTTCATTAGTCAATTTACCCATTATTGAACTCCATTTTTCTATTATTTTTTCTTTTTCTATCATTTAAATTATTATTTTTAATAACTAATATTTTCTGTTATTATTTTTATATTATTAATATCATCTTTCAAACAACTAAGATAAGTTTTAATTTTAATATTTTCAATCATTAATGATTTAATAAATTTACCGTTATTTGTATCTAAAATTATAATTTTAATAATAACATTATATAATTCTTTTATTTCTTCTCCTTTTAACTTTTTCAATTTCAATTTTCTAATATGACATAAATTAATATCAATATCTTTAATAATATGAGATATATTAAGTAAATTAATTTGATGATCAATATCATCTTTAGTTACTACTTCACCATAAATATAAGCATCATTATTTATTATATTATTTTTTATGTTATTCAAAGATTTTAATGACTCATTATCTAATGAGTATTTAGATTCTATTATATATTCATTATTAATTATATAATATTTAGATGAAATATCATTAATTCTATATAAAAAGTTTGGCATTGTTAAATCTTTAAATTCGTTTTTATGTCAGTTACATAAGATATTAAATGAATAATAGGATCAATTGTCTCTGTATATCTTTCATTATAAGATCGTTGAACATTTATAAGTGATGCTCCAATTTTTATAATATTTGAATTGTCAATTAACATTAATCTATTAAAAAGAGGTCTACCAAGAGCTTTCATTAATTCTAATGGATTATCTTGAAAATTATTTAGAACAAAATTATAGTTATCTTCAATATTATTTCTACCATCAAGCATAAATTCAAAAATTGCATCATAACTAGAAGAACTTATTGATTTAAATTGATCTGTATTTTTAGTAATAAATACTTCTTGTAATTTTTGTGTTGCACTTCTTAAATCAGGAAAACTAATCATGATTATTTTCTTTATTTCATCATCAGAAATATTCATTTTATTTTTTTCTGATATCGCTTTCAAATATTTAAGATACATAACTTGCAAATATTCTTCTTCCTCTTTATTTTTAGGATTAAAATCTACTTTCATAAATCTTGATAATATTTTATCATCAATATCTTGAATATAATTAGTAGTAAGTATAAATCTTACATGCTGATATGTATCTGAAAAACCTTTCATTGCTTTTTTATATTCTGTAGATACACCATCAAATTCATCTAAAAATATAGTTTTTTGAGCATTTTTCATAAAAGGATTTAAACTTTTACAATGAGTTTGCAATTGATCTCTTAATATATTAACACTTGTATCTTTTGATGCATTAAATTCAATATTATCTGTTTCTTTACATAATATTCTGGCTAATGTGGTTTTTCCTGTTCCTGGAGTATCACTATAAAATATCATATTAGCGATTAAACCATTCTCAATCAATTTTCTAACTCTTGGTAATAATATAATTGTTTTTAAGCTTTTAGGTTGGTATTTATACCAGAACATATCATTTTTCATATATTTATAATTTATAATTTATGAATATTATAGAATTAAATATTCAGAATGTTTGAAAAAAATATATCATTTGAATTATTTTATATTTTAATAAAATTATTATTGATAAAATAATAAATTGTTTATTTAAATACTAATTATTTTTATATATATGGAATAAAAATAAAATTATACATGAATATAGATAATACATACAATTATGATGATAATTTTGTAAGAATGTCTACTGTTGCATTGGCAAAGGCATTAGGTACTAAAATAAGATGGATAAATCATTATAGTGATGGTAGAAAAATAAGAGTGTTGATACCATTTTATACATCATTTGCAGGTCAAGAAAGATTTATGATAGATGCATTTGTAGATGATGTCACTACAACAAGAGTTGAATTAAATACAGATCAAAAACAAAGAGGTACAATAATATTTAAGGGAGGTTCACAAAGAGATGATGAATTTGCAAATCCTAATCAATATTTATCTAAAGAGAGTAAAATTAATGATAAATTTAGAAGCGTTATAAGTCGTACAAAAGCAGTTCCAATTTCTCTTAGCTATGAGATTAATATTAGATTAGATACTGAATTAGAAGCTGATATTTGTTATACTAAATTATTAGATACATTATATAATTATAGATTTTTTAGTATAAGTTATTTTGGACTTAAAATCGATTCTTTTTTTAAATTACCATCTGACGGAGGAATTGATATTCCAAGAGATATAAATTTAGCATCTGATGATACAATAAATATGAAATTTACATTAGAAGTTATAACGTATTATCCTGTGTTTACTGTTAATACCGATGATTACGAAATATGTGATAATGATGATTCAATAGATTGGACTTTTCTTGGTGTTGATAAACCTACTGAAGATAGTAAATCTAAAAATGAATTAAAAAGAGCATATTGGTATAATAATTTGCTTGATAATAGAACAAAAGATGAAATAATTAAAGAAAAAGAAGATAATAGAGACAATGAAATAAATAATATGGAGTAAAATAAAAAATCATAACTTATAAGTTATGATTTTTTTATAGTTCTCATTTTTATAAAAGGCTTATTATTAATAGTTATATCCCCTTTTTTATTTACATTTATAGAACTAACTTTTATTTTCTTATTTTTAAATCTACCAGATAATATATCATCTCCAATTTTTATTTTCATTTTAGATTTACCATCAAGAGATATATTCAAATTTGAATAATCTTCATATGTCTTTATAAATTTCATAAAAATTATTTATTTTTTATTATATATAAATAAAATAATTTAAATTTATTTTTGTCAAAAAATGAGTTTTTTTAATTAATATATAATCTCAGAAAACATATAAAAATCATTAAAAGATGCAACATAAAAACATAATAAATTAAAAACATGAATAAATTAAAAAAGTTCGAAAATTACAATAATAATAATTGTAATGCAAATTTGACAATTTTGCATTGGAAGTCTGGAATATATAGACTTTTGATAAAATTGATTTCATTATCTGGAGATGAATACTATGCCGATGGTGTTCAATTAAAGGAATCCGACGCTAAAAAATTAATTAATGAGTTTGGAGCACAGATTGAAGAAAGATATTAATAAAAAATAAAAAATAAAAAATAAAAATATGAAAAATTTAAAGTATGATTTATTCAATTTCAAAAAGGAATTACCTATTGAAGATTATGAATTAAATATGATTGTTGAAAGATACATCAGCAATTATGATAGTTATTCTGAAAAAGAACTTGTAAGTTCTTTAAAAGAAACTTTAGCAGGATATGCTTGGGACACTAAAGTTAAAAAATTAGTTGAATCTTTACAAGATGAAATTAAAAGTGAACCTATAAATTACAACTTGAAAGATTTATATAAAAAAATTGAAAGAAAAAATTATGGACAAATGTATCGTCCAGCATTAAACTCAATTCTTAATATTATAAATATTCAAGATAATGATTCAAAAATGAGTACAATATTAAATGAATTGGTTATTCATGATTGGATTCCTGAAGTTAAAATGTTTTTATCTGGTTATATGAATAATCCTATTCAAAGACAAAATTTAGTAAACTCAGGTAAAGCTTCAAAGGTATTTACATTAGTAGAAAAAACAAATGATGGAAATTTGGTATTTATGAAAGATCGTTGGTTTTTAATAGGACAAGATGATATTAAACAAACACTTTTAGAAAATCATATCACAGACATCGAAAAAATTAGAGAATTTAGAATTTTAGAGAAAGTTATGACAATTGGAGATATCAAAGAAGATAAAATATCATTTAGATTAGATGAAAATTTAGTTTTAAGCATTTCAACAAAATCTGATAAAGACGTATTCTTAAATGAAGAAAAATTAGATAAAGAAACTACATTAGAAAATTTATTTAATTCTAAAATTATTCCTTGGTTGAAAAAAGATTTTTATGTATTATCAACTACAACAGCTCAAAATTTGGATAAATTTGTTGACCTAGATATAGCATTAAAAGTAGAAAATGTACTACATCCACAATTAGAATCTTATGTTATAAATTATAAAGATAAATTATATACATATAATAATGACGCTAGAACAGGATCAGCTTTCTATGAATATAATTCACCAAATGATTTAATTAACGATGTTCAAAGAGAACTAGATTATGATTTGACAGGATTCTTAGAAAATAAACTTTCAAAAGAAGTTAAACATTTAAGAACATTAGAAGATAAAGAAATGGAAATAAAAGAATCAATTAAAGAAATCGATAAAGGCTTAGAATTATTAAAAGAAAATGAAGTATTAGTAAATGAAGATAAAGCATTGAAAGAAACATTTAATCAATTATTAGTATCTAAACATGAATTGTATGAAAATTTGAAATCTGTTACTGATGATAAAGTTAAAGCAAAAAGAATGATTATATAATTATTGTAAATGAGCAAATTAAAAAAAGATATCACAATTTGTGATATCTTTTTTAATAAATATTCAAATTTATTAAACTTTTATTAAACTTTTCATTATTAGAAACCTATAAAATTTAACTTATATATAGAATATAATTAAAAGTGAAAATAATTAAATAATATGTCAAGACCAAAACCTGCAAATTTATCAACACCAAAACCGGCAAATTTAATATGGACAAAGGAAGAATGTAAGAACGAAGCATTAAAATATATTTATAAAAAAGATTTTATAAAACAATCATATGGTTCATATCAAGCATCACTTAGAAATAAATGGATAGATGAAATTTGTTCTCATATGATACCATTAGGAAATAAATATAACAGATTAATTTATAGAATTATATTTCCAGATAATGTTTGTTATGTTGGATTAACTAATGATTTTGATAGAAGAATATATGAGCATTTAAATAAAAAAGGTACAGTATATTCTTATATATACAAAATAAAATTATTACCTATTAATATTGAAAAATTAACTGATTATATACCAATCACAGAAGCTAAAATACAAGAAGAATATTGGAAATGCAAATCAGAAGATGATGGATATATATGTTTAAATATTGCTAAAACTGGAGGTGTAGGTGCAAATAATCTAAAATGGAATAAATATGAATGTCAAAATGTAGCTAATAAATATAATACAAAAATTGATTTTATAACAAACGAAAGTTCAGCTTATAATTCTGCTAGAAAATATGGTTGGCTAGATGAAATTTGTTCTCATATGATAGCATTACATATTAATTGGACTAAAGATGATTGTAAAAATGAAGCATTAAAATATAATCATAGGGGAGAATTTTCAAAAAATAATCGTATTATATGGGGATTTGCACAAAAACATAATTGGCTAGATGAAATTTGTTCTCATATGACACTGAAGCATAATAGTTATAGTAAAGATGATTGCAAAATAGAAGCATTAAAATATAATAGTAGAAATGAATTTAAAAAAAATAATAATAGTATGTGGCAATGTTCTAATAGGTATAAATGGACAGATGAAATTTGTTCACATATGATACCATTAAGGCATACTTGGACCATAGAAGAATGTAAAAATGAAGCAAAAAAATATAAAAACATAACAGCATTTGCAATAAAAAATCATAATATGTATGAATTTGCAAGAAAAAGAAAATGGATTGATGAAATATTCAATAAAAAATAATTAAATATGAATGGCAAGATACATTAATGATACGGATTTCTATTATGAGGTTTTAATTAGCAAAGGCAAAGGAAAATTAACTAGAAAAGCTGAAAATATGATTATACTAATAGGAGAAGAAATGATCAAAAAATTTGAAAGAAAGTATAAAACTTCAGATGATAAATATGATTGTATGCAGCAGGGCATAATGATGATGCTGCTAAACTGGAATTTATTTAATGAAAAAAAATATTCATCAGCGTTTCCATATTTTTCGGAGATTTGCAAGCGTGGAATAGCAGGTGGTTTAAATGTAATTTATCAGAAGAAAAACAATCAAGACATGCCTAAAATGATAAGTTTAAGTAGTGCAAATGATGGCAAAGGTCTTCATAATATTTAAAAAATATTTAAAAAATAATATATACAATATGGCACTAAGAGATTGGGTCAGAAATGACGGATTAATTAATTCAACTCCAGGACCCTCAAATTCATATAGAGGAGATGAAGAATTTATAATGTTAGTTAGAGATATTCAATTCCAAGATATTCAGACTGGAGCATATAATAAATTTCCAACATTATATGATGTTGCACAAGCAAACGGCGGTAGAAATTATATTAATGTAACAGATAACACTAAACTTGTTCAAGATCCTCCTAATTTGAATGCATTAAGAAATAGATATTAAATTATGGGAGCAAATAACGCATCATTTGGGAATCGCAGGACCAAGAAAGGGAAAAACAAATATATTCAAGGTCTTTATAATATTGAAAATGAAGAAAAATACATTGGAATTATGCCAATAAAATATTTTAGTTCATGGGAATTAGGATTTTGTAGATTTTGTGATTTGAATGATAGAGTTTTAAAATGGAGTTCAGAGAGTTTAGAAATTCCATATCAAATAAAAAATAGTTTAGGTATTATAGAAACTCATCGTTATTATCCAGATTTTTATATAGAAATGATAGATAATAATGATCCAGAAAGATATGATAGATTTGTGATTGAAATTAAGCCAAAGCACGAAACAGAACCACCTAAACAACCACAAAGAGAAACATTAAAAACACTAGAAACGTATCAATATTCTTTAACAGCATATAAGAAAAATATTCATAAATGGCATTTCACAAAAGATTGGTGTGATAGACATAGTTTGAAGTTTATAATAATTTCAGAAGATGATTTGAAAAAATATGGAATAATAAAATGAGTAAAATGTCATTCACTGAAGAACTTAAAGCATTATTTGGGCAATATAATCAAAATATTAGTTTAATTAGAAAAGAATCTACAGAAGAAATATTTAGTTATATTATACGAAATCCAAATAAACAAATAAGACCAACCACATTAGGAAATATTCAAATTGGTAAATTTTATATAATTAAATATAATTATAATGGAAATAAATTATGGTGTCCTATTTTAACTATTCCACCGTTAGCAAATTCTAATGAACTTGGAATATTAGAAAGTCAATTAAAAATTGTTAACATTAAAAAAATTTTATATGCAATAAATTTTGATTATTTACCATTATTATATAAAGCAAAATTAATAGATGCTATAATACAAACAAATTCAGATAGATACGATAAAAATTCTGATAAAATATCACAAGGTGATGTTGTAAATAATGAATTTAATTTTAATATAAAATGGATTTATGAATATTTGAAAATAAATGGAAAAAAGAATTATTCCATAACAGCATATGATATATCAAAAATTGAACATGTGTATCAAGTATCTTCTACAATTCTACAAAGATTTGTTTTTTTAGATACATATAAAATAAATAATAATTTAATGTATGATACATTGAATAAGATTATAAATGATAAACTTAAAGGAGAATTTTCAGATAAAATAATAATGTATGAAGAAATATTGAAATTATATGAAAAAGATATAGAAAAATTTTATACTTCACTTAGAAATTTTGAAAAAAATTTAAAATTAATAGAAAAAATGTAGAATAAATAAATTTAAAATGAACATACGCAATTTTATATATAATAAAAATTAATAAATAAACAGTGGCAACATATAACAGATATAATCAGCCAAATTCAATGTATGATTTTGGACGAGGTAATGTAGGAAAAAGTTTTGGTAATAAAATATTAAGAAAATTGAGTAATTTCGGAATGGATGATCAAGAAATGGTTGTTAGAAATAGTCAGGCTATTGGAGCATTTCAAGATACCAGTAATTTACTTTACGAACCTGGTACAAATATGTACGACTTATTTACAAAAAAAATAATATCTAAAATATTAGAAAAGAAATCTATCGCATATTTAGATCGTAGATATTTGGATAAAAGAAAAATTTTACACCAATATGCAATAAAGGAAGAAATAAAAGATTATGTTACCAGAATAGCAGAAGAAGCAATTAATTATGATGATGATAATTATTTTTGTACTGTTACTGATTTGCCAGATAATTATGATCAATCAATCAGAGTTAAATATCAAGAAAATTTTAAAAAAGTCTATAACTCATTTAATTTTAACGACGGATTAACTGCTTGGAATTACATGAAAACATTTTTAATTGATGGATTTTTATCATTTGAAATTGTTTATGATGATGACCAAAAAAATATAATTGAACTTAATTTATTGGATCCATTAACATTAATTGTAGCTGCTGAGCCAGGTACTGGAACTGTAGTATGGATTCAAAATCCAGATGTTCCTCAATTAAGAAGAGTTTTATTAGATGCTAATATTATTTATATTTCATATTCAAATAATTTAGATTATGACGAAACAAGTTATGTTGAAGGATTAATCAAACCTTATAATCAATTAAAATTATTAGAGTTTACTAAATTAATGTACAATTTAAATCAAGCTTCAATATATAAAAAATTTGTTATTCCTGTAAATGGACTGACTCGTCAACAAGCTGAACAGCAAATTACTCAATTGATGAGTGAATATCATGAAGATATTGAATGGGATGATACAACAGGAGTACCATATATAAATGGCTCAACTAAAATACCTCATTCAAAAGATTATTGGTTTCCAACATCTGAATTAGGAACTCCAGAAATGGAGATTCTACAACCACAACAAGCTGAATTAAATGAAGATATATCTTTACAGTGGTTTTATAAATCATTTAAAAGAGCATCTAAAATGCCTTTTTCAAGATTAGATGAAGATCAGGGAGGTGGTAATTTTTATGATGATACTGCTTCAATTACTATGGATGAAATAAGATTTAAAAATTTTGTTGGTAGATTAAGAACATTATTTAAAGAAGTTTTAGTTAAACCATTAAAAATACAAATGGTATTAGACTTTCCTGAATTAAGTAGTGATAGAGTATTTGAAAGTTATATTAAATTAAATTTTAATTCTAATGATTTATTTGAAGAATGGAAATACTTAAACAATTTAGCAAAAAGAGCAGAAATATCATCAACTTTATCAAGCAATCTACAAGACGGTGAGGGGAAACCTTACCTTTCGATTGAGTGGATTGTGAGAAATATTATGAAATTTACTGATAAAGATATTGAATCTAATAATAAATATAAAATGATGAGCGGTACAGCAGGTGAAGGAGGAGGAATGAGTGGTGGTATGCCAGGTGGAGGTGAAGGTGGTATGCCAGGTGGTGGCGAAGGTGGTATGCCAGGTGGAGGTCAAGCCCAAGGTGGAGGTCAAGCCCAAAGTGGAGGTCAAGCTCAAGGTGGAGGTCAAGCTCAAGGTGGAGGTCAAGCTCAAGGTGGAGGTCAAGGTGGAGGTCAAGCCCAAGGTGGAGCGGAATTTTAAAATATATTTTTTAATAAAAACAGAGAACTTAAATTTAGTTCTCTGTTTTTATTTTATATACAATTTTTAATTGACCAGAATCATAAATTATATTATGACAGTTATTTTTTTATATATAATTAAAATTACAAATAAAATATGGTATTAGAATCAAAAGGTACTCCAGATATATTACTAAATATTATTACTAAATATGATAGTGAAATCATATATAGTTCTAAAAATTTAACAACATTATTAATAGATATAAACGAAGTTGATTTAGTCGCTAGTTTGACTATTAATTTTAAAAAAAATGATAGTAAGAATAATTTTTCAGGAGATTTAAATTTTGATGATTGTATAAATTCAAATTTTAAAAATTGTATAATAAATTTAAATGTATCATATTTTAATAAATCTTTAATAATTAAATCTTTGATGCATGAGCTAACTCATTTATATGAATTGTATAAAATAAAAGATATTTATACTAAGTCAAAATGGAATAGAATGAAAGTATTATATGACACAAGAAAACAAATTAACAATAATAGTTTATTTTATTTTATAGATATTTTTTATTTATCTCTACCATTTGAAGTTAATGCAAGAGTTTCCAGTGTTTATACTTATTTATCTGATAAAAAAATTAAAGATATAGATATTCTAAAAAAATTTTTAGTAGAGACAATTGAGTGGCAGAATATGTTAAATTTAAAAAATTTTGAATATAAACAATTATATACTGACTTAATAAACTCATATATAAACGATAAAGTTTTTCTTTATGAAATATTTAATTTATTTAATTCTAAAATGAAAATAAAAACAAAAATAAATTCTGATACAGATTTATATAATTATTTAAAAAATTCTAGTAGATATTTTAAGTCAGTATCATCAAATTTTATAAAAAAACTATTAAAAGTATTAAATAGAGTATCTGACGAATCATTAAAAGAGGGATATTGGACGTCTTCAACAAAAATAGTAATTTACAAACAATATATAAAAGAAAATAAAGATATTGATTATCTTAAATTTTTATAAAAAATAAATAAATAAATATGTCAATAGATAGAAGAATTGTATCAATATTATATTACAATAATATAACTGATATTAATAATGTGGAAGAATTTATAGGAGAAAAAAATGGTTATTATGATATTAAAATAAATGGAAAAATTAAATCATTAAAAATTCCAGATAATGAATATACCAAGCGTACTAAAATAACTACAAAAGTAACTACAAACACAACTACAAACACAACTACAAAAGCAATCACAAAAGTAACTACAAAAAAATTGGAAAATAAAAATAAAAAATCAAATGATGATGATTTTATTACGTCTATTTAATTTAAAAATATAAATATATTATGAAAATTGCAAAATTTAATGAAACTATTGGATATCAAGATAGAAGATATAAAATTGATTTAGAATTATTAAGTAAGCTAGTATTAGATAAATCTATAAGAAAAGAACTAAAATTATTTAAATCTCATATAGATAGTTATTTAGAATCAGTATATGATATGATAGAATATGGAAGAGGTGATGTTTTTTTATATTCTATAACAAATGAGTTCAAAATAGCATACATTAAAAGTGCTAAATTTAGTAATACATTACAAACGGTTCCAGTAGAAACATTAATCGGTTTCGATTTAGAAGAATATAAAGTATTCAAAGATTCTGAAAAATATAATTTATAATTTATTAATATATTCAAATTTTAATTGTCCACAATCATATATTCTATAATAATGCCTATCTTTCATTATTTCATGCTCAGTTTTATTTTTATCATAACCTTGCTTAATTAATATATCTTTACGAAAATTAAATTTATTTAGTCGTATTCCATTTATTATATAATAATAATTTGGTTTAATTTTGCCTATATTATTAAAATTTAATGTTTCATATAATTCACTGTTACAATTACTTATATCTATATATGCTAATATTTTATTCGAATTATAATTTTCAATAAAATAATTGAATAATTTATTTTCACCTCCTATAATATTAGTATTTAACTTATTACAAAATCTTAATAATTCATAATTTTTTTCAATTTTATTTTTTGGAATTTTAAGATTACTGAATGTAATTAAGCTAACTAATTCATTTTTATAAAATAATCCTATTTTAATTTTGGAACTAATAAATCCTTTAATATGATTATTATTTAAAAAATCTTTAACTATTTTATTATCATTTATTTCTTTAATTTCTGTTTCACGTGCAAATATTTTATTATAATTTTTACTTAATTTATTTAATATCATAGATTTTATTATATCTGGCTTATATAACCAATCATCCTCCCAAATATGCATTAATTGTATTCCTAGTTTTTCACATAATTCAGTTTTATTTAAATGATAATTATTAGAAGTATTATTTTCATTATGCCAAAATAATCCATTATATTCAAATGCAATTTTTAATTCAGGAATATAAATATCCAATTCATATGGTTTTATAATATTTCTATTATTTTGTATGATTTCTCCGTTATAATTTTTTTTAATGAAATTATATACATTAGTTTCTGATCCAGATGTATGAACAGATCCTATAGGATTACAAAATACACATGCATCAACATTTAGATTATATCTACCATAAAATGTTTTTTTATAAATTTCAAAGTTTTTTTCACATTTTTCACAATAAAATGTAAAATTGTCTCCTTCAATATTTATTAAATTTGAATATTTTTTTTGAAGTTTTATTAAATTTATTTTGTTTATATTTTGTTTAAAATTTTTATGCTGAGATATAAAATTTACTCCGTTATTTTTAAAACAAGTTTTTTCTTTTTTCTCTTTGATTTCTTTATTTTGTGATACATTATCTACTCCATATTTTTCTTTAATTGTTATTTTCGATTTTTCTTTAATTATATTAGATGATAATCCCCATTTAACTCCAAAATGTTTAAAATTAGTATTCATTTTTTTCTCTTTAATTTCTTTATTTTGTGATACATTATCTACTCCATATTTTTCTTTAATTGTTATTTTCGATTTTTCTTTTATTTCATTACATTGAAAAACATTATCTACTCCATATTTTTCTTGAATAGTTATTTTTCTTTTACATTTTTTGCATATAAATTTTTTAAGTGAATTATTTTTATATAATATATTAAAACATGATTCATACTCATCTCCACATTTATCGCATCTCATTTTAACTTTATATCTAGATCCTTTAGTTAGTTCATTCACATTAACCAATATTATATCATTTATTTTAATATTTTTATATAATTTTTTATAATGTTTTATATTTGATATATTAATTCGAATTTCTATTTTATTTGATAATATCATATATTAATTGTTTATTTTAAGTATATATAAATATTATATGTCTTTGTTTTATCAAATTCAGCAAAAAACACATCAAAAATAATAAATATGAAGAAAATTAAAAAATAGAAAAAAATGATATTTTTTAAGTAATATATAAAAGAAAATTAAAAAATATGAAACCAGTTCTTATTGTAGAACATTGTATGGACGGTCTTAAACAGA
>Ga0302265_1000012_pt1 | contig 107652 bp, 104 predicted proteins | sample III_Bog_E1_1_FD_194556 | JGI IMG/M metagenome (GOLD analysis project Ga0302265, IMG submission 194556) | Peat permafrost microbial communities from Stordalen Mire near Abisko, Sweden - III_Bog_E1_1 | ecosystem: Environmental > Terrestrial > Soil > Wetlands > Peat | place: Sweden: Abisko...
ATTTCCTTGCGGCGTTTGAGCACGGCGAGAAATTCCAGCAAACGGTCTTTGACTTTCGCGAGGCCGAAATGCTGTTGGTCCAGAATTTTTTCCGCGACTTTCAGGTCGAGCTTGTCCTCGGTTTCAATCTGCCACGGCAGTGCGAGAATCCAGTCGAGGTAATTGCGCGAGACGCCGTATTCGGCGGCGGCGGGCGAAGTCTGCTGCATCCGGTCGAGTTCCTGATTCGCGGCCTTGCGCGCGTCGTCGGGCAATTTGGCCGACTCGATTTTTTCACGGAGCGTGCGAATCTCGTTGGCGTTCGGGTCGGTGTCGCCGAGTTCGCGCTGGATGACGCGCATCTGTTCACGCAGGAAAAAATCGCGCTGCGTCTTGGAGATGTTGGAGGCGACGTCGTGCTGGATTTTAGAACTTAAATTGAGCACTTCCTGTTCGCGGTTGAGCAGCGGCAAAAGTTTTTGCAGCCGCTCGCGGACGGAAGCGGTTTCAAGCAATTTTTGTTTTTCGTCGAGCGGCAGGCCAAGGTTCGCGGCGATGAGGTCGGCGAAATGGCCGGGATGATCGTTGTTGAGCGCGGCGATTTTGACCTGGTCGGAAAGTGCGGTGGAAACTTTCGCGATCTCCTCGAACTGCTTGTGCGCGTTGCGGAGCATCGCCTGCAACTCGACGGAATCCTCGGTCTCGTCGCGGAGCAGTTCAAAGCTGGCGCGCAGATAGGGATTTGCCGGCAGAAATTTATCCAGCCGGATGCGCCAGAGTCCCTCGACCAAAATGCGCACCGTGCCGTCGGGAAATTTCACCATCTTGTTCAGCCGCGAAACGCAACCGACCTTGTGCAAATCCTGCGGGCCGGGTTCGGCGATTTCGGGATTGGTTTGCAGCACGGCAGCAAAAAGCCGGTCGCCGGCCACGAGGTCGTCCACGAGTTTAAGGCTCGGTCCGGTCTCAACGAGCAGCGGCACGACGGCACCGGGAAAAATCACGATGTCCGACAGGCCGAGGATGGGCAGGTTTTCCGGCAGTGAACGCGACGAGACGCGACCCGGCACTTCGCTCTTTTCGCTGGAGCCGAGGATGCTGACAAATTCTGTTTCCGCCGATTTCAACATCGTATGCTGACAGTTAGATGATACCGCGTCGCCAAAGTCAATGCGCGGTCAAACTCCTTCGCTGATGGGAACCTTGGTGGTTTTGGGCTGCGGCTTCTGAACTGGCGGCACATCCACGCGCAGAAAACCGTTCACATAAACCGCCTTCGCCTGGCTCAAATCATAACCGGCGGGCAAATCTAAAACCGTTTCAAACGGGCCGTAGCTGATTTCCATCACCAGAAAACTGCATTGTGGCGAACGGCAGCAATCCGGGCGGATGCCGTTGATGCGCAGGCGCTGGCCTTCAACGGTGATCTCCAGGCTGTCGCTTTTCATGCCTGCGAGTTCGGCCTTGATGACGAGGCCGGTTTCCGTGGCGTAAATGTCCGTGTTGGGCGTCCAGCGGCCCGTGGCCGGCTCGCCAGTGCTGTGGCTGCGCGCGGCGAAGTGAACGGTGGAACTGACTTTGGTGACGGCCATGCTAAAAGTTGGTTGGTGGAATTTACTTTCTGATTTGAACCGTCAGCGCGTGGCTTTTTCCTTTGGTTTTTCCGCGTCGCACCCGTGCGCGCAGCCGCAATGGTGACTGTGCTTATGCTTCTTCGTTCCCGAACTGCGCCACACGAAAAAGGTGGCCACGCCCAGGACAATCAACAGCGTAAGGAATTGCTGCCAGTTCATGCTGCCAACATAACTGCAAACCGGAATCGCGCAAATGGAATTTTTCAACGTGAAACTTCGGCGCAATCCGGCTAGGCTGCGCGCATGGCTGAACTGTTCCGCTACGCGCACCGCGTCACCTACGCCGAATGCACCGTCGGCAATCATATTTACCATTCGCGCTACCTGGATTTGCTGGAGGCCGCGCGCGGTGAACTCATGCGCGCGCTCGGCGCAACCGTTCTGGAATTGCAGGAACGCGATTTTATTTTTCCCGTCATCGAGGCGCGGCTGCGCTACAAATTTCCCGCGCGCTACGACGATTTGCTGACGATTGAAGTCTGGCTGACGCGCGTCGAGCGCGTGCGGCTGAATTTCGGCCACCGCATTTTGAATCAGGACGGCAAACTGATTCTCGAAGCCGAAACGTTCCACTGCTGCACCAGCCGCGATGAAAAACCGAAGCGCCTGCCGGAAGAACTGGTGGAAAAATTGCAGCCGTATTTGAGTTCAGCAGCTTTGTTTTAGCCACAGAGCCGCAGCGGCACGGAGAATTTTATTTTCCTCTGCGTCTCTGTGTGTCTGCGGCCAAATTTTTTTGTTCCGACTTGCACGTTGAGCTTTTCTCTGCTTAATTTCAGCGGCGCGCGATGCAAACCCAACCACAAAATTATCCCAAACATTATTGCGGAGTCTTCGGCGTTTTCGGCCATCCGAACGCGGCGGAACTCGCCTACTTCGGACTTTACGCCTTGCAACATCGCGGACAGGAAAGCGCGGGCATCGTCACTTGCCACGAAGGAAAATTTTACAAGCACCACGGCATGGGTCTCGTGCCGCAGATTTTCAACGACCCGAAAATTTTGCACGACCTCGTCGGCGACCGCGCCATCGGCCACACGCGCTACTCGACGACCGGCACTTCAAACTTGCGCAACGCCCAACCGCTCACGGTGGATTGCGCGCGCGGCCAGATCGCTGTCGCGCACAACGGAAATTTGACCAACGCCGCCGAGTTGCGCGACGAACTTGAATCGCGCGGCCTCGTTTTTCAGACGAGCGTGGACAGCGAAATCATCATCATGATGCTCGCGCAGCCGGAAATTGGCGGCGTTCCCAACTCGCTCGTCAACACGCTGCGTCGCATCGAAGGTGCGTATTCATTGGTGATAATGACGGAGAAAGAATTGATCGGCGCGCGCGACCCGCACGGTTTCCGTCCGCTTTCGATTGGCCGCACGGCAAATGGCGCGTATGTGCTTTCCAGCGAGACGACCGCGCTGGATTTGATCCACGCGCAATTTGTGCGTGACGTCGAGCCGGGCGAAATCGTCATCATCAACGAAAAAGGTTTGACCAGCATCCAGGCTTGGCCCGAACACCAGAAGCGCGCGTTCTGCATTTTTGAATACGTTTATTTTGCGCGGCCGGACAGTGTCATCAACGGCCACAGCGTCTATGAAGTCCGCAAGGCGATGGGCCGCCAGCTCGCGCGCGAGCACAATGTCAAAGCCGATTTGGTGATTCCCGTGCCGGACAGCGGCGTGTGCGCGGCGATGGGCTACTCCGAGCAATCCGGCATTCCCTACGAGATGGCGTTCATCCGCAACCATTACGTCGGCAGAAGTTTTTTGCAGCCCACGCAACTCATCCGCGATTTTAATGTGCGTGTGAAATTGAATCTCATCGAGTCGCTAGTGAAAGGCAAAAGCGTTGTCATCGTTGACGATTCCATCGTGCGCGGGACGACCTGCAAGACGCGGGTGAAAACTTTGAAGGAAGCCGGCGCGCGCGAAGTTCACGTGGCCGTCAGTTGTCCGCCGCACATGAATCCGTGCGTTTATGGCATTGATTTTCCCGACCGCAGCAAGCTGATGGCCGCGAACAATACCGTGGACGAGATCCGCAAATATCTCAACGCCGACTCGCTGCATTATCTTTCGCAAGCCGGCATGGTCGCCGCGACCGGCCAGAAAAAAGAGGCGTTCTGCATGGCGTGTTACGACGGCAATTATCCCGTCGCCTACGACCCGTTGCTCGACAAGCACATCATCGAACGCCGCCGCAAACAAACTCAGACCCTCGGCGAAGCGGCAGCGAAAGAGAACGAGCAGATAAAATTGTTGCAGGTTTAATAAACCCGGTTGCAAAATGAATGGTGCGCCAAAAAGAGATTGGGCAAAAACTTGGATTCATTTTGTATGCGGTTTTGTTATCGGCGGCCTTTCAGGTTTTTCTTCGAGCTTTGATTGGATTACCGCCCTGATTGTGGCCATTCTAACCGGCACGCTGGCGGCAATTTTCCTCGACAGATTTTGGGATAAATTTTGTTCGTGGTGGTAAAAATCGGTGTTTCATCTGTGTCCATCTGTGGCTAAATTTCTCCGGTGAAAACGATTGAACTTACGCCCGCCCAACTCGCCGCCTACATTGACCACACGCTGCTCAAGCCCGATGCTTCGCTCGCGCAAATCGAACAGCTTTGCGCCGAGGCGCGCGAACATCAATTTTTCTCCGTTTGCGTGAACGGTTCGTGGGTCGCCGCCGCGCAGCATTTTCTCGACGGCTCGGATGTGAAAGTCGCCAGCGTTGTCGGCTTTCCGTTCGGCGCAATGAGCAGCGACGTTAAACGCTTCGAGACCGAAGTGGCCATTGACGACGGCGCGCACGAGATTGACGTGGTGCTGAACCTCGCGCGGCTCAAGGCGGGCGATGACAAATATGTTTTTCGCGAAATCTGCGACGTGGTCGAGGCTGCCGACGAACGCACGGTGAAAGTGGTTTTGGAAACCTGCCTGCTGACCGACGAAGAAAAAATTCGCGTCTGCCAACTGGTCGTGGACAGCGGCGCGCACTTCTTGAAAACGTCCACCGGCTTCAGCACCGCCGACGCGACGATTGCCGATGTAAAACTGATGCGCGAAACCGTCGGCGCAAAATTTGGCGTGAAAGCTGCCGGCGGCATCCGTGACGCGCAGACCGCGTTGGCGATGATTGCCGCGGGCGCAACGCGGCTCGGAACTTCATCGGGAATCGCCATCATGAAAGGGCTTGCCGAAACCGTCGGCGGTTCGTATTGAAAAGCCATGCAAAAAATTATCGGCATCCTTTGCGTGATCGGCGGTGTGCTGCTGCTGGTCTGGGGTCACAATCTGGCGCAATCCATCGGCGGCCAGTTGCAGAACATTTTCGTCGGCTCGCCTGACGACAAGACCATGCATCTTTATATCGGCGGCACGGTGTTGGGATTGCTCGGCGTGTTCCTGATTTTCTGGAAAAGGAAATGAAGTTTAATTTGCCGCGATTTCCTGCGCGCCTTTGCCGCCATTGACCAAAAACAAAACCGCCATGCGGACGGCGAGGCCGTTGGTGACTTGCTCCAAAATCACCGAGCGACCGCTGTCGGCAATCTCGCTGTCAATCTCCACGCCGCGATTGATCGGGCCGGGGTGCATGATGAGCGCGTCGGGCTTGGTCTTGGCAAAACGCGTCTTGTTCAGGCCGAAGAGCTGCGTGTATTCGCCGATGCTCGGGAACATCGTCTTGCGCTGCCGCTCGTGCTGGATGCGGAGCAGGTTGATGACATCGGCATCGCGGATCGCCTCGTCCACATCGTGCGTCACGCGGCAGCCCATCTGCTCAAAAGTTTTTGGCACGAGCGTGGACGGACCACAGAGCGTTACCTTTGCGCCGAGCTTCGTCAGCGCCCAGATGTCCGAGCGCGCGACGCGGCTGTAAAGGATGTCGCCGAGGATCGTGATGTTCAGTCCGGCAATTTTCCCCTTCCGCTCGCGGATGGTGAAGGCGTCAAGCAACGCCTGCGTGGGATGTTCGTGCGCGCCGTCGCCGGCGTTGATTACGTGGGCGTCGAGCACGCGCGAGAGAAAATGCGGCGCGCCGCTCGCGCTGTGGCGAATGATGATGAAATCGGCATTGAGCGCCTGCAAATTCAGCGCGGTATCCTTAAGCGTCTCACCCTTTTTGAACGACGACGCCTCGGCGGAGAAATTCACGATGTCGGCAGAAAGCCGTTGCGCCGCCAACTCAAAACTGATGCGCGTGCGCGTGGACGGCTCGACGAACAGATTCACCACGGTCTTGCCGCGTAGCGCGGGGACTTTCTTAATGGCGCGCTCGCCGACGGCCTTGAAGCCGCGCGCGGTGTCGAGCACGGTGATAATTTCTTCCGCCGTGAGCGATTCGATGTCGAGCAGATGTTTTTTGGTCCAGCTCATTTCTTTTTTAAAATCACTTCGTCCGCCGCCGCGCCGGATTCGGTGAGCAGCAGGGAAATTTTTTCATCCAGCGACGTCGGCACGTTTTTGCCAATGAAATCCGCCTTGATGGGCAATTCGCGATGGCCGCGATCAACGAGCACCGCGAGCTGGATTTTTTTCGGACGGCCAAAATCGTTCAGTGCGTCCATCGCGGCACGCGTTGTTCTTCCGCTGAACAGCACATCGTCAACGAGCACGATCGTTTTGCCGTTCACGTCGAACGGGATTTCCGTCGGATGCACGGTGGGCGCGATGCGGTGGTCGAGATCATCGCGGTGCATCGTCGTGTCGAGAATGCCCACCGGCACGGCGTGATTCCAAATGCCGGCAAGAATTTTAGCGAGCCGCGCCGCCAGATGGTCGCCTCCGACCGGAATGCCAACCAGCGCGACCTCCGCGCTGCGCTCGTTGCGCTCGGCAATCTCATGTGCGATACGCGTGAGCGCGCGTTGGATTGCCGTGGCATCGAGGATGACGGTGGCGTCAGGCATAAAAAATCGCGAACCGCTCCCCGCTGGCGGGGCTGATTCGCGTTTTAGTTTTCGTTTTCATTTTTCCTTCGTCACCTCTCAGGGCGACGTTAAAGGAACAGATTTGTTTAGGTCAATTCGTCGCGGCGGCCTGTCGGGATTTGCGCCATTGGGCGCGGTGCTTGATGATCCAGTCCGTGAGCGCGCGCTCGAAACCGATGTCATGACCGGCCTTTTCGGACTCGATCCACTTGTGACGCAGGATTTCCTCGCGTTCCGCCTGAAATTCGCGGTAAAGCGTGGAGTTCTTAAGCAAATCACTCGCCGACGATGATTCTTTTGCGACGTTTGACATGGCTAATTTAATTGTGAGAACCAATTTAAGTCCAAGCGCGGTTTCTGGCAATTGAAATCTGGACATGAAAATGCGATGGAAATCAATGACTTGTGGCGGCGCGCCGGAATCGGGCGGCTGCGCGGCAAAAACATTTCGACCTTGCTGGCATAAAGATTTATTTTCCGCGCATGAGCGAAGAAATTTTTGACGTGGTCAACGAGCGCGATGAGGTGGTCGGGCAGAACACGCGGCGCGAGGTGCATGCGCGCGGGTTGTGGCATCGCGCCGTCCATGTGCTGGTGTTCAATGCGCGCGGCGAGGTGTTTCTCCAGAAGCGTTCCATGAAAAAGGACATCGCCGCCGGCAAATGGGATTCGTCATCGTCCGGCCATCTGGACACCGGCGAGGATTACGACGCATGCGCGGTGCGCGAGGTGCGCGAGGAAATTGGATTGCACTTGGCGCAAATACCGCAGCGACTTTTCAAAATTGATGCGCGCAAAGAAACGGGCTGGGAATTCTGCTGGATTTACCGCTGCGAAAGCGAAGGGCCATTCGTCCTGCATCCCGATGAAATCGAGACGGGCACGTGGTTCACGCCGAATGCGGTGACGAAGTGGGTGAAAGAAAAGCCGGGAGATTTCGCGAGTTGCTTTGTGCTGTTGTGGAAAAAGTTTATGGCCACAGAGACACCGAGCAGACAGAGAAAATAAAAACTCTGCGTTTCTGTGCCTTAATTCTTCATTTGCGAAGCGGCGCAAATGAAGTATCTATTCGCCATGCAAAATTCGATTATTCCTTATCCGACCGTCATTGAACAAACCGCGCGCGGTGAGCGGCAGTTTGACATTTTTTCGCGGTTGCTCGTTGACCGTATTATTTTTCTCGGCACGCCGGTGGACGATGGCATCGCCAACGTAATCGTCGCGCAACTTTTATTTTTGCAGATGACGGATCCAAAAAAGGACGTGCATTTCTACATCAATTCGCCCGGCGGCAGCGTGTCGGCGGGACTGGCGATTTACGACACGATGCAATACATGACTTGTGATATTAATACCTACTGCGTCGGCCAGGCGGCGAGCATGGGCGCGGTGCTGTTGTGCGCGGGCACGAAGGGCAAGCGGTTCGCGCTGCCGAATTCCAACATCATGATTCATCAAGTTCTCGGCGGCGCGGAAGGTCAGGCCAGCGATGTGGAAATCCGCGTGAAGCATATGCTCAAGTTGAAAAACACCTTGAACGGAATTCTTTCCAAGCATACGGGGCAAACTGTCGAACAGGTGGAAAAAGATTGCGACCGCGACAATTTCATGAGCGCCGAGGAAGCGAAAAAATACGGCCTCGTGGATTTGGTCGTGCAGTCGCGCAAGGAAATTCCCGGCGGCGAAAAAGTTTAAGGCCGCGAGACAAACGGATTGTCTTTGATGTAAAAACGCAGCCGCCGTTTCGCCCAATGCTTCGCGTAGTCCACGCCAATGCGCGGACGCTTGACAATGGAAAATTTTTCGGCGGCTTCCGTTTGCGCGATGAAAAAATCGTCGCTCAACAAATCGTGCGCGTTCAGTCGGCGGTCAATTTTCATGGCGCGGCAAAGCAAGCCCGGTCCGTTGGTTTTGCCAGCCAGATTTTTCATCGGCTCGACGGCGCGCAGCAAAACGGCGGACGCATGGCCCTCACGTTCGGTCACGATGTTCATGCAATGATGGACGCCATAGATCAAATAAACGTAGGCATGACCAGGCGGGCCAAACATGATTTTGGTGCGTTCAGTCAGTCCTTTTGAAGAATGTGCGGCGAGGTCGTGTTCGCCGAGATAGGCTTCGACTTCGACAATTTTTCCGACGCGCTCAATGCCGCCGGAATGATGGACAAGCCATTTTCCAAGCAATTCGTGCGCGACGAGAATTGTGTCGCGGTCATAAAAAGTGCGTGGCAGTTTTTGCACGGCGGCAGACTGGCGCAATTCCCGGTTTGACAGGAAGCAAAATGTTCGCACAATGTCAGACCGTTTTGGTTGCCAGCGTAGCTCAGTTGGTTAGAGCGTGGGACTCATAAGCCCGAGGTCAGTGGTTCGATTCCACTCGCTGGCACCATTTTGGTTTCGGGCGCTTGGCGCAGTGGTAGCGCTGCTCCTTTACACGGAGAAGGTCGGGGGTTCGAATCCCTCAGTGCCCACCAGCTTCCCAAATCAAGGTGCCGTCGCGGCGCAGCTTCATCTTGCGTCCGCGCCATTCCACCGTGTTGCCAGCGAACGCGCCGAGCCAGAGGGCCGCGCCCAAAACATCCTTCACCGGCACGAGCCACGCGGGCGAAATTAATTTCCGGTCCGGCGTGAAGCGGCGTTGCAGATCCAGCGCGAGAATAATCCGCACGAACAGAAAAACCACCGCCGTCAGCGGCGTGTAGAAAGTTTTGGCCGTGGCAAACGAGACAATAAACCACAGCAGCGGCCAGAGCGAGGCGTTGGACAGGATGCTGAAAAAATAGGGCAGCGGCTGGCAGACGCGGATTGTGCGCGCCCAGCGGAGCTGATGGTTCCAGACCTGCCGCCAGTTTTTTGGCGCGTCCCAGCATTCCACGACGACGGGGCAGAGCGCGATGCTGTGGCCGTTTTTGGCGATGCGGTTGCCGAGCTGGTAATCATCGGCGAGGCAGTCGGCGAGCGTGGCAAAACTGCCGATCTGCGCGAGAGCCGACCGGCGCTTGAGAATCGCGGCGCCGAGGGCGAAATCAATGGGCTTGAGCGCCGTGGATTGCAGCACCTGACTCCAAAAATCGGCGTTGATGGCGACGGCCTCCCAGCGCATCGCGGTGGTCGTCGGGTTGGCGAGCCGGTAGAAGCAATTCACGAGCGCAATTTTTTCATCGCGGAGCGGCGCGACAAAGCTGGCGATAAAATCCGTTGAAACGCGCACGTCGGCGTCGCAGATCAGGATCAAATCGTATTGCGCCAGTTTTTCGAGCTGCGCGAGCTTGGCGACTTTGGCGTTGGCGCCGGCGAGATTCTGGCAGATGACCAGCCGGGCGTCGGCGGCGGGATTTTCGGCGAGCAGCGCGCGGACGATTTCGGTGACGGGATCGTTTTCATCCGCGACGCCGAAGAGGATCTCGACCGGCCCGGCGTAATTTTGCTTGAGCCAGCTTGCGAGCGAGGCGCGCGTGGTGGCGTCGCAGCCCTTGAGCGGCTTCAAAATGGAGATGGCGGGCGCAAAATTTTCCACGGCGATTTTTTGGTGCAACGGAAAACAGCGCGCGGCGAGCCATTGCCAGAGCGCGAGGGCAAAACTTAAGACGGCCAGGCCAGCGAGAATGAAGTTCAAAAAATTCACCGCGTAGATTAAACAAGGATTTCTGCGTTTTAGCCAGCGGATTTGACATCGGGATGCTCGTCAATGACGAGGACGCCGTGCGGCGGCAGGTCGTAGTTGCCGACGATGTTCTGGCCGGTGAGAAAATCGTGCATCGGCTTGTAGAACTGGACGCGCACGGGAGAATTCTGGTGGTTGAGCAGGAAATAGACGCGCGCGCCGGCTTTTTCGCGCAGGGAGACTTCGATGTGTTCCGGCACTTTCAACAGCGGATGCAGGCCGGTCATCTGGCGCAGCCACCCGACGAGGTCGTGGTAAAAATGCTGGTGACTTTGCGTGCCGAGGTAAATGGCCTTGCCGAGGCCGAAAGTGTTCATCGTGATGGCGGGCTTGCCGGCATAAAAATCTTTGCCAAACGTCGCGAGCACCTGGCAGCCCTTCGGTTCAATGAGGTCGCACCAGATGCGCGCCGGATGAATATGGGTGGTTTGAAATGCGCCTTTGAATATGAGCAGATTGTCCTCGGCGGTCGGCAGCAAGTCGAACTCCTGCACTTCGAGGCCGAACAGATCGGTCAGGTCGAGCGGATAGCCGTTGTCGGGCGCGATGTTATTTTCGTCCGCGAGCCCGGTGTTGAACGTGCCGATCAGCGTGCCGCCGTTCTGGACGTAAAGTTTGAGCCGGTCGGCATCGTTACCGGAAAGCAAATGCAGCGACGGCGCGAACACGATTTTGTATTTCGACAAATCCTCGTTGGGCCGCGCGAAGTCCACCGGCACGTTGCGCTCGTGGAGCGCATGGTAGAAGAGCTGGACATGTTCGCGCAGGCTGAAAAGCTTGGTCGGCTGGTTCGGCTGCGCCAACACCCATTCGTTGTCGTGCGAGTAAAGGATGCAGACGTCGGCGGAAACTTTGGTGTCCTTGAGTACGGGCGCGAGCACCTTGAGTTCTTCGCCGAGATGCGCAATTTCGTCGAACACGCGGCGGCTGCCGGCGAGATGGTGTGGCAAAACGGCGCCGTCAAATTTTTCCGTGCCGGCGCGCGGCTGCCGCCAGCGGAAAAATAAAATCGCGTCCGCGCCGCGCGAGATCAACTGATAAGAGAACATCCGCAAAACGCCGGGGCGCACGAGTGAATTCACGTCCTGCCAGCTCACGTTGCCGGCCTTTTGCTCCATGACCCAGAAGCCGCTGTCGCCGTCGGGCGTGCGGATGTTGCTTTTTTTGAGCGAGCGGAGCATGTCAATTTCACAGGCGATCTCCGCCGGCTTGCATTTGATGGCCGCCGTGCTTTCGATGGAGACAAAATCCAATTGTTCGGCCAGATCGAAATGGTCGAAACGGTGGCGCAACGCGCGCAGGTTGGTCGTCACCGGCCGGTCGGGCGTGATTTCGCGCAGCACATCCGCCTGCATCTTGACGAACTGCACGATGGTGTCGCTGCAAAACCGGTTCCAGTTCAGGACGAGCGCGGGATTGTGGTGCGTCGGCGCGGCCATTGGCATCGGCACTTGGTTCCACGTGCTGACGATCTGGCCCCAATGCCGCAGCCCGAGCAGTTCGTTCAGACGTTCGATGGTTTCGTATTTTGCTTCGAGCCACAGATGCCAGTCGCGCCGCGTATCCTCGTTGAAGGAAGCTTCGGTGAAATGTCCGCCGAGACTGTTGTCAATCTGCCACGCGACGAGTTGCGGATGGTCACCCAGCGCGCGCGCCATTTCTTCGACGATGCGTTTGGAATGGTTCCAATAGACATCGCTGTTCAGGCAGACGGCGCGGCGCGTGCCGCCGTGTTTTACACGGCCGGTTTCATCCACGGGCAAAATCTCCGGATGCTTGTGCGCTAGCCACGTCGGCGGTGCGGCAGTGGGCGTGCCGAGAATGACCTGAATTTTATGTTTACCCAGCACATCCATCACGCGCTGGAGCCAGTCGAAATTGAATTTGCCGTCCTCGGTCTCGCACAGCCCCCAGGAAAATTCGCCGATGCGGACGATGTTGAAGCCGGCGGCGGCCATGAGTTCGGCGTCCTGCTGCCATTGCGCCTCGGGATTTTCCGCCGTGCCGCCAAAGGGGTAGACCCACTGCTCTGGATGGTAATCAACGCCGAAATACATTTTGGGTCTTTGGGTTGGGTCTGATACGACACTAAAAGCAAACCTTGGCGCTGGCAACAGAAATCGCGTACCTATCCGCGCGCGGGAAGAAAACCGGCGACCAGCCGCAACTCAACTTTGGCGGCGCGAAACAGGTGGCGAAGATTTTGAAAGTGGAATGATTTGGCGCGACGCCTTTGGCTTGATGAATCGTTTGGACGGGAGCAAAGTTGGGGTCATGAACAAGCTGCTTTCCCAAGCCATGAAAACTTTTGTCAGATGCGTCCTCGCGCTCCTGATTGCCAGCCACGCCCCGGCCCAGGACTTGAACCTGCCCAGCGTTTGCTCCGGTGTCGTGCGTGATTTGACCGGGGCACCGGTCGCAGGTGTATGCATCTCCTATTATCCGGGTGGCTTATTTATGGGCGATTATACGGAGACACTGACCGACAAAAATGGCCGCTACGAAGCTCATGCCCCGAAGCCTAAATACGGTTCCATCGCTTACACTCCGGTCACATCCATCATCGCCCGTGATGCGGCGAGAAACCTTGCCGCCATTGAAATCTTTACCGACGGCAAAGCCAATGTTGATCTGGTTCTGCACCCGGCCTTGACGATAACTGGCACCGTAAAAAACACCGAAGGAAAACCCATCGGCGACGCGACTGTGGATTTTCGGTTTTTTTCAGGGACGAGGTCATCGGGTGGAGGATATTCTCCAAAGTTGGACTCAAAGCCGGTCAAAACGGATGGAGCGGGTCAATTCGCCGTTTCCACGCTGCCACAAGGCTGCACTTATGAAATTGTTAATATCGAGGCAAATGGCTATGGCTCTTTCGATACGGAAATTCCCGCAAAAGACACAGAAACCAACCACTACTCATTACCGACAATTGTGCTCAAGACGGCTGACCGGATTCTGGCCGGACAGGTGATTGGTCCTGATGGAAAACCTGTTCCTGGCATCACCGTCAGATTCAGCGGAAGAGGCCAGCCGTGGGGAACAAATGATTTTCCGAATACGAAGACCGATGCCCGTGGTAATTTTATTTTTAACGAGGTTTGTGATGGGGAAGTGCAAATCACCGCCAATGGCGTGAGTGATGCGGCCTCCGGTCATGCCTCGATACACTCCCCTTTGGGAGCCGCAAGCATGTTCCAAGCGGGTGAGACGAACATCGTCATAAAGGTTGGCGAAAATCAATAAGCTATTTTCTTTTACTATTGGCCGAGGCGGCACGCCTCAGCAATCCGTCTCGCGGTAATCTTTCAGAAATTTTCCCCAGATATGTTCGCAGGTGTTGAAGCCGGTGATGATCGGGTTCACGATGCGCGCCGCGCCGTCCATCAGTTCGGATTTTTGTGCCCTTGAGTGGTGGCGGGAATTGAGGTATAGCTTTCGCATGACATTGAAAGCCATCATCCATTCGGCGGAAGAAGGCGGCTTCTGGGCCGAGGTGCCGGCGTTGCCCGGCTGTCTCACGCAGGCGGAAACTCTCGACGAACTGAAAATCAATCTGCGCGAAGCCATCGAACTCTGGCTCTCCGTGGATGACGAAGTCACGGAATCCAACGCCAATGACCGGGTAATGGAACTGACGGTTTAAAGCAGATTTTCAACAGGGAAAATTAACGGCGAGGAAAAATGAAAGTTGACTGTCCGTGCTTTAGTGAATGAAACAAATTTCCGGCAAAGATTTTGTTCGTCTTCTGCAAAAGCGTGGCTGGTTGCTCAAGCGCATCAATGGCAGTCATCATATTTTCACCAAGGAAGGATATCGTGAACGCATTGTGATTCCGGTTCACGGAAATCAGCCATTGAAACTAGGCTTGTTGAAACATCAGATGAAGATTGCCGGACTGACCGAAGCAGATTTGTAATTTATTTGGCGAGCTGCCACGCCCTCACCAATCCGTTTCGCGGTAGTCTTTTAGAAATTTTCCCCAGATGTGTTCGCCGGTGTTGAAGCCGGCGATGATCGGGTCCACGATGCGCGCCGCGCCGTCCACGATGTCCAGCGGCGGATGGAAGCGATGCTCCGCCACCTTGCGCTCGGCGATGTGCGCCGGGTCTTCGTCCGTCACCCAGCCGGTGTCCACGGCGTTCATGTGGATGCCGTCGGCGTGATAATCGGCGGCAGCGGTGCGCGTCATCATGTTGAGCGCGGCCTTGGCCATGTTCGTGTGCGGATGCCGCGTGGTCTTGAACTTCCGGTAAAACTGCCCCTCGACGGCGGAAACATTCACGATGTGCTTGTCGCGTTCGGGCGTGCGCAGCATCAACGGCTTCAAGCGCGCGTTCAAAATAAACGGCGCGATGGCATTCACCAATTGCACTTCCAACAGTTCAACCGTCGGAACTTCGGCCATCAACAAACGCCAAGAATTTTTTTCGCGCAAATCCACCTGTTGCAAATCCTGATCCAGTTTGCCTTCGGGAAACAAACTTTTTTGCGCGGCAAGTTCTTCCGGCAACAGCGGAACTTGCGACAACTCCGCTGCGTGCGTGAGACCGGCGACTTTGGAAATTTTTCCATCAAGCAACGCCACGCCAGAATTTCCTTCCGGCAGGATGTGGTAACCGCGCAAGCCTTCGTAAGCGCCGAGCAGCTTCGCAATGTCTGGTGGCAGGTCATGCAATGACCCGGTTTCCAGTTCCATCATGTGCTGATAAAAATCCGGTGGCCGGCGCACGGTCTGGCATGCGTTATTTATGATGAAATCAAGGCGATGGCGCGTCGCGAGCAGATGTTTGCAGAAGGCTTCGACGCTCGGCGTGTGGCGCAAATCGAGGCCAAAAATTTCGAGGCGATCTTTCCATTCGGCAAAATCCGGCTCTTGCGAATAACGCATCGCCGAGTCGCGCGGGAAACGCGTGCAGACGATGAGTTGCGCGCCCGCGCGCAAAAGTTTGATGCCTGCCTGATAACCGATCTTCACGCGGCCGCCGGTAAGCAGCGCCACGCGCCCGCGCAGATCGGCAGATTCGGTGCGTTTGAAAAAATTCAGTTCCGCGCATTGCGGGCAAAGCTGGTCGTAGAAATGGTGGATTGTAGAATAATCTTTTTTGCAGATGTAGCAGTTCTGCGGCTCGACGACTTCGCGGAAATCAGGATTGTCTTTTGCTTCTGCCTGCACGAAATCTTTCGGCGGAAAAACATTCGGCGTGGTGAACACTTTTTCGCGGCGCAATTTGCGGATGCCGGTCTCGTGGAGCTTGGACTGGTCGCGCCCGGTCTGCTCAGCCTTGCGTTGCTTTGAACTAGCTTTGACGAGGCGACGCCGTTGCGCCACGTCGGGACAATAGATGTCGCCCGCCGCCTTGAGCAGCCGGGTGCGTTCTTCGACGGAAAGCTGGGCGAGCAGCGCGCGGTTCGCCGCCGCTTTTTCAAGCATCTCGGTGGCGGCTTTCAGTTGCTCGACTGACGGAGGTTTGTTTGGATGCGCAGACATTTATTTGGCCGCGCAAGATAGCAGCACCGCTACCGACGGGCGAATGAAAAGCAAAGCGGATTTCTTGACCTCGCATTTCAAAGGCGCAACACTGGCGGTCACATTTATGGCAACCAAAACTATCATCAAGCCCGCAAAATCACCCGCCGCCGTCGGCCCTTACAATCACGCCGTGCGCATCGGCGACCTGCTGTTCTGCGCCGGCCAAATCCCAATTGACCCGAAAGACGGGAATCTGATTTCCGGCGACATCAAGGCGCAGACCGAGCGCGTGCTGGAAAACGTGAAGGCGATTTTGGACGACCAAAAACTTACGTTCGCCAATGTGGTGAAAAGCACGGTGTTTCTCACCGACCTCGCGAACTTCGCCGGGATGAATGAAATCTACGCGAAATATTTCACGGAAAATTTTCCCGCGCGCTCGACCATCCAAGTCGCCGGTTTGCCGAAAGGCGCGAGCGTGGAAATCGAAGTTATCGCGCACTTCTGATTTATGCCACTTGGAATCCAGCTCGCCATCGCCTTCGTCATCGGTGGCGCGCTGGGTTTGTTCATCGGCTGGCTGGTTGGCGGGCGCAGGCAAACTGTCGCTCCGTCGGATGGGCGTTTGGAAAATGAATTGCGTGAACAACTCAAGCAGCGTGAAACTGAATTAAGCCAAACGCGCGAACAACTTTCGCAGAGCAAAACTTCGCTCGCCACGGCTTATGCGAATCAGGCGGCGGCGGAAAAAATTCTCGCGGAACAAAAATCGTTGCACGAACAAACTCTGCGCGACGCGAAAACCGCGCAGGAAAAGGCGTTGGCGGATTTGCGGGACACATTCAAGGCTTTGAGCGCCGACGCGCTGAAGCAGAGTGCCCCGGAATTTTTGCGGCTGGCGGAAGAACGATTTGGTAAATTTCAGGAAACCGCGAAAGGCGATTTGGCGCAGCGGCAGGAAGCGATTAAAACCTTGGTCGAGCCGCTCAAACAGCAACTCGAAACGTATCAGAAAAATTTACAGCAAAGTTCCGCCGCCCAGTCGTCGGCGCTGGGCGAAGTTAAAAAACATTTGGAAACGCTGGCGCAATCCAACCAGTCGCTCGCGCAGGAGACACAGCAGTTCCGGCTGGTGCTGCATTCGAATCAGGCGCGCGGCAAGTGGGGCGAGGAAACGCTGCGGCGCGTGGTCGAGGCGGCGGGCATGAGCGCACATTGCGATTTCACGGAGCAGACTTCGTCGGGCGAAAATCGTCCCGACCTCGTCGTGAAATTGCCGGGCGAACGCTTCATCATCGTGGATGCGAAAGTGCCGGATTTTGATTTTCTCAACGCACTCGAATCCGCCGAGCCGGTGAAGCGCGCGGAAGCGCTCGCGGCGCACGCGGCGAAATTGAAGGCCACGATCAAGGCATTAGCCGACCGCGATTATCCGCGCCAATTTCCAAACGCGCTGGATTACGTCGTGTTATTTGTGCCGGCGGAATCTTTATTCAGCGCGGCGCTGGAAGGCGATCACGATTTGATTATTTGGGCGGCAGAAAAAAGAATTTTGCTCGCCACGCCCGCGTCGCTCATCGCGATGCTGCGTTCGGTGAGCGTGAGCTGGCAGCAGCACGCGCAGACGGAGAACGCGCAAAAGATCGCCGAGGCGGCGCAGGAACTGTTCGTGCGCGTGGTCAAATTCACGGAGCACTTCGCGAAAATCCGAGACGGATTGGAAAAGGCCAACGGCGCTTTCAACGACGCCGTCGGCAGTTACGAACGCATGGTGAAACCAAGCGGTGAACGCATCCAAAAGCTCGGTGGCGGCACGGGCGGAAAAGATTTGGCCGAACTGCCGCCGCTGGATGCGACGTTGCGACTGCCGCCGGCGGCGTAACAAAAATTTAAATGACCGCAGATTATGTCGGTGGTCGTCAGCAAGAATTCACGGCTCGAACAAACTTTGCGGGATCGGCTGGCCGCAGTAAAGGCACAGCCGACGATGTTCCGACACCATCCGGCCGCAATTAGGACATTTCTCCTGCGCGTCTTTTTCTGCCCCGCTGTGCCGCAGGTCAATCGCGCCGACCGCCTTGGCCAGTTCATCATCGGAGTAACCATGCTCCTTTTTCAGAAACGACCAGAGCGCCTCGGTGATCATCATCAAGCGGTCAATGTCGTGCTTCAGCACATCCGCCTCGGACTTGGCCTCGCTCGCATCTGCGCGCGCCTCGTCCACATCGACCGCCGCCTGACCTTTGGCGGAGGCCAGACCCATACCGGACAGACTTGAATAAAACATAATTCCACCGGACTATCATTTTTCCACCGGCAATGTCAAGTGCTGCAGGAAAACCCCCCGAAACTTAATTCAGGTGGGTTTCCGTGGTGGTCGTCGAAGTGGCCGGCGTGGCGGGCGTCGTTGTGGTAGTCGTGCTGGTGGTCGGTTGCGGCGTCGCGCAGCCGGTGAGTGACACCAGAACGGCGGCGGCGAAACAGGAGAGGATGAGTTTTGTCATAAGTATAATTTTGGTTTGGTTGGTTGCGTTACAATCCAAGCTTGCGCCATCGGCTGGTCAAAGGCCATGGGGTGTAACCCTAACTATCCGGTCAGCTTTTTGAGCCGCGAAATCCGCCGGCGAGATACACGACCAAGCAGATCAGCAGAATCACGCCCAGCCCGCTGCCGCCGATTACGGGGCCGCCAAAGTAAAAGCCGCCGCCGCCGAACAAGAGGAGCAACACCACCACGAGTAATAATAGATTCATGCCCGCAAGCTACTCTATCCGGCGGTGCGATTACTATGGGGTCTTCACCCCATAGACGGCCAACCGGAACTAGTTCACTGTAGACGCATGAAAATAAATCAAATCCGCTGGACGCTCCGGTTGCTGCTCCTCAATGTGACCCTTGCAGTTTTGGCCGCCGGATGCGCCACCGAAGGCGAGCACTCCTATAATCAGGATTTTAACCAAGACCTGAAAACTTCGCCCAACTACACCATTGCGAACATCGATGACACCCATTTTCAAGTCACGGTCTATCAAGGCACCGCGCTGGCGGGAACGGATCGCGTCATTTTTGTGAAACAAGCGGCCTCCAACGTGGCGACCAGCGAAGCCAAACGCCGGGGCTGGTCGAATTGGGATCTGGAATACACTTCGGAATACGACCGCGGCTGGATGCACGTTGTCATCGCCCAAGTCACGCGCAAAAACGCCGCCGAGAGGACATCGGACTCAATCCGGTAAGGCCATGCCAAACCGTGCTCCGCGCCGGAGAAAGCCGGAGCCGTCCGCCCATCAAAGGCAAATCCGGTTTCTCACTGGCCTATCCATGGTGATTTGGTTCATGGTCATCGCTGCTTTCTTCTGGTATTTCACCCGCAGCAGCCCAATGACCCGCTAGACAAATCTAATCTGCAGCATCCGGGCGGAACAGGCAGAAAACATTTCGCATTTAAGCGGCGATTTTCAGGTGCGTGAGGCGGAAAATCGTGCCGCGCCGTTCGTTGGGTAGGCAGGTAATTTCCCAACCGTGCGCGAGGACGATCTGTGAAACGACGGCGAGGCCTAGACCTGTGCCTTTTTGATGCGTGGTGAAATACGGTTTGAAAATTTCCTGATGGTTTTCGGGTGCAACACCGTGGCCGTCGTCACGCACTTCCAAAATTGCTTCGGTCGCACTGGCGCGGCGAACTTCAATTTTTATTTGTCCACCTTCGCCGACGGCCTGCGTGGCGTTGATGAGCAAATTAAATAAAACCTGCCGCAATAATCGTTCGTCGGCTTCAACTACCAGCGGGTCGCCGCCGAACTCGACGTGCAATTTTTTTTCCGCGATGTCGTAGGCCAGCGTGCGGATGATTTCCGAAACGGCGGCGGCGAGCGCGACGTGCGTGCGGCGGACTTCGCGCGGGCGCGAGTAATTGATGAACTCGGTTAACTGCGCGGTGACTTTATCCGTCTCGTCCACGATGTTCTTGGATTTCTCGCGGACTTCGGGCGAGGCGTCGGGCAGGCGCGCAATCATCTGCGCCTGGCCGCGAATGAGATTGAGCGGATTGCGCGTCTCGTGCGCGAGGCCGGCGGCGGCGAGGTTTAATTCCTTGAGGTGCGAATTAAGTTCGCTTGCACGGACGAGGCGGATTTGCAGTTCGGAATTACGGCGCAAATTCCGCCACGCGAGGCCGGCGCCAAGCGCGGAAATACCCGCAAAAAAGACGATGACACCGCGCAGCCAGAGGTCGTGCGTGCACAGGGCGCGGTAATTCTCGGTGGACATTGCGAGCACGAGGCCGTGCAGTTCGCGCTTGGCAGTGAGCGTCTTGAATTCGCTTTCACTCATCCAGCGCATCCATGGCGGACGCCGGTTGCCGCCGCGCAAATTGTCGCCGCCATCAGGTGGTGGCGCGGGCGGTTCGGTTTCGCCGGCGGCGTTCGTGGGTGGCGGCGGGAAGTTGGTGGTGGCAAATCCAAAGGCATTAGTTTCGCCAGGACGGGTTTCGCGCCGGAAAAAATCGCGGTCACGCGGCGCGCCGTTCGTCAGGTCGCGGAAGGATGGCAGCACGACGGTAGGATTGTTGGTCACGCCTTCGGGACTGACGCTCGCGCCCTCAATGGGCAAAACAAAAACAACATCGTTGTCTGACCAATGTTCGCCCTCGGCGATGATCTCGTGGGAAAACAAATTGGTGTCGCCGACGTCCACGACCGGATCGCCGTCGGTGTTCAACAGGCCGACGTAAATCAGTTTGACGAGCGCATTTGGGCGGCTGTTAACCAGTTCGTTGAGAACCGGTTCAAGGCGTTCCTGAAAAACCGCGCCGCGAAAACGCAGTGCGCGCGTGACAGCGCTCAACGTACCGGCGATTTCATGCGAGCGGCTGCGGAGGTCGGACTTGGCGGCCTCGACGACGCGCCGATGTTCCTGCGCCTGCCAGCCGACGACCAGCAGCCACGCCGCCGCCAGCAGACCGGCGGCGAGTTGGTGGCGGCGTTTGAATTCCATGAGCATTCCAGTCTGGCGCGGCGGCGGAAAAAAACAATTTTCTAATTTTTCTTCACCGGCAGGCCGTCGAGGTAGTGATCCAGTTCCTGTTCGGAAACCGAATTGGTGATGAGCTGCGACTGCTGCGTTTCGTGGCCGGCCATGGCGACGAGATCGTCCGGCGCGCGGACGATGTGCGGCGTGAGAAAAATTAGCAGTTCGCTTTTCGTGTTCGACTTGGAGCTGAACTTGAACAACTGGCCGAGCACGGGGATGTCGCCCAAGATCGGTATTTTGCTGTCGTTGGAAGATTTGTCGCTGCCGATGAGTCCGCCGATGACGACCGGCTGGCCATCGGGCGTCACGACCACGGTGTTGGCGGAACGCTTATTGAGATTGGGCGCATACACGGCGGAAGTCAACAGGCTGCCGCCTTGAATCACCTGACCGGGCGTCGAGGTGTCAACGGACGTGATCTGCGGTTCCAGAATCATCTGCACCAGATTGTTCTGTCCGATGAACGGCGTGACGTCCAGTTGAATGCCGACGTTCTGGTAATTACCGTTGATGGTTGGAACCGTAGCGCTGCTGCCGCCAACCGTGGTCAGGCTGACGCTGCTCGGCAGATAAATGCTTTGGCCCACGACAATCTCGGCCAATTGGCCGTCGCGCGCGAGGATGGACGGGCGCGATAACACTTGCGCCTTACCGGCGGTGGCGAGCGCCTGAATGGTCGCCGTGAAATCATTGCCAAAGACTTGATAAATCCCGCCGTTGCCGGTCGCGCCGGCCAATGTCTGCGGCAGGCCAAAACTGTTGCCCGCATTCACGCTCGAATAGACCGGAGTGATGCTGGAAGGGACAACCGCACCGCCAGCCACTGTATAATTGGTTACATAACTGGTGATCTGCGAAAAGTTGTTGTTCAGGCCGGTGTAATTGCCTTGCACACCGATGGCGGACGCCTTGTTATCGTCCACTTCGACAAAGACCACCTTGATGAGCACCTGCGGCGCGGGCGCGTCGAGGCTGGCGATGACGTTGCTGATCTGCTGGCTCGTCACCTCGTCGGCGATGACCACGATGTTGTGGGTCTCTGGGTCCACGGTGATGACGGCATTGCCGACGGAGCCGTTGTTGTTGTATTCCGTGGAACTGGTGGAGCCGCTGCGGGCGGAATTATTGCCGCCGCCGAATCCGCCGAATCCGCCAAAGCCGCCGAACCCACCGCCGCCGAATCCGCCGACCCGCTGCTGCGCGTGAACTGTCAGGGCGGCGCAAATCAGGAACGCCAGCGCGCCACCGCGAATGTTTTTGAAAAATGGTGTCTTCATAATTTTTATCCGGTTGAATGGTTAGTTCAAAATTGCGAATTTCCCCCGCCGGCGCGACTGCCGCTCGTGCCGCCAAAACTGGAAGTGCTCGAACCGCTGGCCGTGCCGGTCGAGGATGCGTTATCCTGCACGCGCTGCATCAAGGCGCTGTTCTGCGACGAACTGCTGCTGCTGTTGCCGCGCGACGAGCTGCTGCTCTGGAAAATGGTTTGCAACACCTGCACGGCCTGCTGCGGATCGCCATTATCCATGTGGAACACATAAACTTTCTGGTCGCGCGTCGAAGGCACGTCGAGGTCGGTCATCATGTTCGCGATTTGCTCCATCAAATCCTTCGGCGCGGTCACGATGACCGCCTGAATGCGCTCGTCCGCAACGGCGTTGACCTGCGTTGCCTTTTTGACGCGGTCGTTGTCCGTGCTGCTTGCGGTTGCACCGCCGGCGGCACCGCCGCCCATCATCCGTGCAAAAAATCCGCCTGGCCCGCCCATGCCGCCGCCAAAACGGATCGGTGACTGCGTGTTGTTGCCGGAAGCGCTCGGAAAAATGCTGGCAAGTTCGCTCGCCACGTCCGCCGGGCTGGCATACTTGAGATGGAACACGCGGATTTCCGTCTCCGCCTCCGCGCTTTCATCCACCGCCTTGATGATTTCTGTCAGATGCCGGATGTTCGCCTGCGTGTCCGTGATGACGATGGAATTACCTTCCTCATTCGCCACCACCGTCGCTTGCGGCGAGACGAACGACGTCAGATCCGAAACCAGTTGCCGCGCCTCGACGAAACGGATCGGAATGATCTGCGTCACGATTTCCGCGTTGTTCGGAATCTCATCCGGATTGTTGCCGCTCTTGACCGGGATGTCGCGCGTCTTCGCATCGTTTTTGTCAACGATGGTGAGCGTGCGCCCGTTGCGGATGGCCGCGTAGCCGTTCTTGTTCAAGACAGAGTTAAGCAAATCCACCGCCTCGTCGCGCGTCATCGGGTGACTGCTGATGACGCTGACATTGCCGTTTACCGGCGTGTCCAGCACGATGATGAAACCCGCCGCGTCGCTCAAATAATTCAGCACCATGTCCAGCGGCGCGTTACGGAAATTCAGCCGCAACTCGTCCGGGTTGTTCGTGCCGACCACCTCGGCGGGCGCATTGAAATCCGATGGGATGCTCCCGTCGTCGTCGGTCGCTGCTCCAGGCAAAATCACCACCGGATCCTTGGCCGGTTTGTCCTCCGGCGCGGAAGTGTTCGCCGCCGCGTCAGCAGCTTCCGGCGCGGCGTCCATGTCCGGTGGCGCTGGCGTTGATTCCGCCGTCGGCGCGTTCGTGCCGCCGTTTGCTTCCGGCGCGGGCTGGGCGCTGGCGCAAACCAGCAGTCCCGCCGCCCCGGCGGTCATGAGGTTTAAAATTATTTTTTTCATTGTTCGTCCTTTTTGCGTAATTCCATCAGCCGTTTCAAAACTTCATTCTGTTGCAGCGCGGGCGAAGGCGTCGTCACCGCCTCACCGTCCGGCGAATTTTCCGTCGCCGCCGCGCTATTCGCGGCGACCGGCAGATCGCCCGTGCCGGACCATTCCCATCTCGCACCGTTCTGCCGCATCACGTCGCCGACTTTTAATTCCAGCGTCTCCTTTTTGTCTTCCGATTCCAGCCACACGCGGCCCGGCGCGATTTGCCGCACCGTGTAATCCGCGATTTTCGCGTTCACCGGCAGCGCTTTTTTCAAATCTGGATCGTTCCCGTTGAAAAAAGCGAACACGCCTTTCGCATAGCTCATCGTGCCGACGAGCGAGAACGCCGGTGCTGCCGAAACTCGCGTACGCGTCGTCCGCACGCGCACATGCGGCGTGTAAATGGTGTGCGGCACGCGGTTCGGATCAAAAATATTCCGGTCCGTCACGAACTGGCTGAACTGCGCATAGTCTGCCGCGCCCGGCACGCTATTTGATTGCGCGTGAACCAAAATTCCGTTCGTCAGCGCGAACGCCGCCAGCAAAATTATTTTTACGCGGTTCAGTTTCATTTTTTGTCCGGCTGGAGCAGCGCCAGCCCGTTGATTTCCGCGCTCATCGTCAACTCCTGCCCGTCTTTGTCGCGCTCGGTGATCTCCAGCGAATCCAGCCGCAGCGCCACCGGCCCGCGCTCCACGTCATAAAGAAATCTACTCAATGCGCCGAGGTCGCCCGACGTTTCCACGCGGCAGTTCAGCGTCATGTAATTCGTGTCATCGTTCTTCCATTGCGGCATCAGGCTCGTGACCTCCGCGCCGCTGCTGCGCGACCAGTCGTCTACTGACTTGAACAACTGCTGCTCCGCGAGCGACGTGTTCGCCGGCAGCGCGTTCGTCTGCATCTCCGCCCAGCGATTGCGGATGCGCGTCTCGGCGATGATCATTTGATTGCCGTCTTTCACCTGCAACCGCAATTCACGGATCTGCGTTTGCCGCGCCGACCAAAATCCCGCCAGCGGCGTGATGATGAAATTCACCGCCACAAACAAACCTGCCGCCGCGATGGTCAGCACCACGAGAAATTGCTGGCGATTTTCAATTTTCATTCCGCACCTCGGTTGTTGAACGTGAAGGCGAACACAAATTGCATCGGCGCCTTGCCGCGGATTTGCTCCAGTTTTACGTCGTTTACGCCGTCCGCCGCGCGCAACCGCGATTGCATCGCCAGCAGCGACGCATAATCGCTCGCCGTGCCGGAGCACGTCACCGTGTTGCCGTTTTGCACCTCGATATTTTTTGCCGTCACCGAGCCGTCCTCGGGAAACGCCAGCGTCAACTGGCGCAAAATCGCGAGGTTGGGAAACGTGCCGTCATACCACGGGCGATATTGCCGGATGTTGTCCTGGATCGCCTGCAGCTCGCCGACCTTCACCGCGATGCGCGACCACTGCGACCGGTAATGCCACAATTCAATTTGTTGGAACAAAAATAATCCGAGAACGATCACCGCGATTCCCGCCGCCACCGCGCCCGTCGTCCGCAAACGACCGGAAGAATATTTAGAAGCAAACTGCTCGATGAACGTTGGCTTCGGCGGCAGAAATTCAAACGCCGGTTTCTGCTCCATCAAAAATCTCGCCGCCAGACTGAACGCCGCCGACAGTGAAACTCCCGCCGGCAGCGTCGCGCCAAATTCATCCGGCGCGTAGGCCGAAATAAATTCCACCTGCAAACCCAGCGGCTCAAAACGCAATTCCAGTTCATCCGCGAGCGGCTGCGCGAGTTCGCGCGGGCCGAAAATACGGATGTGCTTCACCGCGCCGCGCAATGTGCCCGGCAACTGGCCGAGCGTGATGCGCGTCTCGCGCGCGACCACGTCCGCGTGCAACGTGCGCCGTCCCGCTTCATCTTCCACCGCGCCTTCGAGCGACCGCAGCGCGACTACGCCGCCGCCTGCCGAAATTTGCAACGAGACATTCCGTTCGCCGATTGCCAGCGCGAGCACGCCGCCGGATTTTCCGTCGCCGGGAAATTGCAGCGCGGAAATGCCGGGCGCAAAACTGACCGGCTTCAACTTCGCCGCCGCCAGAATTTTTTCCAGCGCCGCGAGGTGTGTATTCGGAATGCCCGCAAGCAAAACATTTTTTTTGCCGTCCGCCAGCGAACTGCGCGAATCGGAAATCTGCAGCGTCGTCACATCGGAATGAAAGCCGCGTTCGGCTTCCATCTGCAAAAGACTTTTCGCGTCCGCTTCCGCCAGCGGCGGCAGTTCCGTCTGCGCCGTCAAAATCCATTTCAGCGGCACGCCGACCACGCAATTCCGTTCGCGCACGCCCGCGGCGTCAAGCTGGTTGCGGATTTCGCAGCCGACCAGTTCCGGCGCGGCGGTGAGCGGATCGAGCGAGAGCGTCACGGAAAATTTTTGCAGCACGGCGAGCGAACCGTTCGCGTGCTTGAGTACCACGCCGTCGAGCTTGCTGCCGTCCAGCGCGAGGCCGAGCAGTGCCGCCAGTTTTTTCCGGCGCCGAAAATTAAAATTAAAATTGAATGTTACATCAGGTTTCATTGCGTGTCCTTCGCGACCAAATCTGCCCGCACCTTGTCGCCCAGCGCCCAGCCCAGCCGGCTCAAATCCTGCCGATACAAGATTTTCGGCGCACCGTCGCTCACATCGAAAATAAATTTCACACGCCGGTAGCCGCGCCCGAACGCGCCGACCGCCGCGATGTCCGCCGTGAATTGATAGCTGTGCGTGGTCAGAAAATTGCCCTTGGTCAGCGCGGTGACGACCGGGCTGTTGTTGCCGAGCGCGTCAATCACCCACGCGATAGAAGTGAGATTGTTTGGATTCTGCTGGCGATAGCTGACCAGCGTCTGCGCCGCGCTTTCTGCCGTTTGTTCGTCCACGTTCGCACCCATGAAGATCGCCGTCAGCACGTCGGTGCAGGCGGTGTTGACGTTCACGCGATTGCGCAGATAAGTATTCGTGCTAGTCGTCACGTCGTTGGCAAGTTTGGCGAAATCATCCGAACTCATGCCGGCGGTTTTGCAGCGCAGCGCAAAATCCAAAAGGCCATTGCACGGTCCTTTTTGTGAAAAACTGCTGTAAAGCGAACTGGCGAGACCACTGGGATTGCTGACGTTTTCATTCTGAAAAAACGTTTGGAAGAACGAAGAGATCCGGGTTGGTGACGTCATGGTTACCACCGCGTTCACATTGGTCAATGAAGTGCCGTCGGCATGAAAATTTGGTTCGCGCGTGTAGACGGTGACATATTCGAACAAGCCGGGATCGAGTTCGCCGTTGCTGTTCAAATCTTTTTCGTTCGCATCCAGCACGCCGTTGCGGTTCAAATCCTCGCCGACAAGCAAATCCTCTGTCGCGCCATAAACCAGTCGCAACTCATCTACCGTCTCGAACGACGCATTTTTCGGCTCGTAACCCAGCGACGCATAATCGAGCGAGACGACGCCATTCGTGCCGCGCCAGTCCACGATCGCGTTGGCAAAATCCAAATCCATGTTCGGCAGATACTGGAAGACATTCGTGGTGACGTTGTTCAGATTCAATTTTGCGCCTTCGTCCACGAGGCCGAAATACGGCGTGGTCGGATTGTCCGCGTTCGGGTCGCGCCCGATGAGCCAGAACTTCGCGTCGCCAACCGGCACGGCCTCGCATTTGAACTCCGTGTTGTCCGGCACCGCGCCATTCGTCGCAAAATTTTGCAGCGCATAACTGACATAGCGCGCCGCACCCTCGATGGCTTGTTCCGCCGAAAGTCCGTTCACGCGGTTGTCGGACGCGGTCAACTCGTAGTTCATCGAGTTCGCAAAATACAGCGCGATGCTGACCAGACCGATGGCAATCCATAAAACGATGATCAGCACCGACGCGTTTTCGCGCCGGCGAGCCAATCGTTTTTCTGGAATTTGCAATTTCATTTTAAATTTAATTTCACTGCGTCACCGCCAGCACCATGTTTGTGCGCGACACAGAATCAATCGGCACGATGATTTCCACCGGTTGCGCGTTCACGTTTCCAGCCATCTGGATGGTCACGCGCACGGCCTGCGGCAAATTGGTGTTCACCGCCGTCGCGCTCGTGGTGTCCCACGCGTCCTGCCAAACCGCGCCGTCGTAGCAGGAAAATTTCACACTCGCGACGCCGCGCATCATCAACTGGTCGTCCACCGTCGGCGTGGAGACCGCGAGTAGATTCCTCAAAACGCTGCGATACAAATCTTTTCCGGGCGCGGACGCGTCGGCGGAATTTTTCAATTCATACGTCACGCGCTGGATGTCGCCCCACGGCTGGCTGTCGCTCAACGCACCCGTTGCCGTGAACATTTCAATCGCCACCGGATCGCTTACGCCGTCGCTGGTGATGCCGTCGCCCGCGCGAAAGCCGCCGGACAAAACCTTGCTCGTACCGTTCGTCGGCGTGACGCAACATTGCAAGTCACGCTTCAAAAACGTCACTGTCGCGTCAATCGGCGTGGCTGCATCCACCATGTCCGCCGTGTCGTCACGCAAATGCAGCGACGTGAAAAAAACCGCACTCACGGCGATCAAAACAATCGCCGCGATGCCGATGGCGAGAATCATTTCGATCAGCGTGAACGCGTTTAATTTGTTTGTTTTAATTTTCACTGTTGTGTCATTGCCGCCGGTTGCGTCTGCGTCTGCAAACTTGTCAGCGTGCTCAACTTGACCGAATAATCCTTGCCCTGCGCGGAAAACGTCACTTCCGCTGTCAGCAACTGCATCGAATCTTCCGGCCACGCCGCGCTCGTCAGCTTCCAGTCAAAATCCAAAATGCCTTCCGTGACCGTGCCGCTCTGGTCGCCGCTGGTCCAGTTCGTCGTCACCAGGCTCTCATTCAAAATCCGGTCGGCAATGCGCGCCGCCGCGCCTTTGCGCGCGGCAACTTCGCCCGCAAGGCTCGCGACGTGCAATGCTTCCACCGCCGTCGGTATGACGATGGCCAGAAACAGCAGCGCCGCCAAAACTTCCGCCAGCGTGAACGCCCGGCAACCGAACTTCGCCGCGCATTTATTATTGGGCGACGTTGTTAACTTCATAACCCGTGCGCGTTTTCGTTTCGACTAGCCAGCGCGCGGAGCCGGCTGAATCCTGTAACTCCAGCGTCTGCGGACTGGTCTCGTCCACCGTGCCGTCCGGCAAAAATCTTATTGCCGGCAAATTCTTAAATGTCGTCTGCGCGCCCGTTCCCAAATTTAAAACCGCGATCTGCAACGTCGAATCCACGTCCAAATCTTCCGCCTTCGCGTCGCCGTTTAGTCCGCTCGTTTCCGCTTCGAGTCCGTATGTTCCGTTTTTTTCATCCACCCACAGCATCATCGGCATCCCTTCGGAAACCGCACGGCTCTGCGCCGCGTGCATTAGCGCCGACAGCCGCCGCGCCTCGGAATCCAGCGCGCGTCCGCGAATAAAACGGGACATCGCCGGCACCGCGATGGACGTGATGATCACTAGCAACGCCAGCACGAGAATCAATTCGATCAGCGTGAAGGCGCATCGGCGAAAATTATTTTGTCCAGTTGCCAATGTCATCGTCCGTTCCTTCCTTGCCGTCCGGCCCGACCGAAAGCAGGTCGTAGGAACTCGTGTTGTGCTTGCCGGGATAATAATAAATGTAAGGATTGCCCCACGGATCCACCGGCAGCTTCGGCGGATCGAAATACGGCCCGTGCCAGTTTTTCGCGTCGCCCGGCGCGACGATCAAATCTTGCAGGCTCTTCGGATAAAATCCGTTGTCCACTTCATATTGGCCGAGTGCGGACTTGATGCCGCCGTTGATGTCAGCAATAGCGGCCGTGACGCGCGCTCGCTCGCCCGTGCCGGCGATTTTCGGAATCACCAGCGCCGCAAGAATGCCGATGATGACGACAACTAGCAGGATTTCCACAAGCGTGAACGCGCACTTGCCGGAGGGATGAGTTCCAAGCGTCCCCCAAGTTATATTTTCCTTGCTGTTCAGGGACTCGCAGTGCTCGTCCCCCCGATGGTTTTTCATATTGATTGTCATAAATGTGATTTTATTTGATGTATTCACTCATGGTTAGCACCGGCAGCAACATGCCGATGAAAATTGTACCAATAAATCCGGCAATCAAAAACAGCATCAGCGGCTCGGCGAACGCCACGGCAGTTTTCAAATTGCGATCCAAATCGCTTTCCGTGACAAGCGCGATGCGGACAAGTTCGCCGTCGAGCTTGCCGCTTTCTTCCGCGACCGAAATCATCTCCAGCGTCGAGCCGGAAAAAAGTGCTTTGCAATCGCCAAGGCTTTGGCCGAGCCGTCCACCCTGCTGCACGCGTTCGATGGAATGGCTGACGGCGTCCACAAGAATTTGATTTCCAATCGAGCGCCGCGCGACATTCAGGCCATGCACGAGCGGCACGCCCGCGCCGATCAGCGTGCCGAGCATCCGGCAGAAACGCGCCATCGCAAATTGCGCGATGAGCGGACCGACGAGCGGAGTTTTCAAAACCAAACCTTCCCAGGTGCGCTTGCCTTTTTCCGAGGCGAACCATGTGCGCACCAGAAAAAAGATTCCTACCAACCCCGCTGCAGCCAGCAATCCATAAGCGCGCACCCACTGGCTTGCGCCGATGATGACTTGCGTGATTAGCGGTAACGAACCATGGATGTTCTCGAACATCCGCTGGAATTTGGGGATGAAAAAAACGAGCAGCAAAACCAGCACCCCCAGCGCGAGTACCAGCAAAATGCACGGATAGAGCATCGCGGTCATCACTTTCGAGCGCAGTTCTTTTTCGCGCGATTGAAATTCCGCGATTTGGGCGAGCACCACGTCGAGAAATCCACCCGCTTCACCGGCCTCGACCATCGCGACATAGACGCGCGGAAAAGTTTCTGGCGATTTCGCCATCGCGTCCGCGAGCGACAAACCGTCCACGACGTAATCGTGAATCTGTTTCCACTGCGCTTTCGACGCCGGCGAAGCCGCTTCTTTCTGCAAAATCACCAGCGCGCGGCTCAATGGCACGCCCGCCGCGAGCAAACTTGAAAGCAAGCGCGTGAAATTTTCCAGTTCCTTCGCGGAAACTTTTTTAGACTCGAACTTTAAGGAAATATTCCCAGCCGATGCTGGCGCGACCGAACCATTTTTCTTCGCCGCGCCAATTTTTTCCGCCACGTTCACCGGCCGCAGGCCGAGCGTCTCGATCTGCCGCAGCGCGTCGGGGCGACTGCCGGCGTCAAGCAAGCCCTCGGCAATTTTGCCGTCGGACTTCAGCGCGCGATAGGAAAACGTGGGCATGGAAAAATGATATTACGCTGCCACCGCAATGCTCGCAGCGGATTCGCCGGTTTGGTTTTTGGTCGCGCTCTCGACTTCTTTCGCGGTCGTGACGCTCAAAACTTCTTCGACGGTCGTGACGCCAGCGGCGACCAAACGCCAGCCGTCTTCGGCTAGCGTGCGCATTCCGTCGCGGCGGGCAGCGGCGCGGATTTGGTCGGTGGAAGCTGATTTCAAAATCAATTGACGGATTTCTTCGTTGGTGTCCATCCATTCAAAAATGGCGTGACGACCGAAAAATCCGGTGTTGCGGCACTCGCGGCAGCCGACGGATTTGAAAATTATTTTGTCCGCCGCGATGCCGAGTTTCAATTTGAATGCCTGCGCGCGTTCGGAAGTGTCAGGTTTTTTACAATGCGGACACAAGACGCGGACGAGGCGTTGCGCGAGTACGGCTTCGAGCGACGAGGCGACGAGATACGGCTCGACGCCCATGTCCACGAGCCGCGTGAGCGCGCCCGGCGCGTCGTTGGTGTGCAACGTGGAAAAAACTAAATGGCCGGTGAGCGACGCTTGCACCGCGATCTGCGCGGTTTCGGCATCGCGGATTTCGCCGATGAGAATCACGTCCGGATCGTGGCGCAAAATGGAACGCAAACCGCGCGCGAACGTCAGGCCGGACTTTTCGTTGACCTGAATCTGGTTGACGCCTTTGAGCTGATATTCAACGGGATCTTCAACCGTAATAATTTTGCGAACCGCGTCGTTGATCTCGTTGAGCGCGGTGTAAAGTGTGGACGTTTTGCCAGAACCGGTCGGACCGGTGACAAGAATAATTCCGTGCGGCAGACCAAGAACATTTTTGAAATGCTGATACTCGCGTTGCGCCATGCCGATTTGGCTGAGGCCACGGAGCGTGGAATTTTGCCGCAGCAAACGCATCACGACAGCCTCGCCGTGCAACATCGGAATCACCGAAACGCGAATATCCACCTCGCTGGAATCAATGCGGACTTTGATGCGACCGTCCTGCGGCAACCGTTTTTCCGCGATATTGAGGTGGCTCAAAATTTTTACTCGGGAAACGATGGCGGGCTGAAATTGTTTCAGCTGGCCGGGCACGGGAACTTCCTGAAGCTCGCCGTCAATGCGATAACGTATTTTGAATTCGTCCTCGAACGGTTCGAGATGAATGTCCGAGGCACGTAGTTCAATCGCGTCCTTCAAAACCTGATTGACGAAGCGGATGATCGAGGCCTCGTCTTCCGCGCCGTCGTCGAGATTGTTGCCTTCGGCATTTTCATCAACGACCTGAATTCCTTTTTCTTCTTCAAGCGTGCCGATCGTATCCGCGCCGACGCCAAGATTTTTTTTAATTTCACGCTGGATGGCTTCGCTCGTGGACAGAATTGGTTTGAGATTTAAACCGGTCAAAGTTTTCAGCGCGTCAAAACCTTGCGTAGCGAAAAGGCGGCTGGTCGCGACTTCGACCGAGCCGTTGTCGCGCTTGAGCGGAAGCAATTCTTCCTTCAGCAAAATGCGCGCTGGAAAAAGCGAAAGAAGCTGACGATCCGGCTCTACGTCTTCGAGCGTCGTGAAGCCGAGGCCGTATTCGGTCGCAAGCCAGCGGAGAATTTCTTCTTCGCTCGCGACGTTCGGTTGGGCGCGGAGCAGAGCGTCCGCATCCAGCGAAGACAGTTGCCGGGACGCGACCATGCGTTCCAGCAACTGCTTTGTCGGATTATCTTGAACAGGTGCGACGGCCATGAATCGTCAGCTTTCTCTTTGTCGTGTTACCGGACTAGGCCAAGCAGATAAGCCTGTGCTTCCTGCTTGGTGGTCAGAACGGCCTTGAGGTCGTCCTGCGCGGCTTCCAGCTTGGCCTGTTTGGCCTTTTGCACTTCCTTGTATTTGGCGAGTAAATCCTTGATCTGTGCCGTCGGGGCGTCGTCGTCAATCGCCTTTTGCAACGCGTCCTGTTCGGGACTGGTCTGGCCAAACATTCCGCCGCCGGGTCCGCCTTGACCACCGCGATTGCGACCACCGCCGAACATCCCGCGCAATTGTCCGCCCAACACATCGCGGCGGGCGTCCATGACTTTTTGCACGAGCGGTTTCACCGCGTCCCAATCTGTGTCGTTGGTGAAGCCGAGTTGATCTTGAATGCGATCTAGAATCCGCTGCTGCATTTGCGCCGGATCCCAAGTGCGCCGTTGACCGCCGCTAGGTTCGCCGCCGCCGGCATTGGCGGGTGCGCCGTTACCATTGTCCTGCGCGAGCAGGCTGTTCGCGCTGATGGCCAGCGTGGCCGCCATCGCGCACGCTGTGATGATGCGATTTAGTTTCATTTGATTTCTTTTGGTTGTGTGGTGTTGATTCGGTGGCGGCACAAACGCGTGACGCCACTGGATGACCTCCCCAATGCAAGGAACGTGCCAGAACGATAAAACGGATTTTCGCAATGAATCCACCGAACGCACCGCGCAAACTCTGCGCAACAAAACTTTTGCGCGCACAAATTGCGCGGCGCGCTTGAGACTGGATTTCGCGTAATTTTTTATTAGACTGGTTGCATGAAATTAGACGAAGCCCAGAGACTTGCCGTCACCAAATGGATTGCCGACGGCGCCAAACTTTCGGAAATCCAGAACCGCCTCGCCGCCGAATTCGGCCTCAAGCTGACTTACATGGAGGCGCGTTTTCTGGTGGACGATTTGAAACTCACGCCGAAAGATCTGGAACCGCCGAAAGTTGTCGCGCCACCGCCGACCGCTTCGCCGCTGGATGCAAATCCCGTCGCGCCGCCGCCCGCCGGCAGCAAAGTCACCGTCAGCGTGGATCAAATCACCAAGCCCGGCGCGATGATCAGTGGCAAGGTCGCGTTCAGCGACGGCCAGTTGGCCGACTGGTATCTTGACCAGACCGGTCGCCTCGGCGTCGTGCCGAAACAGACCGGCTACAAACCATCCGCCGCCGACGTGCAGGATTTCCAGCTCGCGTTGCAACAGGAAGTCGCCAAGCTCGGTTATTAAAATAAATTTTTAGTTTTAAGTTTTTAATTTTCAGTTAAGCGACGGAACACGGCTTCAACTAAAAATCTAAAATTAAAAATTCAAAACTCCCGCCGGATTTGGCACATTGACCGGCGATGCGTGAAACGTTCCGGGCCTGGATTGAAGCCGTTGAAACTTTTGTCCTCGAAGTCATCTTCGAGGAGCGCCGCGATTGGAAGGCCAACCTCACGCGTGCCGCACTCTTCGGCAGTTCGAAATTTTTTCAGGTCGCGGTAAAAATCCGCCGCTGGCTTTATAATTTCCGCATCCTCCGCGACAAGACGCTTGGCGTGCAGGTCATCGCGATCGGCAACCTGACCGTCGGCGGCACGGGCAAAACGCCCGTCGTCGAGAAGTTCGCGCGCGAACTTCGCGACGCCGGCCGTAACGTCGCCATCCTCTCGCGCGGTTACCGTTCCAAACCCGCGCCGCTGCACCGGCGGTTGCTCAACCGGATTCTATTGCGCGCCGACCAGACGCCGCCGCGCGTCGTGTCCAACGGCAAATCGCTTTTGCTCGATTCCGAAATGGCTGGCGACGAACCTTATATGCTCGCGTCAAATCTCAAAGACGTCGTCGTCCTCGTGGACAAAGACCGCGTGAAAAGCGGGCGTTACGCGATTGAAAAATTTGGCTGCGACACCCTGCTGCTCGACGACGGTTTTCAGTATTGGGATTTGCGCGGTCGCCGCCACGACGTGGTTTTGATTGACCGCCAGCAGCCGTTTGGCAACGAACATTTGCTGCCGCGCGGCACGTTGCGCGAACCGCCGTCGCACCTCGCGCGCGCCCACACGATTTTTATCACCAAGAGCGACGGCAAAACCGCCGAGCTTCGCCAGCGCATCGCCTCCTTAAATTCCACCGCCGCCATCATCGAGTGCATCCACCAGCCGCTTTATTTTGAAGACGTTTTCACCGGCGAACGCAAAGGGCTTGATTTGCTCGCCGGCAAAAAAGTCGCGTCGTTGAGCGGCATCGCGCAGCCGGAAAGTTTTGAGCAAAGCCTCGTGAAGCTCGGCGGCGAACTCGTCTATTCCAAGCGCTTCGCCGACCATCACCGTTTCACGCAACAGGAAATTTTGAACGCCATCAACCGCGCCAAAAAACGGCAGGCGGAAATCATCGTCACCACGCAGAAGGACGCCGTGCGCTTCCCCAAAATTGACCGGCGCGACGTGCCGTTTTATTTCATGCGCGTTGAAATCAAGATCGTCAGCGGCGCAAACGACTTTCAAGATTGCGTGCGTAAAATCTGTTTTCGCTAATGAATTCCGTGCTTTACTGGCTCGCCCGCGCCTTCATTGCGTGCGTCCAAATGCTGCCGCTCAAGTTTGTCGCGCGCCTCGGACGCGCGGGCGGCGCGCTCGCGTTTCACCTCGACGCCCGCCATCGCCGCGTGACGTTGCAAAATCTGACGATGTGTTTTGCCAAAGAAAAATCGGCGGCAGAAATCCGCGCCATCGCGCAGGAAAATTTCCGGCGCATCGGCGAAAATTATCTGTCTGCCATCAAAACCGCCGCGATGAGTTTTGACGAATTGAAGCCGCACTTGGAATTTTACGGCTTCGACCAGCTTCCGCCCAAGGTCGAAAAAAAGCTCACCCGCAACGCCGTCATGGCGATCGGTCACTTTGGCAACTTTGAACTCTACGCGCGCATCCACGATCTCCGAACTGATTATCAGGGCGCGACCACTTATCGCGCGCTGAAACAACCGGCGCTGAACCGCCTCATGCAAAGTTTGCGTGGAAAAAACGGCTGCCTGTTTTTCGAGCGGCGCAGCGGCGGCGCGGAACTGCGCGAACGGCTGAATCACGGCGGCATCCTGCTCGGCCTGCTGGCCGACCAGAGTTCGCGTGGGCTGCGGGCGCCGTTTCTCGGCCACGACTGCAACACCGGCCTCGCGCCGGCGATTCTGGCGCTGCGTTACGACGCGGAACTTTTCACCGCCATCTGTTATCGAGTGGCGCTGGCGCAATGGCGCTTGGAAGCCGGTGAACGGATTCTGACGCACGCAAACGGCCAGCCGCGTTCGTCCGAAGACATCATGCGCGACGTGAACCGCGCGCTTGAAACCGCCGTGCGCCGCGACCCCGCCAACTGGTTCTGGGTGCATCGCCGCTGGAAAAATTGACATGAGCGTGTGCTTCAAAAATCCGCCGCGCCGCATTTTGCTTCGTGGAACCAACTGGCTCGGCGACGCGGTGATGACCACGCCCGCGCTGATCCGGCTGCGGGAAAAATTTCCCGGCGCGCACATCGCGCTGCTCGGCCCGGAAAAATTGCGCGACCTGTGGCGCCATCATCCGGCGGTGGATGAAATAATTTCTTTTACCGCTGACGAAAATTTATTCGCCATCGCCAAAAAACTGTGCGCTGAAAAATTTGACCTCGCGCTGGTGCTGCCGAATTCGCCACGCTCGGCGCTGGAAGTTTTTCTTGCCGGAATTCCGCAGCGGGTCGGCTGTGCGCGACCTTGGCGGAATTTTTTCCTGACTCAAACTGTCGCGCCGCGCGCGGGCGCGGTGAAAATGCATAAGCGTTCTAAATCTGAAATCCAGCGGCTTGTTTCGCCGAATCCGGAATCCGGAATCCGGAATCCGGAAATTCCAAGATCAGCGCACCAGATTTTTGAGTATCTTCATCTGGCCGCCGCACTGGGCGCAAACGCGGAGCCGCTCGCGCCGCTGTTGTCCGTGACGCCGGAAGAGATTGAAGCGGTAAAAATAAAATTCGGTCTGGGCAAAATTACCGCGCCAATTTTGGGCCTGAATCCCGGCGCGGAATACGGCCCGGCCAAGCGCTGGCCGGTGGAAAAATTTACCGCCGCCGCCAAAGAAATTCAACAGCGCACCAATTGCGTCTGGCTTTTGTTCGGCGGCAAAAGCGACGCGGTCATCGCGAGCCAGATCGCCAGCCAGCTTCCATCCGCCAACTTTAATTCTTTGAATCTGGCCGGCCAAACCTCGCTGCGCGAGTTGATGGCGCTGCTGAAACTTTGCCGCGTGCTGCTCACGAATGACACCGGGCCGATGCACGTCGCCGCCGCGCTCGGCACGCCGGTGGTCGTGCCGTTTGGCAGCACCTCGCCGGAACTGACCGGCCCTATTTTTTCCGCCAACGCAAAAATTTTGCAATCCGACGCGCCGTGCGCGCCGTGTTTTCTGCGTGAATGCCCGATTGATTTCCGGTGCATGAACGGCATTAGTGTCGAGCGCGTGGTGGTGGCGGTCTGGTCGGCGGCCGGTTGCGGGCAAACATAACTTCAACTTTCTTGTCGGATTTACGTCCCGGTGTCCGTTTAATAGGTGAGATGCCAACCGACGCCCAACTGCTTGCCGAATACGTTGACCGCCAGTCCGAGGCCGCTTTTGCGCAGCTCGTGGAACGCCACGTCGCCCTGGTCCACTCGTCGGCGCTGCGGCAGGTGGGCGACGCGCAGCTCGCTGGCGAGATCACCCAGGCCGTCTTCATCATCCTTGCGCGCAAGGCCGCCGGGCTGGGCGCGCACACCGTCCTGCCCGGCTGGCTCTGCCGCACCGCGCACTTCGCCGCGCGCGATGCGTTGAAGACCGAACGCCGCCGCCAGCAACGCGAACAGGAAGCCTATATGCAATCCCAACTTGACCAGCCGGCGGACTCCTCGCGCCCGGGCGAAACGACGGCGGACGCGTGGCTGCAGATCGCCCCGCTGCTGGATGCCGCCGTGGCCCAGCTCCGCGCGGCCGACCGCAACGCCATTGTGCTGCGCATCTACGAGCAACGCCCGCTGGATGAAGTGGGCGCCGCCCTGGGCATTGGCGCAGACGCTGCGCAGAAACGCGTGACCCGTGCGCTGGACAAACTGCGCGCCAAACTGGTGAAGCAGGGCATGACGCTGACCGTCACGGTGATTGCCGGCGCGGTGGCCGCGAACTCCGTGCAAGCCGCACCGGTGACGCTGGTGCAAACCATTTCTGTCGTGGCCGTGGCCAAAGGCGCGGCGGCGGGAACGGCAACTTTAACAATCGTAAAAGGAGCATTAAAATTTATGGCATGGACAAAAGTGCAAACAGCAGTGATTGCGGGCGTAGTCGTATTGCTTGCGGCGGGAACAACGACTGTGCTGATTGAAAAGACTCGTGCGGAGCGTGTTTCTGGATTGCTCGATCAAAATTACAAGAGCGCCTTGGATGTGCTAAACGCCCAGATTAACAATACGCGCGCCGAATTGTCTCCCGGATTGACTAATGAATTTGAACAATCCATTGCGGCCCGGTTGAAAACAATTCAACAAGAGGTCAGCCAAAACATTACTGCGGAATACAAGAGCGCAAGGATGGCGAAATTAATCCTTGAGCTTTCAGAGAATGTGATGACTTTGCCGTATCGCAAGATTCCGGAAGATGTGCAGCAGCGTAAGGAAGCTCAACAACAGTATGCGGCTGCTTTGGGTCGCTTTGAAGCTGCGATGCCGGACAAAACAAGGCAACTGAATGAAATGTCCAAGACCACCATCGTCGGACCACTCCGTCAGGAATTAACTGATGTGCAGCACGATATTTTTCGACCCGGTTACGGAAAGCCGCTCAGCGAGCAGGAAAACGTCGAGTTGAACCGAATATTAGATGGAGTATTACAGGCGGCTGCCAATTTGCCTCCGGCATTGGATAAGAAAGGCCTCGGGACGTCAGGACTCTTTGAGGCGTCGAAGGTGGCTATTGATGGCAGAAAAGCGGTGGATGAGTTTCTCCTTCGCCATGAAACTGATTTAACCACCAGTTTATCATGTGTTGTCGCCATCAAGAAATTTTACAGCGGTATTTCGACTCTTGAGCAGACGGTTGACCGCGAATCGAAAAAAGCCACTGAGATTGAAATCAATGCGGTTGAAGAACGCGCCAACCAACAGGAGGAAAAAGACCTCCGGGAAAATAATCCCACGAATATAGCCGCGCAGGCACGAGCTGCCGCGAAAGAAAAATAACGTGCGTTTTTTCTCCGGTGATTTGCTCAAACCATTTTACACACCGCCCGCGCGTTCCGCCTTCAGCGCCGTAGGTGCGCCATCTTTGTAGAACCGCGCATCATTTATGCATCAGCTCCATAGGAGCGGCATATTCCGGCAGATGTCGCTCCTACGGAGCTTGGTTTTCTTGGGTGGTCTTTCAACTACAACTAGGCCGCGCCTCCGCCGCTAAAATAGCCGAACCTATCCATCTTGGCGGACAGGATTTTTAGATTTCACGCGGCGTGTGTGGCCGGTTGCTTCCCGGAAACTAAAAGCACGATCAAAAATCTTGCATGGGGTGAACACCCCATGGCGTCCGCGCACTCCCCGCGCTTAATCTAGGCCATGAAGAATAAATTTTTCGTCCCCAACCAAGGCCCGCCATGTCACTGATTTCTATTGTCATCACGCTGATCGTCGTCGGCGTGCTGCTCTGGCTGGTCAACGCCTACATCCCGATGGATGCGAAGATCAAAAAGATTCTCAACATCGTCGTGGTCATCTGCGTGGTCGTGTGGCTGCTGTCGGCCTTTGGCGTCATCAATCACGCTGGCGACATCCGCGTCCCGCAAGTCCACTCGTAATCCGCCGTCCAACTACACCCGATTTTTTACCCGCATGAAACATAATCATAATCACAACAATCTCCCCGCCGCCGAAATCAAACTCGTGCCCGTTCGCTTTGAATTTTCGCATCCGACGGCGCACACCGTCTGTGTCGCGGGCACGTTCAACCATTGGCAGCCCGAGGCCAAGGCGCTGCATTCCTCCGGCGTCGGCAACTGGTGGAAGGAAACTTCGCTCGCGCCCGGCACTTACGAATACTGCCTCGTCGTGGACGGAAAATGGATGCCCGATCCCAACGCCAGAGAATCCGTCGCCAATCCGTTTGGCGGGAGGAATTCAATTTTGAAAGTGGCCAGTTCGCCGGAAGCGGCGCACCTGTCCGACGCGGAAAATTTGCCGTTGAAAAAAGAAACCAGCCAGAAAAACAAAAAATAATATGAACAAACACACACCAGCCGCCAGCCCGGATCTAGGAACACTTGCCGAAGACGCACGCGCGTTGATGGCCGCCACCGCCGATGTCGCCGGGGAAAAAGTCGGCGAAGCCCGTCATCGCCTCGCTGCCGCACTCGAACGCGGCAAGGAGCTTGCCGGCAACCTCCGCGACAAAGCCGTCGCCGGCGCCAAAGTCACCGACCAGACCATTCGCGAGAATCCGTATCAAGCCATCGCCATCGGCGTCGGCGTCGGGGCTATACTTGGTTTTCTCCTCGCGCGCCGTTGTTCCCGCAACTCCGACTGATTTCGTTATGGAAGAATCCGGCTCCAGTCTCCGTCAACTCGCCGCGACCTCGAAACATTTCGTGCGCCGGCTGGCGACCATCGGTGAAAACCGCCTCGAACTGCTCGCAGTAGAAGTGCAGGAAGAACGTGAACGCCATCTGCAGGCCATCCTGCTGGCGTTCGGCGTGGCGGCGTTCGGCCTGCTCGCGGGACTGACGCTCACGGCGGCCATCGTGGTTTTGCTGTGGGCGTGGTCACCCGTGGCCGTGCTTTTCATTTTGACGGCGCTTTACGCGGCGGCGGGAATTTTTCTTTACCGACGGCTTATTGGTCTGCTACGCAACTGGCAGATGCTTTCCGCCACGCTCGACCAGCTCCGCAAAGACCGAGCGTGCCTAGAGAAAATCCTCGCATGAGCCCGCTCGCCTCGCGGAAAAAACTTTTGATCGCGGAAAGCGAACTCAATCGCGCGCAGCTCGTCCAGGAATTACAGACGATCTCAGGCGAAGTTCACGCGCTGGCCAATCAGGCGCAAACCATCACTGCCTTTGCCTCAGCCGCCGTTAAATTGATGGTCGGCCTAGCCGCTTTCCGCAGCAAAAAAAAATCGGCTCCGGTTGCCGAAAAACCTTCGTGGCTGAAAACTATTTTACAAGGCGCGCAACTGGCCGGCTCGCTTTGGTCGGAATTACGCGCGCCGAAAAAATAATCCATGCTGCCGCGCTGGAGTAAGAATAGTTTGTTCGCCCAAAACAAAATTGCCTGTGTGATTTCCTGTTGTCCCGTTGGACGGAATCACTTGGCTGTTCGCGCTTTTAATGGGACGGGGATTATGTTTTTTTGGGTAGGATGCTCTTGGTTGAGATGGCCGGGCAGCATGGGTTTAAACAACGTTTTCCCCTTGTGAACTTGCCGGATGGCGCGGCACAGGCTGTTGACGACGGTGTGCTTGATGAGATAGCCCTTCGCGCCGGATCGGGTCGCTTCTTCGATATACACTGCATCCTGATGGATGGAGAGCATGAGCACTTTGGTGGCGGGGACGGCCTTGAGAATCTGGCGCGTGGCTTGCAAACCATTTAACAGCGGCATCGCCACGTCCATCAGCACCAAGTTCGGGCGGAGTTTTTTAACCAGAGCGACGGCCTCGCGGCCATTTTTTGCCTCGCCGACAACTTTAATATCTTTTTCGACTTCCAACATCTCCCTGATGTCCCGGCGCACTAGCGAGTTATCGTCCGCTAGCAGGACGGTGATTTGTTTCATTGATACGATTACATCGCCGACCGGGTTGCTGGGTCAGCCTCCCTGAATGTGTGCCAATCGTCGCCCTGCGTCCATGGGGTGAACACCCCATGGCGGCCGGCTTCTGCTTGTGCGCATCATCAGAACATAACTCCCAAAGTTGTTCGATTTGGAAGTCAGATTCCGTGGCAAAAATAAATTAGACGGCGACTGAAATCATGAGCAAAAAAGACAAAGACGGGAACCTGCCGGATGCCGACACGCGGATTTTGCAGGCAGATAGAACGCACATTGAACAGGCCAAGACGCGCTCGGAGCAAGCGGTAACGCAGACAGTTCAAGCCAGAACGCACACGGAGCAGGCCGAGACGCAGACGCGGCAAGCCGGGACGCACTCCGAGCAATCTCAAATCCGGACCGAGCAGGCGGAGACGCGCGCAGATCAAACCAAGACACGCGCCGAGCAAGTTGTAACGCAGGCCGATCAAGCTAAAACGCGCACGAAGCAGGCCGAGACACGAATTGAACAAGCCGGGATGCAAAGGGAACAGGCGGAGACAAGGAGAGAACAAGCCGAGACAAAGACCGAACAGGCCAAGACGTGGACGATGGAGCAGTCGCTCCGCGCCTCCGAATTGAGTTATCGCCGGCTGTTCGAAGCGGCGAAGGATGGCATTCTGATTCTGGACTGTGACACCGGACGCATCAACGATGTGAATCCTTTTCTTTTCAACCTGCTGGGGTTTTCCCGCGCGGAAATGATGGGCAAAACCGTCGGCGAATTGAGTCCGTTCAAGGACATTGAGGAGAACAAAGTGATGCTGTCGCGGTTGCAAAAAGACGGCTATGTGCGCTACGAAGATTTGCCGCTGAAAACGCGGGATGGCCGCCACATCGCCGTGGAGTTTGTCAGCAACGTGTATGAGGCGGGCGACAAAAACGTTATTCAATGCAACATCCGCGATATCACCGCGCGCAAGCAGACGGAAGCCGCTTTAATCCGGCTGGCGTCCATCGTTGAATTTTCAGACGACGCCATTATCGGCAAAGACCTGAATTCCACCATCACGAGTTGGAACCGGGGTGCGGAAAAGATTTTTGGCTATACGGCGGGCGAAATGGTGGGCGCTTCCATCATGCGGCTGATTCCCGCCGACCGGCAGGATGAGGAAAATCAGATTCTGGAGCAGGTCAAGCGCGGGAAAAGCGTCGAGCATTTTGATACCCTGCGACAAACCAAGGACTGTCGGTTGATTGACATCTCGGTCACAGCGTCACCCATCAAGGATGCCGCCGGCAAAGTCACCGGCGTGTCGAAAGTGGCGCGCGACATCAGTGAGCGCAAGCGGATCGAAGAGTCGCTACGTCAAATCCAGGCACGGCTCAAATCAACGCTCGCCGCCGGTTCGATTGGGACCTGGACTTGGGACATTCCAAATGACTGTTTGACCGCCGACGAATTCACCGCGCGCATGTTTTCAATTGAAACGGCCGAAGCGGCAAAAGGCCTGCCGGCGGCAGCCTATCTTCAGGCCGTTTTTGAGAAAGACCAGCCGGATGTCGCCGACAGCCTCGCCCGCGCGATACAGTCCTGCGGCCATTACGATATTGCGTATCGTGTGCGGCAAAAAGACGGCGAATTGCGCTGGCTGCAAGCACGCGGGCGGGTTGATTGCGACGGCGCGGGCAACGCTTTGAATTTTCACGGTGCGGTGATGGACATCACGGAACGTAAGGCGGCGGAGGGAAAAATCCACGAGCTAAATATCGAGCTGGAGCAGCGCGTCACCGAACGCACGGCGCAGTTAAAATCCGCCAACGAGGAACTGGAGGCGTTCAGTTATTCCGTCTCCCACGATCTGCGCGCGCCGCTGCGCCACGTCATGGGCTTTGTGGAACTGCTGCACAAAGACGCCGCGCCTTCGTTGTCCAAAAAAAGCGTGGGTTATCTGAACACGATTTCCAGTTCGGCCAAGCGGATGGGAAATTTGATTGACGATCTGCTGACATTCTCGCGCGTCGGGCGCGCGGAAATCCAGAAAGCAAACATCAGTCTCGACGCGCTGGTGCGGGAGACGCTGGGCGATTTTCAGGCGGAGACGAACGCGCGGACAATTCTGTGGAAAATCCACCCGCTGCCGCCCGTGTGCGCCGACCGCGCGCTGCTGCGATTGGTGCTCGTCAATTTGATTTCCAACGCGGTGAAATTCACCAGCCAGCGCGCCGAGGCGAAAATTGAAATCGGCGCTGCGCCCGGCAAAAACGGCGAAAACGTCATCTTCGTGCGGGACAACGGCGCGGGTTTTGATCCGCAATACGCCCACAAACTGTTCGGCGTGTTTCAACGCCTGCACAGCAGCGAGGAGTTCGAAGGCACGGGCATCGGGCTGGCGAATGTCCAGCGCATCATTCACCGGTTCGGCGGTCGCGTCTGGGCGGAAGGCGCGGTGGACGGCGGCGCGACCTTTTATTTTTCAATTCCCAAACCAAACGGAGGCGGCGATGGAAACTAAAATAATAAACTCCGAAATACATATCTTTGTGCCAACGCAAGGCGCAAGGTAAGGACGCCACCCTTATGGACACACCAATTAGCAACATCAAAAACATCCTGCTGGTCGAAGACGATTTGCGGGATGTCGAGCTGACGCTGGCCGCGCTGGAAGAATATAATCTGGCCAACAAAGTTTTCGTCGTCCACGACGGCGCGGCGGCGCTGGATTATCTTTACCACCGTGGAAAATTCCAGATGCGCGCGGGCAACAATCCCATCCTCATCCTGCTCGACAACAAGATGCCGAAGGTCAACGGGCTGGAAGTTTTGAAGACCATCAAGGCCGACGAGCATTTGAAAATCATTCCGGTCGTGGTGCTGACTTCCTCGCGCGAAACGCCGGACTTGGTCGAATTTTACAAGCACGGCGTGAATGCTTACGTCGTGAAGCCGGTGGATTTTAACGAGTTCATGGCGGCGGTGAAAAAACTTGGCGTCTTTTGGGCGGCGGTCAACGAACCGCCGCCGCAAACAGGGAGAGAAGAAACTTCGGTTGTCAGCGGTAAAGTCATTGCTCCCGGAAAGAATGAGGTAAAAAATGAAATCACCACTAAACATCCTGCATCTGGAAGATGATCCCAACGATGCCGCGCTCATCATTTCCACTCTCGAAGCCGGGAACATCCATTGCACGACCACGCGCGTGCAAGACTGCGAAGCCTTTGTGGCGGCGCTCGAACGCGGCGGCATTGACCTGATTCTCTCGGATTTCCGGCTGCCGACGTTTGACGGGTTGTCAGGCTTGAAGATTGCCCATGAACGCTGGCCGGACATTCCTTTGATCTTCGTGTCCGGCACGCTGGGCGAGGATCGCGCCGTGGATTCGCTCAAGAGCGGCGCAACGGATTATGTTTTGAAGGGACATCTCACGCGGCTCGTGCCCGCCGTGCGCCGCGCCATGCAGGATGTTGAAGAGCGGGTGGAACACAAAAAATTGGAGGCGCAGTTCATTCAGGCGCAAAAAATGGAGGTGGTCGGTCATCTCGCCAGCGGCGTGGCGCATGACTTCAACAACATCCTCGCCATCATCATGGGTTACAGCAATCTGATCACGGAAAACCTTGAACCGGATAGCCCGTTACGAAAATACGTTGATGAAATTTTGCACGCCGCTGACCGCGCCGCCGGGTTGACGCAGCAACTCCTCGTCTTCGGCCGCAAACAAACCGTGCGACCTGTCGTGCTCGATCTGAATGAAGTAGTGACTGACATGCACAAAATGCTGCACCGGCTCATCGGTGAAAACATCGCGCTCACCATGGTTCCTGGAAAAGAAACCGGTTGCATCAAGGCCGATTCCGGCTATGTCGGGCAGTTGCTGATGAACCTCGTCGTCAACGCGCGCGACGCGATGCCCAACGGCGGCAAGCTCACCATCGCCACCGAAAATGTCACCTTTGATAAACACAACGCACACACCCACGCCGGAATTATTCCCGGTGACTATGCGATGTTGAGCGTCTGCGACACGGGAACTGGCATGGCCGACGAAGTGAAGAAACGTTTGTTCGAGGCATTCTTCACGACGAAACCGGCGGGCAAAGGAACCGGTTTGGGACTGGCGACGTGCCAGACCATCGTTCAGCAATGTGCCGGCCACATTGAAGTGCAGAGCGAACTGGGACAAGGCACGACCTTCAAGATTTATTTTCCACGCGTCGGGCAAGGGCTGAATCTTGCCGCCAAACCAATCCCGACCAGAGCGTTGCCGCGCGGGACGGAAACCTTATTGCTCGTAGAAGATGAGCCGTCGGTACGGCATCTGGCCTGCGGCATTTTGGAAGCGCAAGGCTACACCGTGTTGAGCGCCAACAACGGTCAAGACGCGCTACGCGTCGCGCGCGAACACAAAGACCCGCCGATCCGCCTCGTGGTCACCGATGTCATCATGCCGGTGATGAGCGGCAAGGTGATGGCCGAATGGCTGAAGATAACTTATCCCGGACTCAAAATCCTGTTCACGTCGGGCTACACGGACGACGCCATTGCTCAACATGGCGTGCTTGAAGCCGGAACTGCGTTTCTGGCCAAGCCATACGCGCCCGCCACGCTGGCGCGCAAAGTGCGCGCCATGCTAGATGATGAAACCGACAGCATGTTCCCGCAGAAACCAGACGCGCCGGTCAATGAACCGGATCAAAAATCATGAAAACCATGAAAGGAAATACAACCAGGCGGCTGGCTTCCGTCCTTCTGCCGGCATTGCTGGCAACGTTCACCGTCGGCCCGCTGGAAGCCTACGAATTGAATCTGGGCACAAATATGCCGCCGGTGGATTTTCACGGATTTGTCAGCCAGGGATTTTTATATTCGAGCAAATACAATTATCTGGGCAACAGTTCGCAAGGTTCGTTCAAGTTCACCGAGGCGGCCTTGAACGCTTCCTTCAATCCGTTTCCGCGCACGCGCATCTCGGCGCAAGCTTTCACTTACGATGTGGGCGAAGCGGGTAATTACGATGTGGTTTTGGATTACGCGCAGGCTGAATATACGTTCAATGATTATTTGGGCATCCGTGCGGGCCGCATCCGTCGGCCGCAGGGAATTTACAACGACATCCAGGACGTGGATGTGGCGCGGACATTTGTGCTGCTGCCGCAGGGAATTTATGACGCGCGTTGGCGGGATTTTTATGCGTCGCTGGATGGCGGGGAATTTTTTGGCACGATCCCGCTTCAGCGGGCGGGCAGTTTGACTTATGAAATTTATGGCGGCATGGTCAATCCGTCACTGGATGGCGGTGCCGCCCTGCAAATCCGCGACAGCCTGCCCGCATCTGGCCATCTGGATTCAATTGATTCCGCCGGGGAGTTCGGCGGGCAGTTGTGGTGGAACACGCCGGTTGATGGTCTGCGTTTTGGGGTAGCCGGTGGCGTCGTTCCCGTGTTCAATTTCAACACCACTATCCAGATTCCCGGCGGCTCCATCCATCCCAACAACCGGAACGAGGCAGTGTTTCAGCAATACTCCGCCGAATACCTTTGGCGAGCGTGGACGTTTCAGTCGGAATTATATTTCAGAGACTACTATCCCGAATCCGCCGCGCCGGACACCCACCTTTTAACCTGGTATGGCAGCGCGGCGTATCGTTTCAACAAATGGTTCGAGGCGGGCGGCTACTACACGGAATACTATGGCGACACCCATCAGTCTGATAATTCCCTGTTCTATCAAAAAGACGCCGCGCTCGCGCTGCGGTGTGACGTCACCGAATGGTGGACATTCAAAATCGAGGGCCATTACATCCGTGGCACCGGGCTGTTGGAGGACACGGCTAACAATCCGGTTCGGAACGGCAATGGCTGGTGGATGCTTGACCTGAAAACGACCTTCAGTTTCTGACCATTTGATCATGAAATCTTTTTTCCTGAAAATTGGTTTGGTTTGCGCGGTGTTGCTGGCGGGTGTGCTGTCAGCGGCGGCGCTGGACGGCGTGGTGGTCATCGTCAACAAGGGCGTGGCGGCGAACAGCATCAGCGCGGCGGCGTTGAAGAACATTTACACCGACCGGACGACGTATTGGCCGGACGGACAGAACGTGGACATTGCCTTGCTGGACGATGAAACAGGTACGACCGACGTGGCTTTGAACGAAGTCAGCGGCATGGGCGCGAGTTATTTCAGGACATTCTGGCAACGCATCGTGTTTTCCGGTCGCGGGCAACAACCGGACAAGATTAGCGATGTCGCCTCGCTCGTGGCATTCGTCGCCTCGACCAAGGGTGCGATCGCGCTCGTGCCGGCGAATGCCGATTTGAAAGGCGTCAAGAAACTAGAAATCAAGTGAAGCCGTACGCAGAAAATTCCGTTGATTGAAAATACAAACAAACAAAACAGCGGATGCAAACGGCGCTCTGGCTCGCGCACGGAGAGTCCGGTTTCTGGCGTCGACGTTTCGCAACATTCTGCTGGTCGTCTCCCTGCTTTTTGTCTTCGCCGTGGTGCGGACAGTCATCCTCTGGGCGGTGTGCAATGCCGGGATGCAGACCGCCGTCACGCTGGAACATCAGGGTCTGCCCGCGCTCAAGGAGTTGGCGTCGTTGCAGGAAAATCTGGCGCTCTACCGGCTTGATTCTTACGAATATCTCTTTGCCCAAGACGCGCAAAAAACCCGCGAGGCGAAGGCGGCTGACACCATCGCGCTGCAAATGCGTTTAGAGTTGAAAAACATCCGGACACTTTTGCCCGAGGGCGAAGGCCGGCAGCTCGCCGCGAATCTGGAAAGAGCGGTTGACGATCTGCGCGCGCAATTCCAAAAAGTGCGGAGTCTGGTGGACTCGGATTTTCCAGCCGCCATGGAGTCAATGGATCAGGACATCCCACCGTCGACAGAACGCGTGGAAGCCGCCGCGAACGCGTTGAAAGAATTCGGCTACCAATTTTCCGGTGCACAGGCCGATGCGACGTTTGCCGGCTTCGGCACGATCAAGCACACCGCCGTCATATTTGGCATCTTGAACTGCGTTGCGGCCTTTTGCGCGTTCATGTTCGTGCTGCTGGCCGCGCGCCGCAGCCGCGCGCAATTGTCAGAGACGTTGGCGCGGCTCGACGAGCGGACGCAGGAATTGGGGCAGACCAACGGCGCGCTTGAGACGGAAGTGGACAAATACCAGCGCTCGGAAAAAATGTTGCGCGAAAGCGAGGAACGCTTCTCCAACGCGTTTGAGCTTGCCCCCATCGGCATGGCGCTGGTCGCGCTCGATGGCCGCTGGCTCAAGGTCAACCGCGCGATCTGCGTTCTCGTCGGCTACTCCGAGGCCGAACTGCTCACCCGCACTTTTCAAGAGATCACCCATCCCGACGACCTCGCCGCCGATCTGGATTGTGTACGCCGCCTGCTTGCCGGGGAAATCCGTTTCTACGAGATGGAGAAACGCTACATCCACGCGCGCGGACATCTCATCACAGTTTTGCTGGATGTCTCGCTCGTCCGCGACGGCCAAAATCAGCCACTTTATTTCATTTCCCAGATTCAAGACATCACCGAGCGCAAACAGGCCGAGGAGTCGTTGCGCCTGCTCAATTCCGCCGTGGAACAGTCCACGGAATCCGTCATCATCACAGACGCGGAACTCAACCTGCCGGGGCCGAAAATTCTTTTTGTCAATCGCGCCTTCACGCAGATGACCGGCTACGCGGCGGCAGAAGTTTTGGGAAATACGCCCCGGATGTTTCAAGGGCCGCGCACGGACAAAGCCGTGTTAAAGCGGCTCCGGCGGAATCTCGAGGACGGCGAGATGTTTGCGGGCGAGACAATCAATTATCGCAAAGACGGAAAAGAATTTGATCTGGAATGGCAAATCGCCCCCATTCGTGATGCCGGCGGAAAAATCACGCACTTTGTCGGCATCGAACGCGACATCACCGCGCGCAAAAAACTCGAAAACCAGTTGGTGCAATCGCAGAAAATGGAAACCGTTGGCAAGCTCGCCGGCGGCATCGCGCATGAATTCAACAGCATCCTCACCGCCATCATCGGCCAGAGCGAATTACTCCTTGCCGATCTGCCCGCGCAAAGTCCGTTCGCCAAAAATGCGACGGAGATCATCACGGCCGCAAACCGCGCCGCCACCTTGACGCGGCAATTGCTGGCCTATGGCCGCAAACAATTTCTCCAGCCGGAAATTCTCGACCTCAACCAGCTCGTTTCGGGCATGGCCGGCATGATTCAAAATCTCATGGGCGTAGGCGTGGATACCCAAATCGTTCCTGCCGCAGATTTGCCCACCGTGAAAGCGGACGTCGGACAAATCGAGCAGGTCATCATCAACATGGCCATCAACGCGCGCGACGCAATGCCCGACGGCGGCAAGCTCACGCTCGAAACGGCCAACGTCTCGCTCGACGCGGAAAGCGTGGGGCGTTATTCCGAATTGAAACCGGGCGACTATGTGATGCTCGCCTTCACGGACACCGGCATGGGCATGAGTGACGCAGTTAAGGCGCGTGTGTTCGAGCCGTTTTTTTCCACCAAAGGCGTCGGCGAAGGCACGGGCCTGGGTTTGTCCACCTGCTACGGCATCATCAAACAAAGTGGCGGACACATCAGCGTTTACAGTGAACTCGGACGCGGCACGACGTTCAAAATTTATCTCCCGCAAGTGGCAGCGCCGGCGGCGATTTCCATTCCGCGCCTGGACGCGCCGGATTTGCCGCGCGGGAGGGAAACCATTTTGTTGGTCGAGGACAATCCGGCGTTGCGCGAGATGGCGGCGACGTTGTTAAGACGGCTGGGCTACACCGTTTTTGCGGCGGGCAACGGCGTCGAAGCCTTGAGCTTGCGACACGAGCGCGGCACCGGGCACATGGACCTGCTGTTCACCGATGTCGTCATGCCACACATGAGCGGCAAGGAACTCGCCGACCAAGTGCGCGTGTTATATCCGCTCACAAAAATTCTTTTCACCTCCGCCTACACCGAGAACGCCATCGTCCATCAGGGCGTGCTGGATAAGGGCATGGCGCTTCTGCAAAAACCGTTTACGCCCTCCGCGCTGGCTAAAAAAGTGCGCGAGGTGCTCGATCAATCGAATGTTCCCAAATCGGTGGACGCGCCGGGAAAAATTTAATTCGCAGAATTCAAGATGGGGAGAACACCCCATGGCAGATGCCGCTCCGTCTGGACTATCCTTATCTCATGAACCTCAAAAGTTTTTTCCGCCGGAGCGACCAAGCCGCAATCATTGTTTTGTGCGCCGCACTTTTAACGGCGCTCACCGGATGCGTGGGCTATGTGGATCGGCCAGCCCAAGGCAGTGTGTATGTCGAGCCGTCGGCCACTTTTCTGGCGCAGGACGATTATGTTTATTATCCCAGCTACGGAGTCTATTACAGCAACGGCCGCCATCAATACGCCTACCGGGAAAATAACGTTTGGGTTTCGCGGCCCGCGCCACGCGGGGTCTCGGTTGAAGCATTGCGGGCTTCGCCCTCGGTGCGGATGGATTTTCATGACTCGCCGGCGCAGCACCATGAGGCGGTAGTGCGTCAGTATCCGAATAACTGGTCGCCACCAGCGGGCAATCAAGACCGGCGGCCAAATCCCGGCGACGGCTCGCACGGCGAAAATCATTAAAGACCACTAAATCCGGTTCGTGCCGGGAAAGTAAAAAATTATGTTACAAAGCATCAAGCAATTGTTTGGCGGCAAACTCGGGGCGCTGGACGGCGACCTCGGGCATGTGAAAGATTTTTATTTCGACGACCACAACTGGTCGGTGCGTTATGTCGTGGCCGACACCGGGAACTGGCTGCCGGGACGGCAAGTGCTGCTCTCGCCGCGCGCCTTTGGCCCCATCTTCGATGCGGGAAAAATCCTGCCCGTCAACCTGACCCGCAAGCAGATTGAAGACAGCCCGGCAATTGACCTGCACAAACCGGTCTCGCGCCAATACGAGGAGGAGTATCACCACTATTACGGCTGGCCTTATTACTGGGGCGGCGACGGCTTGCTGGGCGGCCCGCAGGGATTTACGATTTTGGAGACGCCGCCAAAATTTTCCAAGGCGGACACCGCAGCGCCGATTACCCCAAAGGCCGTACGTGCCGACGTGCATCTTCGCAGCGCGCAAGCCGTCAACGGTTACAATCTTCAGGCCACCGACGGGCTGATCGGCCACGTCTGCGATTTCATGATGGACGACCAGAACTGGGCCATCAGCGAACTGGTCATCAAGACCGGCCATCGGTTCACCGGTAAGGAAGTGCGGATCCTGACCAGCCAGGTTGAACGCATCAGCTTCACCCAATCCACCGTCCATGTGAAATTGACCAAGGAGGCCGTCGAGAAAAGTTTTGAACACGACCTGACGCCGCTGCGGGTGGCGGGATTCACACCGCCGGCCAACACGAATCGCGAAAAAATCGGCGAGGTCACCGCAATTTTTTGAACGTGTATAAATGCGTTCGCGTTGAATGGGGTGAAGACCCCATGGCGGCCGCGCCGTTGACCAACCTATGTTCTCTTTATGAAACACAATAAATATCCCCAAGACCAAAAACTCAACGGCGCGGCGCGGCCAACGACGGCGGATTTGAAACGCGGCGAAGATAATTTTGCACCGTCGCCGGACGAAGTGGCGCGGCGCGCCTATTTCACTTACGAGAACCAAGGTTCGTTGCCCGGCCACGAAGTTCAGCATTGGCTTTCGGCGGAGGCGGAATTGATCGCGGAGCGCAACCTCACCCGCGTGCATGGATTTCACAACCGGACTTAAACACAGAATAAAATTTACCAACCACAACCAACAAAAATTAAATTTATGAATAACACCACCACCCTTTATCCGGAAACACCCATCATGTATGAAACTGAAAACGATATTTCACTAAAAATCCGGACGGAAGTGAACTCGTTGCTGAACCAGCGGTTGGCCGACGCCGTGGATTTGCAGATGCAGATGAAGCAGGCGCATTGGAATGTGAAAGGGCCGAGCTTTATCGGCCTGCATGAGCTGTTCGACCAGGTCGCCGAAGCGGTCGAGGATTATGTGGACAAGATTGCCGAACGCGTCGTGCAGCTTGGCGGCGTGGCCGAGGGCACGGTGCGCCTGTCGGCGGCGCGTACGCGGCTGGCCGAGTATCCGCTCGAAATCGCCGAAGGCATGGCGCATGTCGAGGGCGTGGCGCGGGCGCTTTCCACTTTCGGTCAGGCTGCGCGCAGCACGATTGATGAAGCCAACGCGCTTGACGACGCGGACACGGCGGATCTCTTCACGGAAGTTTCGCGCGGCATAGACAAATGGCTGTGGTTCGTGGAAGCCCATTCGCAAGCGGCGAAATGATTTTATGAAAAATATGTTCCTCCTTCTCGCGGTCGGCGGCTGGCTGCTGATCGGTGCATTGTCATCACGGGCACAAATTCTCAACACCAACACCAATTCGCTCCCGCTCACGCAGACCTTGAAATATCAGGTCGCGCTGGAAAACGACCGCTCGCTCGGCGAGCAAATGGTTTTGCCGCCCGGCCTCAAGGAAAAAATGCGGCTGACCGATGCACAGCGCGACGAGTTGAAACCCATCGAGGACGATTTCGCCAAGACGTTCCAGGAATATCAGGCCGCGAATCAGCCGCGCATTGACGCCGCGCTGGAGGCGAACCGCGAGGCGCGATTATCGAAGAGCACCGAGAAGATTGAGGCCGCGCGCAGACAGTTGCAGGAGATGTGGGCCGGCTTGCAGCCCTACCGCACCGAATCCGTCCGGCAAGTTAAGCTGCTGCTCACGCCGGACCAGATCGCCATTCTCGAAGATCCCGCCAACGCTTGGCAGGAAAACCACGGATCGGAAGCAAATGATCCCTCGGCGAATTAAATAATTTTCGCCACCGTCAGAAAGTAGTTTTACATGACCAAAGTTCAATTCCATCGGCGTCTCCGTGTTTTTGCGCTGATGGCTTTGGTGGTGTGCAGCTCGTTCGTCGCGAGTGGACAGCCATCGGTTGTTGCCGTCACCAATTCGCCGGCCGCAGGAAAAATAGTTCTCCCCAAATCCGTCCCCGATCCCATCGAACCGTTTAACCGCGTCATGTGGGGCTTTAACAAAGCGCTCATGACGTATGTCATCAAGCCGACGAGCCGTGTCTATCGTTTCGTTGTCGTGAAGCCGGTGCGGACGAGCATCGGAAATTTTGGCAAAAATCTCACTTACCCCGGACGGTTGATAAACAATCTGCTTCAGGAAAAATGGCGCGGCGCGCGTGATGAAACTTACCGGTTCGCTTGCAACACCACCGTCGGCATAGTCGGGCTTTTCGACCCGGCGACGAAATGGCACATCCAGAAATCCGACGCGGATTTCGGCCAGACTTTCGGCAAATGGGGCTGGTCCCCGCAATTTTTCATCATGCTGCCGCTCTTCGGGCCGAGCAATGATCGCGACACCGTCGGCCTCGCCGCCGACACCGCCGCCAATCCGCTGCTCTACGTCGCGCCCTATCGTTTTGACCCGAGTCGGCCGCTGACCTATCTCGGCCCGTATTCTTATCTCACCTACATCGTCATGTATAACGACATTGCCGATACCGTGAACGAGTATGTGCGCTTCAGCCACGCCGAGGCGGATCCGTATTCCGAGATTCAATATGCGTGGACGTTCGTGCGCGCCAATCAAGTAGCGGATTTTCAGGTGAAGGGTAAACAGGATCCCGCCTCGCTCGAAACCCTCCAATCGGTTTTCTTCACCTTCAAAGACCCGGAATTTCCCAGCCGCGGCCAGACGCGTTCCGCGTGGATTCCGGCGACGGGTAAATATTTAAAATTCACCTACTGGCTCCAGCCCGGCTCGGCCAACGTCGTTTATATCGTCCCCGGTCTGGGCGGTCACCGGCTGGCCGAAACCTCGCTGGCGCTGGCCGAACTGGTTTACAAAAATGGATTTTCCGCCGTGGTCATCAGCAGCCCGTTCAACTTCGAGTTCATGGAACACGCCTCGACCGTCGCGCTGCCCGCCTATCTGCCGGTGGACGGACATGATCTGCACGTCGCGCTCACAGAGATTGACCGGCACTTGCACAAATTGTATCCGGCCCGTCTGGGCCACCAGGCGTTGCTGGGTTATTCCATGGGCGCGCTCGAAACCCTGTTCATCGCCGCCACCGCCCCGACCAATTCCCTGCTGCACTTCGACCGCTACGTCGCCATCAATTCGCCCGTGCGCCTCGCGCAGGGAATTTCCAAGCTGGACGAATTTTACCGCGCCCCGCTGGCCTGGCCCGTCGCCGAGCGCAGCAACGATGTCGAAAACACTTTCCTGAAAGTCGCCGCCTTGAGCCGCAGCACTCTCACGCCGCAGACCTCCCTGCCGTTCAGCGCCATCGAATCCAAGTTTCTCATCGGCCTCACCTTCCGGTTCGCGCTGCGCGACATCATTTACAGCAGCCAGCGGCGGCACAACCAGGGCGTTCTGCACCATGCCATCCACAATTTCCGGCGCAACCCGGTGTATCAGGAGATCCTGCAATTTTCCTATCAGGATTATTTTGAAAAATTTGCGACGCCTTACTATTCCACCCGTAACCTCGGCGCGCCGACGGCCGACGCGCTGGTGACCGCCGGCGACTTGCGGACGTATGAATCCGGCCTGCGCGCCAACCCCGACATCCGCCTCATCACCAACCAGAATGATTTTCTGCTGACGGACGCCGATCTGCTCTGGCTCCACGCGACCTTCAACCCGGAAGAACTGACCGTCTTTGACCAGGGCGGGCATCTGGGAAATCTTTACAACCCCTCCGTGCAAAAAGCTATCCTAGCAGCGCTCACCCCCATGTGGCCGCCGGACTTGAAGTAAAAAACCAAAACTGTCGGAACGGATTTCTCGGCCCGACGTCAGACCGACTGGCAAGGTTTGGCGGTATTTTGAAAAAAGGCTTGGCAATGTTTTGGGAAGGGCGTAAAAACAACTGCATCCAACCACACCTTTAGGCCACGCGCACAAAATATGAAAGCTATCACACTTTTTCTTCTCTGTATCACGCTGACCACAGCCGCTGCTTCGGCTAAGGATTATCACTTGATGACGACACAGCTTCGTGGCGCGCCCGCGTCATGCACGCCCGCCAAGTTTCCAGTGGTTTATGTTTTGCTTTTTTCTAATGAAAATGGCTTTCCTGTTCCTTTGGTCTATACAAAATTCGATTCAGAGGATATGAGGTTGGATCTTCGCAATTTGGTAGGTCACGGGATTGCGCTCGGAGGTGTGCTGCATTTTGACCCGCAGCCGGATTTAGAATTTCCAACATCCGCGCAGATTCAGTCGCTCACGGACTATTGCAAAACATTAGGTATTACTTTAGTTGTAAGTGGAACAGCTTGAATCACAAGACTCGGCCTAAGTCGCCGCAACCAACCGCTATCGCGGTTCACGTCGCGAGGAAGGCATGGCTGAGCTTTCTACGTCAGGAAGTTTGCCTGATTCCGTGGACAATGTTTAGGCCGTTAATCTTCCGGCTGATCCAGATGTTCGCCCGGCGGCAGGTCGGCGTATTTCTCGAAATGTTCCGGCTTGAGCGGTTCGGAAATGGCGTGCTCGCCGCTGAACCATTTGCCGAGGTCAACCAGCTTGCAGCGGTGCGAGCAGAACGGTCCGTATTTGCCTGCGAACCAGTCGCCGGATTTCTGGCAGGTCGGGCATTTGACGTTCCGCATGATTACTGGTTGGCGATCAATGGGGGCTTTTTTCCTTGCAGCGAGATGTAATCCAGCAGGATACGTTCGGTCTCGTCCAGCATCGGGTCAAACGGCGGCGGGGATTTTTTGGCGGCGGCTGAATTCAAAATATTTGTCGTGGTGACGTTAATCTTATTGATTGGCACATTAGTATCAAAAGCAATCACCGTCAGTTTGGGTTCCGGTTTGAAGATGCTTTCACCCTGTTTTATTTGGTTTATACCAATAGCAACCACATTTTTTTGACTGTCTGTGGGAACATCCGTTTCCGTCAGTCCCGGCAGACTGGCGTTCTCGACGGTGACGTCGTAGACTTTCACGCCGTCGGGTTTGCGGGCGGAACGCTCGGCGTCCTGTGCCTGTTTCTCGTAGAAAGCGCGTTCATGATTCTTGAGCGCATCATGTTCATTGATGGTGGCGGTCCCGTCGGCCTGCGCTTTCAAAAACTCGGCGATATCCTGTTTGACGTAGAGAAAATCCTGATTGGTCGCGACGCGTTCGTCGGAATTGGTAGTGAGCGTCGCGAGGTAGGGTTGGACAAGGTTGAATTTGTCATATGTAAGATTCAGCTTGTTATAGATGTCGAGCGGAATGGTGTCCCACGGCAGCGGATTATCGAGCGCGGTTTCGCCGACGTCTTGGGAGTAGTTCAGCACGTCCGGCAGGACGATGTCCGGATCGACGCCCTTGAGCTGCGTGGATGCGCCGCTGACGCGGTAGAATTTGCGGATGGTGATCTTGATTTGGCCCGGATCGCCCATCGGTTTCTGGTCGGTCGGCAGCATATAAGGCTTAAGCGGGTTCAGGCTTTGCACGGTGCCTTTGCCGTGTGTGGAGATGTCGCCTACGATGAGTGCGCGGCCGTAGTCCTGCAACGCGGCGGCGGCGATTTCCGAGGCAGACGCGCTGTACCGGTTGATCATGACGACCAGTGGCCCGCTGTAAAGCTGATTTCCATCGGTGTAGATGGGCGGCGACACTTGGCCGTCGGGATTGCGTGCGAGGACGACCGGGCCGCTCTTGATGAACAGGCCGGTGAACTTGATGGCTTCCTCCAGCGAGCCCCCGGGATTGGTGCGCAGGTCAATGATGATGCCGGCAACCTTTTCCGCCTTCAGCTTGGTGACCAGCTTGGCGACGTCTTGGGAACAATACGAATCTCCAGAACTGCCCGGTGAATCTGGAAGCGGTGCATAAAAAGACGGCAAGTCAATGACGCCAATGCGTTTGCCGTTCGGGAACTCGATTAATTTTGCCTTGGCTTCTGAATCTTCCAGTTTGATTTCATCCCGCACGAATGCGACCACCTTGCGCGCGCTGCGGTCGGAGGCGGGGCTGATGGTCAGGCGCACTTCCGTGTTTTTCGGCCCGCGGATTTGCTGGACAACCTTTTCCAAATCCATATCCACCACGTCCACCGGCGGCTGGTTGCCCTGGGCGACGGCGACGATACGGTCGTTTTCAAACACCTGTTTGCTTTTCGCCGCCGGACCGCCAGGCACGAGCGAGCGGATGGTGCAATAGCCGTCATCCTCCGAGAGTTGCGCACCGATGCCGAAGAGCGAGAGGTTCATGCTGATGGAAAAATCCTGTGCGTGCGGCGCGCTGAAATAATCCGAGTGCGGATCGTAGGCGTGGCAGAGTCCGTTAAGATACGCTTGTAGCACGCCGTCGCTGTCCCAGTTCGTGGTCATTTCCAGATTCCAGCGGTAATGGCGTTCCAACGTGGCGGAGATTTCCGTGGCCGCGTTCGTCGGCAGCTTGATGACAAAATCTTCATTGGTCAGGATGATTTCGCGCGACAATTTTTCCTGCAGATACTCGTAGCGTAGCCGCTGCCGCCAGAGCGCTTCCGCCTCGGTCAGATCTTTCGGAAACGACGCGTGTCGCCGGTCGAGGGCGATTTTTTCGTCGGAGTTGAATTTGAATTTATCATGTGCCAGCAAATCCATCACATACGCGTCGTGTTGCTGGATGCGCTCGGCATAACGGTCGTAAATCGCGAAGGCCGGCGTCAAATCCGACGTGCCCTGTTCCAGCGTCAGCCGGTCGAGGTTCGTCCGGTAAACGTCAAACTCCGCTAGGTCGCTTTGCAGAAAATTCTCATGGCGCGGATCAAGCGAATCAACGTAGCCGTCAAAGAACTTCTTCGAAAGTTCCTGATCTAGCGGCTGCTGCGAATAGTGATAATTCTCCAGCAACGCCGCCGCGACATGGGCGATGCGCGGGTCGTTCGGGCCGGGTTTCAGGCTCGAGGCCGGCAGCGTCGGCAGGTCAGGCACGCTGGAGCGGCTGGTCTGGCAGCCAACCCAGACCGCCAGCGCGACGGCGGGAATCAATAACGTCAGGGAAAAATTTCTTGCTCGATGCATGATGGTTTTTGCGATCACAGTTAGACCTACAGTAACCCAAACCGTTCACGGAATAAAACAAATTGCGCGGGTTTTCACCGGCGACCGGCCTGCCAACCTCTTGAAACCTAGGCGGCACTTCATCCGTCTGGGAAGGGGTATGCTTAAGGCGCTTTCATCTGACCAATGGAATTATGCGGCGGCGGCGCACCTCCTGAACCGTGCCGGTTTTGGCGGCGCGCCCAATGAGATTGAAAAGCTGGCCGACCTTGGTCCGGATCAGGCCGTGTCGCATCTGCTGGACTACGAATACATCCACGACGCCACCACCGATCCCGATTGGGCCAAGCCGAACCCCGAGGAACTCCGCCAATTTCGCGAAGCCGTCAAGAACGCCGCCACGCCGGAGGACAAAAAGAAAATCCAGCAGCAACAACAGCAGCTCATCCAGCGCCGGATGCAGGAATTGCGCGGCTGGTGGCTGCAACGCATGGCACGCGGGCCGCGGCCGTTTCAGGAAAAAATGGTTTTGTTCTGGCACGGGCATTTCGCCACGAGCTTCGAGAAGGTGCGCAATCCTTACTATATGTGGCGGCAGAATGAATTGTTCCGCCGGCTCGCCACTGGCAACTGGCAGGAGTTGCTCGCCGACGCAGGCAAAGACCCGGCCATGCTTGTCTGGCTCGATCAGGCGCAGAGCCGAAAAGATCACCCGAATGAAAATTTCGCGCGCGAGGTCATGGAACTGTTCTCGCTTGGCGAAGGACATTACACCGAACACGACATCACCGAGGCGGCGCGTGCGCTGACCGGTTGGTCGCTGGAACCGCTCGGGCAGAAATACATCTACCGCCCGTTCTTCCACGACAACGGCGACAAGACGATTTTCGGGCAGACGGGAAATTTTGACGGCGACGATTTTATCGCCCTGATCGTGGAGCAGCCGCAGGCGGCGAGATTTATCACGTCGAAAATCTGGAATTATTTTGCCGGGCAGGAGCCGTCGCCGGAATTGAATGAGGCGCTGGCCGGGGTTTTCCGCGCGGGCGGCAACAACTTCAAGCCGTTCCTGCGCGTGATGTTCCGCAGCGAGGAATTTTATTCGCCGGACATCGTCCGCAATCAGGTCAAAAGCCCCGTGCAATGGCTCATCAACAGCGTGTGCGTCCTCGAATGCGACTTGCCGCCGACCCTGGTGAGCTATGGCATGTTGCGCCAGTTGGGACAGGATCTTTTCGCGCCGCCGAACGTCAAGGGCTGGGACGGCGGCGTCACCTGGATCACCACGAACACCTTGCTCGCCCGCTATAACGACGCGCAGGCGCTCGTTGAGGGACAGTTACCGCCACTGACGGCGGGTGATTTCGCACGCAAAGAGGGCGGCGCGGGCGGCGAAAAGGCGATGAAAATTTTTCAGCGCGTCCGCATGGGCGGCGTGGACGTGGAAAAAATCCTTACGCCCGAACAGCGCGCCAGCAAGCCGACGATCGTGGCCGCGCTGGAACACCGTCTGTTCCAGGCCACACTCAACAGCGAGCAGGAACAGACCCTGCGCGAATTTCTCGATTCCAAAACCCAATTGTCCGACGCCGACATCATCACCACCATCCGGCTGATGATGTCCACGCCGGAATACCAAGTCACCTGACGTATGAAAAATGAAATCACCTTGCAGACGCGGCGCGAGTTTCTCCGCCGCACCGTTCTGGGCAGTTCGCTGGCGTGGACCGTACCGGCATTTCTGGCCGACACTTTTTCCGCGCTCCAGGCCGAGGCGGCGGATTCCGCCACACAGATTGTCACCGGCAAGGACGCCCCGATTCTGGTCGTGCTGCAGATGGCCGGCGGCAACGACGGCCTCAACACCGTCGTCCCCTACGCCAATGATTTTTACCACAATTCACGTCCAAAAATCGGCTTGAAGGCGGAGGATGTTTTGAAGATCGACGATTCCATCGGCCTGCACGGCGCGATGAAGGGTTTCAAGGAACTTTACGACGGCGGCCAGCTTTCCATTGTCCAAGGCGTCGGCTATCCGAACCCCAACCGCTCGCATTTCCGCTCCACGGAAATCTGGCAGACCGCGAGCGATTCGGATCGCGTCGAGAAATACGGCTGGGTTGGCCGTTACTTTGACAACGCCTGTCCCGGGGCCGATCCCGCCGTGGGCGTGGTGATTGGCAACCAGTTGCCGGAATCATTTTTTGCGGCGCAGCCCAAGGGCATTGTTTTCAACAACCCGCAGAATTACCGCTTCATGGCCAACGGCACGGCCACCGAGGAATCGTATAAAAAATTGAACGAACTGGAGATGTCTAGTCCGCTGCCGGACGGAGGGCCGAGCATGACTCCCGACGACAATTCCGGCGGCAGCATCGCCATGCTGCCGGCGGGAATGCCGATGACCGGCGGGCGCGCGGTGGATTTCATCACCCGCACCGCGCTCGACGCGCAGCACAGTTCCGACGAAGTCCGCGCCATCGCCGCGCGCGTGCAAAACCAGGCCGTTTATCCCGGCTCGCAACTCGGCGGCTCGCTCAAGCTCGTCGCCAAGCTCATCGGCGGCGGCTTGCCCACGCGCATTTATTACGTCTCGCAGGGCGGCTACGACACGCACACGAATCAGGTCAACTCGCAGCAACGATTGCTCGGTGATCTTGGGGATTCCGTCAAGGCGTTCACCGACGACCTCAAGGCGCAGGGCAATATGTCGCGCGTGCTCGTGATGACCTTCAGCGAATTTGGCCGGCGCGTCTCCGAAAATGCGAATGGCGGAACCGACCACGGAGCCGCCGCCCCGATGTTCATCGTCGGCGACAAAGTGAAGGCCGGCTTGCTCGGTCATTATCCGGGCCTCGCGCCGGAGGATTTGTTTCAGGGCGACATCAAATACAACGTGGATTTCCGCAGCGTCTATGCTGGCGTGCTGGAGAACTGGCTGAAGACGCTGAGCGCGCCCATCCTTGGCCGGCAGTTCACGCCGCTGCCGGTGGTGTGAAGGTTTTGCAGCTATTAAGCTGTTAGGCGTAGAGTTTTCGTCACAACACAGGACTAACATTTGTCGCAACTGTGCCGTTAAAAGATACGGCTATAATTCTAATTGGTGATGCTCCGTTTGATTGGGACTGCGCCTCAAAATTAAAATCCCACTCACCATCCTTAAAATTCCAATTACTCACGGTTGCGCTGATGCAATGATACTGGTTTGTGGCTTGGCCAAGAGCCGCTGTCGCTTGCTCATATGCGACTGGCAGCAGAACACCCGACGGCTTCGAATAATCATAACTTGGCCAAACGACTACGTTCCCAATCTTGACCACTCTCGCAAAAGCCGCCATAGAAAAGATAATCAAGCCAAATAGAATGTATCGAGTTTTCATGAAAACGACGCTATTTATGCCTTTCCATTTTCTCGAGAACTATCAGCCCGGAAAATGTCGGCATTTTGAAACCGGCAAAAATCGTAGGCTATCACTTCGTCGCAGCTTCTGTGCGAATGGCGGCGGGCGCGGCAGTCAGCCAAACATCTCCGGACTGATGACGCCTTCGGCCACGCGCGTCACGTTGCCGGTCATCAAAATATCAAAGCCGTCGCGGATCTCAATTTTGATGATGCCGCCGGGACAATGCACAGAAATCTTTTTGTCCACCAAGCCGAGCTTGTGCGCGACCGCCACCGCCGCGCTGCTGCTGCTGCCGCTCGCCAACGTGTAGCCCGCGCCGCGTTCCCAAATCTCAATCTGGATGTTCGCGCGGTCGAGCACTTTCAGAAACTGCACGTTGGTCTTGCGCGGAAAATTGGAATGCACTTCGAGCAGCGGGCCAAATTTGTGCGCCAGTTCCGCGCTGATTTCCGGCAACGGCAAAACGCAATGAGGGTTGCCAATCGTCGCGGCACAATAAACGAATTCGCGGCCGCCGACGGAAATGGTTTCGTTGATGACCTCGCGTTTGGCGCCGGTGACGGGAATTTTCTCGCTGTCAAAACTGACTTTGCCCATTTCGACGCGTACCATTGTGCCGTTTTCAAAAACGGTCGAGCGGACAATTCCGCCGTCGGTTTGGATTACGAATTCCTCGTTGCCGACAAATTTTGTGTCCCAAAGATAACGCGAAAAAATGCGCAGGCCGTTACCGCTTTTTTCCGCAATGCTGCCGTCGGGATTGTAAATCTTGAGCGCGCATTTGGCGGTGGTTGAAGGCAACGGCCCAAGTAAAATTCCGTCCGAGCCGACGCCGAAGTTGCGGTGACAGATCGTTTTGACCTGTTCGGTCGTGAGCGGCATGGGCAAATCTTTTGGATCAATGACAATGTAATCGTTGCCGAGCGCGTGGTATTTGGTGAAAGCAATGTTCATCGCGCGCAGGATAACGTGTGGCGCGCGAGCGGTAAAACAGATTCAAGACCGTGCCGGTCTGGCCAAGGATTATTTGCCTCCCGCCGCTGACTTGTCGCGATAATTGTAGGTCGCGGCTATGAGGCTGAAAAGAATCGCGACGCCAAACATCATCACGGCGTAGAGCATGAAGCGGCCGCTGCTGATGGAAGCGTCGTCGGTTTGCGCGGCGGTGTGCGGGAGCAGCGCGGTGAGCAGGGCGACGAAGAGACTGCCGAACGCGATCGTGAGCAGCCAGAAACTCATGATCATGCTTTTCATTTCCGGCGCGGCCTCGCGGAAGGCGAATTCCAGTCCGGTCGTCGAGACCAAAACTTCCGCCGCCGTGACCACGACGTAAGGCCATGTCTGCCAGAGGATGCTAGGTGGCGATTGCAGTTGCAAATATGGCGGACCCAGCGGACCGGAGGCGGAAAGATGTGCGGTAGCGGTGGCATATTGCAAGGCGACCCAATGCCAGTAGTCATCCATCCGTGTCTGGATAAGTGCCACAAGCACGAATGAAGCGGCGGCCAGAAATAATCCGTAGCTCATGCGCTTGAGTGGCGCGGCGAACCGACCCATCGCCGGATAAAGCCACAGCGTGAACACCGGCACGAACAGCATGATCAGCAGCGGGTTCAACGACTGCATCTGCTCTGCGCCGACCTTGAGGCCGAGGAAGTTCACGTTGGACATCTTCAACCCCTGCAAGACCCAGGTGGAGTTGGTCTGGTTATACAACGCCCAGAACATCGGGATGGTCGCGAAGACAAACAGGATTGGCAGCACGGAGCGCGCGGCGGCGACTTCGTTTTCCGTGAACCGGGCGCGGGCGGCGTCCCAGAATGTTTTTCCGGCCTCGCGTTTGGCGAACAGCGCGGTAAAAAAAACTTTGAAGAAACCGTTGTGTTTGATCTCCCGGTTCGTCGGCACGAAGACGTAATACTTTTTCCCGCGCCAGAAAATGTAAGTGGCGATGGCCATCAAGATTCCCGGCACGGCGAAGGCCGCGCTGTAACCGTGATGATCCTTCACCCACGGCACGACGAGGAACGAGAAGAACGAGCCGAAGTTGATGGCGACATAAAAGGCGCCGAAGGCTTTCTGCATCAGGTGCGACTGGTCGGGGCGGAATTGTTCGCCCATGAACGCGGAGACGCACGGCTTGATGCCGCCGGAGCCGAACGCGATCAGCGTCAGGCCGATGAAGAGGCAGATGAACTTTCCGTGTTCGCCAAAAAAATCGCTGCACGCGAGCGTGCCGTGGCCGGCGCAGTAGAGCAGGGACACCCAGAAAATCGTTTTGTAACGCCCGATGATTTTGTCCGAGAGCCACGCGCCGAGCAGCGGCGTAAAATAATTCACGAAGATGAACGTCTGGATGACCGTCGTGGTGTAGTCATCGCTTTTGCCGAGACCGCCGGCGGCGAGCTGGCCGCTGACGTAGCCGGCGAGGATGCCGGTCATGCCGTAGTAACTGAAGCGTTCACACGCCTCGTTGCCGATGATGTATTTGATCTGGCGCGGCCAGCGGCTGGTTTGGGTTTCGGTGTTCAAGGCCAATCCTTTCCGCCAGCCTACGCGAGCCGGCGCGCCGTGTAAAATTCCTATTGTCGCCAAGAATTTCCCTCCGGCCTGAAGCGTTTTGGCGGACATGACCCCGGCAAGTTGAGCGCGGCGCCGTGGTTCACACGACGGTGGACGTGAGTTTGCAGGAAGCGTGGGCAAAAACGCCGAACGGCAAGAAACGCGAGACGACGTATGTCGTTCGCTGTGAGACGGAAATTTTTCGAGTGAAGTCCGGTTAAATATGCGGCTAAAATTTTCTTGGAAGCAGAGCAAACCAATTGTCCTTATCCCCGTCCACCCTTGTATATTTCCAGCCATCTTTCCAAATAAAAGGCATTGTGTTATTTGGCGTTCCATAATAAAACGCGATTAAAAGACCAATTTCATAATCATTCTTTCCAAGCAATGAATTTAGGAACTTCATTTTTCCCTTTTCAGAATCAGTAAAACACTGATTAGACGGATGAAAATGGTCATATACTTCTTCCTTTAACTCGCAGGCGCAAATAACATCGAAACCTGACTTTTCTGTTACATATTTGATTCCACTAGGTGTCCCACATATAGAAAACAAACAAGGTCGATGACTTGGTGATAAAAGTTTAAAGAGTCGTTTTTCAATATACTCAGCAGATTGTCTGCCTGTGCCAATCAGATCATCCACAAAAACGATTCGACTTTTAGATGGAATGTCACTGATTTTTGATGAATCCACAATTCTGAATTTCTTTTCAAAATCAGCCGTGTGTCGAAAATCATAAAATACACGAGCGCAAGCCGCATGTTGCTCACGCCCACGACGCCCGGCAAATTGTATCTGATACAGATCTGCGCGCTGGGCGGCAGCACGGGTCAAAGTGCGTGGAGCAAGCCGGTGGGCATCATGGCCACTTAGTTTTCTCCCGCGCCTTGCTCGCCACGCCGTTTAATTTCTTGCTCGCAGTTGTCGCGGCGACCTGTTAAATCCATCGCTAGGGCGTAGCACGAAGGCAATGCGGAGCAGCCGAGCGAGTTGATTTAAGTTTTCACAGCGCGCCTGAATAAATGTCGCCAGCATCGTTCGTAAAAAAAATTCTAGCCGCCGGGTTTCCCCGGCTTTTTCCCCGGTATGCGGGCGTGGCCGTGGCGGGGTTTGGCCTGTTGGTGGTCGCCAGTTGGTATGCGCACTGGCAGTCCGTCCTGCAGATGCTGCCCAACACCGCGCCAATGCAATATAATACGGCGCTGTGCTTCATCCTGTCGGGCGCGGGCTTGTGTCTGCTGACGACGCGGCGTGCGGTTTATGCGCCGTGGCTGGGCGGGGCGGTCGGGCTGTTCACGTTGCTGACGTTGCTGGAGTATGTCACGGGCCGGGATTTCTGCATTGACCAGATTTTTTTCACGCCTTACTTCCAGGCGGACACGTTCTATCCGGGCCGGATGTCGCCGCTCGCGACAGTTTGTTTCATCCTGACGGGTGTGGGCATCGTGCTGGTGAGCCTGAAATGGAAATGGCCGCAGCGGTTGACGGCGGCGGGAATCTTTGCGTGCATCGTGGGGGTGATCGCCTTGGTCGCGCTGTTCGGGTTCGCGTTCGGGATCGAGTCGGCGTATGGGTGGGGTTCGTATTCGCGGATGGCGGTGAACACGGCGGTGGCCTTTCTTTTATTGGGCGGCGGTTTGCTGGTCTGGTCGTGGGCGGCGGCGCGGGCGGAGCATTTTAATTTTCTGCGCTGGCTGCCGGTCACGGGTTCGGTGACGTTGATGGTGATGGTCGCGTTTGTCTCCGCCGTGAACATGGCGGAGTTGAAGAACGCCACTTTCTGGCGCAAGCATACGTTTGCGGTGATCCTCGACGCGCAGGCATTTGAGGATAACCTCATCGCCCTCCAACTGGGCGAGCGCGGTTATGTGACGCTGGGCGACACGAACGCGTTGGCATCGTATCAACGCTGCCGCCGGCTGGAGTCGCCGGAGTTCAATCAATTGGTGGAACTGACGCCTGACAATCCGGTGCAACAGCGGCGGTTGAAAATGCTCCTGACGGCGATGAATCAGGTGTTTGCCTACGATGAGCGGGTGATCGCGCTTTATCAGGGGCAGGGTTACGCCGCCGTGTCAAAACTGGATGCGCTGGGTGGCAGCCGGGTGGTCTTCGGCAACGCGCATGATGTGTTGAAGGCGTTTTCGCAGGACGAGCAACGGCTGCTGGAAATGCGCGGCGCGTCGGAGGAGGCGGATTATCAGAATGCGGAACGGCTGCTCGTGCTGGGCAGCGCACTGGCGGCGCTGCTGCTGTTGCTGGCCAACCAAATGGCCAGCCGCGAGCTGTTGCATCGCCGGCGGGTTGAAATCGAGCGCGAGAAACTCATCGCCGAATTGCAACAGGCGCTGGCGGAAGTCAAAACCTTGTCGGGCATGATCCCGATCTGCGGCTGGTGCAAAAATGTCCGTGCTGATGAGGGTTACTGGCAAAGCGTGGAACAATATGTCCGCGCGCACACCGATGCGACCTTCTCGCATGGCATGTGCCCAAGCTGTTCGGAAAAATTTCAGGCCGATATTCTCAAGACCGGTCACGCCAAATCTGCCTAAACTGATCTGGAAAACGACGTTGCGGCATGCACCATCCATGTCTGCCGTTTTGAAATGATGATTTACGGTCAGGACAGTGCCAAAGCGCGGGCAGGGAAGTCGCGCGACGGTAGCAAAGATTTTAATTACGGATAAACCAGGCGGGGGTTTTCATTCAAGTTTCACTGTGCGCCTTTAAAATTTTTGAGGGGGAGATGATAATCCACTACGGTTTCGCTTGGAGGTAAATGCCGCGAAGACTAAACGGTTTCCAACTGTCCGCCGATGTGGGACGAATGGTAACCGTTGATACGCCTGCCGCCTTGATGGTCACGGATCCTAAATCCAGCGTTTGGTATTTTCGATATCCCCCGGTGTTGGTCGTTTTACCGGAAATTTGTTGGTCGCCGACGACCACGGTAAATTCGCTGGCCGCGTCCGGCGTGCCCAGCTCTAGCGAAACATTGTAAGCGCCGGGTTTGGCAAATTTAACCTCCCAGGACGCCGAGTCATTCGCGTTCCCCCAATAACCCAGACCGCTGGTATCGCCGATTGATTCGACTTTGATTGAGTCTCCGTGCAGGTGCGCTTCGGCTGCGGAGAGAAGAAAGGTGCCGGAATCATCTGCTACCACCGGTGGTTTGGTGCTGAGGCGATACTCAAAAGCCCTCATCGCGTCAGGTGCCACGTTGGTAACGGTCGTTAATCCGGAAATCTTGAATGAAAGAGCAATTTTACATGGCAACGTTTTCGGAAGATCGATAACGAGGCCGTCCGGCGTGCGGGACCAATGCAAATCGTCGCTGCCTCCCAGCAAGGTCACCTTCGTTGGCTGCCCGGTCACAAACGGCGAATCGCTCGATAATGCGCGCAGGGCTACCCGTCCAAAAGGCAGGCCGAGCGTCGTGGCATAGATATCTGCTTCCTTGCGGGTGTAGCGAATATCTTTGGACGTGAAGGCAACATCGTGTGTCTGCGCATCGTTGGGATCTTTGAAGTTCGTGGGGCCTTCTCCAAATATTACCCAGGGACGGGTGTCGTAAATAGATTCACCGTTAATCGACATCCAATCACCAATATCGGTGAGGAGTTTCGTGGCGGCATCGTCGAGTGTGCCGTCCGCCTTGGGGGAAACATTAAGCAAGAGGTTGCCGTTCTTGGAGACGACATCAATCAGTTCATAAATAATCTCACTGGGCGAACGGTATTGTTCATTGCGGTTCCAAGTCCAATCCCCAATGGAAGTATCGGTTTGCCAGGGCTCCTGGCTAATCTCGCTGAGATGAGTCCGCTCCCGATCGAGGGTGGCGATTCCATCCCAATAATAGCCCCATGGGCGGTCGCCCCAATCCTTGATAAACATGACCGCTTCGTTTTGTCCATCATGCCAACTGGCGTTGGCGTTATAAAATTCGGCAATCATCGCCAGGCCAGTCTTCCCCTTGTCATCTCCATAAAACGGGACTCCACCATCAACATAGCAAAGATCGGGCTTATAATTGTGGATCAGATCAAGCGTTCGATTCAGCCACTCCGTCCGCCACCGAACCGGAGCGTTCTTGGGATGAGCTGCATTGGTATCTTCACTTTTGGGCAGATAAAGATCTTCGAAAGCGGGATCATTCCCATCATAAGGGACGCCTTTAAGGGGTCCGGTCGCATCCGCTCCCTTATTGGTTTGAAACCAACTCCAAGTTCTTTCGGCATGGGTCGTGACGCCCCAGCGGAGTCCGGCCGCCAAGATGGCTTTTCGCCACCGGCCAATGATGTCTTGATGCGGCCCGTGATTAACGGCATTCCACTGATGATATTTTGAATTCCAAAGATCGAAATTGTCATGGTGGTTGGCCATGGCGACACAGTATTTTGCTCCGGCATATTTAAAAAGTTTTACCAAGTCATCGGGATGGAAGTTTTCTCCTTTCCACATTTCAATCACATCCTTATAGCCAACCTTGGAGGGATGTCCGTAATGCGCGACCTGGTAATTATAAGCATCGCTGCCCTGAATATACATATTACGCGCATACCAGTCCCCGATTCCCGGCACGGTATAGGCATTCCAGCATGTCCAAATGCCAAACTTCGCATTACGGAACCATTCGGGAGTCTGGTATTGGCGGAGCGAGTCAACCGTTCCTGCGAACTTACCGGGCGTTCGAGGTTCCGCTTTGGGATTAAGCGAACCCGATGCTTCATCCTTGCCTTTAATGGAGACGGGCGGCGGCTCATCCCCGGCGGCCACCGAGGTTGGTGGTGCTGAGGGTGAGGTTGTAACCGTGTAGGCAGCCGCCCAGCGCTGACCGATGGTCACGGTCTGGTCGGCGGTGTAGTGGACGGCATTATCAGCGAATCCGTTCGTGATGTCATGGGTGGTGACATACTTCACATTCGGATCCGAATTGACGAGGGCGAGCATGCCGCCGTTGACCTGCGCCACGCCCGTTTGCTGGGCGGCAAAGTTCGGCATGTTGGAATTGATCTCCGTCAGGACAAACTCGAGGTTCGTCACCTGCAGGTCGGAGCGCAGGTCGCTCACAAACTGCGCGATGTCATTGGTATAAGTGGTGGGGTTCGCGCCGGCATCCGTCTCGCCCTGGAGCCAGAAGAAGCCTTTCAAAGTGGGCGTATAACCCTGGGCGGTCAACTGCTGGAGACTGTTGGTGATCTTGGTGAGCATCAGGGGATAGAGGTAATTGGCAGCCTTGCGGAACTGGGTGTCCAGATTCGCACCGCCAGAGGCAAACTTGATGACCGCCAGCGGCCGGCCAAAACGCGCCGCCAGATCGCTGCCGGCGGACAGCTCCGGCCCGAAGCCGGTGAAGTTGCTGACATGGCCGGCTCCTTCCGGCGCAAGCTGGCCCATGCTGCCGGTGCTGTAGCTCGCCGCACCGACCAGCGCGCATTGGTAGGCGTCCAAGGCCCGCGCATCCGGCGCATTGGCGTAATGAAGATTGGCCGGACTCAAGCTGGCGACATTGGCATACCAGCCGTGGCAGTTGGACTGGCCGGAGCAGACATAGACATCGATTGGCGCGCCCTGGGCGCGGGGAGCGGCGGGCGTGGCGACAAGGGAGACGCTGTCAAAATCACTATATGAGCCGGCGGCCGGAACCGCCTGTTCCAGCACGATCACGAGCGGCTGGCCCAGTCCCGGCGGGTTGGGCCCGGTGGTGTAGCTCTTGGCCGTTGTGGCAAAGGTGCCGGGCGCGGCCACGCTGGTGTACACGCCCACCCAGTCACCCACCACGGTGCCGTTGGTGGTCTCCAACAGGATGTGATAGCCGCCCCAGGTGCCGCTGTTGCGGTTGCCCACTTGCACCGACAACGTGTAAGTGGTGTTGGAGTTAAGCAGGGTCGTTAGGGTCTGGCTGACGCCGGGATTGGCATTGCCATCGCTGGAAAAGCTGAAAAAGGCGTTCGGTGACGAAGACCCGGTGACGGTGGCGGGATACGATGTGGAACTGGCCGGGTTGATCAAGCCGATCAGGTTGTTGGGATTGGTGCCGATCGCCGTCCAGCCCGTCGGCGTGACGATTTGATAAGCAGGCGCGTTGCCGCCGGTGATGGTGTCCACATCGAAATTGGGGTTCACGATGGGCACGAAGGTGCCCGGCAAAACCGTCAGGCTGGCCACCGTGCTGGTGACGGAACCGAAGTTGTTGGTCACGATCACCTGATACGCCAGGGCCGAGTTTGTGCTGACGCCGGCAATCGTCAGCAAAACGGCTGCGCCAAACATGACAATAGGGAACTTGGGTCTCACAAGTAGTCGGGAGTAAAAGTTAAGGCGAACCAATTACTTCAGAAACAGGTGAGAGGTCAAGATGTTTAGGCTCGTTCAACGGGTTGCTGATGGAGCAATATGCCCAAATTTTTATAAATATTTTAGCCAAAGTCACGAATCCAAGCGGTCATGAAGCCGCTACCGCAATTCCCAAATCAAAGGGCCTTTAGACATTGAGCTAACGGATCATTTTGCCGGCTCCACGCCGATGCGCTTGAGGAACGGTTCGAGCGAGCGCGGGCGGCCCAGAAATTTTTCGATGGAGATGTTGATGTCGCGCGAATCGCCGACGGCGTAAATCTCATTCCGCATTCGCAGCCCGGTGGTTTTGTCGAAGAAACCGTCGGGTGATTGCTCAAAGACGGTCGCCATGTCCGCCGCGATCGCATCCGCCCACGCGTAGCCGTAATAGCCCGCGCCGTAGCCGATGATGTGGCCGAAATACGCGACGAACGCCGTGTCCGGGGGCACCGGAAAAGAAACGTCGCTCAAAACTTTATTCGACAGCGGCAAGACGTCGTCCGCATTGGTCGCGTGGATTTGCGTGTGCAAGGTCAAATCCATCAGGCCGAACGAAAGCTGCCGGCGATAATAAGTGGCATAGGTCGCGAATCGCGCGGTCTTCAACTGCGCGAGGACGTCCGCTGGGATTTTTTTCTTCGGGTCGCGATAATCAGCGGCGAAACTGTCCAAAACTTTTTTATCCCACGGCCAGTTCTCCAGCATCTGCGACGGCGCCTCGACAAAATCCTGCGGCACGCTCGTGCCGGAGAAGCGCGAGTATTTGGCGCGCGTCAGAATCGTGTGCATCGCGTGCCCGAATTCGTGGAACACGGTCTCCACTTCGTCGTGCGAAAGCAGCGACGGTTTGTCCGGCTGCGGCGGCGGAAAATTGCAGACGAGCGCGCAGACGGGCCGCTGGTATTTTCCGTCCGGCAACAGTTTTCCCTCGATGATGCCGAACTCGGCGAAGTGGTTGTACTTGCCGTCGCGCGGGAACATATCGAGATAGAACAAGCCCATCGGCTCGCCCGTCTTCGCGTCGGTGACGGTGTAAAGCTGCAAATCGCCGATCCATTTGTAAGGCGCTTCGACGCGCTCAAACTTCAGGCCGAAAATGCGCTGATAAATTTTGAACATTCCTTCCAGCACGTTTTGATACGGGAAATAAACGCGCAACTGCTCGGCATCCACGTTGTATTTGGTTTTCTTGAGCACGTTGGCGTAGTAACGCCAGTCCCACGCATTGATGATCGCATTGGTGTCGCCAGTTTCGGCAATTTTTAAATCGCGAAACTCTTTTAACTCCGCGTCATATTTCGGCTGCAAACCGGTTTTGAGATTTTCCAAAAAGTTGATCGCCGTCGCCGCGTTTTTCACCATGCGCGTCTCGGTGGCGTAATCGGCGTAGCTCGCGTAGCCGAGGTCGTGCGCAAGTTCGTCGCGGTCCACGAGAATCTTTTGGAGGAGGGGAATGTTCGCCGCGCGCGCAAGGTTACACTGCGCGGTCATCATGCGGCGGCGCGTCGCCTCGAGCTTCGCGTTGTCCTCAACCATGATGTAGTGGAACGTGATATTGGCCTTGAGCGTGTATTCATCGTCGCCAGTTTTAATACCTTGCTGCGACAAAAAATCTTCCGGCACGCCCGCGAGTTCCGCTTTCGTGAATTTTAATTCCGCGTGCGCCTTCGTGACATTGTTTTCAAAATCCGTTTCGAGCGCGGTCAGTTCCTTGCGCAACTTTTCCACGGCGTCGCGCTGGTCTTTCGGTAACGCCAGACCGGCGCGGCGATAATCGCGCAGCGTGTCGTCCAAAAGTTTTTTGTCCTCGCCTTGCAGTTGCTGCTGCGTGTCCGCAAAAATTTTCAGCGCATGATAAACGTCGTCGCGATAATCAATGCCGACCGACCATTCGGAAATTTGCTTGAGGGCGTCGGTCGCGGCGTCGCGCACATCAGCGTTCGTGCTGGTCTGCTCGATGAGCGAAAGGCGGTCTTCGGCGAGGCCGATGTGAAAATTGACATCGTCGAGCGCGATGAAGGTGTTGGTGAAATTGACTTGCGCCGCGGTCAGTTTGCCGATGTTGTCCAGCGCGGCGTTGCCGTCGGCGATGGTCGTTGCGACGGTGGCGGCGACTTCATTCGTCGTCGTCTCAAAGGTCGGGACGGTGACGACGGAATTGAATTTGGCGGCGGCCTTTTGGAAATCCGCGAGCGAAGCGGTTTTGCCGTCCGCGACGGCGGCGGAGAAAAGAAAAGCGGCCATGAGATTGAAACTGGTTCGATTGAATCGCATAAATTAAATAAAGCTTAGAAACTTTTGCCGAAGATGCGCTCGCATTCAAGCCTGACGTAACGGTCGGTCATACCGGCGAGGTAATCGCAGACGGCGCGGTGTAGGCCGGTTTTTTTCAAACGGCGGCGGGAGCTGTCGCCGATTTCCTTCGGATGGGCGAGATAGTATTCAAAAAGCTGCGCCAGCATTTTCACCGCGCGTCGGTTGGGTTCATGCACGACGGGATTGTAATAAAGATTTTTGTATAGGTAATTGCGCAGTTCCAGATTCAACTTGCGCCGTTCCGGACTGTATTGGATGAGCGGCTTGGAAAAACGGCGAACATCATCGGCGGATTTGACGTCGGCTTTTTCAATGAGGCGCTCGCTGTTTTCCACCACGTCGCGGATTTGCAAATCAATAATCGTGCGAATCGTAAAATAACGGCGGCATTCATCGGGCAAAGCGCCATATTCTTTTTTCACCGCGCGCGCGGCCTGCGCCCAGACGCGGACGTTTTTGGACAATTCTTTTTCGGACAACAATTCGGAATCCAGTCCGTCATCGAGGTCGTGGCTGTAATAGGTAATTTCGTCCGCGAGGTTGGCAATTTGCGCTTCGAGCGAAGAATTTTTTGCGGCGAAACCTTTGCGCCCGCCGGGATGGTCGTAGGCAGTCTGATGTTTCGCGAGGCCTTCACGGACTTCCCACGAAAGATTCAAGCCGGAAAAACCGGGGTATTTTTGCTCCAGTTCCTCGACGATGCGGAGGCTGTGCAAATTGTGTTCAAAACCGCCGTGGCCGTGCATCAACCGCGCGAGCACGGTTTCACCCTTGTGGCCGAATGGCGAATGGCCGAGGTCGTGCGCGAGCGCAATCGTTTCCGCCAAATCGGAATTTAATTTGAGCGCGCTGGAAATGTTGCGCGCGACGGCGGCGACTTCAATCGTGTGCGTCAGCCGCGTGCGCAGATGGTCGCCGGTGCCGTTGAGAAAAACCTGCGTCTTGTATTCCAGCCGGCGAAAGGCGCGCGAGTGAATGACGCGGTCGCGGTCGCGCTGGTATTGCGTGCGCCAGACCGGCGGCGGTTCGTAATATTTTCTCCCACGTGTGTCGCCACTGAATTGTGCGTAAGGCGCGAGAAACTGTCGCTCAAAAAGTTCGAGTTCCAGACGGGTGCGCGGCATGGCGGAAATTATTTCTTCAACAGTTCCTGCACGGAGATGCCACGCAGTTCGAACAGGCGGCGGATGGTATCCTCGATCAGATTGTTCGGGCAGCTCGCGCCGGCGGTGATGCCGACGGTGATCGGGCCGGACGGCAGCCAGTTCGCGGTCTCGACTTCCTCTTTTTTGTGCTGGTCGTAATGGACGATGAGCGCGGCGGACTGCATCTTGGCCGCGTTCTTGATGAAATAAGTCGGCAATTTGGCCTCGCCCATTTCCGCGAGATGCGAGGTGTTGGAGGAATTGTAGCCGCCGATGACAATGAGCAGGTTGGGCGGCGTCAAAAGCATTTTTTCCAGCGCGTCCTGCCGGTCTTGCGTCGCGCCGCAGATCGTGTCGAAAAAGCGGAAATGTTTCTCGATTTCGGCGACGCCATATTTTTTCTCCATGACGGCCTTGAAGCGGCGTTGAACTTCTTCCGTCTCGCCGCGCAACATCGTAGTCTGGTTCGCCACGCCGACGGCTTGCAGATGCAAGTCGGGGTCGAAGCCGGCGGAATACGCGCCTTCAAATTTTTTCAGAAATTCATGCTTGTCGCCGCCGTGCAAAATGTAATTACAGACGTAATCCGTTTCACCCAAGTTATAGACGACGAGATAATGGCCGCTGCCATACGCACGCGCCTGCGAGGTCGTGGCCTTGGTTTCCTCGTGCTTGGCCTTGCCGTGAATGATGCTGGTGACGTGTTCCTTCGAATATTGGCGGACGCGTTTCCAGACGCTCATCACGTCGCCGCACGTCGTGTCCACGAGCGCGCAACCCTTCGCTTCGAGTTTTTTGCGCGTGGTGACTTCCGTGCCGAAGGCGGGAATGATGACGGCATCGCCGGATTGCAGCCGCTCCATTTCCTCATCGGTCGGTTTGGGCGAAATGATCTGGATGCCCATGTTGCGGATCTGGTCGTTAACTTCCGGGTTGTGGATGATTTCGCCGAGCAGATAAATCGGCGTGTGCGGCGACACGTCGGAAAAATATTTTCGCGCGGCGTAGGCAAGGTCAATCGCGCGCTCGACGCCGTAGCAAAAGCCGAATTCCTTGGCGAGCTTCACGGTCAGGCCGTCGGCGGAAAGCACGCCGCCGTTGGCGCGGATGCCTTCGACCAGTTCGCTGCGATAATGCGACAGCACCTGGGCCTGCACAGCCTCCATGATGTCGGGGCGCCGCAGGTTGATTTTGTTTTGCGGCGCGGGTGAATCCTTTGACATACGGGAAAATTAGCCGCGAAGGGCAGGGGCGTCGAGCAGGATTTGGGCAGCATAGATGAATGATGGCTCGCTGACCGTCGCATTTTTTTAAATGCACCTGTTGAAATACAAAATTATGCAACGTCGGAATTTGCGGCTCCTGTTCCAATACATCCCGCAGTTCCAGCAATACTTCAGGTAAATCACGCCCGGTCTGAATTGCGCCTTTGCGTCAGGCGTCAGGTAAGGATGTGCGACCACTCTCTGGCGGACGTGAAGTAAGGACGGTTTCGGCTTGCCTTTCAACTGTGGTGCGGAAAAACTTAGCTTTTATGCAAACGCAAGATGCACCGACGGAATTTCTCATCAGGTTTTGGCCGTGGTTCGAGGCCAATCGCAAACGCCTCCTCGGCGGAGTCATGGCGGCGATCGCGGTTTTTGTGGTCTGGTATTTCATCACGACCCAGCGCGCGCAAAAGGCCATTGCCGCCGGCCAAGCCTACACGCAGTTGGAACTGAACCTGCCGCCTACCGAGACCGTGCAACAGGTCGCCGATGCGTTTTTGAAGATTGCATCCGATTATCCCGGCACACTTTCAGCGCAACGCGCGCAATTGCAGGCGGCGAATTTGCTGTTCGGCGCGGGCCGATACGAGGACGCGCAGGCGGCATTCCAGCAATTTCTCGACGCGAACAGTGGCAGTCCGCTGTTCGCGGCGGCGCAGTTCGGCGTGGCGGCGAGCTTGGAAGCGGAAAACAAACTCGATCTGGCGGCGGCGGCATACCGGACAGTGACGGCGAGTTATCCGAATTCACCGGAGGCGTTGTCGGCGCAATTTTCGCTGGGCCGCACACTGGAGGCGCAAGGTAAATTGACGGAGGCGACTGGTTATTATCAAGGAGTGATGCGGGCGCCACTGGCCGGTTCGCTCGCGTCGGAGGCCGCCCGACGGCTGTCGCAAATTCAAAACCAGATCGCCGCAAAACCAAGCACCAAGTCTTAATTCCTAAATTCTCATGAAGCTCACCATCATCGGCACCGGCTATGTCGGCCTTGTATCGGGAACCTGTTTTGCGGAAGTCGGCCACCACGTCATCTGCGTGGATAACAACGCGGAGAAAGTAAAAATGCTGCAGGCGGGCGGCATTCCCATTTACGAACCCGGCCTGGAAGAACTGGTCAAAAAAAATGTCGCCGCCGGACGGCTCTCATTCACGAACAGCACCGCCGAGGGGGTGCAAAAATCCGACGTGATTTTCATCGCCGTGCCCACACCGCCGCAAACCGACGGTTCGGTGGATTTGAGCTACATTGAAAAAGTCGCGCGCGACATCGCCGCCGCCATGACGAGTTACAAAATCGTCGTGGACAAAAGCACCGTGCCCGTCAAGACCGGCGAAAAAGTCACCGAGACCATCAAGCGTTATTGCCCGGCCAAAGTTGAATTTGATGTCGTCAGCAATCCCGAATTTCTGCGCGAAGGTTTTGCCGTCGGCGACTTGATGAAACCCGACCGCGTCGTCATCGGCGTCGGTTCGCAGCGGCCAGCGGCGGCGATGAAGGAAATTTACCAGCCGTTCAACGCGCCGATCATCGTCACGGACATCAATTCTGCTGAACTCATCAAGCACGCGGCGAACTCGTTTCTCGCGCTGAAAATTTCCTACATCAACGCCATCGCCAACGTTTGTGAAGCCGCCGGCGCGAACGTGCAGGAAGTCGCGCAGGGCATCGGTTTGGATGAACGCATTGGCCGCCGGTTTTTGAACGCGGGCATCGGCTTCGGCGGCAGTTGTTTCCCGAAAGACTTGAGCGCCTTCATCAAAATCGCCGAGCAGATCGGCTACGATTTCAAACTACTCAAGGAAGTCCAGCGCATCAACGCGGAGCAGATGGAGCGCTTCGTCAAAAAAATTACCGACACGCTCTGGGTGTTGAAGGACAAAAAAATCGGCGTGCTCGGCCTCGCGTTCAAGCAGAACACCGACGATGTGCGCTCGTCGCCCGCGATTGATTTGTGCCAGCGCCTGCTCAAAGACGGCGCGACGTTGCGTGTGCATGACCCCAAAGCAATGGACAAGGCGAAATCACTCCTGCCAAATGTGACTTACGTTGACGACATGAACGCCGTGGCCGATGGCTGCGATGCGCTAATCATCGCGACGGAATGGGATGAGTTCAAGCAGCTTGATCTCGTCCGTGCCAAAAAAGGCCTGACGCATCCGATTCTGTTCGACGGACGCAACCTGTTTGATCCGGCGGAAATGGAAAAGCTCGGCTGGATTTACAAAAGCGTGGGACGTTGAATTGTTAAAAAGTTAAATCGTTTAATTGGAAACTTCGCCGGAAATCCAATTTAACCATTTGACTATGAAACAAATTGAAGTCAGTGCCGCGCTCATTTTCCGCGACGGCAAATTGCTCATCACCCGGCGCCACGTTAAGTCGCACCTCGGCGGACTCTGGGAATTTCCCGGCGGTAAACTTGAAGCCGGTGAAACATTTGAGGAATGCCTCGTCCGCGAAATTCACGAGGAACTCGGCGTGGAAATTTCCGTCGGTGAATTGTTCTCGGAAATTTCACATGACTATCCGGAAAAATCTGTCCGCCTGAAATTTTTCATCTGCAAATTAATTTCGGGTGAACCGCAACCTTTGGACTGCGCGGCGGTCAAATGGATTGGCAAAACGGAACTGGCAGATTTTAAATTTCCCGCCGCCGATGCGCAGTTGCTGGAGAAGCTCGGCGGCTTGGATTTTGCGCGTTAAGGCTGGCGCGCAGTCGCGGCGACAAAATCTTGGTGTCGGCGTTCCTTCATGATAGTTTTCCGCCGTGGAAACGGTCACCAAACTCACCAACGACCTCGTCGCGTCCTACGCGCAGTTCGGCGGCATCAACCATCTGGACGGCAAAAACCTGCCGTCCAAGCGCGTCGTCACGGCCATAACGCAGGATTTGCTGCGGCTGCTGTTCCCCGGATTTTTCGATGAAAAGTTGATCCATTCCTCGGAAGTGAAGGTAGAAACGGCGGCGTTGCTGGACTTGATCCTGGGCAAGCTCGAGGATGAAATCCGCAAAAGCCTCGAATACCAGCCGCCGGCCGGCCTCGCCAAAAAAAATATCACGAAGGCGGCGCATGAACTGACAGTGGAATTTTTGGAAAGCCTGCCACGCGTGCGTGAAATTTTACAAACGGATGTCGAAGCCGCGTTCAACGGCGACCCGGCGGCGGCGAGCAAGGAAGAAATTATTGTTTCGTATCCGTTCGTTGAGGCCATCGCGGTGCAGCGGCTGGCGCACGAACTGTATTTGAAACACATCGCGCTTATCCCGCGCATCATGGCCGAGTGGGCGCACGCGCGCACGGGCATGGATTTGCATCCGGGCGCGAAAATCGGCTCGCACTTTTTTGTGGATCATTGCACGGGCACGGTAGTCGGCGAGACGGCGATGATCGGCAATCATGTGAAGTTGTATCACGGCGTGACGCTCGGCGCGAAATCTACGGCGGGCGGTCAGCAGTTGCGCGGCAAGAAGCGGCATCCGACCATTGAGGATCGCGTTACGATTTATCCCGGTGCGACGATTCTCGGTGGCGACACCATCATCGGCGCGGGCAGCACCATTGGCGGCAACGTGTTCATCATGGACAGCGTCCAGCCAAATTCGCTGGTGATTTACGACGGCCTCGATATGCGGGTGTTGAGCAAGCTGGATAAAAACACCGCGCTGGATTTTCAGATTTGACCTGATCGTCAGTTTGAAAAATAACGCCGGCGGATTTTTATTCCGCTGGCGTTTGATTTTGAAAAGCGTTTCCTACTTGCCGAAAATCATTCCCACGATGTCGTGAATGGATTTCCCGTCATTCATCGCCGCGCCCAGGCCGATGACGACCGTGGACAGCACGAGCGTGGAAATGCCGCCGCCGATGAGCAGGTGCGCTTTTTTGCTTGAGCCTTTCCATTCATGGAAAATCCATCCCCAAATCGTGCTGAAGATGATGATGCTTGCCATATGCAACGTCCATGAGGCGAAATCGTATCGGCCCATCTGCGTCGTCCCCATTTGATAGAAAAAGAATTGGAAATACCAAGTCGTGCCCGCCAGCGCGGAAAACAGGTAGTTGGTAAACGCCGGAATTTTCAAGTCCGGTGCCTGACTGCCGCCCATCGCCGTCGCGCCGCCGCCATGTTGCGCATATTCTTCGCGGAGATGTGAGGCGAAGTATTGGTAGCCGGTTTTATTTTTAATGTTCAGCAGCAGGCACCAGATGAAGTTGGTGGTGAATCCGCCCAGCAGGATGACGATCAAGGCGGGCAATCCCTGCCAGAGTTCATGCTTGGAATTATATTTCACCAGATCGCCGCCGGCTTTCACGATGCTGACCGCGACTTCCTTAATGGGCAGTGTTTTGAGTCCGTGGATGATTGCGATCTCGTTGGTTTTGCCAGACAGACCGGACAGACTAGCCGAATAAGCCCCCAACCTCACCGCGATAGCGTCGGTGGATTCTGACAGCAACTGCGCCTGTTGCGGAGCCATCGTCAATATATCGGAAACCTTCGCCTCCAGATCCGCAATTTGTTTCGCCGTCTTGTCAGCATCAGCGCCAGTCAGTCCAGATAATTTGGCCTTGAGCTTGACGATGCTGTCTTGAAGTTGCGGCACCACAGCCACTGGATTTTCAATTTGATCAACCACATCATCAATGGATGAACGGTTCTGACCGCCTTCGGGTGCTTTTTGAAAAAATGCTGTCGTCTTCAAGCTGTCTAGAAAACTTGCCGTCGCCGTCTGATCCAGCGGCGGCACATCAGCGATGGCGATGCCATCAGCTTTGGCCGCGTGGACATAGTCGGACTGAAGAGTGGAAGCTTTAATCGGATTTGCCGCCGTCAATCCGAAGGCAAAACAAGCACTCATGATGCCGGAAAACGTGGCCACCAAAATACCCTTCTTGAAATTAAATTCCTTGATGGCCTGTTTTTTTTGAGCTTCCGGCATTTCCCGTTCTTTCGTCAATCCGGCAAACGCCGCGATGGCAATGCCAATCAGACAAATCGCCACGCCAGCCAACGTGACCTGACCGGAAGTTTTACTGGCGATTTCCTGGATGCTTGAACCGACCGGCAGGCTCGGCATGAAATATTTGAAGATTGGCGGCACCAGCGTGCCGAACGCCGCGCAATAGCCGAGCGCCACACCCATGCCCAGCGACATACCTAGATAACGCATCGTCAGTCCGAAAGTCAGTCCACCGAAGCCCCACATCGCGCCGAAGAAATATGTCCACCAGAGCGTGCTGCCGGACTGCTGTTTCAGCACACCGACCACGTCACTCGTCAATAGCGTCGCGAGCACCCACGGGCAGATGATCCACGAGAAAATTCCGCCGACGAGCCAGTAGGTTTCCCACGACCACTTTTTAACGCCACGATACGGCACATAAAAACTCCCGGAGGCTAGGCCGCCGAGCCAGTGAAAGACGACACCAAGAAACGGATTTCCCATAGTTCAGTTTGGTTGTTTGGTTTAGTTTCGTTTGCTCAAAACAGTTTTCTCGTAACGCTTCACTTCCGCCAGCCAATGTTCGCCGACGGGAACATTTTTGCTTTCGCAGTAAAAATCCCAAACCGCGCCGAAAGGCAGCGTCTTCGCCTCTTCCTGCAATGCGAGGCGCGAAGTGAAATCGCCGTTCGCTTCCGCGATTTTAATCTGCGGCGGTTCGAGCAGTGCGATGAGCAGCGCACGCAGCATATTGCGCGTGCCGATCGTCCACGCGGCGACGCGGTTGATGCTCGCGTCAAAATAATCCAGCCCGATGTGGACGCGTTTTTCAAAACCGTTCGCGACGATTTCGCGCGCGATGGCGAGCAAGTCATCGTTCAAAATCACCACGTGATCGCTGTCCCAACGCACGCCTCGGCTGACGTGCAGCAGAATTTTCGGCATGAATTGCAGCACGCTGGAAATTTTGTCCGCGATGCTTTCAGTCGGATGATAATGGCCGGCGTCTAGGCACAATAATTTTTTCCGGCTGATCGCGTAACCGAGATAAAATTCGTGCGAGCCAACGACAAAACTTTCGCTGCCGATGCCGAACAGTTTGGGTTCGACCGCATCGAGGTTCAACTTCGGCGAAATTTGTTTTTTGAAAATGGCGTTGAGCGATTCTGCGAGGCACGCGCGCGGCGAATTTCTGTCAGCAGGCGTGTCTTTCATGCCGTCGGGAACCCAAATGTTTGTTACGCAGGTTTTGCCGAGTGCTTTGCCAAACGCCGCGCCGATGTCGCGCGAGCGGCGGCAATGCTCGATCCAAAAATCGCGAATCGCCTTGTCAGCGTTAGATAAAGTGAATCCGTCCGCCGCTTTCGGGTGCGAAAAACAAGTTGGATTAAAATCGAGGCCGAGGTCGTTTTTCTTCGCCCAAGAAATCCAGCTAGCAAAATGTTTCGGCTCAATCGCGTCGCGATCCACTTTCTCGCCGCCGAATTCGCCGTAGAACGCGTGCAGATTCAAGCGATGTTTTCCGGGAATGAGCGAATAGGCTTTTTCCAAATCTGCACGGAGTTCATCCGGCGTCCGCGCCTTGCCGGGATGATTGCCCGTGGCGACCAGTCCGCCACCAAGCGTGCCACCGAAATTTTCAAAGCCGCCCACGTCATCACCTTGCCAGCAGTGCAGCGAAATCGGAATCGTCGGCAGAATTTTCAGCGCGCGCTCCACATCCACGCCGATTCCGGCGTAGCGTTCTTTGGCCAGGGAAAAGGACTTTTCAATATTGCTGCTCATGCGAACTGGAATTAAAAGAGATTTTGTTGCGGGAAACTAGCTAAAAATTTCGGTAGCGGAAGCCGTTACCAATCTTGGTCGTAACGGAACGGACAATTTGTTCCGGTGGTTTCGGTTCGCGGTTTTGAAAGCTGGCTGGAACCAGCCAGATCCGGCGGCAAAAATCGAGCCAAAGCAGGCTTTTCATTTGTTTCAATTGCTATATTATCCACCAGTCAGACGCGAACAAAATTTTAAAATTACATGGGCAAACTTTTTCTTGGACTCGATTCCAGCACGCAGAGCTTGAGTGCCGTGGTCATTGATCTCGACGCCGGCAAGGTCATTTACGAAAACTCGGTGAACTTCGACGCCGCCCTGCCGCAGTTCAAAACCAAAAACGGCGTGCTGCCCAATCGCGACCCGCTCGTGAAGCACAGTTCGCCGCTGCTCTGGGCCGCCGCGCTGGATTTGCTGTTCGCGCAGATGAAAAAGGACAAGGTTGCGCTCGGTAAAATTCTCGCCGTCAGCGGCTGCGGCCAGCAGCACGGCTCCGTTTATCTGAATGAAAAAATCACGGAGGTTTTAGCGGCTCTCGATCCTAAAAAATCTTTGGTCGAAAATCTCGGCGGCGTTTTGGCGCGAAAGACCTCGCCGATCTGGATGGATTCCTCGACCACGAAGGAATGCGCCGAGATCCGTAAAAAACTTGGCGGCATCAAGTTCACTGCCTCGCGCACCGGTTCGGATACGTTTGAGCGCTTCACCGGCCCGCAGGTGCGGAAGTTTTACAAGACCGAGCCGAAAGCGTATGAAAAGACGGCCAGCATCGCGCTCGTCAGCTCATTCATGGCATCGCTGCTTGCCGGGAAAATTGCGCCGATAGATTTCGGCGATGGCGCGGGGATGAACCTCATGGACATCCGTCGTAAAAATTGGAACCACGATGCGCTGAAAGCCACCGCGCCGAGTCTCGTTAAAAAATTGCCGCTGCTCGCGCCGTCCGGCCACGTCCTCGGTCCGGTCAGTTCTTACTTTGTCACCAAATACGGACTCAACCCCGAAGCGCTCGCGACGGTCTGGACCGGCGATAATCCGGCGAGCGTTATCGGCCTCGGCCTCATCAAGCCCGGCCAGGTCGCCATCAGCCTCGGCACCAGCGACACATTTTTCGGCACAATGGAACACTGCCACACCGACGAAAACGGCGAAGGCCACGTCTTTGGTTCGCCGACCGGCGGCTACATGACGTTGATCTGTTTCAAGAACGGCTCGCTCGCGCGTGAAAAAATTCGCGAGCAATACAAAATTGCCGATTGGAAAAAATTCGGCGAACTCGTCGCCTCCACGCCGCCCGGAAATAATGACGGAATTCTGCTGCCATGGTTCGAGGCGGAAATCGTGCCGCGCTCCAAGCCGGGCGTCCGCCGTTTCAATCTCGACGAAAAAAATGTCGCCGCCAACTGCCGCGCCGTTTTCGAGGCGCAGATGTTGTCCATGCGATTGCATTCGCAATGGATGCAGGTCGCGCCGGAAAAAATCCTCGTGACCGGCGGCGCGGCGAACGACCGCGCGCTGCTGCAAGTTTTGGCTGACGTGATGAACTGCCGCGTGCAGCGGATCGAAGTGTCCAAGGGTGCCGCGCTCGGCGCCGCGCTTCAGGCTGCGCACGGCTGGCTCGCGGCGGCAGACAAAAATCCGAAATGGGAAAAAATCATCGCCGGCTTCACCAAGTCGGTCGCGGGCAGCGAAATCCTGCCGGACAAAAAGTCCGCGAAGATTTACGACAAGCTCGTCGAAAAATACGCCGCCTGCGAGGGCGACGCGCTGGATGCGATTTGATTTTCCGGCGATTTTTGCCGATGGACGGGCATGAAGTTGACGCCTTGGATTTGCCGTTGGCTGGCCGTGCTGGCTTTTTTGACAACGGCGGCTGCAAACGCTGCGGCTGCGACCAAAACCGGTCATCGCGAAGGCATCGAGCGGATGATCGGCGGCGATGGTCACTACCTGTTCGCGTCCACCAATCAAGAACCCCATTGGCACAGCGTCATCATGCATCCCGGCGCGCACACGCCCGTCATCCATTGGTATGACAAGCTTGATCCGGTCTGGTGGCTGGGCAACGCCGAGGAACCCGTGCCGCCAAGCTGGTATGAACCGACCAACTCCCTGCGCAAGGTGGAATGGTATTTCCGTAATCCGTTCACCAACTTAAGCTATTATGTCATCGGCGTGGCCGACAAGGAAACGGTTCGCAGCGGCCGCTATCCCACGGAGGTCGGCAATCCGCACGGCGGCTGGAATTTTGCGGTGACGCGGCGGCGCATTGTATTCCTGCCGTTCGTGCATTACAAAAATTCGCGGATGGAGAATTTTACTTCGGCTGGCGCGAGCGCGGCAATTTTGGCATCAAATTCAATTTCCACCACGCGCCGGAGAAAATGAAAGAATGACCGCGCGGTGCGTTTGCTGGTAAGAATTCAACCGCCAGCTCGGTTCAATAAATTTGCTTGAAAAGAAGTTAAGTCGAGCACAATCCGTTTGACGATGCGCACATGGAGTATTATCGGACGGATGATCCGCGCATCGTGAGCATTGCTGTTGTTAAGCGCAAGCCGTCAGAAGACTGGAAATATGAGGAAGAGGTATTGGGCAAAAAGGGAGTCAGCACAATTATTACTATTCGCTATAATTCGTCTCAGGCTGGCTTCATGGACATCACGACAGGAGATTTTCATATGACAGGACAACTATGACCAAGTGGTTTAGTTTCAAATTTGTAGTGCGACAAAATGGTTAGTAATAGACTTCGTTGGCTTTCTTAAAGCTTAATCTTAGCGTAGGACTATTATTTAACTGTTCGGCAATGCGGTCGCATTGCCGTTGGGTGAGCTGGTTCAGGTTCGTTTCTTCACTTCCAGTAATTCCAGTCCACGTCGGGAAAAAGATTGTCGCGCGCCTCGACTTCGCGAAGCCATTTTTCGTCCACGCGCGTCAGCGTCAGTTGCTCGTGCAGCGCGATGAAACGCAGCAAGTGGTCTTTCACGCGGCGGCGCGCATAATCGGGGCTCGTCCCGGCACGCAAAATGAACGGCCAGTCGCTCGCCTGCGCGAGCAGCAGTTCGCGCGCAGCCTGTTTCAAGGCGCGCGCCTTCAGGCCGGTGGCCTTGGGAAATTTTTTCACCAGATCGCTCATGCGCTCCTGCGCGATCTGCAGGTGCGGATAAATCCATTCGTTCGACTCGTTGAGCCAGACGCGCCAGTAACCTTCCTCGCCCCAGCTCGACGCGCCGGGCGTGGCAATTTGATTGGTCGGGTGGTGCTGCAAATATTCGCCGGGCGTGAGCAAGGAAATTTCCTTCTGCTCGCTGCACAATTTGCGCGCGAGAAAATCCAGAAACTCAGGGCCTTCATACCACCAGTGGCCGAACAATTCCGCGTCATACGGCGCGACGATGATGGGCGGACGGTCGAGCAGCGGCGCGACCTGCCGCGCCTGCGCGACGCGTTCGTCGAGAAAGTGCCGGGCGTGTTCGCTGGCCGCCGCGAGCGCGTGGTCGCGTTCGTAAATCTGTTTTTCGCCCGCGCCGGTGATGCGGAAATATTTCATGCCGGTGAATCCGCGATTGTCGGGCGACGGCAAATGTGGTTTCACATAATCGAAATCCAGATCAAAACCGATGTCGCGGTAGAAATCGCGGTAGCGCGGGTCGCCGGGATAACCTTCGTGCTTGCTCCAAACTTGCCGCGAGGAATCGAAATCGCGTCCGAAAGCGGCGACGCCGTTCGGCGTGAAAATCGGCGCGAACGTGCCGAAGCGCGGACGCGGCTTGGCGTGCAAAATGCCGTGCGTATCCAAGATGAACCAGCGGATGTTCGCCTCCTGCAAAAATTGCTCGACGCCGTCGGCGTAGGCACATTCTGGCAGCCAGATGCCGCGCGGGTCGCGCCCGAAGCAACTGTGGTAATGGTCGCGCGCTGTCAAGATTTGCGCGCGAATACTCGGCGGATGGCCGGACATCAACGGCAGCAACCCGTGCGTCGCAGCGGTGGTGATGATTTCGAGCAGGTTCTCGTCCTGAAATTGGCGGAAGGCGGAAATCAGATTGCCATCGTAATGCCGCCACGTTTCGCGCGCCTGGCAGAATTTATGGTGATACATCCACGCGAGATCGCGGTAGGCGCGATCCCAGTGCGTGCGGTGGATTTCTTTTTCCGCGAGGTCAATCAGTCCGTCGAGGTGCTTCGCGTAACGATTGCACAACAGCGGATCGAGCAGCATCGAGCAAAGCGTGGGCGAAAGCGAGAGCGTGAAGCGCGCGGGCAACTGGTCGCGCCGCCAGCCTTGGACAATCTGGATCAGCGGCAGGTAGGTTTCGGTGACGGCCTCGAAGAGCCAGCTTTCTTCCAGAAATTTTTCATGTTCCGGATGCCGCACAAACGGCAGGTGCGCGTGCAGGACAATGGAAAGATAGCCGGGCATACCCTAAATGATTTTTACAGGTCGAGCTTGTCTGAAAGCCATTCCGCCAGTGATTTGGATTTGATCAGTATCGCCACGCCAGCGAGAAACGGCAATGATTTTAAGACGCAAGGGAAAATTTTCACCGGCACATTGTTGTGATTGCAGACGACCCAGTACAGAACCAGCTCGACAATCGCCCAGCCGACGAGCGCGGCGGCAATGAATCGAACGAGCATCAAGGCTCCGCGTTCGGGCGAGTCCATGCGCGATCAAAGGTTGTCTGGCAGCGGCGGCTTGAGCGACGGGTCTTGCGGCGTGGCACCGACATCGCCGAGATACTGCGTCTCGCGGACGAATTTTAATTCCGCCGCGCGTCCGTCCGTGCCATCGGCGGAAACGGCGACGGCGGGCAGGTCGTATTTTCCATCCGGCAGCGCAAAGCGGAAACTGAACGTGCCGTCGGAACGCAATTTAATTTCGTGTCCGCCGAGCGTGACTTTCGCGTCCGGCTCCGTCGCGCCGTAAATGATGAGTTCGGCGTTGACGTTGAACCAGAAGCCCTTTGATTTTTCCGCGCCGACGCCGCCGAACGGACTGGTGGGACTGGATGAAATTCCGGGACTCGAAACGCCAAAGGCCGTAACCGGCGACGTGACATCGTGCGCGAGCCGACGGCGGATGAGTTCGGTGATTTCGAGCGAACCCATCCAAACGCGGCGCGTCTCGTCAATGCTGATGATCTTGGCCAAGGCCTTTTCCTGCTGCGGCGTCCAGTGCCGGGCCGGGCCGGGCGAAACTGCGTGCGAATGGATTGAGTGCGAATAACGTGGCAGTTCAGGATGACCGGCGCGGCGCAATTCCTCAATGGCTTGCGCCAGCGGGACGTTGTCGCGCACGGCGTCCTCGATGATCTGCATGAGGCGCGCGAACGGAAATTCAAAGGGGATGGTCGCGAATTCGGCGGCATCTTCCTTGGCCGCCGCGTCGGGCGGCGTGACTGTGCCGCTGGAAACCGCGATGCGAATCCATTTGCCAAGCGCGGAATAATAGCCGAGTTCGGCTGAGTAGGAATTGCCGGCGCGCTCGACGTGCGCGAACCAGTGGCGCGATTCCGGGTGGACATGGATTTCGTAGGCAGGATGGCCTTCAATCTTGCCGGCGAAAATGCGAAGGATGAGATGGCCGTCGGTGGACTCGGCGTTCAGCGCGTCCTGTTGGGCGCGCGTCAAATCCCAGTGCGCATACAGCCAGTGTGGGTCGCGCGCGGTGAGGAATAATTTTTTGGTGCCGTAGCTTTCGGGCAGTTCGCCGCCGGAAAAATTCTGCGCGGGCGGCGTGGCGCCGAGGGAATATTTTTCGCCGGGACCGCTGACGCGCGCGTCGGCGGGCGCATCGCCTTCGAGCAGAATCGGCGGCACGTCAAGAATTTCAGCTTTTTTCGGACGCGTGTAACTGCGCCGCACTACGGTCGGGGCCTCGACTTCCACTTGCGGTTCTTTGGCGGCGGATTTTTTGGAGCCGGACTTGGACTTGAGCATTTTTTTCACCGAGTCCACGGCGGCGTCCAGCAAGGGTTTGCGGCGCGTGGATGCAGGGGCTGTCTCAACATCAGTTTTACTGGTGCGGCGAACTTTGGCGGTGCTATTTTTTCGGGGTTCCGGCACGGACGCTGGATTTTTTTTCATGACAGCTGTTCCTTGTTTGGCGATGAACTCATTGCCGGAACGAGAGAGTAGGCTGGGCATAAACGGGACGCAACGATTTTTTTGTCATTGGTCAAAATCACTTAAACTTTAATGGAATATAGGATTTCAATGTCACACGATTTTCCCCCAATTTTCCGGTTCGGCTATCAATTGGACTCGCCTTGACCTGGCCAAAATAATTCAAATTTGAAACCGTGCCATAAGGTGTTCACCCCATCCACAAAGCCAATCTTGGCGCTTGCGGATGGTGACGAGCCAATGGTAGGTTTGCTGGCAAGACTTTATTTGATATGGCTTTCTTTCGAAGCAAGGTGGCATCACCTGTTCCTACCGTATTCGTGGTGGACGATGAAGTGTTGTTGCTGGAGCTGGCCCAAACCATCCTCAGCCCGCTTGGTTGCAAAGTCGTCACCTTCACTGATCCCGAACAGGCGTTGAAGGAATTTTCCGCCGCCGCGCCGACCCTGGTTTTGACGGATTACGCGATGGGCCGCATGAGCGGCATGGATTTGATCCGCGAATGCCGCCGGCTGAACCCGCTGCAGAAGACCATCCTCATCAGCGGCACGGTGGACGGTGAGGTGTTCGCCAACGCGCCGGTGAAACCTGATCACTTCGTGGCCAAGCCTTACGATGTGAACAAGCTGGTGGACACGGTTCGCCGGATGATCGCGGGTTGAAGCGGGTGGGAATTTGCTTTCCAAGCTCCCGGCGCATTGGCAATTTCCTTTTATATGAAAAAGAAAATTCTCCTCGGTGCTGGCATCGGACTGGTCGTGCTTCTCCTGATCGTCGTGGTTGTCGTCGGGTTTTTTCTCGGCGATGTGGTCAAGGTCGGCATGGAAACCATCGGGCCCAAAGTGACACAGACCACCTTGACCGTCAGCTCCGTGCATATCGGCATCCTCACCGGTTCCGCTGGCGTCAACGACCTCGTGCTCGGCAATCCCGAAGGTTACACGTCGCCCAGCTCCATCAGCGTCGGCAAGACCTCCGTCCGCGTCGCGCCGTTCTCGGTTTTGTCCGGCAAGATCGTCATCAAGTCCGTCGAAGTGCATCAACCGGAAATCACCTTTGAAGGAAACCCCTTCGGCGCGAACAATTTCAAAAAAATCATGGACAACGTGAACGCCTTCACCGGCGGCACCACGCCCGCCACCAATGCACCCGCCGGGACGAAGCCGGCCAAGAAACTTGAAGTGGACGATTTCCTCATCACCGGCGCAATCGTGCATTTCAACGGCGCGACGCTGCCTTTGCCGAAAATTGAACTCACCGATTTGGGCACCGGCCCCGACGGCATCACGGCGGGCGACCTTGTCAAAAAAGTTCTTGGTGAAATCAGCGCCGCTACGCTCAAGGAAGTCATCAGTTACGCCAGTAACGCCGGCAAGGCCGTCACCGGCGAAGCGAGCAAATTGGGCAAATCCCTTGGCGGCCTGTTTGGCAAATAAGATTCAGCCGCCGGCTCGGGTCATTCCACTTTCAAAATCCGCGCAGACTGCTTGGCTCCGCCAAGGATGAGTTCCAGCTCATCGCCGGATTTTTTGCCGAGGAGCTGTTCGCCCAGCGGCGACTGCGAGGTGATGACAAGAATTTCCTTTTGGTCATGTAAAATTTCCGTGCCGCCGGCGCGCGGGCCGAAAAAGTAAATGGATTTTTCGCCGCCATGCTCCAGTTCCACCAGCGCGCCCACGGCGATGGCATCGCCCGCCGCGAATTTTTTCGCGCCGAGCTTTTCAAATTCAGCGATGGCGGCTTCGATCTCGGCGGCCTGTTTGGACTGGCCGCGCGCGAGGTAGGAAGCTTCGAGACCGCGCGTGTCGTATTTATTTTCCGGCTTGTTGGATTCGTGCGTGGCCTCGGCGCGGGAGAACTGCGCGGCGCGGAAATAAATTTCCAGTTCGTCCGTCAGGCGGGCGATAATTTTTTTGATGATGGCGCGTTTGTTCACGAATGAATTACTGGCTGTAAAATTGATTTGCTTTTCGCTTATGCTGAAAAACCAGCCGCTGGTTGGAGAAAATATATTTTAGGCGTTACGTATCTCTTCTAAATGCTCACGAATATATTTAGCAAGCAAAGTATAATTGGTGGCGCTGTTGTCAATCACGCGGTCTCCAAGCTTCACTAACGTAGATGAATCATCTGTGCGACCGTCAATCATACAATGGTCTCGCAAATAATCGCGCCGCGCGTCGCCATGAAGATGTGGATCAGGAAATGGAAACAGCGATACTGCTGCTTCGATGCACTCGGCTGATTCATCGGCTCCGATTGCGCGATAGGCATCGGCGAAAATTGAATAGGGCGGAGTGCCGGGATAATCGCCCTCAAAAAAATAAATGAAACCGCCATTGTCTATGTATCCTTGTGCTCCAAGAAAAACTGTGACGACTTGCGACACCCACGGAAGTGAAAAGATGGAAGCATCGCCTATACGCTCGTAAAGCTCGTCAGAAACCTTATCAACAAGAATTTCGTCCTCTGTTTTCATCGTGTTCAATTAATCTTAAATATACTTCGCGATAATCGGTTTCAATTCAGCGACAGTTTTCTTCGGCCAGAATTTCTTGTCGGTCAGAAAGGCGTTCTTGAGCGCGGAGTGCGCTTTCCAATTCGGTTCCGCCGGAATCTGCGCGATGGCTTGGGCGACGATTTTTTTCGCCGTGTCGGCATTGCGATGGAGATTGGCGATGATCATGTCGAGCGTGACGTGTTCGTCTTCCTTCCAGCAATCGTAGTCGGTGGCCATCGCGAGCGTGGCGTAGGCGATCTCGGCTTCGCGGGCGCATTTGGCCTCGCCGAGATTCGTCATGCCGATGACGTCGTGGCCGGCGGCGTGGTTGGCGAGGGATTCGGCGCGGGTGCTGAAAGCCGGCCCTTCCATGCAGACATAAGTGCCGCCGTCATGTGTGTTCGCGTCGGCAGCAATGGCGGTGCGCAAAAGAATCTGCCGGAGTTCCTCGCTGATGGGTTCGGCGAACGCGATGTGCGCCACGATGCCACGCCCGAAGAAAGTGTGATTGAGCGATTGCTTGGTGCGGTCGAGGAACTGGTCAATGACCACGATGTCGCACGGCTGGTATTTTTCCTGCAACGAGCCGACGGCGCTGACGCTGATGATCCACGCGACGCCGAGTTTTTTCATGGCCCAGATGTTGGCGCGATGATTCAGCTCGCTGGGCAAAATTTTGTGGCCGCGTCCGTGTCGCGGCAGGAAAACGACGTCGCGTCCGGCAATTTTTCCGGTGAGCAAATCGTCCGAGGTTTTGCCGAAGGGTGTTTTGACTTTCACCCATTTCTGGTTGGTGAAGCCTTCGATGTGGTAAAGTCCGGTGCCGCCGATGATGCCGATTTTATATTTTGACATGGCGAATTCTTAACCGCGCGAGGCGCGAAAGACACGAAAAAAAGTTCGCCGGCGCAAAGCATTTTCTCGGCTGGCGTTTGGCGGCGGTTGGATTATTCTGCGCCCATGGAACTTTTCAATAAAATCCTCAAGCTTGCCGTGGATGGCGGCGCGTCGGACATCCACATCAAGGTCGGCACGCCGGTCATTTTCCGCATCAGCCGCGAACTCGTGGCGGTCGAGTGTCCGCAGCCCACAACGGAATGGATGAACCAGGTGATTGACGGCATCACGCCGGTGCATCTGAAGAAAAAACTGGAAGAAGATCGCGAGATGGATTTTTCGTATTACGTCCCGGAGGTGGGGCGCTTCCGCACGAACGTTTTTCAGCAGCGCGGTTCGTGGGCGCTGGCGATGCGCCATGTGAAGGCTTCCGTGCCGAGCTTCGAGCAACTCGGCTTGCTGGAACAAATCAAAACCATCGCGGAATCGCCGCGCGGCATCGTGATGATCGCCGGCTCGACCGGCTCCGGCAAATCCACGACGCTCGCGGCGATGATTGAACACATCAACAGCAATTTCAAAAAACACATCGTCACGCTGGAAGACCCGATTGAATTTGTGTTTGAGGACAATCAGTCCGTCATCGAGCAGCGCGAGATCGGATTGGACACCGCGAGTTTTTACGGCGCGCTCAAACACGTTTTGCGGCAAGACCCGGACATCATCATGCTCGGCGAAATGCGCGACGCCATCACGTTCACGGCGGCGATGAGCGCGGCGGACACGGGCCATCTGGTTTTTTCCACGCTGCACACGACGACGGCGGCGCAGTCCATCACGCGCATCTTGGATTTTTTCAAGGCGGACGAGCGCGAACAGGTTCGCCGGCAGTTGGCCAACTGTCTGCGCGCCGTGATCTGCCAGCGCATGGTTCCAACGGTGGACGGCAAAATGACGCCCGCGCTGGAAATTTTGATCAACTCGCCGCTGGTCAAAAAAATGCTCGAAGAAAACCGGCTGGACAAATTGACGGCGGCCATTGAAACCGGTGGCGACGACGGGATGCTCACGTTCAACCAATCGTTATTTAATCTGGCGAAATCCGGACGCATCACGGAAAAAGAAGCGCTGTCCAAAGCCAGCAATCCGCAGGCGTTGGAGATGAATTTCAAGGGAATTTTCCTCAACGAAGGCGGTCGCATTGTTGGCTGATTGAAAATGAACGTGAAATTACTCGATTGACTAATTATCCACCGGCATTATCGTTTTTTTGAATGCGAGTTTCCAAGCGAACTGATTACGCCTTGCGTGCCTTGTTCACGCTGGTAGATCATTATGGCGGCCAGCCGATTCCCATCCGCGAACTTGCGCGACGCAACGATGTGCCGAAACGGTTTCTTGAACAGATCATGCTCGCGCTCAAGACGCAGGGTTGGGTGGACAGCTCGGCGGGCATTCGTGGCGGCTATTTTCTTGCCAGAAATCCGGCGAAAATCACGATGGGTGAAGTGGTGCGGCACTTCGATGGCATCCTCGCGCCGATTGATTGTGTTTCAGTGACGGGTTACCAGCGTTGCTCGCAAGAGTCGGTCTGCCGGTTCCGGCGGGTTTTCTTCGATGCGAGAAACTATGTCGCCAGCCTGATGGATCGCACGACGCTGGCGGAAGTTTCCAAAGGACTGCCGCTGTCTATGCAGGAGATTTCCACTGGATTCATTGGCGGCGAGGGGATTTGAAATTATTTCATTTGGCAGTTGACAGTTTTCTCATAAAGCGCATAATAACGACATTGTTAGTCGTTATATGCGGCAAGTAACCAACGATTCGTTTCAAAGACGATTGTTTTTGGTGGTTCAGATTTGATTCAATTTTTTATTTGCATCAAATAACGACAGATAAAGTCGCATTTAGAACGCGAAAAACGAAACCTAGAAAGCCAAACGGAAAACCGTCAGCAAAAATGAAAACGACAAAATTAAAACAATTGATAATCGCCGCCACCTTGGGAACGCAGTTCACGCTGCCGGTGCTCGCGGCGGATGGCGCAGCCACCGACACCAACGGAACTGCGTCCACGGAAATTTCTGCTGCTTCTGCCGGTGGCGGCAGTCCGGCGCAGGAGGCGGAGATCAAGGCGCTCAAGCAACAAGTCGAGGCGCTAGTTCAAAAAGTCAATGCCTTGGAGCAGCAAGCGCCGGTGGATCAGACGGCGACCATTTCTGATCTAGATCAGAAAGTGCGTATTTTGCAGCGGCAGCGGGAAATTGATCAGGACGCGGCGACGGCCAAGGCCGCGACCGTGCCGAAAATCAGTCTGGGCGCAAATGGTTTCAGCTTCAGTTCGGCGGACACAAATTTTGTGCTGCAGCTTCACTCGGTGCTCCAGTTCGACACGCGGACATTTTTTCATGATGACGGTGCGAAGGGCGTGGATGGATTTTTGTTGCGACGCGCCCGCCCGATTCTTTCCGGCACGGTTGCGCGTGATTTTGAATACAACTTCACGCCGGATTTTGGCGGCAGTCAGGTGCAGATTTTTGACGCCTATACGATTTACCACGGCGCTCCGTGGTTGCAAGTGGAGGCGGGCAAGTTTAAACCGCCGGTCGGGCTGGAAGCCTTGCAGGCCGACGTGAATACCTCGTTCAACGAACGCTCGCTGGCGACGGACTTGGTTCCCAACCGCGATCTTGGCGTGGCCTTGAAGGGTGATTTATATGGCGGCGCGGCCAGCTATACGGTGGGTCTTTTCAACGGTGCTTCAGACTACAACGGCACGGTCACGAATACGTTTTCCCAGAACAGCAAGTCGGTGGACGCGCGGCTGTTTTTGCAGCCTTGGAAAAATTCCGGCGTGAACGCGCTGCGCGGCTTTGGTTTTGGTGTCGGCGGCAGTTATGAAAATGATCAGCCGGCGACCAGTGTGGCCACCGGTTTGACGCCCGGTTACACGACGGACGGCCAGCAGAAATTTTTCACCTACAACAAAAATGTTTATGCGACTGGCGTGCACTGGCGGCTTTCCCCGCAAACGTATTATTATTACGGGCCGTTTGGTTTGCTGGGTGAATATGTCATTTCCGACCAGCATGTGAGCAACGAGAACGTCGGCGGAGCCCAGAATGTTGACGTGCATAACACGGCTTGGGAAATCTCTGGTTCGTGGCTGCTCACCGGTGAGGATGCGTCCTACAACGGCATCACGCCGCGCCACAATTTCGACCCGCGCCTTGGTCAATGGGGCGCGTGGCAGATCGTGGCGCGCTACGCCGATTTGAATGTGGATGACGACGTATTCAAGGGCAGCGCTGTCAACGTCAACAACAGTCTGGCTAGTCCGTTGGTGTCCGCCGACCGCGCTCAGGCTTGGGCGCTCGGCCTCAACTGGTATCTCAACAAAAACATCCGCGCCAACGTGAGCTTCTCGCACACGACATTTGGCGGCTACACCGGCCCCAAGACGGGCGTGGCGGGACAGCCGGAGAATGTTTTGTTCACGCGCGTCCAACTGGCGTTTTAATCCAAAGTAAAAATTTAATTTTCATGAAGACTCTCTTTAACCTCGTGCTCCTTGCGGCGTTCGCCCTTTCGGCAAACGCCAAGGAAATCAAACTGCTCAACGTGTCTTACGATCCGACGCGCGAGCTTTATGTCGAATACAACGCCGCGTTCGCAAAATACTGGAAGGCGAAAACCGGCGACGACGTGACCGTTTCGCAATCGCATGGTGGTTCCGGCAAGCAGGCACAAGCCGTCATCAACGGCCTCGAAGCGGATGTCGTCACGCTGGCGCTCGCTTATGACATTGACGCGATTTCGCAGCAGGCGAGATTGCTGCCCGCCGACTGGCAAAAGCGTCTGCCCAATGACAGCACGCCTTACACCTCGACGATTGTTTTTCTCGTCCGCAAAGGAAATCCAAAAAACATCAAGGACTGGGACGACGTGATTCGCAAGGATGTCAGCGTGGTCGTGGCGAATCCAAAAACTTCCGGCGGCGCGCGTTGGGCTTATCTTGCTGCCTACGCCTACGCTTTGGAAAAAAATAATCACGATGACACCGCCGCGCGCAGCTTCATCACGAAGCTCTACAAAAACGTGCCGGTGCTCGACTCCGGCGCGCGCGGCTCGACTGTCACCTTCGCCAAGAACGGCATCGGTGACGTGCTGCTCGCATGGGAAAACGAGGCGCATCTCGCGTTGAAAGAATTCGGCGCGGACAAATTCGAGATCGTCACGCCGTCGTTGAGCATTCTCGCCGAGCCGCCCGTGGCCGTCGTGGACAAAAACGCCAAGCGCCATCACACGACCGAAGTCGCCACCGAGTATTTGAAATATCTTTATTCCGACGAAGGCCAGGAAATCGCGGCGAACAATTTCTATCGCCCGCGCAATGAAGCCATCGCCGCCAAATACGCCAGTAATTTCACCCAATTGAGACTCGTCACGCTCGAATCGGAGTTCGGCAGTTGGGCGAACGCGCAGCAAACGCATTTCGCCGATGGCGGAGTTTTTGACCAGATTTATCAGCCGCAAAACTGAAATCTCAACCGTAACAAATTATGACTATCGCCGCTCCACTTCAAACCGCTGTCAAATCAACGCGCAAACAAAGCCGTTCCCTCGCCGAACTGCTCGCGCCGTTGGAACGAATCGCTGCGACGTCGCCGAATCTCGTCGCCAACCATGACGCGCGGTTTGAAGTGGACGGAGAAAGTTACGAATTGCCGCGCTATCTGTTTGTCGGGCCGCGCGGCGGCGATACACCCATTCGCGTCGGCATTTTTGCCGGTGTCCACGGCGACGAACCCGAAGGCGTTCATGCACTGGTTCAATTCATAAAACTGCTCGAGGCGAAACCGGAACTGGCGACCGGCTATTATCTTTCGTTTTATCCCGTCTGCAATCCGACCGGCTTCGAGGACAACACGCGCCACTCGCGCGCCGGCAAGGATTTGAACCGCGAGTTCTGGCGCAGCTCGGCGGAGCCGGAAGTGCGGTTGCTTCAGGCCGAACTCATTTCGCGTTCGTTCCAAGGCATCATCTCGCTGCACACCGATGACACGAGCGCCGGTTTTTATGGCTTCGCCCACGGCGCGACTTTGACGAAAAGTCTCATCGCACCCGCCCTTGCCGCGGCGGAAAAATTCCTGCCGCGCGACGCGCGTCCCGTGATTGACGGCTTTCCCGCGCGCAACGGCATCATCCGCGAAAGTTACGAAGGCATCTTGAGCGCGCCGCCAAAAATCCGTCCGCGCCCGTTCGAGATCATTTTGGAAACGCCGTCCGCGCCGCCGGAATTTTTGAAGGAACTCGCGTTCGTCGCCGCGCTCCAGACAATTTTGCTCGAATACAACAAATTCATCGCCTACGCTCCGAACCTCTAAACCGTGGCGAACGAACGCATCAAGGCCAGAAAAATCCGCGTGCTGCCGGGCTTCAAACTGACGCTCGGCTTCACGCTTTTTTACCTCGGCCTGATCGTGCTGATTCCGCTCGCGGCGGTTTTTTGGAAAGCCACCTCGCTGACGTGGCCGCAATTCTGGCACACGATCACGATGCCGACGGCGATGGCTTCGTATCGCCTGACGTTCGGCGCGTCGTTGCTCGCCGCGCTGGTGAATGCATTTTTTGGTTTAATCGTCGCGTGGGTTTTGGTGCGTTACAATTTTTTCGGAAAAAAAATCATTGATGCGCTCGTGGATCTGCCGTTCGCGCTGCCGACCGCCGTCGCGGGCATCACTTTGGCGACGCTTTATTCAAAAAACGGCTGGATCGGCCATTGGCTCGAACCGCTCGGCATCAAAGTCGCCAACACGCAGATCGGTATTTTCATCGCGCTCACTTTCATCGGTCTGCCATTCATCGTGCGGACGGTGCAGCCGATTCTCGAAGACCTTGATCCGGAACTCGAAGAAGCCGCGTCCAGCCTCGGTGCGAACCGCTGGCAGGTTTTTTGGCGCGTGATTTTTCCGATGCTCACGCCTGCGCTGCTCACGGGCTTTGCGCTCGCTTTCGCACGCGCGCTCGGCGAATACGGCTCGGTAATTTTCATCGCCGGCAACATTCCGATGAAAACGCAGATCACGCCAGTCATCATCATGGGCGAGCTCGACATGTTTGATTACGGCAAAGCCACCGCCATCGCCGTCGTGATGCTCGTCTTTTCGTTTGTGCTGCTGCTGACCATCAACGTGCTGCAATGGTGGACAAACCGTTACAACACCAACAACCTCGCATGACGCCCGCCGCGACCACTTTTCATGTGCCGCATCGCGCCAGCCAGCGGCGTGTGACCGGCGAACCGCCGTTCGTGCGCCGCGCGCTTATCGGCGTCGCGCTGGTGTTTTTGAGTTTGTTTCTATTCATCCCGCTCATATCGGTTTTTGCGCAGGCGTTCGCCAAGGGCGTCGGATTTTATTTTCACACGCTGAACGATCCGATGGCGTGGAGCGCGATCAAACTGACGCTTTACGCCGCTGCGATTGCCGTGCCATTGAATTGCGTCTTCGGCGTCTGCGCCGCGTGGGCGATCGCGAAGTTTGATTTTCGCGGAAAAAATATTCTGCTCACGCTGATTGATCTGCCGTTCTCGGTTTCACCCGTGATTGCCGGTTTGATTTACGTTTTGGTTTTCGGCGCGCAAGGCTGGCTTGGACTTTATATGAACGCGGACAATCCAAAATTTCCGTGGCTCGCGAACTGGCTGAACGACCACAATTTCAAAATCATCTTCGCCGTGCCGGGAATTGTGCTGGCGACGATTTTTGTCACGTTCCCGTTCGTCGCGCGCGAACTAATTCCGCTCATGCAGGCGCAAGGCCGCAACGAAGAAGAAGCCGCGCGCGTGCTCGGCGCGAGTGGCTGGCAGACGTTTTGGCGAGTCACTTTACCAAATATTAAGTGGGGTTTGATCTACGGCGTGATTTTGTGCAACGCGCGCGCGATGGGCGAGTTCGGTGCGGTTTCGGTCGTCAGCGGAAAAATTCGCGGCCAGACGAATACGATTCCGCTGCACATCGAGGCGTTGTATGATGACTACAATTTCACCGGCGCGTTCGCGGTGGCGTCGCTGCTGGCGTTGCTCGCGCTTGTCACGCTGGGAATCAAAACTTGGGTGGAACACCAGCAGGCCAAACAGGAACAAACGGAGATTGTCCAATGAGCGTCGAAGTCAAAAACGTCACGAAAAAATTCGGCAGCTTCACCGCGCTTGACAACGTGAGCTTGAAAGTTGAGTCCGGCGAACTCGTCGCGCTGCTCGGCCCGTCCGGCTCCGGAAAAACCACTTTGCTGCGCACGATTGCCGGCTTGGAATTTCCCGACAACACCGGCGAGGCGCAGGTTTTGTTTTATGGCGAAGATGTGACGCAGATTCCCGCAAGCGAACGCAAGGCCGGTTTTGCCTTCCAACATTACGCGCTGTTCCGCCACATGAGCGTGTTCGAGAACATTGCTTTCGGCCTGCGCGTGCGCCCGAAAACCACGCGCCCGCCGGAAAATGAAATCCGCGCGCGCGTGGAAAAATTGCTCAAGCTGATCCAGCTTGAACCGCTCGCCAAAAGATTTCCATCGCAGCTTTCCGGCGGCCAACGCCAACGCGTCGCGCTCGCCCGCGCACTCGCGGTCGAGCCGAAAGTTTTATTGCTCGACGAACCGTTCGGCGCGCTGGATGCAAAAGTTCGTAAAGAATTGCGTCGCTGGTTGCGGCAGTTGCACGACGAGATTCACGTCACGACGCTGTTCGTCACGCACGATCAGGAAGAGGCGCTGGAAGTTTCCGACCGCGTCGCCATTTTGCGCGCCGGCAAAATTGAGCAGATCGGCACGCCGGAAGAAATTTACGACAAGCCCGCGTCGCCGTTCGTTTACGATTTTTTGGGCAACGTAAATTTGTTCAGCGGCCGTGTCAAAGACGGCGCGATGGTCATCGGCGGGACGGAGTTTGCCGCGCCCGACGCAGCGGGCGAGCCGGATGCCGAGGCCGTCGCGTTTGTGCGCCCGCATGACATCCGCGTGACGCGCGCGCCCAGCGGTCCCGCGCTGGCCGCGCTGGTCGTGCGCTCGAATGCCGCCGGGCCGGTGGCGAATCTGGAATTGAAGCGGCTGGACGGCGGCGAAATTTTCACCGTTCAATTGAGCAAGGAACTGTTTCAGGAATTGTCGCCCAAGCCGGGCGAGCCGGTTTTTGTGGAACTCAAGAACGTGAAGATTTTTTCCGACGATTATTCGATTTGATTTTAAAATCTGAAATCCGCACTGATTCGAAAACCGCATCGAAAACAGAAAAATGGGGTCGCTAGCAGATGCGAATTGGAACCGAATTCTCGCTTCTTTGCATCAATTCAATCTACTGGAAGAACCTAATCTGATGTTTGTGAATGCGGTTTTAGCCAGCGTTGTTACACCGGTATTGTCCGCGCCGGATGCTTTTTCAGTCAGCAGCAGTCGTGATAAAAAAAACAATGCCAAAGGCATGGCTTGCAGGGTTGGGCCGGCAGTGTGGAGGCTGATTGGGATCATAAGCGTGTAATTTGGTTTATCTAATGAATCAAGTGTGGTGAATCATCAGGCGCGCAATTGTAGTAGCGGCGGCAATGTTGGTTCTGGCGGCAACGGAGGCAGCGGGATGTCATCGCCGGCGCTAGCGGTCTTGGACAGAACTTTTTTTACCATGCCCAGCAACTTTCCGAACGAATAGGGTTTGCGCAGTATTGTCACGGTTTGCAGGCAGGGGTTCAGGGTGAATTCCCAAGTGGGCCAAAATCCGGTGGCTATGATGATTGGCAAGGTCATGTTCGCGGCATAAATTTTCCTGAGCAGCTCGACGCTGGACACCTTCGGCATAAATTGGTCGGTGATCAGCAGATCGTACTGGTAAATTTGCAGCGCGATCCAAGCGGCGGTCCCATCTTCGGCGACATCTACTTGGTAGCCGTCATCAATCAATACTTCAGCCGTCAACTGGCGGAGGTCTTGTTCGTCTTCCACCACGAGAATGCGCTGGCGAGAATTCGACTGGCGCTGAAACAGTTCGCATATCGAATCATTTAATTCAGAGATAAATTTGGCAGTCATTGATAGCAATTTAGCCGGATAATCCATGGGTGCAATGGGGTGTTCACCCCGCAAGCGTTTTTTGCGAATTAGGCGGCAGATTTTAGTTGGTGGTCGTCTACATTATTACCTTTTGAACAAGCTTTGTGCTCCCTGCCGCGAGACAGGACTTTTTGTGGGGTAAAATCCGCCTGGGTGGAACCGCTCCAAATTCAAAGGTCTCGATAAATTTATCAGGTGAACAGCCATGTCTTTGGACACTAACCATACGCCGGATTTTTGCTTCTGCATTTTTTAGTTCGAGCCAACAATCTGTTGGCTAGTTTGAATCTAAATGGCTATAAATAATTATAATTTGTTTCAAACATTATGTATGGAATGGTAAATAAAGCATTTAAGGACATGGTCGTCATGCATCATGGCGAATCCGGGTGGGAACAAATTAAAGCCAAAGCGGGCGTGGACATGGATGTCTTCATGAGTAACGAAAGTTACTCGGACGACATCACCTATAATCTCATCGGAGCGGCGAGCGAGGTGCTCAAAGTGCCGGCCGAACAAATTCTGATTGGTTTTGGCGAACACTGGGTCATGCACACGGCTTCGGAAGGCTATGGCGGTTTGATGAAGGCGGCCGGCAAAGCACTGCCGGAGTTCATGCGTAATCTCCCGAACTTCCATTCGCGGGTAACGTTGGTTTTCCCCAAGCTGCAACCACCACACTTTAGATGCACCGACATCACCGACCGATCGCTGAACCTGCCTTACTATTCGCACCGGAGAGGGCTCGCGCCGTTTGTTGTGGGGTTGATGCAGGGCTTGGGCAAAAATGTCAAAACACCGGTGGTGGTGCGGCAGGTTGCCGTCAAAGACCAAGGCGGAGACCACGATGTTTTTGGGGTGGCTTGGAATCCCAATCCTGCATGATAAACGCCACAAATCAGCCTGCGTCTCAACCGATCGGCCTGCCGCCGGAGCAATTCGCCGTGGCCTTTCCATTCCATTTCGCTCTGGGATTGGATTTGAAATTTCTGCAGGCGGGCTCGTCCTTGCGCCGACTGTGTCCGGATGTGCGAGTCGGCGTGTCACTGGATCAAATCTTCAATCCCATCAGACCATTGGGGGAAATTTCCCTGAACTGGGTGCAAGACAACCAGAGCCGCTTTTTTCTGCTGGAACATCGCACGACGAAACTGCTCTTGCGCGGCGAGTTCATGCGGTTGCCAACAAATGATACGCTTGTGTTCCTTGGTTCGCCGTGGTTCACCGATTCGTCAGAAATTATCGCCCAAGGTCTCAACCTAGAAGATTTTGCCATTCACGATCCTGTGGCGGACATGCTGCAAGTTTTTCAAGCCAACAAAATGGCCCTAGAAGATGCGAAAAAACTGGCAGTCAAACTGACCGCCCAGCGTGCGGAATTGCGCATCGCCAACGAACGTCTGCAGCAACATGAGGCGGAAACGCGCAAACTCGCGCTGATTGCTGAACGCACGGACAATGCCGTGGTCCTGACGGACGCCGCCGGCAAGGTGGTCTGGGTGAACGCGGGTTTCACCCGGCTCACCGGCTACACGCTTGACGAGAGCATTGGCAAAAAGCCGGGCTCGCTTTTGCAAGGACCGGAAACCGATGCCGCCACCGTGCAATATATGCACAATCAATTGTCCATGGGTGAAGGCTTCAAAGTCCAAATCATCAATTACTCCAAGGCCGGTCGCAAATACTGGTTGTCCAGCGAGGTGCAACCCATCCGCAATGAAGCCGGAGAAATCATCAATTTCATGGCGATTCAGAGCGACATCACCGAACGCAAAAATTCTGAAACGCTGCTCTTAGATACCAGTGCCCTCCAACGGGCCATGCTTGAAGGAGCGGGTTACGCCATAATCGCCACTAACACGCAGGGCATCATCCAACTTTTTAATCCCGCCGCCGAGCGGATGCTGGGGTATCCAGCCTCGGAAATGGTCGGCAAACAATCGCCCGGAGTTTTTCACGTCGCGGAGGAAATCGTCGCCCGGGCGCAGGAACTTACTGCCGAGCTGGCTCACGAAATAAAGCCCGGCTTCGAGGCTTTCGTTGCCAAAGCCGAACTTGGCCAGCCCGACCAACGTGAATGGACTTATGTCCGTAAGGACGGCTCGCGTTTTCCCGTGCTGCTTTCGGTCACGACGCTGTTTGACGCCCGTGGTAAGATTACCGGGCATCTTGGTGTGGCGTCCGACTTGACCGAACGCAAACGCGACGAGGAAAAACTCCGCGCCACGCTTTCCGAGCTGGAATTGTTCAACCGTGTGATGATGAAACGCGAACAGCGCGTGCTCGAATTAAAACGCGAAATCAACCAGATGCTCGCCGAAAACGGCCGGCCACCCGCTTATCCTTCAGTCAATGAAACCAAATCAGAATAACTGACCCGATGAAAACCACCACTTGCCGTTGGACCAAAGAAACCGGTTGGGCTTTGGCCGCCGGAACTGTCACAACCCCGCAGCTCGTGCTCTATTTCGGCGCTGCTTCGCAGTTGGCTGCCGGCGCGCCGGCGGTGCGCGAACTGGCCGCGAAATTTCCCGGCGCCATCATTTGCGGCTGTAGCACCGCCGGTGAAATTTTGGGCGGCCACGTCTTCGATGATTCAATCGTCGCGGCGCTCGTGCATTTCCAGTCAACAAGTGTTCGCGCAGTCGCCGAATCCACCGCCAACCAAGCCGATAGCCAAGCTGTCGGTCGTCGCGCTGCGGAAAAATTGAACACCCCGGAACTCCGTCATGTGCTCATCCTGTCGGATGGTCTTTCAGTCAACGGCACGGCGCTTGTTTCGGGCTTCCGTGAAATCTTGTCGCCCGGTGTCGCCATAACTGGCGGATTGGCGGGCGACGGTTCCCGTTTCCAGAAAACTTTCGTCGGCCTCGGTGGCGATGTGAAAAGTGATCAGATCGTCGCGATCGGATTTTATGGAACCAGCATCGTCATCGGTTACGGTTCCCGTGGTGGTTGGGAGGGATTTGGTCCGCGTCGTCGCATTACGCGTTCGCAGGGCAACACCTTGCTGGAACTCGACGGCCAGCCGGCGCTGGCGCTTTACAAACGTTATCTCGGTGAACGCGCCGCTGGACTGCCCGCCACCGGCCTGTTGTTTCCGTTGGAATTGACCAAGGATGCCACTGAGAAAGCGGGGTTGGTGCGCACTATTCTCGCTGTAGACGAAGACAAACAATCGCTCACTTTCGCTGGCGACATGCCGGAGGGCTGGTATGCGCGGTTGATGAAAGCCACTGGCGACCAGCTGGTGGACGGCGCGGCCAACGCCGGCAGTGACGCGGTGTTGAAGGCCAATGCCGGTGGCGCCTCGCTCGCCATCCTGGTCAGCTGCATCGGCCGCCGGCTGGTGCTTGGCCAGCGGATTGAAGAAGAACTGGAGGCGGTCATCCGTTCGCTGCCGGAGCAAACGAAGACCGTTGGATTTTATTCCTACGGCGAGGCTTGTCCGTCGGCCGGCAATGATTTCAGCGAACTGCACAACCAGACCATGACCATCACGATTATCGGCGAAAAAGTTTGAGATGAATTCGCTCCTCCAGCGCCAGTTGCGCAAGCACTTCGCGGAGCGTCCGCTGGACGACCCGCAGTTACAGGCGTTGCTCGCGGCCATCAGCGGAACCTACGACGAACTGGAGGAGAATCAGCATTTTCTTTCGCACACGCTAGAAGTTGCTTCGCAGGAACTGACCGAGGCCAACGAACGACTCCGGCGGGAAGCCGAAAGCCAGGTCCGCCACATCAGTGATTTCTTTGAGCAAACGCTCGATCAGCAGCCGAACATCATTTTCCGCTGCCGGAAGGTGGATGGTGAGTTCAAGATGTTGCTCGCGCGCGGCGGCTTGCTGCAACGGCTCGGCTTGCGCTGGGAACAGATTGAACAGGTCGGCGTTCATGCACTAATTCCCGACGCGGACAAAATGATATTGTTTGAACGTGCCTGGCAGGGCACGGAACAACGGTTTGAAATTGGTTCTACCGGCTTGAATCTCGTCTGTCAGGTCATGCTTCATCCGCTACTCGAAGCGGGGCGCGTGGTGGAACTCATTGGGATCATCGCCGACATCTCAACGCAAAAATCTATCGAGGAAAAACTCCGCCAGACTTCCGGCGACCTCGCCAACCGAGCTCAAGAGCTCGAACAAAACCGCCGGGTGATGTTGAGCATGATCGAAGATCTGGACCATTCACGGGCGAGTGTTGAGCGGGAGCGTGACCGCGCCAACGCCCTTGCTTCAGAAGCCGAGGCAGCCAACCGCGCCAAGAGTGAATTTCTGGCCATGATGAGCCATGAAATCCGCACGCCCATGAACGGCGTCATTGGCATGGCGGATTTGCTCCGACAGACCGAACTCAATCCCCGCCAACGCGAGTTAGCTGAAGCCGTCGCTCAAAGTGGTCAGGCTATGCTTGAAATCATCAATGATGTCTTGGACTTCTCCAAAATTGAAGCCAGCCAACTGGTCATTTCTTCCGAATCATTTGTGCTGCGCTCGCTGGTAGATGGTGTGCTCGAAGTCGTCTCCCACCGGGCGATGGAGAAGGACCTCGCGCTGGCCGGCATCGTCCACCATGAACTTCCCGAGCGTTTGGTGGGCGATCCCGCACGCTTGCGGCAGGTCCTGTTAAACCTCGTGAGCAATGCCGTCAAATTCACGGAGCACGGAGACGTGAGTCTGCGGGTTTCGACCATCAGCAAGACGGTTGATGAAATCAAACTGCGTTTCGAAGTCCGCGACACTGGCATCGGCCTCACTGCGGAACAGGTTAATAAACTTTTTAATCCGTTTGTGCAGGTGGATTCCTCTTCGTCGCGCCGGTTTGAAGGCACCGGGTTGGGATTGGCCATTTCGCGGCGGCTGGTGGAAAAGATGGGCGGAACCGTGGGAGTTAATAGCCAGCCTGGAGTCGGCTCCACATTTTGGGTAGAACTACCGCTGGGCGTCGGACGCGATATGCTCGGCGAGGTCAGTCATCCCCAGACCGCATCGGCCCGCGTGCTCGTGGCGATAAAGCATGTTTTGGAAGCTGAATCAGTTTCGGAATATCTTCAAAGCTGGGGTATTCAGATGGAACTGGTGCCCAGCATCGAGGATTTGATGTCGCGGGTTGCCGAACGCACTGCGACCGGCTGGCGGCCGCAATTGATTGTCGTGGACGACGATCTCCTCGTTGAATCCAGCCCCACCGCCCGCGTCGATTTGGCCGCACAAACGCAGGGAGTTCAGCGGATTCTACTCGCCAATGCGATCACCGCCGTGGCGCACGAGGACACGAATCTTGAAATCTTTCACAACATTTTTTTCAAACCCATCAAGGCTTCGCAGCTGTTTGACAGCGTAGTTGAAGCGGTGGAAGGCCGCATCGCCAGCGCCGCACGCAGGCGCGGACGTCAGGCTGCCGTCTTGAAGGTGATCCAGCCCGAACTCGTCAAGCTACGGATTTTGCTGGCCGAGGATCATCCCATCAACCGCCGGCTTTGCGAATTGGTGCTTGAGACCTTGGGTCTCGTCGCCGATGTCGCCGTGAACGGTCGCGAGGTGTTGCGTCGGTTAGACCAGCAAGCCTACGACGTCATCCTCATGGACTGCCATATGCCGGAAATGGACGGCTATGAAGCTACCCGCACCATTCGGGAGTTGGAGAAGTCCAAGCCCGGATTTCAGCGACCGTTTATCATTGCTTTGACCGCAAACGCGCTCGTCGGCGAACGGGAGCGCTGCCTTGGCGCCGGCATGGACGATTATATCACCAAGCCTTTCACGGCGCGGCAACTCGAGCAGGTTCTCGTCCGCAGCCTGAACCGTTCCGTTGCGACCGAAGCCGGCGCGCAGATTTCCGCCGTGGCTGGAACGGTGCTCTTTGAAGCTGCGCGACTGGAACAGCTTTGCCAAGATTTAGACAAGGATAGCGTCTGTGCCATCGTCACGGATTTTTTGGCGGAGTTTCCCGCCCAGATTCTCCAAATACAGGAACTTACTGCGGCGGAAGCGTGCCCGGAAATCTCGCGGCTCGCCCATTCGATGCAAGGCATTACGACGTCGCTCGGGCTGGGCACATTGCCGGCGCGGCTGCGCGAAATCGAGACCGCCGCCGATAAATCACTGGCCGCAGCGGTGCGCGCAAAACTGCCGGAGTTAAATGAGGTTGCAAAAATCACCGAAGCCGCCTTGAAATCCTGGTTGTCAGCACATCCGTCTTAAAATTGTGACCCAGCACATCATTAACCAACTGGATTTTCTGTTGCTGTATTGTGGCTTGGCCTGGCTGCTGATGCTTGTGGTCGTCCGCGCTGCCGCCCAAACACGTTATATGCATTGAGGAAACCAGTTCCTGCTCGCTCATCTGGCTGATTATTGCAATCATCAACCAATGAGCGACGAATAGACTTTTATTTTAATCTGACATATCGCAATCGCATGACCACGACCACCACTCAAAAGGTTCTTATCGCCGACGACGAACTTCACATGCTCCGGCTGTTAGAACTGACCTTCAAAAGAGGCGGTTTCGAAGTGATCTGCAGTCGCAACGGCAAGGCAGCGGTGGCGGCGGTGGCCACCGTTCAGCCGCAACTCATCCTGCTCGACTTAATGATGCCCGGCCTTGACGGGCTTGGTGCGCTCCGACAGTTGAAGGAGAATCCGGCTACGAAAAACATTCCGGTCATCGTGCTTTCATCGAAAGGTCACGCGCTGACCCGCGTTGGAGCGGAGCTGGCTGGCGCCTCGATGTTCGTAACCAAGCCCTTTAGTCCCAGCCAGCTGGTTGATGATGCGAAAAAGTTGATTTCATCCGCCGTGCCATGAGCCGACCAGAAACTATCAATCGCCCTTTTTCAATCCTCTCTGTCACGGTTCACGCCGCAAGGAAGGCATGGTTCATGCTTTCTACGTTGATATG